>Ga0116179_1002078_pt1 | contig 14576 bp, 10 predicted proteins | sample AD_UKC071_MetaG_FD_89751 | JGI IMG/M metagenome (GOLD analysis project Ga0116179, IMG submission 89751) | Active sludge microbial communities of municipal wastewater-treating anaerobic digesters from USA - AD_UKC071_MetaG | ecosystem: Engineered > Bioreactor > Anaerobic > Digestate | place: USA...
ACCGAGACGGGAACGAAGTTCTCGCTCGCGATCATCTCGAGATACTGACGCTGGCGGTCGAGCTCGGCGTCAAGGACTGCGGCGATCTCGGGATCGACCTCAGAGATCGGGGCGTTGAAAACATCGGACATGGCGAGCTCCTCCTGATGGCGCGGGCATAGGTCTTTTGCATCGGCCCAGGCGTGCGGTCGAATGCCCTCGATCAGAAATTCGCCGCTCCCCGGTGGGAATCCACCTCAACGCCAGTCGCGACGCGCCCAGCATATCAGCGCCGACCTCCGCCCCGCGCGAGCAGATTCGCATCGCGCCGCACTGCGGCGGTGGCGCCTCCTCCGACGACGGAGCCGCAGGTGCGCGCCGCGTGGGCGAGGGCCCCGGCGCCTGAGGTGCACACCGCGCCGCACGGCCGTGTTCCCCAACAACGGCCCTGCGACGCAGCGGATCCGAGTCGCGTGCTGCGCGTTGGGGGCGGGGCCGGATGACCTCCCCAAAAGTCATCCGATCCCCGCCTGAGACCGTGACCGACGATGCATCGCCCCCTGTGTCACCTTCCACCTGCCCCGTACCCCCCGGTTCGGAGAAGCTTCGTGTCTCTGTTGATGAGATGCCGACGCATCCGGTTCATTACGCGAGCCGCCAGATTTCTTTTTCGGGGATTCTCAGGCGCCCGGGCAAGAATGGATGCCGCGCGCAGCTGCGCGCACGCGTAATAACCGCGCATCCCGTGCGTCTCTCCGTTGTGGCCGCACTTCGGCCACGGAGACGAACGGGCACAGGAGCGAGATGACGAAGCCGCAAGACGCAGGCAGGGCAGCGGGCGAGATGGCCGACGCCGACCTCGTGCTGCGCGCACGGTCGGGCAGCCGCGACGCCTTCGGCGAGCTGTGGCGAAGGCACCACCGCTCCGGGCTCACCGTCGCGCGCAACATCACGTCGTCGATCGACGCCGACGACCTCGTGCAGGAGGCCTACACCCGCATCTTCCAGGCGCTGCAGCGCGGCGGCGGCCCCACCGGCTCGTTTCGGGCGTACCTGTTCACCAGCATCCGCAACACGGCCGCGGGATGGGGCCGGGCGCGCAGGGAGTCGAACCTCGACGAGCTCGAGCAGGTCGCCGACCCGAGCACCAGCGCGGAGGCCGCCGAGGCGGCCCTGGACCGTGGTCTCACCCACCGCGCCTTCCGCAGCCTGCCGACCCGCTGGCAGGAGGTGCTCTGGTACACCGAGATCGAGCGGATGAAGCCCGCCGAGATCGCCCCGCTGCTCGGGCTCAAGGCCACCGCCGTCGCCCAGCTGAGCTTCCGTGCCCGCGAGGGGCTGCGCGCGGCCTGGATCCAGGCGCACCTGCAGAGCGTCGCCGACGGCTCCGAGCACCAGTGGACCATCGAGCGCCTCGGCGCATATGCCCGAGGCGGTCTCGGCACCCGCGACCGCGGACGCCTCGAAGCCCACCTCGCCGAATGCGCGCGGTGCTCGATCGTGGCGAGCGAGGCGAAGGAGGTCGGCTCGCGGCTGGCCATGGTGCTGCTGCCGCTCACCCTCGGCGCGGTCGGCGCCGCCGGGTACCTCGCCGCGCTGCAGGGCGGCGGTGCGCCGCTCACGGTCGCGCTCGCCGCAATGCCCTCCGCGGTGACGGAGGGCGCCGTGACCGTCGGCGCGGCACCCGCGATGGGGCTCGCAGGCGCGGGCGTGGGCGTGGGCGGCGCGAGCACAGGACTCGGCACCGGAACGGCGGCGGGCGTGTCGGCCGCCGCGGGTGCCGCGGGTGTGGCCGCCGCCTCCGCGGGCGGCATGCTCTCTGGCATCGGCGGAACCATCGCTCTGGCGGCGGCGGGCGTCGTGCTCACCGGCGGCATCGCGACCGCGGCCATCCTGCCGGGCGTGCTCGACGACGCGAACGCGTCGACGATCGCCTCGGCATCGGATACCGCGAGAGCCCCGATGGGGCCCCTGCCTGACGAGCCCGGCCTGCTCCCCGACGCCCCCTCGCCGTCGGCGCTGCCGCCCTCGGGGCTCGAACAGATCGTGCTGCCCACGAGCCCGCCGGCGACGACGGCACCGCCCCGGCCGACCACCCCCACACCGACGCCCCCGCCGGGCGACACCGTCGAGCCGCCGCCGACCCCAACGCCCGACCCCACGCCGACCCCAACGCCCGACCCCACGCCGGAGCCGACCCCCGAGCCGACCCCGGACCCCGCGCCGCCGATCCCGACCGGCGCGCCGCTGATCGAGGGCGCACGCCTGGCCTGGGTCGGCCCCTCCGAGTTCCTCGTCACGATCCGGCTCTCGGGGGCGCCCGGGACGCAGTTCGACCTGCTCTACTTTCCGAGTCCCCACCTCACCGACGACACCCGCGACGTCCGGGCGGGCGGCACCATCGCCGACGACGGCACCGCGCGCATCGAGCTGCGCATGCAGCTCTCCGACGTGATGCTCGGCTCGCTCCGCCCGCAGTACATCGCGGGCGATGCGCTGGGCGAGCTCGGCGAGCCCGTGAGCCTGATCCACGGCGTCCCCGACCCCGTCGAGCCGGGCGGCGAGCCGCCGGCCACCGACGCGGGCCTGCTCCCGCCCGCAGAGTCGACACCGGCGCCCGCCGAGGGGGCCGAGACGGCGGCACCGGATGCCGCGCCTGAGGGTAGCCTGTCGGAGTGACTGAGCTCGATTCGCAGGACCCCATGACCCACTGGGTCATCACGATCGTGTGCCCCGACATGCCCGGCATCGTGCACGCCGTCAGCGGCGCGATCGTGGCCTCCGGCGGCGACATCACCGAGAGCCAGCAGTTCTCGAGCGCCGACACCGGCCGCTTCTTCATGCGTCTGCAGGTGCGCAGCCGGTCGACGCGCGAGCAGTTCCTCGCCGAGCTCGGGCCCGTGGCATCCCGCTACCAGATGACCGTCACCCTCGATGTGGTCGACCGCCCGCTGCGCACGCTGCTGCTGGCGAGCACCGCCGCGCACTGCATCAACGACCTCCTGTTCCGCGCACGCGCCGACCAGCTCTCGATCGATGTGCCGCTCGTGCTCTCCAACCACGAGGTGCTGCGCGACATCGTCGATTTCTACGGCGTGCCCTTCGAGACCCTGCCGACGCGGGATGCCGCGGCCAAGGCGGCGTTCGAAGAACGGATCGTCGAGCTCGTCGACGAGCACGACATCGAGCTGGTCGTGCTCGCCCGCTACATGCAGATCCTCTCCCCCGAGCTGTGCGAGCGGCTCGCGGGGCGCGCGATCAACATCCACCATTCCTTCCTGCCCGGGTTCAAGGGCGCGAACCCCTACCGCCAGGCGCACGCCCGCGGCGTGAAGCTGATCGGCGCCACAGCCCACTTCGTCACGAGCGACCTGGACGAGGGCCCGATCATCGAGCAGAACGTCGTGCGGGTGGATCACAGTCGCACCCCCGAGCAGCTCATCGCGATCGGCCAGGACGAAGAGAGCCGCACCCTCCGTCAGGCGGTCACCTGGTTCGCCGAGCACCGCGTGCTCCTCGACGGCGCGCGCACCATCATCTTCCGGTAGCCGCCGTCGCCGCCGGCCGCACCTCGCGGGGCCGGTCGAGCCGCGCGGCCTCGCTTACACTGGAAGGCATGTCTGAAGCATCCACCACGCAGCCCGGCCGTCAGAAGGCGACGGTGTCGCCGCTCGACATCGTTCGACTCATCGTCGAGGTCGCACTGGTGTTCAGCCTCGGCTTCTGGGGGTTCGTGGCCTGGGCGTTCCCGTGGAACATCGCCGCCGGCATCCTCGCCCCGGCGCTCGCGATCCTGATCTGGGCACTGTTCCTCTCGCCCCGCGCGGTGTTCGCCGTGCACCCGTTCGTGCGCACGGTCATCGAGCTGGTGCTCTACGCCACCGCGACGCTCGCGTGGTGGAGCCTCGGTCAGACGTGGATCGGCGTCGCCTTCGCCGTCGTCGCCACGATCACCGGGCTGCTCATCGGCCGCCGCAGGTTCCAGTAGCGGGCGGACGGCGCAGGCCCGACCTCACTCGTCGCGCGCGGCCTGTGCGGCGCGCGGTGAGGCGAGCATCAGTGTGAGGCCCAGCGTCGAGGTGAGCAGGGCGATCGCCACCTGAGTGACGACCAGCACATCGGGGCCGCTGAGCGCCAGCCCCCCGCGCGCCTGCAGCACCACCCGCACGAGCACCTGCAGCGCGACCACGCAGGCGAGCGCGACCAGCGGCAGCCAGCGCAGCGCACCCCGCACCGCGCCCGCACGCGCGATCACGAGCGATGCCACCACCGCAGCGGCGAGCTGCAGCAGCACCACGCCATCGGACAGACCGGTGACCGCATCGCGCAGATGCGGAGAGATCGAGGGGAACAGCTCGACGATGGCCGCCTGCACGATGTCGAGCGCCGCGAGCACGAACATCGCGGTCATGCCGAGCCCGGACCGCGCGACGAGGCTGCCCTGCCGCCGCACCCCGAGCGCGAGGATCACCACGCCGAGCGCGAACGCTGTGGCGGCCATGAGGGTGACCGGTCCCGAGCCCACCATGGCGGTGAGCGGCAGTGCCTCGAGCATGCGCAGCAGCCCGCTCACGAGGATCGCGCTGCCGCCCCACAGCCACGCGCGGGTGGCCGGGTTGAGCGTCGTCGTCGACGCCGCCGCGCGCACGCTCATCGCGGCGACCTCCGCGCTCCGGCGTCACCGCTGTGGCCGGCCCGCGCCGCGGGGCACGGGCAGCCGCCGCTCACAGGCCCTGCCAGGCGGGCTTGTTCGCGTACGCGTAGCGGTAGTACTCGGCGTTGCGCAGCTGGCCGGCGGCGGCCTCGTCGACCACGATGGTGACGTGCGGATGCATCTGCAGCACGGAGGCCGGGATGCTCGCCGTGAGCGGCCCCTCGATCGCGGCCTGGACGACGGCGGCCTTGGCCGAGCCGAATGCGAGCAGGACGAGGTGGCGGGCACGCAGGATCGTGCCGAGCCCCTGCGTGATGCTGTGGCTCGGGACCTCGTCGATCGACGAGAAGAAGCGCGCGTTGTCTTCGCGGGTCTGCTGAGCCAGGGTCTTCACGCGGGTGAGTGACGCGAACGATGAGCCGGGTTCGTTGAAGCCGATGTGCCCGTCGCCGCCGATGCCCAGCAGCTGCAGGTCGATCCCGCCGGCCGTGCGGATCTGCGCCTCGTAGTCGCTCCCGGCGGTGCGCAGGTGCGCGACGTCGCCGCGCGGCACGTGCACGAGCGCGGGGGTGAGTCCCATGGGCTCGACGACCTCGCGCGTGATGACGGCCCGGTAGCTCTGCGGGTGGGATGCCGGCAGCCCCGCATACTCGTCGAGCGCGAAGCCCTGCACCTGCGAGGCATCCACCTCGTTGATGCGTGCCGCGATCGCCCGATAGACGGGCGAGGGCGTCGAGCCGGTCGCCAGGCCGAGCACCGCGCGGGGCTTGCGCCCGATGAGGTCGATCACGGCGTCGGCGACCAGCGTGGCGGCGTCGTCGGGCGTCGGAACGATCACAACTTCTGCCATGCGGCACCTCCTGAAAGACCACGGTTCAGAGCCTCCGCGCCGCGGTCAATGCTATCCAATGCCCGGCCGCGTCCCCCGTCAGGCCGCCGCCGCGCGGTTCGCGACTGCATCCTCGTTACACTCGGGGTCAGCGCGCGCACAGCCGCCGCCCGCCGGCGCCCCGCGTCGCGCCCACGACACCACCTCACGTTCACGCCCCACCGGAGGCCCCCGCATGCGTCGTCAGCTCACCGCCCTGTTCATCGCCGGCACCCTCGCGCTCGGCCTCGCGGCCTGCAGCAGCCCCGGGGCGACCGGCGGCGCGGGCTTCGGCGGCGGCCAGCGGCAGAGCGTCGCCGAGGCCTGCACCGCATTCGGTCAGGCCATCGCCGGCAGCCAGGATCTCGTGGGCGGGGCCCTGCGCGACGCCCAGACCGACCCGACGAAGACCGTCGAGGCGTTCGGCACGCTCGAGACCACCCTGGGCGACGCGTTCTCCGCCGTCTCCAACGCCGAGGTGTCGGCGCTCGGCGATTCGCTCCTCGACTCGCTGGGGGTGCTCGCCGACGCCGCGGAGGCCGTGATCGTCGATGGCGACACCGCGCGCGCCGCCGAGCTGACCGAGGCCGGACGCGACTTCGCGCTGCGCATGCAGGAGCTGCAGGCCCTCTGCGGCTGAGCCTGGCGGCGCCGCGCGGGCGCGGTCGAACGGCGCGGCCGGTGCGGCCCGAGCGCGGCCCGAGCGCGCGAAGCGCGCCGGTCGTGACCGGACCGTTGCCATGCGAGGGCTCGGATGCCATCGCCCGGCCGCGAGGCCCATCTACAATTGAGTGCGTGGCGGCGGCAATGCGCCGGCCGCGACCTGAATCCTTGGGGGAGGCATTCCGTGACCGATCTGGCCACACCCGCGACGGGCGACGACGCCGCGCCGACGCTCGGCGCGCCCACGGGCGCCGAGGTCGGCGCCTCGACGGTCGACGCCACGGCGGATGCCGCCACCGACGCCGCGGACGACACGACTGCGGGGAGCACGCCCTCCGACGGCACGTCTGCTGACAGCACCGACACGCCGCTGGCCTGGGGCCCCGCCCCCGAGCGCGCGCGCCACCCGTGGCGCCGCGGCCTCCTCATCGGCGTGCCGGTCGCCGCCGTGCTCGCCGCCGCCTGGTACTTCGGCACCACCCTCATCGCGCCCGGCATGGTCGTCGGCAACGTGCCGGTCGGGGGGCTCACCGTCGACGCGGCCACCGCCAAGATCAACGCGGCCGTCGCCGACACCGCCCTCGTGCTTCGCGTCGACGGCGCCGAGGCCACCGTGACGGGCAGCGACCTCGGCGCGCACGTCGACGCGCGCCCGCTCGCCGCGCGCGCACTCGCCGCGCACCCGCTCTGGAACGTCACCAGCTGGTTCCCCGACGCCGGACCCACCCTGCGCCCCGCGCTCGACGCCGAGCTGGCCGGGGGCGCCCTGCGCGGCGCGTTCCCGGAGCTGTACGTCGCCCCGGTCGACGCCGGCGTCGAGTACGCGCCCGAGGCCGTGGGCTTCGTCGCCGTCGACGGCGTGGACGGCTGGGGCGTGCCGCAGGTCGAGGTGCGCGCCGCGCTGCTTGCCGCGCTCAACGACGCCGAGCCGGCCGACCACGCCGAGATCGCGCCCGCGGCGATCGTTCCCGACATCCCGAGCCGCGCCGCGCACAGCCGCGCGAGCGTGCTCAACGGCATGCTCGACACGATCGGCTTCTACGTGGGCAGCGAGCGGGTGGCGCCGATCGATCGCGCCACCGCGGCTTCCTGGATCGCCGTCGAGCCCGACCCGTCCGCAGGCATCATCCGCTTCGCCGTCGACGGCTCCGCCCTCCCCGCGATCGTCGAGGGCCTGCCCGCGCAGGTGAACCGCGATGCGGTCGACACCCAGCAGGTCGTGAACTCGGCCGGCGACGTGCTGCGCACGATCGCCGAGGGCACCACCGGGATCGCGCTGACCGGCACCGAGGGCGTCGCCGACGCGTTCGCGGCACAGCTGAACAACGGCGTCGCGGCCTACCAGCTCGACGTGACCGAGACCCCGTTCGGCGTCGCGAATCTGCATCGGCGCATCGAGGTCAACGTGAGCACCCAGCGCACGATTCTCTACGAGAACGACCAGGTCGTGCGCTCATGGTCGGTCTCGACCGGCCTGCCGGGGCACGACACCAACCTCGGCAACTTCAAGGTCTACGCGCACGTGCGCATCCAAGACATGGGCAGCGAGGCCGCGGGCTACCTGACGAAGGACGTGCCCTGGGTGAGCTACTTCAACGGCGACGAGGCGTTCCACGGCGCATACTGGCACAACAACTTCGGCAACCGGATGAGCCACGGCTGCGTGAACATGCGCATCCCCGAGGCCAAGTTCGTCTACGAGTGGGCGCCGATCGGCACCGAGGTCTGGGTGCACCGGTAGTCGCCGGTCCCACCCGCGAACACACCGCGACGAACAGCCGCGACGAACAGACAGGCGGGGTGGATGCGTCAGCCGCATCCACCCCGCCTCGTCGTTCCGCTCGGGCTTACGCCTTGATGCCGGCGATGATCTCGTTGAACGTCGCCGACGGCCGCATGATCGCGCTCACGAGCTCCTCGTTCGGGCGGTAGTAGCCGCCGATGTCGACGGGCGAGCCCTGCACGGCGATGAGCTCTGCGACGATCTTGTCCTCGTTCGCGGCGAGCGCGGCCGCCACGGGGGCGAAGCGCGCGGCCAGCTCGGGATCGCTCGTCTGCGCGGCGAGCTCCTGCGCCCAGTACAGGGCGAGGTAGAAGTGGCTGCCTCGGTTGTCGATCGTGCCGAGCTTGCGGCCGGGCGAGCGGTCGTTCTCGAGGAACGAGCCCGTCGCGGCGTCGAGCGTGTCGGCGAGCACCTGCGCCCGGGCGTTGCCGGTGAAGGTCGAGAGGTGCTCGAGCGAGGCGGCCAGCGCGAAGAACTCGCCCAGCGAGTCCCAGCGCAGGTAGTTCTCCTCGAGCAGCTGCTGCACGTGCTTCGGGGCGGATCCGCCCGCACCGGTCTCGAACAGACCGCCGCCCGCGAGCAGCGGGACGATCGAGAGCATCTTGGCGCTCGTGCCGACCTCGAGGATCGGGAACAGGTCAGTGAGGTAGTCGCGCAGCACGTTGCCCGTGACCGAGATCGTGTCGAGGCCCTCGCGCAGCCGGTCGAGCGTGTACTGGGTCGCCGCCTCGGGATCCAGGATCTCGATGGTCAGGCCCTCGGTGTCGTGGCCCTCGAGATACGTGCGCACCTTGCCGATGAGCGTGGCGTCGTGCGAGCGTGCCGGGTCGAGCCAGAACACGGCGGGCACGCCGGTGGCGCGCGCGCGCGTGACCGCGAGCTTCACCCAGTCGCGCACCGCGATGTCTTTCGTCTGCGTGCCGCGCCAGATGTCGCCGGTGCGCACCTCGTGCGCCAGGAGCACCTCGCCAGCCTGATTGACGACCTGCACCGTGCCGGGGCCGGTGATCTCGAACGTCTTGTCGTGGCTGCCGTACTCCTCGGCGGCCTGCGCCATGAGGCCGACGTTCGGCACCGAGCCGATCGTCGCCGGGTCGAGCGGCCCCTTGGCGACGACGTCTTCGATGACGGTCTGGAACACGCCCGCGTACGACGAATCCGGAATCACGGCGAGCGTGTCGTCTTCGGCGCCGTCGACGCCCCAGAGCTTGCCGCCGTTGCGGATCAGCGCCGGCATCGAGGCATCCACGATGACGTCGGAGGGCACGTGCAGGTTCGTGATGCCGCGGTCGGAGTTGACGTACGACAGGCGCGGGCCCCGCTGCAGCGCGGCGGCGAACGCGGCCGCGATCTCGTCGCCGCCCGGCACCTCGTCGAGCCCGGCGAGGATCGCGCCCAGCCCGTCGTTCGGGGTCAGCCCGGCCTCGGCGATCGCGTCGCCGTAGCGCGCGAACACATCAGCGAAGTACGCCTTGACGACGTGACCGAAGATGATCGGGTCCGACACCTTCATCATGGTGGCCTTCAGGTGCACCGAGTAGAGCACGTCGGCCTCGGCGGCCTCGCGCAGGGTCTCGAGCAGGAACGCGTCGAGCGCCGCGGCCGAGAGGAAGGTCGCGTCGACGATCTCGTTGGGCAGCACCTTCAGGCTCTGCTTCAGCACCGTGACCGTGCCGTCCTGCGCGACGTGCTGAATCGTCAGCACGTCATCGCTGACGATCACCACCGACTGCTCGTTGGCCTTGAAGTCGTCGTGCCCGAGCGTCGCGACGTGCGTGCGCGAGCCCTTCGCGAAGGGCTTGTTGGTGTGCGGGTGCTTTCGCGCGTACTGCTTCACCGAGAGGGGCGCACGGCGATCGCTGTTGCCCTCGCGCAGCACCGGATTGACCGCCGACCCCTTGATGCGGTCGTAGCGGGCGCGGACGTCCTTCTCCTCGAGCGACTCGGGCTCGTCGGGGTAGGCGGGAATGTTGTAGCCGTCGTGCTGCAGCTCGGCGATGGCGGCCTTCAGCTGCGGGATCGAGGCCGAGATGTTGGGCAGCTTGATGATGTTCGCGGTGGGCAGCGTCGCCAGGCCGCCGAGCTCGGCGAGCGCGTCGCCGACCTGCTGCTCGGGGCTGAGCTTCTGCGGGAATGCGGCCAGCACACGACCCGCGAGCGAGATGTCACGCGTCTCGACATCCACCTCTGCCGGAGCCGTGAATGCCTTCACGATCGGCAGGAACGAAGAGGTCGCAAGTGCGGGCGCTTCGTCCGTGTGGGTGTAAACGATCTTCGAGTGAGTCACGTGTGTAATCTCCATTCGGGTCGTGTTATAGGGTATCGCACCCCCGAAGTATCTCGATATCAAGAGAGCTTGTGAGGATGTCGCCGCCCCGTGTTCCGCCCGCGTTCCGCGCCCGCGATGCGCCGAGGCATCCACCGCCGCGGCCGAGGCCACCAAACGGGAATCGTTCCGGGTTAGCCTGGTTCCATGGATGATCTCCGATTGGTTGAACTCTCGGCCGCGACGATCGTCGCGGTGAACAGTCTTTCGCTCAAACCCGGGCAAGAGCAGTTCCTGGCTCCGGTCTCATACGGCGTCGCGGCGACGGTCATGAATCCGCAGACCAGCTGGCAGCGGGTCGTGCTCGACGGCGACAAGGTCGTGGGCTTCGTCAGCGCCAACTTCGACCCCGAGGCGGCGGTCGAGCACTTCAAGTCGGTGCTCTGGCGCATCAACGTCGACGCGGTCGGCCAGGGCCGCGGCTTCGGCCGCTTCGCCGTGAAGGCCCTGCTCGCAGAGGCCCGCGAACGCGGCTTCGACCACGTGGATGTGATCTACGAGGCCGGCGAGGGCGGGCCCGAGGCCTTCTTCCTGCGCATGGGCTTCGTGCCGGTGGGCGAGACCGAGTACGGCGACGTGATCGGCCGCATCACGCTCTAGCGCCGCACCGGGCCGCGCACCCTCAGACGAGCGATTCGCGCCACGCTGCGTGTAGCTGCGCGAACTTGCCGGTGCCGCTGATCAGCGCGTCGGGCGTGTCGTCCTCGATGATCCGGCCGTGCTCCATCACGAGCACGCGGTCGGCGATCGCGACGGTCGAGAGCCGGTGCGCGATGATGATCGCCGTGCGGTCGGCGAGCAGGGTCTGCAGCGCGTCCTGGATCATCCGCTCGCTCGGCATGTCGAGCGAGGCGGTCGCCTCGTCGAGGATCAGCACCGCCGGGTCGGCGAGGAACGCCCGGGCGAACGAGATCAGCTGCCGCTGCCCGGCCGACACGCGGCCGCCGCGCTTGTTGACGTCGGAGGCGTAGCCGTCTGGCAGCGCCTCGATGAAGGCGTCGGCCCCCACCGCGCGCGCCGCCGCCTGGATCTCCTCCAGCGACGCGCCGGGCTTGCCGAGCGCGATGTTGTCGGCGACGGTGCCCGAGAACAGGTACGCCTCCTGCGTCACCATCACGATGGCGCGGCGAAGGTCCTTGGGGTGCAGGGCACGCAGGTCGACGCCGTCGAGGCGGATCGAGCCGCGGCTCGGGTCGTAGAAGCGCGAGATCAGCTTGGCGAGCGTCGACTTGCCGGCGCCGGTCGTGCCGACCAGCGCGATCGTCTGCCCCGCCGGGATGTCGAGGGTGAAGTCGGGGAGGATCGTCTTTCCCCCGGCGTAGCCGAAGCGCACGTCCTCGAAGTGCACGTGCCCCTTGGCGGTCCACAGATCGACCGGCGTGGCCGGGTCGGGAACGGTGGGCTCCTCCTCGAGCACGCCCGAGACCTTCTCGAGCGCCGCGGTGGCCGACTGGTACGAGTTCACGAACATCGCGACCTCCTCCAGCGGGCTGAAGAAGTTGCGCACGTACATGACGACCGCCAGCAGCGTGCCGAGCAGCAGCGTGCCGTCGACGACGCGGAACGCGCCCCACAGCAGCACGATGCCCATCGTGACGTTCGCCATCAGGATGAGCCCCGGGTCGAGGATGCCGAACAGGTTCACGAGCCGCAGGTTGACGGCGCGGTACTCGGCCGACACCTCTCCGAACTGCTCGTCGTTGCGCTGCTCCTTGCGGAACGCCTTGACCGCGCGGATGCCGGTCATCGTCTCGACGAACTGCACGATGAGCCGGGCGCTCACCACGCGCGACATGCGGAAGCCCTTCTGCGACTCGATGTAGAACCAGCGCATCAGCAGCCACAGCGGCACGCCCATCGCCAGCAGCACGATGCCGCTGCGCCAGTCGAGCGCGAACAGCATCACCAGGGTGAACAGGCCGAACAGTGCGCCCTGCACGAGCTGATTCAGCCCGCCGTCGAGCAGCTCGCGGATCGACTCGAGGTCGCTCGTCTGCCGCGAGATGATGCGGCCCGAGGTGTACTTCTCGTGGAACTCGAGGCTCAGTCGCTGGGTGTGCCGGAAGATGCGGGTGCGCAGGTCGAACAGGATCGTCTGGGTGAGGCGGGCCGAGAGCACCACGAACCAGCCCATCAGGCCCGCCCCGGCCGCGCCGGTGACGAGGTACACGACGGTGACGCCGATCGCCGGCATCCACTGCATCTGCTCGACGGCGAGCGGGAGCGCGGTGTTGATGCCGTAGGCGATCAGCAGCGGGCCCAGCACCTGGAGCCCGGTCGCGACGACGATGACCACCCCGGTGAGCACGACGAGGCCGCGCATGGGAGAGATGAGCGAGCCGAGCAGCCGCAGCGAGCGCCGGCGGATCTGCCGGCTCTCGGCCTTGGTGTAGTCGTCGCGGTCTTCACCGCTGGTGCCGCGGACGGACGCGTCGGTCACAGGTTCACCTCTGCTTCGCGCTGGGCGAGATCGTCGGCCTCGAGGCTCGAGATCACGTGTCGGTAGATGTCGCTCTCGCGAAGCAGCTCGCTGTGCGTGCCGACGCCGACGACGCGGCCGGCGTCGAGCACCGCGACGCGATCGGCGAGGGCCACGGTGGAGGGCCGGTGCGCCACGATGAGCGCCGTTGTGGTCGCGAGCACGCGGCGCAGCGCCGCCTCCACGAGCGCCTCGGTGTCGACGTCGAGCGCGCTGAGCGGGTCGTCGAGCACGAGCACCGCCGGGCGAGCCGCGACCGCACGCGCGAGGGCGATGCGCTGCCGCTGGCCGCCGGAGAGGCTGAGCCCCTCCTCCCCCACCGCCGTGTCGACGCCGTCGGGCAGCTCGTAGGCGAAGTGCGCCTGGGCGATCTCGAGCGCCTCGCGCAGGGCGAGGTCGGCCTCGGGGCTGCGGATGTCGAGGTCGTCGCGGCCGATCAGCACGTTCTCGCGCACGGAGGCCGAGAACAGGGTCGCCTCCTCGAACGCCATGGCGATGTGGCCGCGCAGCTCGTCGAGCCGCAGCTCGCGCACGTCGACGCCGTCGAGCTCGACGCGGCCGCCGGTGACGTCGTAGAGCCGGGTCGCGAGGGTCGTCATCGTGGTCTTGCCCGAGCCGGTCAGCCCCACGAGCGCCATGGTCTCGCCGGGGCGCACGACCAGGTCGACGCCATCCAGCAGGTCGCGCTCGCCGGCCGCGGCATCCTGATACCTGAAGTGCACGTCGCGAAACGCGAGCTCGCCGCGCGGGTTCGCGATGGTCTTCGGATGCGCCGGATCGACGATGCTGTTGGGCTCCTCGAGCACCTCGAAGATGCGGTCGGTGGCGGTGCGCGCGTCGATGAGGAACGAGAACAGGAAGCCGAGCGATTCGATCGGCCAGCGCAGCGCCGTCGCCATCACGAAGAAGGCGAGCAGCTCGCCGATGGTCAGCTGACCGATCGACGAGAGATAGATGCCGGCCAGCAGGCACAGCGCGAACGCGACCATAGGCACGGCGTCGAGCCAGAACCACAGCAGCCCCACCTCGCGGCCCTTGCGCAGCTCGGTGGTGCGCAGGTCGTCGACCTGCTTGCGGAACTTCTGCAGGGCGTGCGAGCCGCGGCCGAAGGCCTTGAGCACGCGGATGCCGTGCACGCTCTCCTCGACGGCGGTGGCGAGGTCGCCCGCCTGGTCCTGGCTCATCCGCGCGAGCACGCCGTACTTGCGCTCGAAGCGGAAGCCGACCCACCACAGCGGGATCGACACGACGAGGAAGGTGGTGCCGAGCAGCCAGTGCCAGCGAAACAGCAGCACCGAGCCGATGATGATCGTCAGCAGGTTCACGACGAGCAGGATCGCGCCGAAGACGAGCCAGCGGCGGATCAGGCCGATGTCCTGCATCATCCGGCTCAGCAGCTGGCCGGACTGCCAGCGGTCGTGAAACGCGACGGGTAGCCGCTGCAGGCGGCGGTAGAACTGCTGGCGGATGTCGTACTCGACCTCCATGCCGGGGCGCAGCACGAACGCGCGGCGCAGGAAGACGAACAGCGCCTCGAGCACGCCGAGCCCGAGGATGCCCAGCGCCGCCCACACGATCAGCGTCGTGTCGCCCGAGGCGATGGGGCCGTCGACCGCGAGCTGCAGCACGATCGGGATGAGCAGCGTCATGGCCGCGGCGCCGAGCGCGGCGACGGCGCCGCCGATCAGGCGGGGCATCGCGGGCTTCGCGAACGGGAGCAGGCGTGCGAGGGCACGCGGCGTTGAGAGCCGCGGCGGGGGCGCAGAAGTCGAAGTCATGATCCTCGGGGCGCTCGTGGCGCGGAAGTCGTCGCCGCGGCCAGGT
>Ga0116179_1002089_pt1 | contig 14527 bp, 12 predicted proteins | sample AD_UKC071_MetaG_FD_89751 | JGI IMG/M metagenome (GOLD analysis project Ga0116179, IMG submission 89751) | Active sludge microbial communities of municipal wastewater-treating anaerobic digesters from USA - AD_UKC071_MetaG | ecosystem: Engineered > Bioreactor > Anaerobic > Digestate | place: USA...
AGCAGCACGTCGGTCTCGCGGCCCCAGGCGATCACGGTGCTGGCACCGCTGCCCGCCGCCCGCTTGGCCGCCAGGATCTTGGTGATCATGCCGCCCTTGCCGATGCTCGATCCGGCGCCACCGGCCATCTGCTCCAGCGCCGGGTCGCCGGCCGGCGCCACGTCGATGAAGCGTGCGTCCGGATCCTTGCGCGGGTCCGCCGAATACAGCCCGCGCTGGTCAGTCAGGATCACCAGCGCGTCGGCCTCGATCAGGTTGGCCACCAGGGCGCCCAGCGTGTCGTTGTCGCCGACCTTGATCTCGTCGTTGACCACGGTGTCGTTCTCGTTGATCACCGGGATCACCTGCAGGCTCAGCAGCGTCAGCAAGGTGCTGCGGGCGTTCAGGTAGCGCTCGCGGTCGGCCAGGTCGGCATGCGTCAGCAGGACCTGGGCGCTGCCGATGCCCTGCTCGCTGAGCTTGGTCTCGTACATCTGCGCCAGACCCATCTGGCCGACGGCGGCCGCGGCCTGCAGCTCATGCAGCTCGGTCGGGCGGGTCTTCCAGCCCAGGCGCTTCATGCCCTCGGCGATGGCACCGGACGAGACCATCACCACCTCGCGCCCCTGGCGGGACAGTGCCGCCAGCTGCCGGCACCAGTTGCCCACCGCCTCGGCGTCGATGCCGCGGCCCTCGTTGGTCACCAGGCTGGAGCCCACCTTCACGACGATGCGGCGCGCCGCCTTCAGCACCTCAGTCACCGGCGGCCTCCTTGCGGCGGGCGCGGGCGGCGCGGGTGCGTCGCGACGGCACGGCCTCGGCTTTGGGCGTGTCCTCGACCACGCGGAAGCGCGGGTCGACCTCGGCCTCGGGCGCAGCGGCATCGGCCGCTGCCACGTCCGCCAGGCGCGCCGCTGCCTCGGCATGCACGGTCGCGGCGATGCTCTCCACGCTGTGCTCGAAACGCGGATCGACGTCGGGCAGCTCCGGTGCGCGCTCGGCCGCCACATGCTCGTAGATCGCCTGGACCAGCGGGTCCAGGCCCTCCCGCGCCAGGGCCGAGATCTCGAAGATCGGGGCCTTGGTCCGCATGCGGCGTGTGAAGTCCTTGACCTTGGCCGCACGCTCCTCGGCAGGCACCATGTCCAGCTTGTTCAGCACGATCCAGCGCGGCTTGGTGTACAGCGACTCGTCGTACTTGCGCAGTTCCTTGACGATGCCCTTGGCCTGCGCCACCGGGTCATTGCCGTCGAAGCCCGAGATGTCGACCACGTGCAGCAGCAGCCGCGTGCGCTGCAGGTGGCGCAGGAACAAATGGCCCAGGCCGGCGCCATCGGCCGCGCCCTCGATCAGGCCCGGCAGGTCGGCGACGACGAAGCTGCGCTCAGGCCCGGCGCGCACCACGCCCAGGTTCGGGTGCAGCGTGGTGAACGGGTAGTCCGCAATCTTGGGCCGGGCGTTGCTGACCGCAGTGATCAGGGTCGACTTGCCGGCGTTGGGCAGGCCCAGCAGTCCGACGTCGGCCAGCACGCGCAGTTCCAGCTTCAGCGCCTTGTGCTCACCGGGCCAGCCCGGCGTCTTCTGCCGCGGTGCGCGGTTGGTGCTGCTCTTGAAGTGCAGGTTGCCGAAGCCGCCGTCGCCGCCCTTGGCCAGCAGCACCTTCACGCCCGGCTCCAGCAGTTCGGCCAGCACCTCGTCGGTCTCGGCGTCGCGCACGATGGTGCCCACCGGCATGCGCAGCACGATGTCGTCGGCCGCCGCACCGTACTGGTCGGAGCCGCGACCGGCTTCGCCGTTGCGCGCCTCGTGGCGGCGGGCGTAGCGGTAGTCGATCAGCGTGTTCAGGTTGCGGTCGGCCACGGCGAAGACGCTGCCGCCACGCCCGCCGTCACCACCGTCGGGCCCGCCGAACGGAATGAACTTCTCGCGCCGGAAGCTCGCGCAACCGGCGCCGCCATTGCCCGCGGCAATGTCGATGGTGGCTTCGTCGACGAATTTCATGGAGTCCATCCCGGGGCGGAGCCCCAACAAATGCAAAAGCCCCGGCAGGCCGGGGCTTGACTCGGACGTGCGGCCAAGCCGCCGCCCGCGGGTCTGACGATCAGACCGGGGTGACGATGACCGTCTGGCGGTTCAGCGCGCCCTTGGTCGCGAACGACACCTGGCCATCGACCAGTGCGAACAGCGTGTGGTCGCGGCCCATGCCGACGTTGTCGCCGGCGTGGAAACGCGTGCCGCGCTGGCGCACGATGATCGAGCCGGCCGGCACGGTCTGGCCGCCGAAGACCTTCACGCCGAGCATCTTGGGTTGCGAGTCGCGGCCGTTGCGGGTTGAGCCGCCGCCCTTTTTCTGTGCCATGGTTCAAAAGCTCCTGGTGGGGGCGAGGGACTCAGACGCCGATGGCGCCGATTTCCAGCTCGGTGTAGTTCTGGCGGTGGCCGCCATGCTTCTGGTAGTGCTTGCGGCGGCGCATCTTGAAGATGCGCACCTTGTCGTGACGTCCATGCGAAACCACGGTGGCCTTCACCGTGGCCCCGGCCACCAGGGGAGTTCCGATCGTCAGGTCAGCGCCGTTGCCGACAGCCAGCACCTGGTCGATCACGATTTCCTGGCCAACGTCCGCTGCTATCTGTTCTACCTTGATCTTTTCGCCGGCAGCAACCTTGAATTGCTTGCCACCGGTTTTGATGAGCGCGTACATAAAAGCCTCTCGTTCACGGGTTGTTCATCGATCCACCCTGCAGTCGTCGTGAACAACCGGCCGCACGGGCTCCCCGGCAAGCGCCGAAGAACCCGCGATGATAGCAGACGGGGCGGGTCTGCACGCATGCGGGTTGCTTTGCCCAAGCCCAGTCCGCCCGCCGAGGACGGCAGAACCGCCAGTCGCCGGCGGTCCGATGGCGGTCGCTCCCTATAATTTGCAACCGATTCCGACCCGAGCCACCGTGACCGACCTCCTAACCCCCGCATCGGCCGACGTCGATCCGATGGCCGCCGACATGCTGCGGGTCGACGAGGTCATCCGGCAGCGGCTGGCGTCCGAGGTGGCGCTGGTCAACCAGATCTCGCACTACATCGTCAGCGCCGGCGGCAAGCGCATCCGCCCGCGCCTGGTGCTGCTGTTCGCGCAGGCGCTGGGCTTCCACGGTCCACAGCAGCACGAGCTCGCCGCCATTGTCGAGTTCATCCACACCGCCACCCTGCTGCACGACGACGTGGTCGACGAGTCATCGCTGCGCCGCGGCCGGCAGACCGCCAATGCGCTGTTTGGCAACGCCGCCAGCGTGCTGGTCGGCGACTTCCTCTACTCGCGCGCCTTCCAGATGATGGTCGGCATCAACCGCATGCGCGTGCTGGAAGTGCTGGCCGATGCCACCAACGTCATCGCCGAGGGCGAAGTGCTGCAGCTGATGAACATGCACGACGCCGACCTCGCGGTCGACGACTACCTGCGCGTCATCCGCTACAAGACCGCCAAGCTGTTCGAGGCCAGCGCCCGCCTGGGCGCGGTGCTGGCCGACGCACCGGCCGCGGTCGAGGAAGCCTGCGCCGACTGTGGCCGTTCGCTGGGCACCGCCTTCCAGCTCGTCGACGACCTGCTCGACTACGAGGGCGACACCCAGTCGCTGGGCAAGAACGTCGGTGACGACCTGCGCGAGGGCAAGCCCACGCTGCCGTTGCTGGTGGCGATGGCGCGCAGCAATGATGACGACCGCCAGCTGATCCGCCACGCCATCGAGCATGGCGAGCTCGACCGCCTGCAGGACATCCTGGCCATCGTGCGCCGCACCGGGGCACTGCAGGCCACGCGGCAGGCCGCGCGCGACGAGGCCGATGCGGCAGTTCGTGCACTTTCTGCATTGCCTGATTCAACAGCGCGAAAGGCTCTGCTAGAATTATGTGCTCGATCGGTGGAGCGCTCTTCTTGAGTCGCCTGAACCACTGATCGCGAGATGTCTGGCCCGCGGCAACCACTGCGCAGGCCGCCAACATCGGGGTGTAGCTTAGCCTGGTAGAGCGCTACGTTCGGGACGTAGAGGCCGGAGGTTCGAATCCTCTCACCCCGACCAATCTGGTCTGCACGCACTGCGGTGCAATCCGCATGAAGCCCCTTCCGAGGGGCTTTTTTGTGCCCGCACGGCGCCCAGGCCTGCCGGCAGGGCCGGCAATTGGTGACACATCCGCACGGAACAGCCGGCAAAGGCCGCCGCTTCTAGGCGTTACAGTCATCGGCTGATCATCGATGATGGCGCGAGCAGTTGCCGCCCCTGCCGCGAACCGCCTTGGAAACCCTGGTCGACCCCCCGCAATCATCGCTGTCCGGCGTCGCCCGCGTGCTGGTCCATGCCGGCAAGCTGGGCAGCCGTGCAGCCGAGGACCTGGCGAAGTCGGCCAAGGAACGCAGGATCAGCTTCATCAGTGCAGTGATCGCCTCGGGCGCCGTGTCGGCGGCCGACCTGGCGCACACGCTGTCCTCGGCCCTGGCCCTGCCGCTGCTCGACCTGTCGGCCATCGACTTCGAGCGCCTGCCCAAGGGCGTGGTCGACCCCAAGCTGGCGCTGCAGTACCAGCTGGTCGTGCTGGGCCGCCGCGGCAACCGGCTGTTCATCGGTGGCGCCGACCCCACCGACCAGGAAGCGGTCGAGCGCATCAAGTTCGCCACCCAGCTGGCGCCCGAGTGGGTGATCGTCGAGTACGACAAGCTGGCGCGGCTGATGGAGTCGCAGGACACATCGGCCACCGAGACCCTGGAGGCGCTGACTGCCGAGGACTTCGAGTTCGACGTCACCGATGACGCGGGCCCGACCGAGTCGAGCGAGGTGGCCGCCGAGGTCGAGGACGCGCCGGTCGTGCGCTTCCTGCAGAAGATGCTGATCGACGCGATCAACCTGCGCGCGTCCGACCTGCACTTCGAGCCCTACGAGTACCACTACCGGGTGCGCTTCCGCGTCGACGGCGAACTCCGCGAGATCACCCAGCCGCCGCTGGCGATCAAGGAGAAGCTGGCCTCGCGCATCAAGGTCATCAGCCGGCTGGACATCGCCGAGAAGCGCGTGCCGCAGGACGGCCGCATGAAGATGAAGTTCGGCAGCAAGGCGATCGACTTCCGCGTGTCGACCCTGCCCACGCTGTTCGGCGAGAAGATCGTGATCCGGATCCTCGATCCGTCGTCGGCCAAGGTCGGCATCGAGGCCCTGGGCTACGAGAAGATCGAGAAGGAGCGGCTGCTGGCGGCCATCATGCGGCCCTACGGCATGGTGCTGGTCACCGGCCCCACCGGCTCGGGCAAGACGGTGTCGCTCTACACCTGCCTGAACCTGCTGAACCAGCCGGGCGTGAACATCTCCACCGTGGAGGACCCGGCCGAAATCAACCTGCCCGGCGTCAACCAGGTCAACGTCAACGACCGCGCCGGACTGACCTTCTCGGCCGCGCTGAAGTCCTTCCTGCGCCAGGACCCGGACATCATCATGGTCGGCGAGATCCGCGACCTGGAGACGGCCGACATCGCGATCAAGGCCGCGCAGACCGGCCACATGGTGATGAGCACGCTGCACACCAACGACGCGCCGACGACGCTGACGCGGCTGCTGAACATGGGGGTGGCGCCGTTCAACATCGCCTCCAGCGTGATCCTGATCACCGCGCAGCGCCTGGCGCGGCGGCTGTGCGAGAACTGCAAGACGCCGGCCGACTACCCGCGCGAGGCGATGCTGCGCGCCGGCTACGTGGCCGAGGACCTGGACGGCTCCTGGCGCCCCTTTCGTGCCGTGGGCTGCACCAGTTGCAACGGCGGCTACAAGGGCCGCGTCGGCGTGTACCAGGTGATGCCGATGAGCGAGGCCATCCAGCGCATCATCCTCAGCGAGGGCACGGCCATGGACATCGCCGAGCAGGCCCAGCGCGACGGCGTGCGCGACCTGCGCCAGTCCGGCCTGGTCAAGGTGCGCCAGGGCGTGACGACGCTGGAAGAGATCATCGCGGTGACCAACCAGTGATGCGCACCCTCGCCTTTCCCCGTCCCCTCCGGTCGTGCGCCGTGCGCCGAGCGCAGCCCGACCCTGTTTGATCCGGAGCCCGCATGGCGACTGCATCAGCCGCAAGAAACGTCAAGGAACTGGTCTTCGAGTGGGAAGGCAAGGACAAGAACGGCAAGATCGTCCGTGGCGAGATCCGCGCCGGCGGCGAGGCCCAGGTCAATGCCAGCCTGCGCCGCCAGGGCATCCTGCTGACCAAGGTGAAGAAGCGCCGCTCCAGGGGCGGCAGCTCGATCAAGCCCAAGGACATTGCGCTGTTCACGCGCCAGCTGGCCACGATGATGAAGGCCGGCGTGCCGCTGCTGCAGGCATTCGACATCGTCGGCCGCGGTGCCACCAACGCGCGGCTGACCAAGCTGCTGGGCGACATCCGCGCCGACGTCGAGACCGGCACCAGCCTGTCGGCGGCGTTCCGCAAGCACCCGATGCACTTCGACGCGCTGTACTGCAACCTGGTCGAGGCCGGTGAGGCCGGCGGCATCCTGGAGCAGTTGCTCGAACGCCTGGCGCTCTACCAGGAGAAGACGCTGGCCATCAAGAGCAAGATCAAGTCGGCCCTGATGTACCCGATCGCGGTGCTGGTGGTCGCCTTCCTGGTGGTGGTGGTCATCATGATCAAGGTGATCCCGGCCTTCAAGGAGGTGTTCAGTTCCTTCGGCGCCGACCTGCCGGCGCCCACGCTGCTGGTGATCGCGATGTCGGAGTTCTTCGTCGCCTGGTGGCCGGTGATCTTCGGGGTGATGGCCGGCGGCGGCTACATGTTCATGCAGACCTGGAAGCGGTCGGTGAAGATGCAGATGGTGATGGACCGGCTGCTGCTGCGCATTCCCGTGTTCGGCGGGCTGATCAACAAGTCGGTGATCGCACGCTGGACGCGCACGCTGTCGACCATGTTCGCCGCCGGCGTGCCCCTGGTGGAGGCGCTCGATTCGGTGGGCGGCGCCGCGGGCAATGCGGTGTACGGCGAGGCCACGCAGAAGATCCAGCGCGACGTGTCCACCGGCAGCGCGCTGACCACGGCCATGCAGAGCACCGGCGTGTTCCCGAACATGGTCATCCAGATGTCCTCCATCGGCGAGGAATCCGGCTCGCTGGACCACATGCTGGCCAAGGCCGCCGAGTTCTACGAGGACGAGGTCGACGACATGGTCAAGGGCCTGTCCAGCCTGATGGAGCCGATCATCATCGTGGTGCTGGGCACGGTGATCGGCGGCATCGTGGTGGCCATGTACCTGCCGATCTTCAAGATCGGCCAGGTGGTCTGACGCCGTGGGGATGCTGCCGCCGGAGGTCTGGCTGTCACCCTGGGTGCTGGGCGTGCTGGGGCTGGCGATCGGCAGCTTCCTGAACGTGGTGATCCACCGCCTGCCGCAGCTGCTGGAACGTGACTGGCTGGGTGACGCCGCCGGCTACCTGCAGGATGAGGCGGCGATGACCCGGGTGCTGGGAGACCGCCCCGCACGCACGGCCGAGCTGGCGCGCCAGGGAGAAGCGCTGGCCGCCGACGTGGCAGCGCTGCCGGCGATGAGCCTGTCCAAGCCGCGCTCGCGCTGCCCGCAGTGCGGCCACACGCTGGCCTGGCACGAGAACATCCCCCTGCTGGGCTGGCTGCGCCTGGGCGGCAAGTGCGCGGGCTGCGGCACGCGCATCTCGGCGCGCTACCCCATTGTCGAGGCGCTGACCGGTGCGCTGTTCGCGGCCGCCGCCGTGCAGGCCGGCCCCACGGCCGCCGCCGCGGTGTACTGCGCCGCGCTGGCCCTGCTGGTGGCCGCCGCCTTCATCGACCTGGACACCACCCTGCTGCCCGACGATCTGACCCTGCCGCTGATCGGCCTGGGCCTGGTGGCCGCCTGGCAGCGCTGGATTCCGGTGACGCTGGCCGATGCCGCCCTGGGCGCCTTCTTCGGCTACTTCAGCCTCTGGTTCGTCGCCTGGACCTACAAGCTGGTGCGCGGCGTGCAGGGCATGGCCGAAGGCGACTTCAAGCTGCTGGCCGGCCTGGGCGCACTGCTGGGCTGGCAGGCGCTGCCGGCGATCATCCTGCTGTCGTCGGCGGTGGGTGCGGCGGTGGGCGTGTTCATGATCGTGGCGCGTGGCCATGGCCGCAACGTGCCGATTCCGTTCGGGCCCTACCTGGCCGGCGGCGGTGTCTGCGCGCTGTTCTTCGGGCAGCAGCTGCAGGGGCTGCTGCCATGACGGCGCACGACGACGCAGCGCGGGACGAGCGCCGGGCCGCTCCCAAGGCGGCCCGCGATCCCCTCGGGGGATCGCCGAACGGACCCCGTCGACGAGGGGTCAAAACGATCGGCCTGACCGGGGGCATCGGCAGCGGCAAGAGCACGGTGTCGCAGTTGCTGGTGGGCCACGGCGCCACCCTGGTCGACACCGACGCCATCGCCCATGGCCTGACCGCCCCCGGTGGCGCGGCGATGCCGGCGCTGCGGGCGCGCTTCGGCGACGACGTGGCCGACGCCAGCGGCGCCCTCGACCGCAGCCGCATGCGCAGCCTGGTGTTCAGCGACCCCGACGCCAAGCGGGCGCTCGAGGCCATCCTGCATCCGATGATCGGCGCCGAAGCCCAGCGCCAGGCGGCGGCCGCCGGTGACGGCGTGGTGGTCTTCGATGTGCCCCTGCTCAACGCCACCAGCCACTGGCGCCATGGCTGCGACCGCATCCTGGTGGTCGACTGCAGCACCGAGACCCAGGTGCAGCGGGTGATGGCCCGCTCGGGCTGGGCCGAGGCCGAGGTGCGGCGCGTGATCGGCCTGCAGCTGGGCCGCGCCCAGCGCCGCACCATCGCCGACGCCGTGGTCCACAACGACGGCTTGAGCCCTGCGCAGCTGGCTGCGGTCGTGGGCCGGCTGTGGCACGGCTGGTTCGGCGGCGCAACCGGCTGAAAGCGGCACGCCGGCACGCGGCCGGCCAGGGGTGCTGTGGAACAATCGTCCGGATCCGTCCCCAGCCGGCCGTGGCCTGCCGCGGTGCGAGCCACGAGGAAGCGCCTTGGTCCTGTACGAATACCCCTTCAACGAGAGCATCCGCACGATGCTCCGGCTGGAGCACCTGTTTGACCGGCTGGGTCAGCTGCTGCCGCGCGATGCCGCGGTCGACCACCACTTCGCCCTGGTCACGATGTTCGAGATCATGGAGGTGGCGGCCCGCGCCGACCTGAAGAGCGACCTGCTGAAGGAACTGGAACGCCACAAGGCCCAGCTGGTGGCCTACCGCAGCAACCCGCAGGTGTCGCAGGCCGCGCTGGACGGCGTGATCGGCCGCATCGATGCCGCCTTCCAGGCACTGAACCAGCAGCCCGGCAAGGCCGGCCAGGCCCTGGCCGGCCACGAGTGGCTCAACAGCGTGAAGAGCCGCATCGGCATCCCCGGCGGCACCTGCGAATTCGACCTGCCTGCGTACTACGCCTGGCAGCAGCATGCGCCGGCCAGCCGGCGTGCCGACCTGGTGGGCTGGGTGGCGACGCTGGAGCCGCTGGCCCAGGCCCTGCACCTGCTGCTGGGCCTGGTGCGCGATGCCGGCGTGCCGCACAAGGTGGTCAGCCAGGGCGGGCAGTTCCAGCAGAGCCTGCCGCAGGGCCGCAGCTACCAGCTGCTGCGCCTGCGCATCGATGCCAGCGACGGCCTGGTGCCCGAGATCACCGGCCACCGGCTGATGGTGCAGGTGCGGCTGCTGAAGTCCGACGCCGAAGGCCGGCTGCGGCCGGCGCCGGTGGACATGCCGTTCGAACTGGCCTTGTGCGCATGAGCGAGACCAGCACCAGCCCCGAGCCGCGCCGCGTGCCCTGCCCCACCTGCAGGCGGCCCGCGGTCTTCGCCGCGTCCAACCCCTGGCGGCCCTTCTGCAGCGAGCGCTGCCGCGGTGTCGACCTGGGCGCCTGGGCGAATGAAAGCTACCGCGTCGAGGTGCCGCCCGGGCGCGACGACGACGACACCCTGCCCGATTGAAGCCGACCGCACGCCGGCGTTTCTCCCGTGACCGCAGCAGTCCCCGCCCCGCAGCCGGCTTCCGGCCCCCGCCGCTGGGCCCGGCGTGTCGCCATCCTGATGCTGGTGCTGGCCGCACTGGCGGCCGCCGCCTGGTGGGGCGTGCCGGCGCTGCTGGTGGCGCAGGTGCCGGTGCAGCTGGGCAAGGCGCTGGGCCGGCCGGTCAGCCTGGCCGGCGCCCGCTTCGACCCGCTGCAGTTCGCCGTCGAACTGCAGGACCTGCGCATCGGCCCGGCGGCCGGGACCGCCGGCGGCGAGCCGTTGCTGGCCATCCGCCAGATCCAGGCCGACCTGGCGCTGGGCCAGTCGCTGCGCCACCGCGCGCCGGTGATCGAGGCGCTGGCCATCGACGGCCTGCGCGCGCGCCTGACGCGCACCGCCGAGGGCCACTACGACATCGACGACCTGATCGCCCGCTTCAGCACGCCGTCGGCCGCGCAGCCTGATGCGGAACCGGCGCGCTTTGCGCTCTACAACCTGGCGCTGCGCGATGCCGAGTTGCGCTTCGACGACCGACCGGTGGCCAAGGTGCATGCGGTGCAGGCGCTGACGCTGACCCTGCCCTTTCTGTCGAACCTGCCCAGCCACGTCGAGATCCACACCCAGCCGCGACTGGCCTTCCGCCTGAACGGCACGCCCTTCGACACCGGCGCGCAAAGCCTGCCCTTCGCCGCCACCCGCCGCGGCGACCTGCAGCTGGCCTTCGACGGCCTGGACCTGGCGCCCTGGCTGCCCTACCTGCCGGCCAGCCTGCCGGTGCGGGTGCAGCGCGGGCGCGTCGACAGCCAGCTGGGCCTGCACTTCAGCCTGCCGCCGACGGGCCAACCGGAAGTCGCGCTGAAAGGCCGCATCGCCCTGCGTGACCTGGCTGTGGCCGAGCCCGACGGCGCGCCGCTGGCCGCCTGGTCTGCATTGACGCTGGAGCTGCGCGACGTGCAGCCGCTGGCGCGCAAGGTGGCGCTGGGGCCGCTGGCCATCGACGGGCTGGCGCTGGACCTCAGCCGCGATGCGCAGGGGCGGCTGAACCTGCAGCGGCTGGCGGGGCCGGACAGCGCAACGCCGCCGGCCCCGGCGAGGGCCGCATCGGCGGCGGGATCGGCGGCGGGATCGGCCCCCGCCCCCGCTGCTGCCGACGCCTGGGCGCTGTCGTTGGACGGCCTGCAGGTCAACGGCGCCGAGCTGCGCTGGAAAGACGCCGCCCTGAAGCCGGCCGCCAGCTTCACGCTGACCGATCTGTCGCTGCAGACGCAGGGGCTGCGCTGGCCCGCACCGCCGCCGCTGCCGGTGGTGTTGAAGGCCACGCTGCACAGCGGTGGCGCCGACGGCCCCACGGCCGCCACCATCGCCATCGACGGCCAGGCCAACGACCGCCAGGCCGCGCTGGCGCTGGCGCTCGATGCGCCGGACCTGGGCCTGTTCACGCCCTACCTGGCCGGGGCGCTGAAGCCGCGGCTGGCCGGCCAACTCGGCGTCAAGGCGAAGATGGACTGGGCCGCCGAGCCCGCCGCGCTGACCGTGGCGGTCGACGAAGCCACGTTGCGCGACCTGCAATTGCGCGACGGTGCCGGCCGCGGCGCGGCGCTGCTGGCCGGGCTGAAGCGCCTGCAGGCCAGCGGCGTGGCCCTGGACCTGGCAGCCCGGCAGGTGACGCTGGGCAAGCTGCTGATCGACCAGCCGCAGGCGGCGGTGGCGCGCCAGGCCGATGGCCAGATCGACCTGTCGGCCTGGCTGGCCACAGCGCCGCCGGCCAAGCCCGCAGCCAAGACCAAGGCCGCGGCCGACAAGGGCACCGCCGAGCCCGGGTGGCAGGTGCGCCTGCAGGATCTGCAATTGCAGGGCGGTCGCATCGGCTGGACCGATGCTGCAGCCGCCACCGCCGGCGCGCCGCTGCGGGCCGATCTGTCGGCGCTGAAGGTGCGGCTGCAGGGCTTCGTGTGGCCGGCCGGCGCTGACCGCCGTGCGCCGATGCCGCGGCTGCAGGTGTCGGCCAGCATCGGCGCTGCCGCGCCGCCCGGCGCCGCGGTCGACGGCCGGCCCGAGCGCGGCCAGGTCGACTGGAACGGCCGCTTCGGCCTGGCGCCCCAGATGGCCGAGGGCAAGCTGACCCTGGCGCGGCTGCCGCTGCACCGGTTCACCGCCTATGCCGGCGACGCCCTGCCCGCCCGGCTGCTGCATGCCGATGCCAGCCTGGCCCTGCAGCTGCGCGCCGCCAGCACGCCGGCCGGCTGGACGGTGCGCAGCGACGGCGACCTGCAGCTGACCGAGGTGCTGGTGCACACACGGCCCGATCCTGGCGAGCGTGCCGGCGACCGCGCCGGCAGCGAACTGCTGAGCTGGCAGACGCTGGCGCTGCGGGGCGTCTCGGCCACCATCGCGCCACCGGCCAGGCCGCGGGTCGTGGTGGGCGAGTTGGCGCTCGACGATTTCTTCAGCCGCCTGGTGATCACCGAGCAGGGCCGCTTCAATCTGCAGGACGTGGCGGCCGCGCCAGCCGATGCGGCATCGGCGCCGGCCAGCGCCGCCCCGGCGCCCGCCCAGGTCGCCGCCACGCCGGCGTCGGCGGCGTCGGCCCCCAGCAGCGCCACCGCCGAGGCTGGCCTGCCGCTCGACCTGGAGATCGGCCAGACCACGCTGCGCAACGGCCGCGTCGACTTCAGCGACCGCTTCATCCGCCCCAACTACAGCGCACGCCTGACCGAGCTGAACGGCAGCATCGGCACCATCCGATCGGGCACGCGCGAGATGGCGACGATCAGCCTGCGCGGCCGCGCCGCCGACACCGCCCTGCTGGACATCAGCGGCCAGCTCAACCCCACTGCCCAACCGCTGGCGCTGGACATCCGCGCCCGCGCCACCGACCTGGAACTGGCGCCGCTGTCGCCCTATGCCGGCAAGTACGCCGGCTACGCCATCGAGCGCGGCAAACTCAGCATGGACGTGAGCTACCGGATCGACGCCGACGGCAAGCTCGACGCGAAGAACCAGGTGATCCTGAACCAGCTGACCTTCGGCGAGAAGGTCGAGTCGCCCAGCGCCACCCAGCTGCCGGTGCTGCTGGCGGTGGCCCTGCTGAAGGACCGCAACGGCGTGATCGACATCAACCTGCCGGTCAGCGGCACCCTGAACGACCCGCAGTTCAGCGTCGCCGGCATCATCTGGAAAGTCATCGTCAACCTGCTGACCAAGGCGCTGACGGCGCCCTTCGCCCTGCTGTCGGGCGGCGGCGCGGATGACCTGAGCCAGGTGCCGTTCGCCCCCGGCACCGCCCGCGTCACCGACACCGGCCGCCAGGCGCTGGACAAGGTGGCCAAGGCCCTGGCCGACCGCCCCGGCTTGATGATGACGGTGACCGGCGCGGCCGACACCGTGTCCGAGCGCGACGAGGCGCGGCGCAGCCTGCTGGACGAGCGCATCGCCGCCGAGGCGCGGCGCGAGCGCCAGCGCGCGGCGCCGGCGGCCGCCCAGCCCGCCTCCGCCGCCAGCGCCCCCGCTGCGCTGCCGCCCGGCGCCGCCGAGCGCGCCGCAGCGCTCAAGCGCCTGTACCAGCAGACGCCGCTGCCCGACCGCCCGCGCAACCTGATCAACCAGCTCAAGGACATCCCGCCGGCCGAGATGGAACAGCGGCTGCTGGCCGGCATCACCGTCACCGACGACACGATGCGCGAGCTGGCCCTGCAGCGCGGCCTGGCCGTGCGCGACGCGCTGATCGCCCAGGGCCTACCCAGCGAGCGGCTCTTCCTGGCCGCGCCCAAGCTGCGGCTCTCGGGCGAGGGCGACGCGGCCTGGGTGCCGGCGGTCAACCTGACGCTGAGCACGCGCTGACCAGCGCGCCCGGCGGCGGGCGGCCGCCGCCACCACCCAGTGGAAACCCTGAGGTCTGCGGCTCCCTTGAATCAGCGGGATCGGCCCCTATAATTCCGTTGCTAGCACTCACAGCTGCTGAGTGCTAACAAACCGGAACGGCCTTGCCGGCCCGGTTTCAAGCATGTGCATGGGGGCCCCAGGCGCCCGCTGTTCCAAGCTGATCCTTCACTGAACTCCCAGGAGATACGATGAAACTTCGTCCTTTGCACGATCGCGTGATCGTCAAGCGCCTCGAGCAAGAAACCAAGACCGCCTCGGGCATCGTCATCCCCGACAACGCCGCCGAGAAGCCCGACCAGGGTGAAGTCCTGGCCGTCGGCCCGGGCAAGCGCAACGACAAGGGTGACTTCGTCGCCCTGAACATCAAGGTCGGTGACCGCGTCCTGTTCGGCAAGTACTCGGGCCAGACCGTCAAGGTCGACGGCGACGAGCTGCTGGTGATGCGCGAGGAAGACCTCTTCGCCGTGGTCGAGAAGTAAATCCTTCTCCCGCCGCAAGACTTCCACTGAACTGATTCCGGAGAAATACACATGGCAGCAAAAGACGTCATCTTTGGTTCCGACGCCCGCGTGCGCATGGTCGAGGGCGTGAACGTCCTGGCCAACGCGGTCAAGGTCACCCTGGGCCCCAAGGGCCGCAACGTGGTG
>Ga0116179_1002093_pt1 | contig 14515 bp, 11 predicted proteins | sample AD_UKC071_MetaG_FD_89751 | JGI IMG/M metagenome (GOLD analysis project Ga0116179, IMG submission 89751) | Active sludge microbial communities of municipal wastewater-treating anaerobic digesters from USA - AD_UKC071_MetaG | ecosystem: Engineered > Bioreactor > Anaerobic > Digestate | place: USA...
CGTAAACATCGTATTGAAACTCTCTTTTTACTCGCACAATTAATTCAAGCATTTTTTCATAATCCTGCAATTCTTCAAATATGTTTTGACGACATATACCTCTGAAAATAACATGGTATAATCCTGTTTGACTAATTACTCTTGCCAATCTTGCCATTTGTTAACCACCTCATACAAAATTATACCACTAATTTTGAGTAATTTCTATAAAAATGAACAAAAATTGCCCCGTCCCCAAAAAAATAATGGAAGATATTTCTTAGATATAGTATAATTATTCTATAGAAATAAAAAAGAGGGGAGTTGATGGAATGAGGTTTATTAATGCTTTATCCTACAAGGGAGCAAACTATTTAATGAAGCAGATGAAGGGTAATCATGAAAACCGGAGGATCTACTACTTTGGTTTGCAGGTTGTAATAGGTGCTATAGTTAAAGGTTTGCTTTTACTCTTATTAGCCCTTATAACGGGGACAATACTTCCGTCTTTGACGATAGCGGCTGCTTTTGTGTTGCTTAGGACTATTGCCGGGGGATATCATATGCATACATACGGAAGATGTATAGCGGTTTCCCTGGGGCTGTTTATTCTATCAGCGGTGATTTCAAAATACTCGGCTCACATGTGGAATGAAGTTTCTATAATGGTGTTTGTAATATTATCCTTCATAATCTCATCAGCTTCTCTTTTAAAATGGGCGCCTGCCGATAATCCGAACAGGCCTATAACAAAAGAAGAAGAAATCAAAAAGTTCAAAATGTTGTCAATGGTTTATATCGTGGTTTCGCTTATTGTCAATTTGATATTGGTCTATTTTAAACAAAACATGTTTTCATTGGCCCTTTGCTTTGGGGTGATTTTAGAGGTATTCTCCATAACCCCGGCGGGCGTAAGATTTTTTGAAATAATTGAGCATGGAATGGAATCGGTAAAAAAATAATTGAACCTGTATAAGATATAGAATTAAGCGGTATTGCCAGTCTTTACCGCTTTTTTTGTTGCCGGCATTTTTTAATATTTTAATGAGGATTTTGGACTATTTTGTCTGCTATATCCTTTACAAAACACAACTAAAGTATTAAAATTATTAAAAGTATTTAGATTAACTTATAGGTGGGTAATTACGTTGAATAGCAATGATTTGAAGGAAAAAATATTACAATTGAAAAAAGAAAAAAACGCCGTTATTGTTGCACACAACTATCAAGTTGATGATGTGCAGGAGGTTGCAGATGTTATAGGGGATTCACTGGCTTTAAGTCAATATTGTGCAGAAAACGACAAAGATATTATAGTTTTTTGCGGTGTTCATTTTATGGCGGAAAGTGCGAAAATACTCTCGCCGGATAAGACAGTTCTGCTGCCCGAGATTGATGCGGGTTGCCCTATGGCGGATATGGTGACTGCGGATGCCTTGAGAAAAGAAAAGGAAAAACATCCGGGGGCCGTGGTTGTATGCTATATAAATTCATCGGCAGAGGTTAAGGCTGAAAGCGATATATGCTGTACCTCTTCTAATGCCGTAAAAGTTGTAAAATCCATTAAGGAAAAAGATATTCTGTTTGTTCCCGATCAGAATCTGGGAAGTTATGTCGCAAAAATGGTGCCTGAAAAAAATATAATTTTGTGGAATGGATATTGCATAACTCATCACAGGGTCAGCATGTCTGAGGTAAAGGAAGTCAGGGAAATACATCCGGATGCATTGCTGCTCGTCCATCCTGAGTGCCAAAAGGAAATTGCTGAAGCGGCAGACTTTGTGGGCAGCACAAAGCAGATAATAGACTATGCAAAGCAGTCGGAAAGCTCGAAATTTATAATCGGTACGGAAATGGGAGTTCTTTATCAGCTTAAAAAGGATAATCCGGACAAGACCTTTTATTTGCTTTCAAAAGGTCTTATATGCCCTAATATGAAAAAGACTTCATTAAAAAGCGTCTATGATGCCCTTAATGAGATGAAATACGAGATTAACCTGGATGAAGGCATCAGATTAAAAGCCAAAGAGTCTCTGGATCGGATGCTGCAAATTAGCTAGTACCTTAAAGGGTTTTCATAAAACACAACTTCACGAAATTATGTTGCTACACATATAATTTATTAGGGAGGAAGTATCCATTTGGATGTATATAGGTATTTAGTGGATTTTGATACAAAAGACTTAATCATAGAAAATCATGATGTAGTTATCATCGGAAGCGGTATAGCAGGAGTTTACACTGCCCTTGAAATACCTGAAAAATATAGCATAGCCATATTGACAAAGGAGAGCATAGAAATAAGTAATTCCGTTCTTGCCCAGGGAGGTATAGCTGTTTCGCTTGACAAGGGAGATTCTCCCGAACTGCATTTTAAGGATACGATTTATGCCGGTGCCGGTTTATGTAATGAGGAAAGCGTATGGGTTCTTGTAAAAGAAGCAGCAGAAAATATAGATGCCTTATGTAAGTTTGGAGTTGAATTTGACAGAAAGAGTAAAAATGAGCTTTGCCTTTCGAGAGAAGGAGCTCACAGCAAAAACCGGATAATACATGCCGGGGATACAACCGGCAAAGAGGTTTGCGACAAACTGATATCGATAGTAAAAACAAGGGATAATGTGGTAATAAAAGAAAGAACCTTTGCCTTGGACCTGGTAACCGAAAACAATGTCTGCAAAGGCGTATTGGCTTATGATGAGGATAAGGACGCATATATTTTATATTTGGCCGATGTGGTGGTTTGTGCTACCGGCGGTTTCGGGCAATTGTATTTAAATACAACAAATCCTGAGGTGGCAACAGGAGACGGTGTTTGCCTTGCATACCGGGCCGGGGCTGAATTGATGGATTTGGAATTTATCCAATTTCATCCGACAGTATTATTCCATCCGGAAAACAAGAGCTTTTTAATTTCCGAAGCAGTCAGGGGAGAAGGTGCACTTTTAAAAAACATACACGGCGAAAGGTTCATGCCCAAATATCATGAGCTTAACGAGTTAGCTCCCAGGGATATTGTCTCAAGGTCTATTTTCAGCGAAATGAAGAAGACTAAATCCGACCATGTTTATCTCGACATAACCTTTAAAGGAAGGGATTACTTGGAGCATAGGTTTCCTAACATTTATAAAACCTGTATGAGCTATGGAATAGATATGTCAAAGGATTATATTCCTGTGGCTCCCGCCGAGCACTATTGCATGGGTGGAATCAGGACGGATGTTTGGGGACGTACCAATATAAAGGGCTTTTTTGCATGTGGAGAGACTGCTTGTAACGGAATCCACGGTGCAAACCGGTTGGCCAGCAATTCTCTTCTGGAAGGCCTGGTATTCGGGCATAAAATTGGTACAGAAATTGACAGCCTTATAAGTAAATGCGAAAAAAGACAGAAGAGTATAAATCTAAAGGTTGAAACCGGCAGATGTGCTAAAAACGTAGATACGGAAGAAATAAAGCAGGATATAAAAGAGACCATGACCAAATATGTCGGGATAACCAGAGATAAAGAGGGACTGGAAAAAGCAAAGCAGAAGGTTGACACCTACTATGAGATTATAAAAGACATGAAAAACACTAATATACGCCATTATGAGATTCAAAACATCGTGCTTCTGTCCAAGCTTGTAATTGAATCGGCTCTTGAACGTAAAGAAAGCCGCGGTGCTCATTTCAGACGGGATTATCAAGAGCGGGACGATAAAAATTGGAAAAGAAATATAATAAAAAGAAAAATTTAGTACATACTAATAAGGATGGTGCAAGTTAATGAAATATATAACGGATATAGATAGAATAATAATGAATGCGTTAAAGGAGGATATTCCTTCAGGAGACATTACGACGGACAATATTATAGATGAGACATCGGAATCGCAAGCTGTACTGATCGCCAAGGATGAAGGTGTAATAGCCGGGCTGGATGTGGCAAAGAGAGTCTTTATGCTTCTTGATGACACAATTGTGTTTGAAAAGCATGTTGAAGAAGGCCAGTGGGTGAAATATGGCGATACCATCGCAACAATAAAGGGTAATACAAGAGCAATTTTAAAGGCGGAAAGAACAGCGTTAAACCTTCTTCAGAGACTTTCCGGAATTGCAACTGCCACAAGAAAGCTTGTGGACAGAATTGAAGGATTGCCTGCAAAAGTGGTTGATACGAGGAAGACCACTCCCGGACTCAGGATATTGGAGAAATATGCAGTAAGGGTTGGAGGTGGATATAATCACAGGTTTAGCCTCTCAGACGGGGTATTGATAAAGGACAATCATATTAAGGCAGCCGGTGGGATAAAAAAAGCAATTGAGCGCGTGAGGGAAAGAATACCCCACACTTTAAAGATAGAGGTTGAAACCGAAACCCTGGAACAAGTCAGGGAGGCAATAGATGGAAAAGCAGATATAATAATGTTAGACAATATGGGACTTGACAAAATGAAAGAAGCTGTTAAAATAGTGAATGGTAATGCGATAACCGAGGCATCGGGAAATGTAAATATCGATACAATCTATGATATTGCCTGCACAGGCGTAGATATAATTTCCGTCGGAGGTCTCACACATTCAGTACATTCATTTGATATAAGTATGAAAATCTATTAGATATTATATTATTATCTGGTTCAAGTATTAATTTTCTTATAGGGGTAGTTTTCATTATCGTGACAAAGTTAAGATATAGTTTTAACTGTGGATAATATATTTATTTATCCACAGTTAATTCACATTATTATTTGCACTTTTGTATATAAGTCCTGGACACTGCATAAAACAAGGGTTTTTATGTGTTAGTGTATAAAAAGGTTATCCACAGGCCTGTGGATGTTTGTGGATATACGTTATCTTTTATATGCTTTTTTATTTTAACAACTTTTAAAGCTTACTTTTTCAAAGTATCTGGATGGGATAAGTCGGAATTCAGCATCTCCATAATACGCTCGAAAACCCTTTTGTTATTTAATATGCCTTTGTGGTTTGGAGCATCGAGGATATTGCCGCTCAGCAGATTATCCACAGTAAAGCTGTTTTCTCCAACGCTGAATATTTCCGTTTTGATACCCCATTCCTCAAGACTTGCGTTTTCTTCTGTAACCACCTCATCATACTGGCTCAGAATATTTCCGACCTGAATCGATCTATTGAGTCCGCCGTTTATCATTTCTGCAAATGTTTTTGTAAACAGCTCATCATCGGGCATCAGATTTTTTATTGATTTGTCATTAAAATATTCTTCGGCGATGGAAGCAAGTATGGAGCCTTTATGAGGAACGGAGAGGAATATAATTTTATTTATATCGTCATTTTTAATATAATCCTTGCCTCCGGAATAGTATCTGGCTACCAATCCGCCCATGCTGTGTGTAATCAAGTCAAACCTGTTAACCAATATACCCCTGTCCATGTATTCCTTTTTTTGCTCCTGTATAAAGACATTAAGCTCCTTTGCCGCAGCTTCTACACCTTGGGTGGAATCGTAGTTTATTGAGCTGCAGCTGTAGCCTTTGGAAGTAAGAAATTCATTTAAATTGTCAAATACATTGGGAGTTTCCTGATAACCGTGGACAAATACAATAGGTATGGGAACAAGCTCAAATTGCAACCGGTCGCTTCTAGCCGTTCCTGCTATGGATGCGGTGATATCGACAGATGTTTTATTAGCGTTGTCATAATAATATGGAGGAATGTATGAAGCAATACATTCGCCCATACGGTTCGTTTTTGAGCTTTGAGGCATTATTTTCCCCATACCGCTGCTGTCGGTAAAGTCTATTAATATATCGGGAACCGGATTACCCGAGTTATCCTTTACCACAGCCTTAAAATATACATTATTGGAAGGCTCCGATGAAACAAAACGAACCTGAGGGTTTACAAAATCGATAAATATGTTTAAATCGTCCTTGTTGTAAAATACGTGGCGCCAAAAAGTATAAATATCCGTAAAATGGATTATGGAAACAAAAACTATTAATAGTATCATGATGAAAGTTATCTTTTTATGTTTTGACCGCATAAAATCAATCCTTCAAGATATGTTTAATTTTAATTATAGCATTTTAAGGACCTATTATAAACAGTATTCGCCGAGTTTATAATAGTAAATTACGGTAATGTATTAACATGTTTTGTAAATTCTAAAACGCTTCTTTCATATTTTTCTATACTAATAATATGCCGGATTTAGATAATATGCACCCAAATACATCTGTAGCACAAATTTCATTAATTAAATAAACTTTTGAGGAGAAAATAAAATTGAATTAAAAATAAGGAGATGATCTAGATGAAGGTTAAAGATAAAATGACAAAGACCGTTGCATATGTTAACCCTGATACAAATATGGTTGAAGTTGCCCAGCTGATGCAGAAACACAATGTAGGTTCCATTCCGGTGTATGATAACGGTCAAGTTGTCGGAATAGTAACCGATAGGGATATTGTAGTAAGAAATGTGGCCCACGGTAAATCTCCAAAAGATACTAAAGTTCAAGATGTAATGACCTCACAGGTAACAACGGTTTCACCGGATATGGAAATTGATGAGGTTACAAGGATAATGGCAGAACAGCAGATAAGAAGGGTTCCTGTAGTGGACAACAACCAGATTGTCGGTATGCTCGCATTAGGAGACATAGCGTCAGATTTCAGGTTTGATATGGAAGCATCCAAGGCATTGAGTGAAATATCCAGACCGTCAAAACCTTATAGAATATAATGAAACATGGATGTTAAATATGGAAGGTATAGATAAAAGTGAGGTCAAAAATTATAAAGCAATAAATCGGCCACATCATGTATAAACACACTCGCTATAAAATAAACCTAAAATAAAGGTATGTTTGGAAAGAGTTGAATATCCGAATCAACTCTTTCCTTATAATATAGGAATTTCGTTTATCAAACTCCTATATATAGTTCTGATATAATTAGTTTTAATAATAGAACCTGACAAACTTGATTGAATACAAGTCTGCCATCAAAAGATCATCGGTATCCACTTCCCGTATGACAATATAACTGGCACCTACGTCTATCAAGGTACCTTCTCTGTCTACAAGCATATTGGTGCCGATAAGAAACTCTACCTTAACTCTTTCACCGATGTGCTGTTTAAGGTATCCTTGCGTATATGCGATGCTTTCTACTGTTTCAGGACTGGTTTCCAATGCATCAACAGAAGCTGTCTGTTGGACTGCCTGTTGTACCTGTGATGGCATGGGAGAATATGCAGGTCCTGAAGGATAGCCCGTCGGTAATTGGGGGATGACTGCCGCCGACGGTGAAACCTGTGTACTGGTTTGGGGATACATGGTTTGCATTTGGCGCATATATTCGCAAGGTAGGAAATATTGGTTTTGGTTGATGGAATTATTCATGATATCCTCCTTAAATACTGAATTTATTGCCTAACTTATGAAAAAATATTATGTTTCGGCGTAGAGGGGGGTTGGATTGTAAAAACAGTGTTGGTTAATCCTTGTTACAAATTTCCCTGTACCCGTTTTGGGAAAAAAGTTACTGCAACTGGGACTGAACGGATTGTAATACCAGAGACATTCTCCTATTCCCGGAAGCTTATTTCCAGCCAATGCCCAGTCGGCAACATCGTAATGAATCTGTTCCGGATTGCATGACCATATTGTCTGGGGATTTACTTCACCATAAACGGTTTCCATGGCACATGTAAACTGCCAAGGCTGAAATATAACTTTGCGAAGATCTCCCTGACAGACTCTCAAATATTCTCCATAAGCTACATGAACGCGGTTCATGACAACTGTAGCGACTGCTTTCATTCCGTCAATTCCCTCTCCGCCGGCTTCACACTTTATGAGCCTTGCAAATAGTTCTCTTGTAGACATTGGCATAATTATCACCCTGACTAAAAAATTAAATACTAACTACAATCTTTAATTTGATATGATAGTTTTATCTTTTCGGGACTAAAATGCGTTAACCTAATACAGTATATTAGAATATAACCAAATAGGTAACCGCATTTTTATTAATATGATCTTTGAAAAAATTGCATCAAATTATTATTTAAAAATTGAAGATAATAATATTGAACGCATTATTTTTGAAGCAATTAATATTGCTTCAAAAAAGGAGGCAAATACAATGAGCAGAAACAGAGGAATGATGTCAGAAAGACTTAAGGAAGAAATCGCAAAGGAACTTGGGGTTTATAATACCGTTGCCACTGAGGGCTGGGGATCGGTAAGCTCAAGAGACTGTGGTAATATAGTTAAGAAAGCGATTGAAATGGCAGAAAGAAACCTCTTAAATCAATAGTATTGCCTTACAGCGTAGAAAAGCCGGTGCAAACCGGCTTTTCCTATGTGAGTGTACGGTGTTGATTGACATATATCTTATCAATATTTCCTAAAAAATAGTTTCAATTTATTCAATTTTATAGTATAATAATGACTATGGAAAAATACCGATTTTCCTGTTCATGCCTTGAAAATAGTTTGTTTCAATTTTGTTACAGTTTCTTTACACTTAAATTCAAATTGTTGACTCGCCAAAATGCCGATGGTATAATAGGTTTGAATTCAAGATAGGCTAGTTGCGCCAGTCTTGATCAAAATGCAAGATAGGTCAGGTTAAGACACAAAGGGATAAGGCGTAGCCTGGCTTCAATATTTAAAGCCTGCTTCCCAAAAAAAAACTTACAAGGAGGATTTGAGAGTATGAAAAATCTCAAAAAATTGTTGGCAGTAGTAGTTGCAATCGCTATGATTACAACTTTCATGGTGCCATCATTTGCTGCTGAAGGTTCATACACTTATGAAAATGAAGCAGAAATTTTGTATAAGCTTGGCTTGTACAAGGGCACATCAACAACAACATATGAGCCTAACTTAGGCGGAAAACTTGACAGACAGACAGGAGTTGTTATGCTCCTCAGATTGTTCGGTCAAGAAGAAGAAGCATTACAGATGGATGCAGCAGATGCTGCTGCTAAGCTTGCAGCTAAATTTAAGGATGCTGCAGACATCGCAGATTGGGCACAAAGACAAGTAGCTTACGCAGTTGAAAAGGGTTATGTTAAAGGTTTGCCGGATGGAACATTTGCTCCGACTGCAGACTTGAACGGAAAAGCTTTCTGTTCATTAATCCTTCAACAGTTGGGTTACGATGGAGACTTCACATATGACAATGCTGCTTTCGATTTGAGCAAATTCGGTGGCTTGACAGAAGCTCAGGCTCAGCTCTTCAACAGCAATGCAGGAATCAACAGAGATTCAATGGTTGGTATTGCATTCTCAGCTTTGCAGGCTGTTTACAAAGATAGCGGCAAGACAGTTATCGAATATTTAGCTGAAATCGGTTATGTTGATAAGAACCTTGCTATCGAAGTAGGTGTTCTTAAGAAAGAAATCAAAGAAGTAGGAGCTTTGGAAGACGTAAAAGTTACAATTAATGAAACTCCTGTACTTCCTACAGAAGTAGAAGTAACTTATGTTGACGATACAACAGCTAAACTTCCTGTAACATGGCCGACAGTTAATACTTCAGAAGTTGGCGAACAGACAATTGAAGGATCTATCGAAGGATACAAAGATGTAAAAGCAACCGTTAAGGTTATAGTTCAGCCTGCTGAACTCTTGGTAGATAAAATATCAATGAACAACCTCATTGAAATCGTTATTGATTTCAACGGTGAAGTAGAATCTGGAAAAGCTGATAAAAAAGACAACTATTCAGTTGATGGTAAGACAATTAAATCAGCTACAATTTCAGACGACAAGACATCAGTAACATTGTTATTGACAGCTGCAGCTGATCAGGCTGAGGAATTAGAAGTAACAGTTAAAGTTGGTACTGGTCTTGAGACAGAAGTAACTAAAAAAGTTACAGCTATTGATAGAACATTGCCGGAAGCTGAATCTGCTTCATTAACAGGACCTAACAGCTTTGAAATCGTGTTTACAGAACCTGTTCAGGCAACTGATGACGCAGAAGTTACGATTAATGACGGAACTTATGGAGTATCAGAATCTAAGTTATCTGACAGTGGAAGAGTATTATCTGTAACTCTTGGAGTAAGCTCATTGAGCGAAGGAACTTATAAGGTAAGAGTTAAAGGCTATAAGGACTATGCTGATTTCTCAATATTACCGAAAACCTTCGATGTTGAGTATGTGAAAGATACAACTGCTCCTGTTGCTACAATTAAAACAGCTAGCCAGAACAAGGTTGAAATCGAGTTTAACAAGGCTGTTTACAGAGACGGTTTCTATGGTGAAGAAGCAACTCTTACAGTTGATTACTTCTATCACACATATTCAGCTTGGAAGCCAAATAAAGTTGAAACTTCCGACAATAAGGTATACACATTATACTTTGAAAGTGCAAATGAATCAGACAAAGTATATCTGCTTCCTGAAGGAAACGTAACAGTAACTGTTCTTAAAGAAGTTGACGATGCAGCTATAGTAGATGCATGGGGCAACGAAATGGCAGAAGACGCTAAACTTACAGCTACAGTAGTTGCTGATAATCAAGCACCTGTAGCAACAAAGGTAGAGGCTGAAGCAGAAGACAAAATAGTAGTTACCTTTGATGAAGACGTGGAAAAAGCTGATGCAGTAGATGCTGACAACTACACCATTAAAAAGGGTGGAGAAGAAGTAGATGCTACAATTTCTTATATCGATTATAGCAGCGAAGATAAGCAGGCTACTATTCAGTTAGATGCTAAATTATCCGGTGGAACTTATACAATCGACATCAAGGATATTCGTGATTCATCAGTATCAAAGAACAAAATGAGTGCTATAACTCTTGAGTTTGAAGTAACTGATAAAACTGCTCCGAAACTTGTTGAAGCAACATACCTCGTAGACGGCGACAATACAATCATATATGCTACATTTAATGAAGAAATGAAGACAAGTGGAGACGGATCAGTTCTTAATAAGGACAACTATAGATTAGGCGGAAAAGCACTTCCGGAAGGTGTTTCACTTGCAATGTTCGGTTCCGATGGAAAGAAAGTTAAAATAACCTTCAAGACAGAAAAGCTTGAGGAATCTGCAGAAGGTTTAGCATTAGTGGCTAGAGTTGCAGATAAAGCTGGTAATTCTGTTGACGCTTGGGGAGAAGGCATAGACAAATTGACAGCTATTATAGGAAAAGAAGATGTTCCTGAAGTGACAGCAGTAAGTCTTATAAGTGCAGACAAGATTGAAATTGTCATTAACAAGAAACTCTCAAGATATCCTGCAAACGGCTTTATAGTTATTAAAGACCGCGAGGAAAAACCACTTGGAGGTATTTCATACAAATATGAAGACGGTAAATCAATTATTACAGGTACACTCCAAAGTGATGTAAAACCTAACGATCCGTCGGATGTTGGTGATTACAAACTTAAGATAGTTGAAGGTAAAATACAGTCTGACACTGGTAAGTATTTAACAGGTGGAACAGATGGTGTTGTTGATATCGAATTCAAAGACAAATACGCTCCAAGCTTCAAAGATATCAAGCCAGTAGCGGGTCCAGTTTACGGAATCAAAATAGAATTTGATGAAGAAGTTGTTCTTGGTGAATTGGCAGCAACTGACCTTGTTGTAACTGACAGAAAAGGAAATACATTGGTAGCAGGAAAAGACTACACAGTTGTATGTGTTGCTGTTGGTGAAAATGGTAAATTGACATTTTATGAAGATGGCAATGTTACAACAGTTACATCAAGCAAATATATATTCATTAATTTTAAAATTGCTGTAGATGATATAGAATCCGGCGATTACAAGGTATCAACAAAAGACAAAGTATTCTATATCTCTGATGAAAATGACAATGTTATTAACACCTTCAAAGACAAGAAAGCTAAACTTAAAGACTAAGATTATCTTAAAAATTGAAGAGTCTTCCTTAGCGGAGGACTCTTCTCTTATATTTTTTCAATGTCTTATACATATAATGTCCAATCTAAAAATAGTATAATATGAACATTTCTGTGGACGGGTAATAAGTTCTTATAATTATTCATTAAATAACATATAAAAAACAATAAAGGGAGTAACTGGATAGATAAATATATATTACATTTGACAGAGACTTTTTGTTTTTATACAATAGGTTTTGTAAAGTTATATAGGGCTCTAGTATATTGTCTTTCAAGTGTAGCACGGGATTTAGTAATAATACGGCAATAAAAAATGTACGTTATAGTAACGGAGGTCATACTATGGAAGAAATGAGCACTAGAGAAATTATTGAAACCATAATAAAGGGCAGAACGACTATTTTGGGTCTGACTGCAATATGTATTGTTATTGGTCTGATTGTTAATCTATTTATATTGGAACCGGTGTATGAAGCAGAAACGACGTTAATGATATCGCCTATATCGCAAACAAATGCAAATGCTAAAGCAATAAATGAGTTTTCTTCATTAGTTAATGCAATAGCGGCATATCCGGAAATGTCCATCGGTACGTACCGGGAGCAAATTAAGGCTCCTGCTATTTTGCAGTATATTAAGGAAGAAATGAATTTAAAAGACTTGTCATTAAAGTCGATTTCCGATAAAATTACGGTTGAGGCAATAAAGAATACAAACCTTATTACTGTAAAGGTTCGGGATAAAAATGCTGAGGTTGCGGCCCAAATTGCCAATATTTTAAGCGAGCGGTATACTAGGTTCGTCTCGGATACGAATAAAAAGCAGGCTGAGGGTTCTGCAGAGATTATTGAGACTCAGATGCAAAAGGAAAAAGAAAATTTGGAAAATGCATCGGAAAAAATCAAGAATTTTATATCCAAGCCCCGTAGCCCGGAGGAGCTTAAGTTGGAGTTAGAATCCAAACTTACTCAGGTTACGGAGTTTAAAACTTCTCTTGCACAAACGAAGGTGGATGAAGAAAATACGAGAAGATCTATTAAGAAGGCAAAGAGTCTGCTTTCTCAAACACCGAAGACTTTGACAACCAACAGCACCTTTTACGGTGAGGATTTGCTACCGGATATAGTTGGGTATGGAGCTGGGCTGAACCTGAGCACAAGGTCTGACATAAAGCTGTCGAATGAGGAAGTTAACCTGATATATGTAGAGCTGTCCAACAGCTTAAATTAATTGGAAATACAGTTGGCGAATTTGGAAGCTTCAAGAGAAAACATGGAATAGGCCATCTTAGAAAGTCAAAAGGAGATTGAGGTTATACAGGCCGAATATGCTGAAAAACAGCAGGAGTTTGATGAGTTAAACTTGGAGCTAGAGCTTTCAAAACAGGCTTATCAAGCATATCAGCACGAATATAAAGAGTTGATGATCAAGCAGTCGACAGAAATAGGCAAGTCCAGTATAGTTGTCATATCGGAGGCAATGGTTCCGACAAGCCCCGCCGCACCGAACAGGAAACTTAATGTTGCCGTATCGGGTATGTGCGGGTTGGTAATGGGAATACTTGTGGTATTTGTAAAACAGAATATGAGTAGTATCAGTGTAGTCAGACACAGGCGAGCTGCATAAAAAGTTTTGCTTAATGGGTTCAGGAGGATGACTTAAAGTGGTTTCAAAGAAAAAAACGCCGAAAAAATCAGTAAAAAAACAAAATAGGAACATAGAGAATCGAAACAATAAATATAAAGCTTTTAAAACCGTATTATTGATTTTAAATCTTATGGCAGTGTTTTATACTCCCTTTGTCAGGGGGCTGTATTTTGAAGCGGAGCAGTTCCCTGCAGAGGTATTTGTCTTAATTTCTTTTGCACTGTTCTGGGTTATGAAATATTTAACGAAGGACGGTAAGTTTATAAGTACACCAATGGAGTACGCTTCTTTGGGTCTTGCGGTTGTGTATTTTGTTTCAATAATAATGTCGGTTAGCTACAGACTGGCAATATCAGAATGGCTCAAGTACTGTATGTTCTTTTGTATATTTATTATGATAACCGATCTTGCAAAGGATCAAAGAAGCAGAATTGCAGTTTTGTGGACGGTTGTTGCTGCCGCAATGGGACTTAGTATTATTGGTCTGGACAGTTCTGTAGGCGGAAGATTTGTGGATATGGCTAATAGCCTCTTTAAATCCTTGCATATCCCGGTGGAATTCTTCGGTTTATACGTGGACGGCCGTATTCATTCCACTATTCAGTACCCTAATGCACTGGCTGTGTATTTATTGGTGGCTGTCTTTATTTCATTAGCATTGTCGGTAATATCGGAAAAACGGTGGCAGAGAATGGTTTTGGGGGCGTGCAGCACGGTTTTATCCGTTACATTGCTCTTGACTCTTAGCCGGGGTGTGTTGATTCTTGTGCCCTTTTTACTATTGCTGTACATTTTATTTATTCCCCGGGGATATAAATTAAAGGTTTCCATGCTAAGCATAAATACAGCCCTGTCCAGTGCCGTATCGTTGCTGATTGGCCGCGGGGTTAAATTTCTAAGTTCCAATCTTTGGGCAAGGGTTGTAATAGGGGTTTTGGTTTACATTGCTATATTCTTAATGTTGGAGTTTTTGATTTCATGGCTGGCAGGGAAATCAAAGTTTAAGCTTAAAATAAAGCCCGC
>Ga0116179_1002095_pt1 | contig 14511 bp, 16 predicted proteins | sample AD_UKC071_MetaG_FD_89751 | JGI IMG/M metagenome (GOLD analysis project Ga0116179, IMG submission 89751) | Active sludge microbial communities of municipal wastewater-treating anaerobic digesters from USA - AD_UKC071_MetaG | ecosystem: Engineered > Bioreactor > Anaerobic > Digestate | place: USA...
CCCTCACCCGGCTGACTCAACACCTGAACAAGCCGGTCGCGCTGCCAATGCGACAGATGCACCAGCGATTGCAGGATATGTTTGAAATCAACCTTAAAACCTCAGTTGAAGCCCTTCATCCAGCCGGAAACGCTGGCAAGCTATGGGTTTGGGGTTGATCAAGGGAGTCACCCGATGGGTGAGTCGAAATTGAAACGGTCGCGTGCCGAGGAGATGCCGACATCGTGCGCTGGCGTGCAGACGGCGGGCGGTCGCGTGCAGGTTCGCTGGGATGCGGACGGGGCGGCCACGCCGATGGGGCAGTTGGCGTACTTCATCGAGTTTCTGACGCTGACCGGGTTGTGGCGGAGCTGGCAGGATCGCTGCCCGCTCTCCTACACGAGCCCCAACGCACCAGGGAAGGCCGATGTGCTGGGCACCTGGATGCTGTCGATCCTGTCGGGGCACCGGCGCTACTCGCACGTCACGACGATCCGCTGTGACGGGGTCAATCCCGGGCTGCTGGGGATGAACAAGGTGATCAGCGAGGACGCGCTGCGCCGGGCTCTGCTGGCGATCCCGGAAGAGGCCGGCGTGGGCTGGCTCGATGGCCACCTGCGCGAGAGCACCGCGCCCCTGCTCGATGTGCCGTGGATTCTGGACATCGACACGACGATCAAGCCGCTGTACGGCAAGCAGGAAGGCGCGGTGGTGTCGTACAACCCGAAGAAGCCGGGGCGGCCCTCGCACAGCTACCACACCTACCTGATGGCCGGGCTGCGCCTGGTGATGGGCGTCGAGGTGAAGGCCGGCAACGAACACTCGGGCAGCCACACGCTGCCGGGCCTGCTCAAGCTCCTCGATGAACTGCCCGCGCCTCACAAACCGAAGATGGTGCGCGGCGACTGCGGCTTCGGGTCGGACGGCATCATGCGCGAGCTCGAAGCGCGGGCGCAGCCCTACCTGTTCAAGCTGCGCCTCTCGAAGAACGTCAAGCGTCACATCGAACGCCTGTTCCGGGTCTCGGGCTGGACGGACGCGGGCCAGGGCTGGGAAGGGATCGACAGCGCGCTGGCGCTCACCGGCTGGGAGGCGACGCGTCGTGTGGTCGTGCTGCGCCGGCCCTTGCAGGGCGAGATGCTGCTCGCCCAGGACGAGAGCGGCCAGCAGCTGCTGGGTTTCATTGAGGCCGACCGCAAGGCGGGCAAACGCATCACCGGTTACGAATATGCGGTGCTGGTCACCAACCTGGACCATGAGGTTCTCTCGCTTGGCCAGCTCTACCGCGACCGGGCCGATGCCGAGAACACGTTCGACGAGCTCAAGAACCAGTGGGGCTGGGGCGGCTTCACCACGCACGACCTGCATCGCTGCCAACTGTCGGCACGCGGGGTGGCGCTGATCTACAACTGGTGGAGCCTGTTCGTGCGCCTGGCCAACCCCGAAGCCCGGCTTGAGGCCATCACCAGCCGGCCGTGGTTGATGTCCTCGGTGGGCCGGCGTACCGAGCATGCGGGCCAAACCACGATCACTCTGACCGGCCAGCATGCCTATTTCGACAAGGCTCGGCAGCTGCTGATGCACATCTCCAGCCAGCTTCAAGCCTGGCTGAGCGAAGCTGCGGAGCAGTTTAACGGCCCATCGGTCTGGCTGCGCTGCTGCGAGCATCTCAAGCGCACCGTTGCGGCTATCGGACCACCGAAACCACACCACTTGCTGGCCGATCATGCGAACGGGGTGGGGTAACTGAGGTTTTTAGGATCAACCGCCGGTGCCGGCCACCGCTCCGCTGACTACGCCGCCAGTGGCCGGGACACAAGGCACCGGCCAGCTGCCGCCGCTGACCAGTAACAAGAGCGCCACCATCAACTACGAGGTGGACAAGACCATCCAGCACACCCGCAAGGCGCTCGGTCAGATCAAACGGCTGTCGGTGGCGGTAGCGCTGAACCAGAAGGAAGAAAAGGACAAGAGTGGCGCCATGAAACCGGTGCCCCTCAGTGACGAGGATCGCAAGCGCGTCGAGGATCTGGTCCGCGATGCCGTCGGTTACAACAAGGACCGGGGCGACACCCTCAGCGTGGCGAGCAGCCCCTTCGTCGCCTCAGACAAGGATCTGCTGGAAACCCCGATCTGGAAGGATCCGGACAACGTCGCGCTGTTCAAGGAACTCATCAAATACCTGGTCATCGCCGGCGTCATCGCATTCGTGGCCTTCGGCGTGATCCGCCCGCTGATCAAGCAGGTTCTGCCACCACCCGAAGTGAAGGAAAACGAAGAAGAAGCCGCCGCGGACGAAAGCGGGGAAGGCGAAGAGGGCGAGGAAGGCGAAGAAGAAGGTGCCGAAGTGGCCCTCTCTCCCGAAGCCACGGCACGCCTGGCCTACGAGGAAAAACTCGCCAAGGCGCGCGAACTCGCCAAGGAGAACCCGCGCATGGTCGCCAACCTGATCAAGGAATGGATGGGAAGCAATGAGCAGCAACGATGAAGGCCTCGAAAAAAGCGCCCTGCTTCTTCTGACCCTTGGCGCCGACGAAGCCGCCGAAGTCCTCAAACTGCTCGGGCCGAAGGAAGTCCCCAAGCTCGGCGCGGCCATGGCGGCCATGCCGGCCCAGGGGCGGGAAAAGGTCGAAGTCGTGCTCAACGAGCTGATCGCCGCGGCCGACAAGGCCACGCCCATCGAGGCCGACCACGACCGCATCAAGGAAATGCTCACCAAGGCGCTCGGCGACGAGCGCGCCAGCCACCTGATCGGCCGCGTGCTGCAGGGCTCCGACACCGCCGGCATCGAAAGCCTCAAGTGGATGGACGCGGCGACCGCCGCCGACATGATCAAGAACGAACACCCGCAGATCATCGCGACGATCCTGGTGCATCTGGAATTCGACCAAGCCGGCGAAATCCTCAAACACTTCACCGACCGCCTGCGCAACGACGTGCTGCTGCGCATCGCCACCCTCGACGGGGTGCAGCCGGTGGCACTGCGCGAACTCAACGAAGCCCTGACCCGCATGCTGTCCGGCGCCACCACGGTCAAGAAAACCGCCATGGGCGGCGTGCGGCATGCGGCCGACATCCTCAACTTCGTCGGCTCGGCCGCCGAAACCGCCATCCTCGACAACGTGCGCGAATACGATCCCGACCTTGCGCAGAAGATCCTCGACGAGATGTTCGTCTTCGAAAACCTCATGGATCTGGACGACCGGGGCATCCAGACCTTGCTGCGCGAAGTGCAAAGCGACTCGCTGGTGATCGCCCTCAAGGGCGCGCCGCCGGAGATGCGCGAGAAGATCTTCAAGAACATGTCCCAGCGCGCCGCCGAGATGCTCCGCGAGGATCTGGAATCCCGCGGTCCGGTGCGTCTCTCGGAAGTGGAGGCCGAGCAGAAGGAAATTCTCAAGACGGCCCGCCGCCTGGCCGAAGAAGGTCAGATTGCCCTCTCAAGCGGAAATGGCGACGATGGCTTCATCTAACGGTTTGGCCTGCCCATGAGTCACCATCAGGCCGCCGGCATCTACCGGCGCTGGAGCCCGCCTTCCTTCGATACTCCGCCGCCGGCAACGACCGACGTCGAACTGCCGCTCCCCGTGCCGGAGCCGACCGCCGCCGTCGAGCCCGAACCGGCTCCGGCTGCCGCGACGCAAACACCCTCTGTCGCGGAAGAGATACTTCTGCCCGACACCGCACCGGACATCCACCTGCCCACCGCCGAAGACATCGAGCGCATCCACGAAGAAGCCCGCAAGGACGGCTACGCCGCGGGCTACGAGGAAGGTACGGCGCGCGGACGGATGGAAGCGATGCAGTTTCACGGACTGGTTCAAGGTCTCGAAAACTCCCTCACCAGCCTCGACCGGGAAGTCGCCGAAGAGGTGCTTGCCCTCGCCATCGAAGTGGCCCGCCAGATGGTTCGCCACAGCCTGGAAGTGCACCCCGAATCCGTTGCCGAAATGATCCGCGAAGCGCTTCTCCAACTGCCCCAGACCCACGCCCAGGTTCACCTCAACCCCGAAGACCTGGCCATGGTGCGCGACTATCTGGGCGATCAGCTCACCCACGCCGGCCACCGGCTGGTCGAAGATGCCAGCGTGACCCGCGGTGGCGCGCGCATCGACGCCACCGCCAGCCAGATCGACGCCACCGTTCAAACCCGCTGGCGACGCATCATGGACAACCTCGGCCGCAGCGTCGCGTGGGGCGACGAAGGGGACGGCGCCTGATGGAACACGGCACCGAAACCTGGAAGGCCTTTCTCGCCGACGGCCGCAAGCTTGTCGGCGCGACCCCGCCCTACCAGATGGCCGGCCGCCTGACCCGCATCAACGGACTGGTCATGGAAGCCTCCGGCCTCAAGCTGCCCCTCGGCTCGGGTTGCCGGATCGTGATACCGGGCGGCACGTCGGTCGAGGCGGAAGTCGTCGGCTTTCATGGCGAGAAGATCTTCCTGATGCCCACCGATGACGTCTTCGGCCTTGCGCCCGGCGCCCACGTGCTGCCTGTCGAGCCCACACAGCCGCCCCTCAATGCCGGCGAGCGCATCGAGCCCCGTCGTCGCGCCTCCGACCGCGCCAAGCACCTGCCGATGGGCGACGAACTCCTCGGCCGCGTCGTGGACGGCGCCGGCCGTCCCCTCGACGGCCTCGGCCCGCTTGCCGTGCGGCACTCACGGGCCCTCCAGGCACGCCCGATCAACCCGCTACAGCGGGCGCCGATCACCCAATCGCTGGACGTCGGCATCCGCGCCATCAACGGCCTGCTCACCGTCGGCCGCGGCCAGCGGATGGGCTTGTTCGCCGGCTCGGGCGTGGGTAAATCGGTGCTGATCGGCATGATGGCCCGCTACACCGCCGCCGACGTGATCGTCGTCGGGTTGATCGGCGAGCGGGGCCGCGAAGTCAAGGAATTCATCGAACACAACCTTGGTCCCGAAGGCCTGGCCCGCTCGGCGGTGATCGCCGCCCCCGCCGACTGCAGCCCGCTGATGCGCCTCCAGGGAGCTTCCTACGCCACCACCGTGGCCGAATATTTCCGCGACCAGGGCAGACAGGTGCTGCTGATCATGGACTCCCTGACCCGCTACGCCATGGCCCAGCGGGAAATCGCTCTGGCCATTGGTGAGCCGCCGGTCACCCGCGGCTACCCGCCGTCGGTCTTCGCGCGCCTGCCCGCGCTGGTCGAACGGGCCGGCAACGGACCGGAAGGCGGCGGCTCGATCACCGCCTTCTATACCGTGCTAGCCGAAGGCGACGACCAGCAAGACCCCATCGCCGACGCCGCCCGCGCCATTCTCGACGGCCACATCGTGCTCTCGCGCAACCTCGCCGACCAAGGCCACTACCCCGCCATCGACATCGAACAGTCCATTTCGCGGGCCATGCACAACCTCGTCAAAAGCCAGCATTTCGACGTGGTGCGACGTTTCAAGCAACTCTTCTCCCGCTACCAGCGCTCTCGCGATCTGATCGCCGTCGGCGCCTACCACGCCGGCTCCGACCCGGTGCTCGATCAGGCCGTCGCCATGTATCCGAGGCTGGAAGCCTTTCTCCAGCAGCGCATCGACGAAAGCGAATCCTACGAATCGGCAGTCGAAAAGCTGCACGCCCTGTTCGGAACGACACCATGAGAGGGTTCCCACACCAGAAAGGTCGTCATCGCCCGACCCTAAAGATTCCCGTCCCCCGTCCGATAACGCCGAAGGAACGTGAAGATGACTGAGCCGTTCCCCCTGCAGACACTGCTGGACCTGGCAAACAACCGCATGGACGAAGCCGCGCGGAAGCTCGGCGAGTTGATTGCCAGTGAAAACGCGGTCGAAGAAAAACTCGCCCTGCTGGTGGAATATCGCAAGGAATATCACGCCCGCTTCGTGGAAGCGGCGCGCAACGGCATCGGCCCCGACGCCTGGCGCAATTTCAGCGCCTTTCTCGGCAAGCTCGATGACGCGATCAGCCACCAGCAGCGAGTCGTCTCCGACTCGAAGCAGCGCACCGAGCAAGGCCAACAGGCCTGGGTGGATCAACGCAACAAGGTGAAGGCTTTCGACACCTTGTCGCACCGCCACCAGAGCCAGCAAGCCCGCAAGGAAGCCAAGCAGGAACAACGGCTCACGGACGAACACGCCGCCAAGCAGTTCCGCGATCGCACCGACGAGGAGTGATCGCCGCCGGGCGCCCCTGGCACGTCGCTTGCTGATTGGCCGATGTCTGCATCCTCACCAGGAACACCATCATGTCCGGACCGGCCTTGAACCCCATCGCAAACACTGCTCCTGTCGCCCCCGCCAAAGGCTCCGTCGGCCCCCGCACCGACACGCCCGCCGAAGCCTCGGGCGCGAGCCCGTCGGAGCAAGGCTTCGCCACCGAACTGCAACGCCGGATGCAAAACCAGGCCCAGCCCGACGAGACCGCGGCGGAAGACAAAACCGCCGTCGACGCCGACGAAACCGCAACCACCGACGCCAGCGCAGCGGCCGAGAACCTCGCCGCCACACAGATTCCCCCCGAACTCGCGGCCCTGCTGGCAGCCTCCGCGCAGCCCCCGGCGCAATCCGTCGCCGAGCCTCTGGCTCCCGCGAAATCCGACGCCGCCACGCTCGACACCGACGCCCGCGCAGGCCGGACCGCCTTGCTGGCAGCCGCAGCCGAGGGCGGCACGCCCGGCCCGGAGACGGCAGACGACGCCGTCCGACCGGCAAATCTTGCCGCCGATGCCCTTGCCGGCGCTTCCGTTGCCAAGGCCAAACCCGAACTGGCCGTCACCGGGACCGGAACAAGCCCCGAACGGCTAGCCGAACCCGCGGCTCCGACCAACAATTTCGCCGCCATTCACGCCGCAGCCCTCGCCAATATGCGCGGCGAAGTCGCGCAGGCCGCGGCCGCTCCGCTGCACCTTCACGTCGCCGCACCGGCCGGCAGCCCGGCTTGGCCCGAAGAAGTCGGCAACCGCGTCAGTTGGATGGTGGGCCACGACGAGAGCCATGCCGAACTGACCCTGACGCCACCGCAACTGGGCAAGGTGGAAATCTCGATCACCGTCAGCGGCGATCAGACCAGCGCCCAGTTCGTCGCAGCCACACCGGCCGCACGGGAACTGATCGAACAAAGTCTGCCGCGGCTCCGGGAAATCCTCGAACAGGGTGGCATCAATCTCGGCCAGACCGACGTCGGCACATCGGGCCAGCCCGGCAACCCCGGCGAAGGCCGGCGCGGCAGCGCCTGGAGCCCGGCCGCCGGCGACATCGACGGCAAGACAAGCGGCGCCACCGCCAGCCCCTGGCTGAAGCGGGCTGAAGGATTAGTGGATACGTTCGCCTGAATCGCCACAAATGGCGGGCGCTTCTGCCCCTATTTCTGGCTTGCCGGGCGAACGCGATGGATAACAATGCAGCGAGAAAAGGAGTAATCCAGCATGTCGAAAGCACCGGCCAAGGCAGAAGCCACCGAAGGCGAAGCCCCTGCCAAGGGGGGTAAGAAAAAAATGATCATCATCATCGTCGCGGTGCTGATCCTGGCGATCGCCGGCGGAGCCGCATTCATGATGATGGGCAAGAAAAAGCATGCCGCCGACGGCGAAGAGGAAGAACCCGCGTCCCACGAGCCGCCGAAGGTCAAGGTCGACCCCTCCAAACCGCCGGTTTTCGTACCGCTGGAGCAATTCACCGTCAATCTCGCCCCCGACGAGGGCGAACACTTTCTGCAAGCCACGATGGTGCTGCGGGTGGCCGACGCCCATGTGGGCGATTCGCTGAAGCTCTACATGCCCGAACTGAAGCACCGCATGATCATGCTGCTGTCGTCCAAAAAGCCTTCGACGCTGGCCACGGTGGAAGGACGCGAGGATCTCGCCGACGAGATCAAGGACGAAGCCAACGACGTTCTCGGCTACGCGCCCAACCCCAAGAAAAAGAACAAACGCAGCCGGCCGGAAGACGACGGTCCGGTGCTGGCCGTGCTGTTCAATCAGTTCATCGTCCAATAAGCGGGTAATCCCACCATGGCTCAGGACTTTCTGTCCCAGGAAGAGGTCGATGCCCTGCTCAAGGGCGTCACCGGGGAGTCCGACGAGCAGGAAGCCGACGACTCGAACAGCGACGGCATCCGGCCGTACAACCTCGCCACCCAAGAACGCATCGTGCGTGGGCGCATGCCCACGATGGAGCTCATCAACGAGCGTTTCGCCCGCTACCTGCGGATCGGCATGTTCACCTACATGCACCGCAACGTCGAAGTCTCGGTGGGGCCGATCAAGGTCCAGAAGTTCAGCGAATTCGTCCGCAATCTGGTGGTGCCGACCAACCTCAACCTCTTCATCGCCAAGCCCCTGCGCGGCACCGGTCTGGTGGTGCTGGACCCGAACCTGGTCTTTCTGGTGGTGGACAACCTCTTCGGCGGCGACGGGCGCTTTCACACCCGCGTCGAGGGGCGCGACTTCACCCCCACCGAGCAACGCATCATCCAGGGTCTGCTGAAAGTCATTTTCGACGAATACGCCAAAGCCTGGGCGCCGGTTAAGAAGCTCGAATTCGAGTATGTCCGCTCGGAAATGAACCCTCAATTCGCCAACATCGCCACCCCCAGCGAAATCGTCGTGGCCGCCTCATTCACCCTCGAACTCGGCGGCTCCCAGGCGGAAATGCACTTTTGCTTCCCGTATTCGATGCTGGAGCCGATCCGCGAAACGCTCTACTCGACAATGCAGAGCGACCACATCACCCAGGACAACCGCTGGGTGAACATGATGGGCAAGCAACTGCAAACCGCCGAAGTCACCCTGATGGCCCGCCTCGGCACCGCCAAGGTGACCCTGCGGGACATCGTCAACATGAAGCCCGGCGACGTCATTCCCTTGAACATCCCGGATACCATTCAGGCCGAAGTGGATGGCATTCCGTTCATGGAGTGCCGCTACGGCATACAGCGCGGTCAATACGCGCTCAAGATCGAACGCTTCCTTGCCCAGGAAGAAGAAACCCCGGCCCCGAGGCAGGAGTAAGCCATGTCCGAAACCGATACCCCCGAAGACAACCAGATCAGCGATGACGACTGGGCTGCCGCAATGCAGGAACAGGCGGCGGCCGAGGGGCTGACAGCGCCTGCGGAAACCGGAATCGAAGAAGAATCGCCGTTTCAGGCCAAACCCGCCAGCCAGCTCTTTCCGGATTTCGGTCAGGCCGGAGCCAAAAGCGGCTCCATCAACGATTACGACATGATCCTGGACATCCCGGTCCAACTCACCGTGGAACTGGGACGCACCAAGATCGCGATCCGCAATCTGCTGCAACTGGCCCACGGCTCGGTGGTGGAACTGGAAGGGCTGGCCGGCGAACCGATGGACGTGCTCGTCAATGGCACCCTCATTGCGCAGGGCGAAGTCGTGGTGGTCAACGACAAATTCGGCATCCGTCTGACCGACATCATCACGCCGGCCGAACGCATCCGGAAATTGCGCAGTTGAGCGTCGGGCTTGACGGACTAAGCGGGGGAGCGACAACCGCGCGCCCAGCCGGAGAAAAACCCGCTCGCGGCCCGCGGACTCGCCGCCGGGCCGGCCACTCCCAGCCGAACGACAGCGATCTTGAACTAGGCAGCGTCAGCCCGCCCCCGCGCCAGCACCGAACGTGCCGGTCGCCGGTCGGGCGCATTGGCGTGGTGAAGCAGCCAGCGCTCGCCGAGAATCTGCAAGGCCCGCTGGCGCTTGGCTTCATACTCGGACGAAGCCGTCGGGAGCGCTCGAACGCCTTCCGCCACGCCAGCACCGGGCTGGCTGTCACGATGCCACAGCAACATGATCGCACCTCCACTCAGTTGGGGTTTTGCCGACACGTCCTGCCGGAGCCGCACCGAAGCGATTTCAGCGGACTTTGTGAGCTTAAAGTATAGGCGGTCCACGCGGTTCGGAGACACACCCCGAAAGCATGAAAAAGTACCGTTTTGCCTGCTTAATCGGCCCATGCCGGGGAGACGCGTGCCGCTAAGCTCTGCGGCAGACTCCCACTCTGCCCCCGCAACCCCGCCGCTCCCGATCAACACCATGCGCCTCCCGCTTATCTCTGTCGGATTGCTCGTTCCGAGCTTACCCGCAAGCGCCTCCGACGGCGGTCTCGATGTCACCAGCAGTGTCGTGCAGATGCTGCTCGGACTCGGCCTCATCATCGGCTTGCTGATCGCCAGCCTGCACTTCCTGAAACGCCTTGGCGCCGGCACCGGCAGCGCGGCCGGTCTGATCAAGGTTCGCGGCGCCACCGCCGTCGGCCCCCGCGAGCGGGTCGTACTCGTGGAGGTGGCCGACAAGATCCTCGTCCTCGGCGTATCGCCCGGCCGCATCACCCCCCTCCACACCCTCGATTCGGCAGAGCTGCCCGGCACCCCAGGCAGTTCGGACGGGGCCGCCGGCAAGGATTTCCAGAGCTGGCTCAAACAGACGCTGGAGCGTCGTCCGCGATGAAAACCTCCCACCTCGTGCGCCCGGCGGTCGCCCTTGCCCTCCTTGCCCCGCTGCCCCTGCTTGCCCAGGCACTCCCTGCGCTGACCAGCACGCCAGCAGGCGCCGGCGGCACCCAGTACAGCCTGTCGGTGCAAACCCTGCTGCTGCTCACGTCGCTGAGCTTTCTGCCGGCCATCGTGCTGATGATGACCAGCTTCACGCGGATCGTCATCGTCATGTCGCTGCTGCGTCATGCCCTGGGCACACAAACCTCCCCACCCAACCAGGTGATGGTCGGCCTGTCCCTGTTCCTGACTTTCTTCATCATGTCGCCGGTGGCCGACAAGGTTTACACCGACGCCTGGCTGCCCCTGTCGGAAAACCGCATCACTTTCAACGAAGCCCTCGACCGGGCGACCGCGCCGGTCAAGGGCTTCATGCTCAAGCAAGTGCGCGAACCCGATCTCAACCTCTTCTCCAAGCTTGCCAAGACACCGCGGGTCGACAAGGCCGACGATCTTCCGATGCGGGTCGTCATCCCGGCCTTCGTCACCTCCGAACTCAAAACCGCCTTCCAGATCGGCTTCATCGTCTTCATTCCCTTTCTGATCATCGACATGGTCGTCGCCTCGGTGCTGATGTCGATGGGCATGATGATGATGAGCCCGGCCATCGTCTCGCTGCCCTTCAAGATCATGCTCTTCGTACTCGTGGACGGCTGGAATCTGCTGATCGGCTCCCTCGTGCAAAGCTTCGGATAAAAACGGCCATGACCCCCACCACCGTCATCGACCTCGGCCGTCAGGCGCTCGAACTCACCCTGCTGGTGTCGGCGCCCCTCTTCATCGCCGCGCTGGTCACCGGCCTCCTCGTCTCGATCTTCCAGGCCGCCACCCAAATCAACGAACAAAGTCTGTCCTTCGTACCCAAGCTGATCGCCACCTTCATCACCCTGGTGCTCGCCGGGCCGTGGATGATCACGATGATGACCGACTTCATCCGGCGCCTGTTCGAGAGCATTCCGTCGATGATCGGCTGACCCCATGCTCTCGGTCACCAGCGCCCAACTCGACGCCTGGCTCGCCCTTCTGGCCTACCCGCTCGCGCGCATTCTCGGGCTGGTCGGCGCAGCACCGGTCTTCAGCAACGGCGGCATCCCGCGGCGCATCAAGCTGGTGGTCGGGCTGGCCATCGCCATCGGCCTGATACCGGCCTTGCCGCCCGCCCCACCGGTGCCGCTCGGTTCCTGGAACGGAGTCCTGATGCTGTTCGAGCAAAGCCTCATCGGCATCGCCATGGGACTGACGCTACGGGTCATCTTCGCCACCCTCGACGTGATGGGAGAAATCATCAGCCTGCAGATGGGCCTCTCCTTCGCCACCTTCTTCGACCCCGTCGCCGGTGGCCAGACCGCCGTCGTCGGCGAATTCCTGACCCTGATCGCCACCCTGATCTTCCTCGCCCTCAACGGCCATCTGCTGATGGTCGATGCCCTGGCGCGCAGCTTCGAATGGATGCCCATCGCCGACATCCCGCCCCACAAGGGCGGCTGGCTGATGCTCGCGCGCTTCGGCGGCACGATTTTCGCTGCCGGACTGCTGATGGCCCTGCCGGTAGTCACCGCACTGCTCATCACCAACATCGCTCTCGGCATCCTGACCCGAGCCGCGCCGCAACTGAACCTGTTCGCTATCGGCTTTCCGATCACCCTCACCGTCGGTTTCGGCGTACTGCTGCTCGCCTTGGGTCACTTTGCGCCGATCCTGCAGCACTATTTCGACCTGGGCTTCGACACCATGGCCGATCTCGTCCGCGCCCTGCGCTGATCCATCCGCCCTCTGCGCCCTGCGCGTCGGCGGACGCAGACTGCATATCGTCTACAATCTTGCCCGCCGGGCTCCGGTCCGATGCCGCATGTTCCGGCGCACATCCGCGTCGCCCCTTCGCCCGCCGCCTGTCATGCCCATAAAAGCCCCAGGATCGGACCCGAATGGCAAAGCACTGCTCAATTTCGAGAATTACGGGCCGATAATCTGACGCTGGCAGCCCTGCCTGCCAGGCCCCCAGGAGCCCCCATGGCCATCGCCATCGTCGACGACACCCCGCTCAACCTGACACTGATCCAGGCTCTCGTCCGCAAGCTCACGCCGCCCGACACCGAGATCGTCTCGTTCACCTCGCCGCTCGAAGGCCTGCAGTGGTGCGGCGACCATGAGCCCGACCTGATCATCGTCGATTACATGATGCCCGACCTGAACGGCATCGAATTCATCGAAACGGTGCGCAAGCTCTATCCCGCCGACACCGTGCCGATCCTGATGGTGACTGCAGCCCACGAAAAGGAAGTGCGCTACGAAAGCCTCTCGGCCGGCGCCAACGACTTCCTCACCAAGCCCATCGATCGTCACGAGTTCGACCCTCGCGTGCGCACCATGCTGGCCCTGCGCGCCAGCCACCAGCGTCTGCGCAACTGGAACGACGACCTGCGCGAAGCGGTGATCCGCAAAACCGCCGATATCGTTGCCCGCGAACAGGAAACCATCGCCCGTCTGGCCCGCGCCGCCGAGTTCCGCGACCCCGAAACCGGCGCTCACATCGTGCGCATGGCCCATTACTCCCAACTGATCGCCAGACACCTGGGGCTCGACGCAGAACAGTGCGACCGCATCCTCAGCGCCGCGCCGATGCACGACATCGGCAAGGTCGGCACCCCCGACCACATCCTGCTCAAGCCGGGCCGGCTGACCGAAGACGAACTGGTCATCATGCGCCAGCACCCCCGCATCGGCCACGACATCCTCCAAGGCTCGTCGTCCCCGATGATCCAGATGGCGGCGCAGATCGCCCTCACCCACCACGAAAAATTCGACGGCAGCGGCTACCCCGACGGCACCGCGGGCGAAGCAATCCCGCTGGTCGGACGCATCGTCGCCGTTGCCGACGTCTTCGACGCGCTCACCTCGCCGCGCCCCTACAAGGAAGCCTGGGATCTCGACCGCGCCATCGACTTCATCCGGGACGGCCGCGGCGCACACTTCGACCCGGCATGCGTCGACGCCTTCCTGGCCCTCATGCCCGAAGTGCTGCTCATCCGCGAGCGGTTCAAAGACGAATGACCCCCGCCCCGCCCCGCCTGGCCGGACGCGTCGGCCCCCGCACTCTCGGCCAGCAGCTTGCGCTGCTGTTCACCCTGCTCCTAACACTTTCCATCGGCGCCTATGCGCTCTACATCGCCCTGGAGCAGACCGATTTCGTCGAAAACCTGGAAATCCGCCACGCCAACGAACTCTCCCAGACGCTCGCCGCCGCCCTCGAACCGCACGTCGCCCGCGGCGACATGCCCCAAGCCGTCGCCCACCTGCTCGAACTCGACTCCAACGCCCAGATCCGCCGCATCACCGTAACCGACCGGCAGGGCACGCCCCTCGCCAGCGTCAGCCACGGTGGCACGACTTCGGCCATGGTCGAAGCCATCGATGCCAACCCGCTGCCGCTCAGGCTGCCGCAAAATACTTCATCCCCCGCGCCGCGCCGCGGCGGGAACCTCGTCACCTGGGCCGGCATCGGCAACCTTGCGCCCATCGGCTGGGTGCGCCTCGAAATCGCCCCTGCCGCCACCGACAACCTGCACCACATCATCGCCGACAGCCTGGTGGCCGGACTGCTCACCGTGCTCATCGGCACCGCCGCAATCCTCTACTTCCTGCGCGCGCCCCTGCGGAGCCTGAAACGCGCCACCCGCTTTGCCGAACAACTCGAAGCCAGCCAAGGCGACACCCTCGACGAACCCGGCACCATCGCCGAAGTCCACCAACTGGTCGACGCCCTCAACCGGACATCCATCCGCCTGTTCGACGGCAAATCCGCCCTTGCCGCCAGCGAAGCGCGCAACCGCGCAATCACCGAAGCCGCCCTCGACTGCATCATCACCATTGACGAGCGCAGCACCATCCTCGAATTCAATCCCGCCGCCGAACGCACCTTCGGCATCTCGCGCGCCGAGGCCCTGCACCGCCCGGCCGCCGAAGTGCTCTTTCCAGAACGCGTGCGCGATGCCCAGAACCGGCAACTGCACGACTGGCTGACCCGCCCCGACAGCGAAGTGCCCCG
>Ga0116179_1002100_pt1 | contig 14491 bp, 10 predicted proteins | sample AD_UKC071_MetaG_FD_89751 | JGI IMG/M metagenome (GOLD analysis project Ga0116179, IMG submission 89751) | Active sludge microbial communities of municipal wastewater-treating anaerobic digesters from USA - AD_UKC071_MetaG | ecosystem: Engineered > Bioreactor > Anaerobic > Digestate | place: USA...
ACCGGAGAGGCGCCACGCTACGAGTTGATCAAGGCCGACACCGAACTGCTCAACGCCCAGAAGGCCGCCGAGAGCGCCGAGCTGCGCATCGCCCAGGCCCGCGCCGGGCTGCGGGCGCTGGTGGGGATGGGCTTGCCGGCGGATTTTCAGGTGGAAGGCGTGCTCGCCGGTCAGCCGGCGGGCGCCGCTGCGGTTCCAGGCCTCGACGTGCTGCGTGCAGAGTTGCTGGCCCGCAATCCGGAGTTGCAACGGAGTCAGGCCGAGGTGCGTCGGGCCGAACGTCAGCTGGAACTGGAACGTTTGCGCCGTCATCCCGAACTGGCTTTGAAGGTGAGCGGCGATCGCGATAGCGAAGTCCGCGATACGCGTCTCGGCGTGGTGGTCAGCGTGCCGCTCTGGGACCGTCGTCAAGGCCCGGTCGCCGAGGCCGGTGCGCTGCTGGCGAAGAGCCGCAGCGAGCGGGCCGGGCAGGAACTGGCGCTGCTGCAGTCGCTGGAAACCGCTTATCGCCAGTACGAAATTGCCCGCACCCAGGTGAATGCCCTCGAGAACGGCATTCTGCGCGAGGCCGAGGCGGCTATGAAGGTCGCCGAGGCGGCCTATCGCTTCGGCGAGCGCGGCATCCTCGATTACCTGGATGCGCAGCGTGTCTTCCGCGCCGCCCGTAACGAACTCATCGCCGCCCGCTACGAATTGCAGCTGGCGGTCATCGAAATCGAGCGCCTTCGCGCTGCCCAATGAACCGGATCGCTCCCATGAAACCCAATGCTCTTGCTCTGGCCGTCTTGACGGCCGCCCTTGTCCTGTCCGGTTGCAAGGATTCCGCCAAGCCCGGTGCTCAAACCGCACCGTCCGCCCCGGCGCTGACCGAAGCGGCGACCGGCGAACCTGCAGTTGCGCCGGTCGATCCGCTGACGGTCAGCGTTCCGCCCGGCTTTGGCGCCGAGATCCGGGTGGCGCCGGTGGGCGCGACGCCGCTTTCCGACACCCTGCGGGTGGCCGGCAAGGTGGACTTCGACGAAACCCGCGTCACCCGCATCGGCGCCACGGTGACCGGCCGGGTCATCGAGATTCACGCCCAGCTCGGTCAGCAGGTGAAGGTGGGCGACGCGCTGGCGGTGATCAACAGCACCGAACTCGGTCAGGCCCAGCTGGCCTACCTCAAGGCCCGCGCCCAGGCCGATCTGCAGGCGCGCAGCGTCGAACGGGCGCGTCAGCTGTTTGCGGCCGATGTGATCGGCAAGGCCGAATTGCAGCGCCGCGAGAGCGAGCTGGCGATTGCGTCGGCCGAGCAGCGCGGCGCCGCCGATCAACTGCGCGTGCTCGGCATGTCCTTGCCGGCCATCAACCGGCTCGGCGGCAACGGGGCCATCAATTCGGTGACGCCGGTGGTGTCGACCATGGCCGGCACGGTGGTTGAGCGTCAGGTGGCGCAGGGCCAGGTGGTCCAGCCGTCCGACGCGTTGTACGTGGTGGCCGATCTGTCCCAGGTGTGGGTGACCGCCGAGGTGCCGGAGCAGCAGGCGGCGCTGGTCAAAGCCGGGCAAAGCGTGGACATCGAGGTGCCGGCTCTCGGCACGCGGCTGACCGGCAAGCTGGTTTTCGTGGCCGATACGGTCAATCCGGAAACCCGCACCGTCGCCGTGCGCAGTGCGGTGGCCAACGCCAGCCGTCAGCTCAAGCCGGCCATGTTGGCAACCATGCTGATCCAGGCAGCGCCGGTCGAGCGGCTGGTGGTGCCGGCTCCGGCGGTGGTGCGCGACGGCGACGCCGATATGGTGTTCGTCGAAATCGGACCGCAGCAGTTCCGCCTCACGCCGGTACGCCTCGGCCCCGATGTGGATGGGCGCCGTCCGGTGCTCTCCGGCCTCAAGCCCGAGCAGCGCATCCTGGTTGCGGGCGCCTTCCACTTGAATAACGAACGCAAGCGGAAGGAGCTGGAATGATCGAATCCCTGGTTCGAAAAGCGCTCCAGCAGCGTCTGGTGGTGGTCGTGCTGGCGGTGATCCTGCTGGCCTTCGGCATCAACGCGGCGCGCAAGCTGTCGGTGGATGCCTTTCCCGATGTGACCAACGTGCAGGTGCAGATCGCCACCGAAGCCAAGGGCCGCTCGCCCGAGGAGGTCGAACGCTTCGTCACCGTGCCGCTGGAGATCGCCATGACCGGCTTGCCGGGACTGGAGGAAATGCGCTCCCTCAACAAGCCCGGCCTGTCGCTGATCACCCTGGTGTTCACCGACGCGACCGATGTGTACTTTGCGCGGCAGCTGGTGATGGAACGCCTGCTCGAAGCCGGCAGCCGCATGCCGCAAGGCGTCGTGCCGGTGCTCGGGCCGGTGTCCACCGGCCTTGGCGAGGTGTACCAATACACCCTCGACCATCCGGACGATGGCAACCGGGAGCTCTCCGAGAAGGAGCTGACCGAGCGCCGCATCGCCCAGGACTGGGTGGTGCGCCCGCTGCTGCGCTCGATTCCCGGCGTGGCCGAGATCAACTCCCAGGGCGGCTACGTGCGTCAGTATCAGGTGCTGGTGAATCCGGACCGGCTGCGCCACTACCAGCTCACCATCCGCGACGTGTATGAGTCGGTGGCGCGCAACAACGCCAACTCGGGCGGCGGCGTGCTGCCCCAGTACGCCGAGCAATACCTGATCCGCGGCGTGGGGCTGGTCAAGAGCCTGTCCGACATCGGTGCGATCGTGCTCAAGGAGGTTGGCGGCACGCCAGTGTTCGTGCGCGATGTGGCGGAGGTGACCTTCGGCCATGAGGTGCGTCAGGGCGCGGTGGTGAAGAACGGTGTCACCGAATCGGTGGGCGGCGTGGTGATGATGCTGCGCGGCGGCAACGCCAAGGAAGTGGTCGGCCGCATCAAGGCGCGGGTGGACGAGATCAACGCCAAGGGCATGCTGCCGGACGGCCTGAAGATCGTGCCTTATTACGACCGCTCCGAGCTGGTGGATGCGGCGCTGTGGACGGTGAGCAAAGTGCTCTTCGAAGGTATCGCGCTGGTGGTGGTGGTGCTCTTCCTGTTCCTTGGCGACGTGCGGTCGAGCCTGATCGTGGTGGCCACGCTGGTGCTTACGCCGCTGATCACCTTCATGGCGATGAACCGCTATCACATCTCGGCCAATCTCATGTCGCTGGGCGGCCTCGCCATCGCCATCGGTCTGATGGTGGACGGTTCGGTGGTGGTGGTGGAAAACGCCTTTGCGCGCCTCGGTCATGCCGGCCCGGGCGAGAGCAAAGCGCGCCTGATCTTCGAGGCGGTGAAGGAAGTGGCCACCCCGGTGATCTTCGGGGTCGGCATCATCATTCTGGTGTTCTTGCCGCTGATGACCCTGCAGGGCATGGAAGGCAAGATGTTCGCGCCGCTGGCCTATACCATCGCGATTGCGCTGGCCGTGTCGCTGTTCCTGTCGCTGACCCTGACGCCGGTGCTGTCGTCCTACCTGCTCAAGGGCGGCGCCGAGCACGACACCTGGCTGATCGCCAAGATGAAGGCGCCGTACCTCAAGATGCTCCACTGGTCGGTGGGCAATAGCCGCAAGGTGGCGGTGGGCGGCGTTGCGTTGTTGGTGGCGACGCTGGGGATGTTCCCCTTGCTGGGCACCGCCTTCATCCCCGAGATGAAGGAAGGGTCGGTGGTGCCGGGTATCAACCGGGTGCCGAACATCTCCCTCGACGAGTCGATCAAGATGGAAATGCAGGCGATGAAGCTGGTGATGGAGGTGCCGGGCGTCAAGTCGGCCATCTCCGGGGTGGGCCGCGGCGAATCCCCGGCCGACCCGCAGGGCCAGAACGAGTCGACGCCCATCGTCAGCCTCAAGCCTCGCGACGAGTGGCCGGCGGGCTGGACTCAGGACGACATCGCCGACGCCATGCGCGACAAGCTCAAGACGCTGCCCGGCGCCCAGGTGGTGATGGCCCAGCCGATCTCCGACCGGGTGGACGAGATGGTGACCGGGGTGCGCTCGGACGTGGCGATCAAGGTGTTCGGCGACGATCTCGACCTGCTCAAGAAGAAGGCCGAGGAGATCGCCCGGGTGGCCGGCGGCATCGCCGGTGCGACCGACATCCGCGTCGAGCGGGTGAGCGGCCAGCAGTATCTTTCCATCGAGATCGACCGGGTCGCCATCGCTCGCTACGGCCTCAACGTGTCGGATGTGAACGACGTCATCGAGGCGTCCATCGGCGGCCGGCAGGCCACCGAGGTGTATGAGGGCGAGCGGCGCTTTGCGTCGGTGGTGCGCCTGCCTTCGAGCTTCCGCGACAAGGTGGAGAAGATCGGCAACATCCTGGTCAGCGCGCCGGGCGGCGTGCAGGTGGCGCTGGAGAATCTGGCCCACATCAGCGTGGTGGATGGCCCGGCGCAGATTTCCCGCGAGCTGGCCAAGCGCCGGGTGGTGGTGGCGATCAACGTCAAAGACCGCGATCTGGGCGGCTTCGTCGCCGAACTGCAGAAAGCGGTGGAGGCCAAGGTGGAGCTGAAGGAGGGCTATTACCTGGAATGGGGCGGCCAGTTCCAGAACCTGGAGCGTGCGATGGGCCACCTGACCATCATCATTCCGCTGACGGTGGCGGCGATCTTCTTCCTGCTGTTCCTGCTCTTCGGCTCGCTCAAGCTGGCCAGCCTGATCATCCTGGTGCTGCCTTTTGCCAGCGTTGGTGGGGTGATCGGTCTGCTGGTGACCGGCGAATATCTGTCGGTGCCGGCTTCGGTGGGCTTTATCGCCCTGTGGGGGATTGCGGTGCTCAACGGGGTGGTGCTGGTGAGCTACATCCGCAGCTTGCGCACCGAGGGTACGCCGCTGGCCGAGGCGGTGGTGAAGGGCGCGACCCTGCGCTTCCGTCCGGTGATGATGACCGCCACCGTGGCGCTGCTGGCGCTGGTGCCCTTCCTGTTTGCCACCGGGCCGGGCTCCGAGGTGCAGCGGCCGCTGGCCATCGTGGTGATCGGCGGGCTGATCACCTCGACATTGCTGACCCTGGTGGTGCTGCCGACGCTGTACCGCTGGTTCGACGATACGCCTTACGAGGCCTGATCAACGGCGGGCCACCGGCGTGGCCCGCCCTTTCACGAAGGAATGCCAATGAAGGAAATTCGCGCCATCATCCGCCCGCAGAAACTGCCCCGCCTGCGCGAGGTGCTGCGGGCCGTACCGGGGTTTCCGGGGATGACGATCAGCAAGGCTCTGGGCTGCGGCGCCACCGTGCGTCACGCCCCGTCGAACATCCGCGAGGAACTGACCGATTTCACCGAGCGGGTGAGGATAGAGATCATCGCGCCCGACGAACTGGCCGATGCGCTGGTGGACGGGATCGTCGATGTGGCCAGCACCGGCCAGACCGGCGACGGCCTCGTGTGGATCACGGAGGTGCAGCGGGCGGTGTTCATCCGCAAGACGGTCGGGCCGGAAGGGCCGTGATTGCGTGGCGCTGGCTGTGGCGGCTGTGCTGGAGCTTCGATGTCCGGATCTACAGCTCCATCGCCAGCGACAGCCAGACCATGCTGGAGGTGGGATTGATGGGCTTGTCGGGGTGCGAGGTCTGCTCCGAGCGGTCGGCGATTTCTTGATGGCGGGGGCCGAGGTTGATTCCGTTCAGGGCGATTTCGGCCTTGCGCCCATCGAGGATGAAGCTGCGCGCAATGCGCAGGTCGAGGGTCGTGTAGGCACGGACGGTGTAGGCGGACCCCGGCACGTAGCCATAGCCGCCAGCCAGTGGCCCCATCCGCAGCAGGCTGGCGGTACTCTGCCAGCCTCCGCCGTAGCTTTGCAGCCAGCTCAGGCTGGCGACATAGGGCGCGCTGCGCCCGGTGACTTGCTGGTCCTGGTTCCCGTGAGGGTGAGCGAACAGGGTGTGATTGAAGACGATCTCGCTGCCAGGCCGGGGTTTGGCCCGGAACTGGTATTCGATGCCGCGCAGCACGACCGGGTCGGGCAGATTGACGAACTGGGTCGGCGGTAGCAGCAGGGGAGGCTGGCCGGCTGGCAAGGGGGCGATCTGGCGAACGACGAAATTGCTGATGCGTTCGTTGAAGATGCGGACGTCGAGGGTCGAATCGATGGCCCGGAAGCGGCCCAGATAACCCACCTCGAAACTGTCGATCCGCGTTCTGCGCAGATTGGGGTTGGGGAGATAGGGCCAAGCAATCAGCTTGCCGGATTGGGGGTCGTAGACCCGGACGTCGCCAAAATAGTTGAACAGATTGCGCGGCTGCCAGGCGCGGGCATAGCCGGCGCGGAAGGTGTCGCTGGCGCTCGCCTGCCAGTTCAGAAAAGCGCGCGGAATCAGCTGGGTGGTCGTGTCGGTGCTTTTCTCGACCAACCCCCCGAGGTTGAGCTGCCATGTGGGTGTGATACGCCAGTCCAGGTTGGTGAAAGCTCGGTACTGGCGCTCGGTTTTGGGGCCGGTGGTGAAACGGAAGGGCGCAGTGCCGGTTTCCCATTGCGCCTCCAGCCCCCACACGAGGCGGGCCTGGGCATTGAGTGCGAAGCGGTGCTGGATCTCGGCGTTGGCGCTTTCGCTGCGGTAGTCGCGGTTGAGCGGGACGGCGGAGTAGCCCAGGCCGCTGCCAAACCACCTTTCCATGCCGCCATCTTTGGTGAAATGGAGGTTCGCCAGCCATTCCTCGTCCTCGACCGCACGTCGCCAGCCGAGCTGCAGTGTGCTGGACTCGCTGCCGAGATCCCGCTCGCCGTTGTTGTTGAAGAGGGAGTCGCGATAGCCCATACCCCGCTCGATGCGATTGTGGCTGGCGCGCAGGGTCAGTTCATTGTGGCCGTCGAGGCGGTAATCGCTGCGCAGGGTGAGGGTCTGGCTCTTGCGGGAATCGTGCAGGCCGCTGAAGCCGTTGTCGTGGGTTTGCACCGCGGAAAGGCGGACGCCGAGGCCGTCGCTGCTGCCACTCCAGCTGGCCTGCAGGTCGGCGATGCCCTGGCTGCCGGCATTCACCTGCCCCCAGGCGCCCTGAGTCTGCTGACTGTGGCGGGTGATGATGTTGATGACGCCCAAAAAGGCATTGGCTCCGTAGGCATTGGAGTTGGTGCCGCGGATGACCTCGATACGCTCGATTTCCTCGATGGTGACCGGCAGGCCCGCCCAGTTGACGCCGGCATAGTGGCTGGCGGAGCGACCGTCGATGAGAACCTGGATTTCGGTCGGCGTTTCGCCGCTCAGGCCATGATAGGTGACCCACTGGACGTTGCCCCGCTCCTGGCCGATCTGCATCCCCGGCACCAGACGGAGCAGGCGGGCCACATCGCGGTAGCCAGTGGCGCGGATGAACTCCCGGTCGAGGATGGTGACGGCTCCCGGCGCTTCGTTGAGCGTCTGGGGCAGGCGTGACGCCGAAAGAACGGTCGGGAGCTCTTCGAAAAAAGGCGACTCGGCCTCCTCCGCACGCGCGGCGTAATCAGCCAGCACGGGGTGTATGGGGAGGATGGCCGCGAGGGCGGAAAGCACGGTCCTGCGGGACGGAAGCAAGGACATCGGGTGACTTTTGTTATTACCGGAACCGGGGGAAGATGCCGATGACCGGTCTTCCCATTTTTTTCCGATTATATCCAGCCCACCCGCTCCGATCTGTGGAATCTTCCTATTTGTCGCGGGACTTGTCGTGTCTCCGGGTAAGGGCGCCAGCAGGGTTTTATCCCTGCAGGCAGAGTGGTTTTCAGGGTAGCCGGATCGGCACGAAGATGCGGTTGTCGCCGCGCTGGACGAGCAGCGCAAAGCGGTTGCCGGCGGCGTCGAGCAGTTTGCGGAATTGTTCGATGCCGGTGAACGCCTGGTTGTTGATGCCGACGATCACGTCGCCCGACTGCAGGCCGGCCTTGGCGGCCGGGCCGGCGACGCCTTCGACCAGCAGTCCGCCGGGCACCCCGAGGCGCGACGCCTCCTGGGCGGTCAGCGGGCGACCGGTGAGGCCCAGTTTGCTGCCGGCGCTCTCGCTTTTACGCTCGCTGCCCGCTGCGGCCACTTTTTCGCCGACCTGTTCGCCGAGGGTGACATTCAATTCGCGGGCCTTGCGGTCGCGCCAGATCGACAGGCGGACGACCGAGCCGGGCTTCTGGTCGCCGATGATGCGCGGCAGATCGGCGGAGCTGTCCACCTTCTGCCCATTGACGCCGAGCACCACGTCGCCGGGCAGCAGACCGGCCTTTTCGGCTGGCGAGCCGCTTTCGACATTGGCGACGAGTGCGCCGGTGGGCTTGTCGAGGCCGAAGTTCTGCGCCAGATCGGCGTCGAGACCCTGGATGGATACGCCGAGACGGCCGCGGGACACTTTGCCGTAGCGCTGCAATTGATCCTTCACTTTCATGGCCACGTCGATAGGAATCGCGAACGAAATACCCATGAAGCCGCCCGAACGGGAGTAGATCTGCGAGTTGATGCCGATCACTTCGCCGGCCAGGTTGAACAGCGGTCCGCCGGAGTTGCCGGGGTTGATCGCCACGTCGGTCTGGATGAAGGGCACGTAGTTTTCGTCGGGCAGGCGGCGCGCCTTGGCGCTGATGATGCCGGCCGTCACGGTGTTCTCGAAGCCGAAGGGCGAACCCATGGCGATGACCCACTCGCCGACCTTGCTGCGTTCGGCGTCGCCGGTGCGCACCGACGGCAGGCCGGTGGCGTCGATCTTGAGCAGGGCCACGTCGGTGCGCTTGTCCACGCCGACCACCCGCGCCTTGAAGTTACGCTTGTCGGTGAGTTTGACGGTCACTTCGGTGGCGCCATCCACCACGTGGGCGTTGGTCAGCACGAAGCCGTCGGAACTGACGATGAAGCCGGAACCGACGCCCTGCTGGACCTGGTCCGGCACCCGGCCGCCGCGACCGTTACCGGGCATGCCCGGCACCGGCACGCCGAAGCGGCGCAAAAAATCGTAGAACGGATCGTCGGCGAAGGGGTCTTCACCTGAGGTGGCACCGCCGCGGGCGAGCTTCTGGGTGACGCTGATGTTCACCACCGCCGGCCCGACCTGCTCGACCAGCGCCGAAAAATCCGGCAGACCGTAGCGCCCCGATTGGGGGGCCGGAGCGACCGGCGGCGTCAGCGCCGGTGCGGTGACCGGCGCAGAGGTGCCGTTGGCGGCGTGGGACGGCGAAATGGCGCCTTCCTGCAGGCAGCCGGCCAGGGCCAGCGCGAGGGCGGAAAGGGCGAGAGTGGATCGAAGCGCGGCAGCTTTCATGGAGTTGCTCCTGTTTTTTTACGGGACGTTGACGCCACCTTGCGGCGACCTGTTCCCTGCGTGAACAAACGCTTACAAAAGTGGGGCCGATCCGGCCGGATGCAAGTCGCAACGCCACTATGCGCAATTGTGTGGTGGCGCTGTATAGTTAATCACTATCGTCATTGCCGGGGGGACTCATGACGCTGACAGACCTTCGCTACCTCGTTGCGCTTGCCCGCGAGCGGCATTTCGGCCATGCGGCCGAGCGCTGCAACGTCAGCCAGCCGACGCTCTCGGTGGCCATCAAAAAGCTCGAAGAAGAACTGGCGGTGACGCTGTTCGAACGCAGCGCGGCCGACGTCAAGATCACCGACATCGGCGCGCGCATCGTCGCCCAGGCCGAAAAGGTGCTGCTCGAAGCCGGGCAGATCAAGGAGCTTGCCACCGCCGGCCGCGATCCGCTGTCCGGGCCGCTCAAGCTGGGCGTGATCTACACCATCGGACCTTACCTGCTGCCGCACTTGATCCCGCGGCTGCACGAGGCGGCGCCGTCGATGCCGCTGCTGATTCAGGAAAACTACACCGCCCGGCTGGCCGAATCCCTCAAACGCGGCGATCTCGACGTGATCGTCATCGCCCTGCCTTTCGACGAGCCCGGCATCGTCACCCAGGCGGTGTATGACGAGCCTTTCCGGGTGTTGCTGCCGGCCGGCCACCCGTGGGAGCAGGATGCGGCGATTCCCGCCCAGCGGCTGGCCGAGGAACAGCTGCTGCTGCTGGGGGCCGGCAACTGCTTCCGCGATCAGGTGCTCGAAGTCTGCCCCATGTGTCGCCCCGGCGAAGGCCTGCAGCGCACGCTGGAAGGCAGTTCGCTGGAGACCATCCGCCATATGGTGGCCACCGGGGCCGGCATCACCGTGCTGCCGAGCACCGCCGCCGCGCCGATGACAGGCAGCAATCCGCTGCTTAGCGTGCGGCCTTTCGAAGCGCCTGAGCCCTTCCGGCGCATTGCACTGGCGTGGCGCGTCACCTACCCGCGCAGCGGCGCCATCGACGTGATCCGTGCCGCGATCCTTGCCAGTCCGCTGGCCGGTGTGCGTCCGATCAACGGTCGCTGACGGGGAGGGGTTCCAGGATGTATGTGGTGATCTTTCGCGCCACCGTGCGCACGCTCGACGCCGAATATGCGCGGGCGGCGGCGCGGATGCGCGAACTGGCGCTCGCCGAGTTCGGCTGCCTGGGCTTTCACGCCGTCACCGAAGGGATTGAGGAAATCGCCTTGTCCTACTGGCCCGACCCGAGCGCGATCCGTGCGTGGAAGGCCCACCCCGAGCATCTCCTGGCCCAACAGGCGGGGCGCGAGCGCTGGTACGCGTCCTATTCCGTCGAAGTGGCCGAAATCACCCGCGCATACGGTTTTCCCGCGTAGCTGCGCGTGTGTCCCGCGTGTCGGTTTGGCGGCTGCCGGTCTCGGTGACGATCCAGTCCATCGGTTGATCGTGGGCCTGGGGCCAGGTGGTATCGGCTCTGGCCAGTTCGAAGGCCACGCCGACGGTCTTCGGTTTGGGATCGACCGCCGCCAGCGTGCGGTCGAAGTAGCCGCCGCCGTAGCCCAGCCGGTAGCCCGCGGCGTCAAAGACATTGAGCGGCACGAGGAGCAGTTCCGGTTCGATGCGCTCGTCGCCGCCGGGGATCGGAATCCCGTGGTGATCCTTCGCCATCGGTGCGCCGGGATGCCAGCGCAGGAAACCCATCGGCCGGGCCGGGGTCAGTACCACCGGCAGGGCGGCCTGCCGGGCCGGATCGGCGGCCAGCCAGCGGTTCATCCAGGGCACCAGATCCACTTCGCCGCGCCACGGCCAGCAGAAGGCCAGACGGGTTGGCGCCAGGCGGGCAAGGAGGGCGTCCAGATGGCTTTCGATGCGTGCGGTGAGGCGGCGCCGGTCGTGTTCCGGGAGGGCTTCGCGGGCGGCGATGCGGGCGCTGCGGAGGTTTTTCCGCAATGCGGCAATTTCCGCTTCCGATTGGGCGTGAGGAACGAGGAGGGACGAAGTCACTGTGCTATTCTCCGACGGCATTTTGGCGAGAAGCGAAGCAATGAAGAATAGCGCGTGGGCCGTTCTGGCGGCAGTTTTGTGGATGGCCATGCCGGCCGGTGGCGATCCCGGCGATGAGCGGATTCTGCTGGCCAAGGATGCTGCGCGCAGCGGCGACCGCGCCCGTCTGGCCCAACTGGCGCCACCCACCGGGCACGTCCTCGATCCCTATCCCGAATACTGGGCGCTGTCGAACCAGCTTGCCCGCCCCAGCGAGCTCGACTCCGACCGCATCCGCGATTTTTTGCAGCGCAACGCAGGCAGCTGGGTCGCTGAAAAACTCCGCAGCGATTGGTTGCGCAGCCTCGGCAAGCGCGGCGATTTCGGCCCCTTGCTGGCCGAATATCCCAACCTGGGGCAGCCCGAGCAGGATATTCAGTGCTATCACCATCAGGCCCGCCTTTACAGCGGCGATCCGGCCCTGCTGGAGGAAGTCCGGCCGCTGTGGTTCACCCTCGTCGATACGCCTGAAAGTTGCATTCCGGTGCTCCAGGCGCTGGTCCGCGAGGCGCTGATCAGCCCCGACGAAATCTGGTGGCGGGTGCGCCGCCTGATGGAAGCCAAGCGCAATGCCGGCGCTCGGGCGGTGGCCGGCTGGCTGCCGTCCGACCAGCAGCCGACGGCTGCCGATCTCGACCGGGCTAGCGCCAATCCGTCCACCTGGCTCGACCGCCAGCCAGTGAACTTCTCGGCCAGCCGCACGGGCCGGGAACTCGCGCTGATTGCCCTGGCCCGGTTGGCCCGCGACGACCCGCAGGGCGCGTATGTGCGCTATCTGTCGATCAACGAACGTCTGTCGGCGTCCGAGCGCAGCTACGCCCTCGGTCAGATCGCCTGGCAGGCGGCCAACCGGCTGATGCCGGACGCCAACGCCTGGTTCAAGGCGGCCGGCGACACGCCCATGTCGGACGATCAGGCCGCCTGGCGGGTGCGCGCCGCCCTGCGTGCCGGCGACTGGAAGGCCGTGAGGAGCGCTGTCGAAGCCATGCCCGCCGAACTGCGCGCCCAGCCCGACTGGACCTACTGGCTCGGCCGCGCCCAGATCGCCTTGGGCAATCGGGAAGCCTCGCGCAAGGAGTTCGAGCGCATTGCCGGCCGTCCCACTTTTTACAGCATCCTCGCCGACGAAGAACTCGGTCGGACCTTCATACTGCCGAAGAAAGCCCGCGCGATCGGCCCCGACGAACTCGAACAGACCCGCCAGAACCCTGGCATCCAGCGCGCCCTTGCCCTGTTTCGTCTCGACATGCGCACCGAAGGCACTCGCGAGTGGAACTGGACCCTGCGTAACCGGGACGACCGTTTCCTCATCGCCGCGGCGCAGATCGCCCAGCAGCTCGGTGTTTACGATCGCGCGATCAATGCGGCCGACCGGACCCGCAACGAACACGACTACAGCCTGCGTTATCTCGCCCCCTACCGGGAGCGCATCGAGCCCAACGCCAGGAACCAGTCCCTCGACACCGGCTGGGTGTATGGCCTGATGCGCCAGGAGAGCCGCTTCGTCACCGCCGCCCGCTCCGGCGTCGGCGCCCAGGGGCTGATGCAGATCATGCCCGCCACCGGCAAGTGGGTTGCCGGTAAGCTCGGCTTGACGGGCTACAACGTCGGTTGGCTGCAGAATCCCGATACCAACGTGATGCTGGGCACCACCTACATGCGGATGGTTCTCGAAGGTCTCGACAATCATCCGGTGCTGGCCTCGGCGGCCTACAACGCCGGTCCCGGCCGGGCCAAGCGCTGGAAGGACGTGAAGCCCCTCGAAGGCGCGATCTACGCCGAAAGCATTCCCTTCAGCGAAACCCGCGACTATGTGAAGAAGGTGATGGCCAATTCCATCGTCTACACCGCCCTCCTCGAAGGCCGCGCGCCCTCTCTGAAGGCGCGCCTCGGCACCATCTCGGCCAGCGACGGCAGCGTTGGCGCCGGGATGGGCAGCCCGGCGCCCGGGGCCGGGCTGGAAGAGTAGGATGTGCAGGCGCCGGTTTCAGGCAAGCCCTGGGGCCGGTGTCTAACTTCCGTAATCGCGGCCGGGAATTTCCGGCCGCCGCGCGAATCAATGCGTTACTCACGAGGCTCCACCGGAGATTCGCCATGACTTCCCCCAGCACCATCCTCATCGTCGGCGGCAGCGGTTTTGTCGGCACGGCCGTGGCCAGCCGGCTTACCCGCGACGGCATCCGCCTGGTGATTCCGACCCGCCGCCGCGAGCGCGCCCGCCACCTGCTCACCTTGCCTTGTGTCGAACTGGTCGAGGCCGACGTCTTCGATCCGGCCACGCTCGATCGCCTGATGGTGGGCGTCGATGCCGTGGTCAGTCTGGTCGGGGTGCTGCATTCCCGCTCCGGTTCTCCCTACGGCCCCGATTTCGCCCGCGCCCACGTCGAGCTGCCCACCCGCCTGGTTGCCGCTGCGCGCAAGGCCGGGGTGAGTCGCATCGTGCATGTCAGCGCCCTCGGCGCCGATCCGACCGGGCCGTCGGAATACCAGCGTTCCAAGGCTGCCGGAGAGGCGGCGATCCGCACCGCAGAGCCGGAAGTGGCATGGACGATCCTGCGTCCGTCGGTGATCTTCGGGCCGGGCGACAGTTTCCTCAATCTTTTCGCGGGGCTGCTCAAGCGGTTTCCGCTCATGCCTCTGGGCGGTGCCCGGGCGCGCTTCCAGCCGGTTTATGTGGGCGACGTGGCGGATGTGATTGCCGAGGCCCTGGTCCGCGCCGACGCCGCCGGGCAGGTTTTCGACCTCGCCGGTCCGCAGGTCTATACCCTCAGGCAACTCGTCGAATACGTCGGCGATCTCACCGGCCACCGGCGTCCCGTGCTGCCCTTGCCCGAAGGGCTGGCGATGTTGCAGGCCGCCGTCCTCGAATGCCTGCCCGGCCCGTTGATGAGTCGCGACAACGTCCGTTCGATGCGTGCCGACAACGTCGCTAGCGGCGCCCCGCAGCCCTGGGGCCGCCAGCCCACCGCGCTCGAAACCGTCGCCCCCGGCTACCTGGGCAAAGCCAACAAACGGGCGCGTTTCGATGCGTGGCAGCTCAGTCGAGAATGAGTCGCGAATGAGCATGCAGATTTACTGCGTCGGCGGCGCAATTCGCGACGAGCTTCTCGGCCTGCCGGTCAAGGATCGCGACTGGGTGGTTGTCGGCGCCACCCCGGAAATGCTCCTCGCCCAAGGCTACAAGCCGGTCGGCAAGGATTTTCCGGTATTCCTCCATCCGCGCACGC
>Ga0116179_1002102_pt1 | contig 14486 bp, 14 predicted proteins | sample AD_UKC071_MetaG_FD_89751 | JGI IMG/M metagenome (GOLD analysis project Ga0116179, IMG submission 89751) | Active sludge microbial communities of municipal wastewater-treating anaerobic digesters from USA - AD_UKC071_MetaG | ecosystem: Engineered > Bioreactor > Anaerobic > Digestate | place: USA...
ATTAAGCTTTCATGTGATACTAATTTCTTAGTAACTGATTCATTTTTCTTGAGATTTCTAGTCATCCAGAAGTGATCAACTTGTGATTCTGTTGTAAGAACTTCTGATGGATAAAGTCTAGCTTGTGATAAGATAGATTTTCTAGCATTCTCATTTAATTGGTTCCAGATTGGCTTGATGTTTTCAGGCATCAATCTGATTACTCTTTCTTCAAGAGATTCATTCTTTGAACTCAAAGCCTCAGATACTAATCTTAACACGTCTTGTTGTGATAAGAAACTTTTTTCGCTTATGTAAAGTGTAACAGTTTCTTGTTCTTCATTTGTTAATGAATAGAAACTATCAACCTGAGATTTGTTTAAGAATTTTAAAAAGTGTAGATCGGATGTTTCAACAGCTTTACGTTTTTTAGCTTCTTCGATCAATTTATCAATAGATTTAGATAATTCTGTGTCTGATTTTCCCTCATATTCAGGAGAATATTCATCGTCATTAGACTCATCACTATAAGTGTCGTCGTCAGACTCTTCACTAGACTCATCTTCAGAAGATTCTTCTTCATCATATGATTCTAATTTTGGAGTTTCATCAGCAGCAGGTGCTTCAGATGAATCATTCCAGTTTTCTTCCTCTTCTTCTTCTGATTCTTCCTCTTCTTCATAAGAATCGAATCCAGCAGATTTTAATGTTGGAAGCATTTCACCTTCTTCGCCAGTAGATTCAAATAATCTACCACCATTTAACTTTTCAACAATCAATCCTTGATAAGAAATTGATTTATCTAAGTTTTCAGCAACATATTCTGAATATGCGATGTTATCGTCAAGATTTTCAGCGATATATTCTGAATATGCGATATTTCCCTCAACATGTTCAGCTAAATATTCTGAATATGCAATTGAATTATCAAGGTGTTCTGCCAAATATTCTGAATATGAAATATTTTTGTCAAGATTTTCAGCGATATATTCTGAATATGCAATATTCTTGTCAAGATTTTCAGCAATATATTCTGAATATGCAATATTCTTGTCAAGATTTTCAGCTAAATATTCTGAATAAGAAATGTTTTTATCAAGATTTTCAGCGATATATTCTGAATAAGAAATGTTTTTATCAAGATTTTCAGCTAAATATTCTGAATACTCAATGTTTTTATCAAGATTTTCAGCAACATATTCAGTATAGTTAATTGCCTTTTCAAGATTTTCAGCTAAATAGTCATTATGTTTAATAAGTTTTTCAGCAGTAGTTTTAAGTGAAGTGTTTTCATTTACCATTACTTGAACTTTTTCAGCTAAATAATCTAAATATTTAACTATTTGAGAATTTGTCTCATTTAAATTTTCGTAATATTCTAACAATTGCTCCAATTTTTTTGGATTAAGATTACCTTTGGTAATTGCATTACGAACTTCTTTTTTTGTAGAAGCCAACTCATTAACAAGATATTTAGAATATTCTGTTAATTGTGTTTTTGTCACCAGATTATTATTGTTCATATTGAATAAATCATTTATTTTTGACTCATCGGACATTTCATATATCCTAAAGTTAGATTTTGGGTCTTTATAGCCTAATGACTCATTAAGAACTTTTACACTCATCCTTGCAGATGCAAAACCCGGATCTGCTACAATATCATATGTAAATAATTTCTTCAATGTTACTGTACCGTCAGATTCTGTAATACCAGCAGCACGTGACGAAACGAAAATTGGACAACCATCATTTACCAATGACTTTGCCTCTTTACCCCAATGTGTACTAAGTAATTTAATTTCACCTTCGACTCTATTACTTTCTTTAATGTAACTTGCTTTTGTGATTATATGTGACGCTCTCGATAACGAAGTATCGAAAACATCCGGATGGTCGAACTCACCATAGACTACGCCCATGTTTTGTATTCGCTCATTCATTTCTTGTAAACAAGGAAGAAATCTGTCGGCTGTATATACTCTTTCGTTACGATTTTTAACATCAAACTCTGTGAATACACCACCTAAGATATGCTGATCCCTATTAATTGAACTCTCTGATACACTCAAAGAATTAGTTGAATTTTCAACAATAAGAACTGATTTCATGAAATTTACCTTTTATTTTAGTTATATATCAACTTAAAAAAACCTAAAAAAATTAAAGGTGGATTTTTTACAGAATAAATAAAACTCAATGATATTAAAACGTCACAGAGACATGAAAATTTAGATATATAAATAAAAATTAACGGTTTTTTATGATTCTTACTAGAGAAATTAAAATTAAAATAATTGAATCCAATTTTTCATATTTTGAAAATTTAGGATATGACATTTCTATTGGTGATGAATTAATAATCCCAACTGAACTATTATCAAAAGGATCTCATCATAAAATACAATGTGAATGTGATGGATGTGGTATTAAAAAAGATGTAATCTATAAAAACTATATAAAATATGGCAATAACTGGGGCATATATTATTGTAGAAAATGCTCAGAATCTAAAAGAAAAGAAACATTACAAAAGAATTATGGATGTGAATATCCAATTCAAAATAAGAAAATTTTTAAAAAAATGAAACAAACTATTTCTGAAAAGAAAAAAGTATATGATAGTTGATGTTAAATTAGAAAATTTTCACAATCTTGAATGTTTTAAAAACATTTTAGAAAAATATAGAGATTATAAATCTTTTTATAGAGAAATAAAAATAAATTCTCTATTAGGTAATAAATCACAATTCGATATTACTAATATGAATCCACCATTAATATGTGGATTAGATACGGTATCCTCAGATGAATATTCATTCAGATTAAAAGATTCAACATTTTCTATTAACTCAATGTCATTTGTAGTTGATAAAGATCTTAATGTAATTAAGATCAATTTAGATATAAATATATTAGAAACACCAAATGGTAAAATACTATTAAATTTATTAGAAATTGGTCATACAATAGATTTTAGAGTAGTAATATTACATTCTTATAATTATTATGAAATAAATGGATTTCAAGCTTGTAGTAAGTCTAAACTATCCGCTTAGAATTCAAATTCTGAACTTTCACCACCAGTGTCTGGCGAAGAATCTGATCCACCTGCATCAGGAGCTGGAGTTTCAGGAGTTGGGGATTCAGTAGTAGATTGAGCACCCATTTCAGCACCACCTCCAAAATCTCCTCCAGCACCACCCGCACCAGCATCTGAGATACCATCTCCCGGAGTAGCCTCAGAAGATCCACCACCAGCAGAATCATTAATCCAATATCTTTTATTTTCTTCTTTCTCCTCTGCTGTTAGTTTTAAAACATTATCTATCAAATATTCAATATGAAAATATGGAGTACCATCAGCTTTTTGTATTCCAGTATATGATCCAAGAATTTCAATTTTTTTAGACATATTTCCAAGTTTTTTCCACTCCTCAAATAATTGATTTGATATAAAATCAATATCAATTTGATTTAATGCAATCTCATCATCTTTAAGTTCTGGAAACTCAACCAACATTTGTAATTTAAGTGGTTTAACTATTAGTTCTTTAAAATTAGCTCTCAATCTATTAATAAAATTAGAAAATTTAGCTTCATCTCTAGTCATCTCAGCAGCATCTGTAAAAACATTACCACCGCCATTATCACCTTCAAATCTTTGAACAGGAATTTTAGAAGCTCTTTTTAAAATATTATAAAACCATTTTAAAATATCATCTTCATTTAAATTATGTCCTTGTGGTGATATCAACTCCATATTAGGAGTACCAGCATCACCTTCTGGAAACCAGATTTGTTTATTATATGGTAAGTGTTTAGTACCATTTATTTGTAAAGTACCTAATGAATCATCCCACTCAACTTCTTCCGAATAATCATTTATTAATTGTCCTATTTGTTCTTCTGCCTTTTGTCTTGAAAGACCCTTTACCGGAATTGTAAATTTCTGATAAACTGTTGCATTTATAATATTGAACATAATTTTCGTCTGTTCTATAATCTTCATTTGATTATAAGGCTTAATCAATCCTTCAACATAAGAAGTCTCGGAATAATCATTTTGAGTTGAATATGAAATGAATATTAATTGTGAATCTAGAAATATTCTTCTAAGTTGAGGATCTTCTGGATATTGAATCCAAAGATGTCCAATAGAAGGTTCAAAAGCTGGAAGAAGTGTCTCGGGTCTTAATCTATTAAAATGTATAATATTTTTCTTTTTATCATCCCAGACAATTTCCATAGCAACATACCCATCGATAAGGAAATCTTTCATTAAATTCCAAGCTGAAACTGAATCTGAAAATCCATATCTATTATAAATTGTTTCAAAATATTCTTGGTATTTATCTCTAATATCTTGTGAATAATCAGTAGATATATTTTTAGGTTTACAAAAATCTTTATCAGAATAAATAACCGCTTCATCACAAACGCTAGAAACAAAATCTCTAATTTCATCTTTTATAGAATATTCTCTCAATATTCTTCTCTTATCTGCATAGGATCTATCTAAATAAGGTATTGATTTTCTATTTAAAACAGATGCTACTGCTCTTCTTGAAAAGAAATCATACATAGAATTGCCCTGTTGTGAATATGGATCTTCATTAATACCAACTCCGACTTGGTTTCTCATGATCATATCATCATAATTCATACCCCATGAAGATAAATTTCTAAGTATTCTGCTAAAAAGACCTCTATTTTCAACAGCACTATTCATTGATTGAACATTACTAGTTTGATTTAAAGGATTATAGGTTGATGCCATTAAATTTTAAAAATTTTTAGGTATATATTAAATAGACCATTTCCCTCAAAATTACCTATAAATTGAAGACCCACTTCTAGGAAGTTTATCTAAAGAATAATTATTTAATAATTGTTTTAAATCATTTTTAAAATTATCAAATCCATCTTTATTTTGCTCAGAGTATATCAAGGACTGAACAACTAAATGTGTTAATTCTTGACGTTCTTCCTGATTTTTATTTAATTGTTTATTTTTTTCAATATCCGATGATAATTTAGATAAGTGATTACCAGAGAGTTCACTTCTTCTTCTTTTCTCTTCTTCTAATCGAGATTTTTCCATCTCATCTCTTAGTTTAGATTGTTGTGCCAATAAATCTTTATATTCAAGATCCTCAAATTTTTTTAAATGCTTCATACTTACAGAATAAATTTTATTTATATATTATTATTTATTTTTAAATTTATTAAAACTATCTTGCAATCTCTGTATGTGTCCAATTAAGGCATCATATTTATTAGATATTTCTGAGGTAACATCATAAAATTCACTAAGAATAGATAATGTCATTTCTTGATGACGTTTTTCTCTTGTTTTCAACTTAGTAGTCCAAATCTCCATTAATTTTTTCGGATCATATTTATTTTTCGGATGAGATGAATATAAAAATCTAGGTAGTAGTTCTAAATTTATTTTATGCACTAAGCTAATTTGTATAGCATTATATTCAACTATAGCATATTCGAATCCATATTTTAATAACTCAGTATAAACTCCAGTGAAATCAACTTCTAATGATGAATTATTTTCAAAATCTTGTTCAGATATAAACTTATCAAAAATAGTCCCTCTAATTTCTAGAGGTATAAAATTAAAATTTAATCCTAAAATAATTATCATATCCTTAACTTTTCTATAATCTACACAAAAAATTGGAGAATATTTCATCCAATTAGATGGATCGTGATAGTGAAAAAAGTAAAAATTACCAACAGATATTTCAGAAATTGAAATAGCATCACACATTTCATCAGTTTTTGAATATTTATCATACATAAATAAAGTATTATTCTTATAGAAATCTACTATATCTGTTCCAAAAACTTTTTTATTTAATTCTATTCTTTCTTGCAAAGCACCCATATAAGATATATATTAATATGTTAAACAGTGTGCCTAAAAATAAAAATTATCATCAAGGTAATTTCATCCCCAAAAATAAAGATAAAGTTCTAAAATTAAACTCACAAGGAGGAGTTTATTATAGAAGCTCCTGGGAATTAAAAATAATGACTTGGTTAGATAATAGTGAAAAAGTTTCTAAATGGGGTGCTGAATGTATAACAATACCGTATCAAATGACTCATTTTGATAATGGTGATATAAAAGTTAAAAGCCATAGTTATTATCCAGACTTCTACTACGAAATGAAATTAAATGACGGAATGGTCAAAAAAGTGGTTGCTGAGGTAAAACCTAAAAAAGAATTCGAAATGGTAATCGCACTACAAGAAAAAAAATTAGAAATTCCAAAATCATCAGCAACTGTAAAAAAATTAAAAAACTTTGAGTATGATTTAAAAATGGCTCAGAAAAATAGAGATAAATGGAACACCATGATTAAATTTTGTGATAAAAAAGGATGGGAGTTTATTGTTATAACAGAAGATCATCTAAAAAGATTTAACCTATAATAATAGAAAATAAAATCATTAATTTTAAAACAATATAAGTCATGTCTTGTTTATTTTTAAAAGGATTTAAAAAAATCCATCTAAAAATAATTAATAATATTAATAATAAAGACATTTTAATATTATAAAACATCATTATTACTATCCAAATTAGGTATAAAATATCAGTAAAGTAGTAAATTATATCAAAAAATACTTTAGATTTTGATCTATAAGTTCTATTATCAATTTTTAATAGTAAATGTTTACGATTAAATAGATAGTATATTGTAGATAAAATAAATAGTAGACTAAAAAACTTCATTTGGTTTAAAAAAAATCTCCTCCATTAAGATTAAATTATTTTTCTCAAACTCAAATAATCTTAAATATCCAGATTGATTTAGCTTATCATACAATTGATCCGATATAAAACATTCTACTGGTAAACCAACTATTCTATCGTATTCATCAGGAACTTCATCTAATCTATTTTTATAGATATTTTGTATATAAGCATTTAACTCTTCTTTATTTAAATGAATTGAACATCCATCTGGACGGATTCCCCATCCTCTCTCAGATTCTTCCCAAAACTGGAAAATACATTTATTCATATTATTTTTATTTATATTATAATATTCCATCAAAAAGTTTAATGGATTAGAATCTTTTACTACTCGCCAAGTTTTTTGTTGAAATTTCTTCAAAATCTGAATAAACCATCTCTCTACACAACTCATCTACACTACACTTAGGGACCCATCCTAATAATGTTTTAGCTTTAGTAGAATCTCCTATTAATAAATCGACTTCTGTTGGTCTAAAATACTTCTCATCAACTTCAACCAAAATATTACCAGTTTTAGAATCTATACCTTTCTCATCAATACCTGATCCTTTCCAAATTATATCTATATCTAATACCTTAAAAGCCATTGTAGTAAAATCTCTAACAGATATTTTCTTACCAGTAGATAGAACGAAATCTTCTGGTTTGTCATGTTGCATCATAAGCCACATACCTTCAACATAATCTTTTGAATGTCCCCAATCTCTTTCCGATGAAAGATTTCCTAAGAAAAGTTTATCTTGTTGTCCTAATTTAATTTTACAAACTGCTTGGGTTATTTTTCTTGTAACAAATGTTTCTCCTCTTAAAGGAGATTCATGATTAAATAAAATACCACTACATGCGAAAATACCATAAGCTTCTCGATAATTAACAGTAATCCAATGTGAATATAATTTAGCAACACCATAAGGGCTCCTTGGATAAAAAGGAGTCGTTTCTTTTTGAGGAACTTCTTGAACCTTCCCAAACATTTCGGAAGTAGATGCTTGATAGAATTTAGTCTTTTTTTCTAATCCTAATATACGTATTGCTTCTAATATTCTAAGTGTCCCGATTCCATCAGAATTTGCTGTATACTCAGGAGTTTCAAATGAAACTTTAACATGAGATTGAGCCGCAAGATTATAAATCTCATCCGGTTTAACCTCTTGTATTATTCTAATTAAATTAGTAGAATCTGTTAGATCACCATAATGTAGGTGAAAATTTTGGGTATCTCTGGTTGATTCATATAAACTATCAATTCTTGCTGTATTGAATGACGAACTTCTTCTTTTAATACCATGTACAACATAATTTTTATTTAATAAAAATTCTGCTAAATAAGCACCATCTTGTCCAGTAATTCCGGTTATTAAAGCTATTTTATTTTCCATACTTTATTTTAAATAATTATAAACTGTGTAATCCTTGACCATCATTTGATCCTTCAATGGAAATAACTTTTATCAAATTATCATTATCTCCCTTTTTTTTATATAGTTCATTAAATCCTTTGGCAATTCCTCTTTTAAAGACTTCTGTGAAATAAGCAAAAGCATTTACTGATTTTTCTTCATTAAAATTATACCAATTCTGGAACATATCTAAAATACCAGATTGGTAACAATCATTCTTATCATCATTTGACCAATATCTCATTTTTTTAATGGTTTCTTTAGCCAATAGTTCTAACATTTTTTCAGCTTTTATAGTCAATCGACCTTGAGCTTTTGATACAATCATTTCAACATACAAATCTTTATTATTAAGATACATTCTAGCATTTATTTTTTAGGACACTAAGCCCTTTAATGCTATATTTATTATATGTATAAAATGAAAAAAGACGAATTAATTCGTCTTTTTTCATTTTTATTTTTATTTTTATTATGAAAAATATTAACCTCTAATTCTTTCTTTATATTGTAATTCTTTAATTGCTTGTAATTCAAAACTAAGATTAGTTTCTCTTTTCTTTAAATTACTTAATGCTTCTTTTAAAACTTCTGTATTACCAATCATTTTTACTGAGCTTTCAACTTTATTAATATTAAATTGAACATCTTCTAATTTTAGAGTGATTTCTCTTTCTTTATCTTCTAATTTTCTCTTAGTAACTAATTCTTTTGAAAGTTTATTTTCAAAAAAATATGTTAAATCATAATTTAATTCATTTCTTACCTCATTAACTAATTCTAAAGCCGATTCATATTTAAAAAATGAATTACCATATCTTTCATCACAACGATAAATAAAAGTATTATTCTTATAATTAAATGCAAAAACTTCTAATGTAGGATTAATTAAGTTACTAACTCTTTTAACAACATCAAGTTCTACAAAAGAATCAATATTTTTAGAAACCTCAACCAGTAAAGGATAAAAATTCTTATTAACAATAGGAACAACTGGTGAAGAAAACAAACTTTCTAAAGTTGTTTCATCATTTAATTCATCTTCATTAATAAAAATACCACCTTTTGACGAAACTGATAAACCAACAGTCAAATATTCTGAAATTCTAAAATCAATTCTACTTTCATTAATAGTGCAAAATTGCATAGCAGTTTGTAAAGTTCTTAAAGAACGTAATCTTTCTTCATCTTTAATATTATTTTCCAATAAAGTCTTTTCAATTGAATTTTCTGATAAAATGAACCAAGAATCATTAACAAAAGCCAAATGACCATCTTCAACTTGCTCAACAATAGTATAAACTGATTCACCTTTTCCACCACTTAATAAATTGGTTTTTTGTTCAGGTGACTTAGATAAATTATGAACAAATAATCTAATTTCTGGAACCCAATCATATATAGCCAATTCATTAAGAATTTTAGACATTCTATCTTGATCAGTTTCTAAATTAATAGTTTGTAATAAAACATTAATTGGTTGACGATAAAGTTCACCTTGATTTTTAGAATTTAAAATATTATATAAACTTTTTAACTCATATAATAATTCATAATTTCTCATATCATCGTTAAGACTTTCCAAAAAAGACTTAACTTGTTTATCATAGGTAAAAGGTTTAAGTCTCTCATTCAAAGAAAGAATGACTTGTTTTTCTGATAATTCATTTGTGGAATTTAAATGTCCCTCAATTACATATTCAACGTCCGATTGTTCAAAAGACAATGACTTTTTGAAGTTAAACAACTCAAGTTTAAGATTCTTCATACTTTTTGTATTTATTTTTTTATATAAACTATATATTACAATTAAAAAGTCTATTTTTTTCATTTTCAATTTTTATAAAACTGAATTATCATCTAAATTTGAAGATCCAGAATTAGGATTACTACTTGAAGCATTTCTCATAGAAATTGGTTGTAAGTTATTAAACCATCTAGTTCTATATGGATAAACAACATCACCTGGATTTTGTAAAAAAGAAATGGTATTATTAATAATGTTACACTCAATATTTTTACTAATTGTTACTTCTGAATCCACGACATTTATTGAAGTAACATAAACCCCATTCGGAATACCATTACCAATTAATTGGTTCCCAACTCCAATTTCAGATATTGATGATGTTTTTTTATTTGACCCTATACAACTTTTTGAAAAAACAGGACCAACTTTAACAACATTTGTATTAATTTGACCGACTGAACAAACTGATGTTCCAATTGTTTCAATTTTACAATCTTTATTACTAGTAAATGCTGGATAATACGTTTGAACTTCAAGTGACAATGTTAATTTAACAGTATTATCACTTTTTAAATTTTTTTCTCTTATTATCTCGATAGTATCAGTATCAGGCATAGTAAGAACAGCATCAATATTCATATAATTATGTTCAAAATACATAAATCTATATAACCAAAGTGTATTCATTATTTCTTGAGCACATTTAAAAACATCAATTTCACTTTTTAATAAAATTACTAAATCATATGTGACAGTTATCGGAATTGCCCGAACCTGTCTAAGAAGTTTTTTAACTTCAATGTTGTCTTCAACAACAGATCTAAGCCAAACATTAGGATTTCTAAACTCATCACTCCTTATAGTAAAATTATTAAAGGTTAAATGTCCTCTAGGTATCTGATCTGTATTTAATTCAACATGTCTATTTTCAGAAACTATATCATCTTGAAATGAATCTAATAAAAATCTTTCATCACCAGTTAATGAATAATAAATAGGAACTTGTACATTTAAATCACCACTTGTAAAATGGTTTATCCAATTTAATCTACCCTCTAATGTGTCCAATACACATATTGTTAAATCTCTAAAGAAAACTTCATCAAAATTAAACTTTTGTCCTATCATGAGAGTATATATAAAAATAATTTGTTTTCAATGTCAATTAAAAATTCACTACTCTGGGAAAAATATAGACCAAAAAATATAGATGATATAATATTATTACCAAGAATAAAATCATATTTTGAAAATGGTATAAATAAAAACTATATTTTCTATGGACATTATGGGACAGGCAAAACATCACTAGCGAGAATATTAATTGGTAGATACTCAAAGGATAAAGCTTTTTTAGAAATAAATAGTTCATTATATACATCAATAGATGTGCTAAGAAGTGAAGTTGAAAAATTTTGCAAAACTCAACCTATACTAGAAACAGAAGATCCTATAAAATATATTTTTTTAGATGAATTTGAAAGAGTTTCTTCACAATATCAAGATGCATTAAAAGCATTTATTGAAACATATCATAAAAATGTTCGATTTATACTAACAACAAACCATATTAATAAAATTTCAGATGGTATAAAGTCAAGATTTACTTCTATAGATTTTGATTGTCAAAATTCACAAGAAGAAAAATTACTAAAACAAGAATTTTATAAAAAAATTACAAATGTTGTATCACCAAAAGAGGAAATAAATATTTCAAAAGATGATTTAGTAAATATTATCAATAAAAAATTTCCAGACTTTAGAGGAATGTTTGTTGAATTACAAAATTTTAAAGATACTGGTGAATTATATTCAATACAATCTAATGTATCTAATAAATTAAAATTAGATTTATATAATATATTATATGATAAGAGCCAAGACTATGAAAAAATATATCATTTTCTAATGTCGAATTTTGGACCTGATAAAATAGATATTATCATTAGATTATTAGGTAAAAATTTTGTAGACTGGTCAATTCAAGAGAAAAGAGAAAATATTGATAAATTATTTGAATTAAATTATATATTATCAGCATATTCATCCAAACTCGAAACAAATACAGATCCAATTATTTTAGGAATGACAATAATTGGTAAGTTTAGAGATATTCTAATTGAAAAGTAATTTTTAAATATATACCAATATGGCAGAGTTTGATTTCAAAGATCATTATATTGGTTATAAAGGACATCCTAGATTTATTATCAATAAAATTGTTGAGGATGATGTAATAAGAGTAATTATTCAAAAATACGAAATGCTTTTATTCACAAATAAAGGAGAACTTTTAGGTGATCCAGATTTTGGATGCGATTTGCCTAAGTTATTATTTCAAACAAAAGTATCATCAGAAGGAGTTAAAAAAATTATACTTCAACAAATTAGAAAGTATATACCCGAATTATCAACAACTAACTTTCAATTACAAGCATCTTTTTTCCAAGATCCTGAGAATTATCAAGATGTATTACAAATAGATTTTCAACTAGCAGATTATGAAGTTTATGCTATTATATCATAGTATTATGGATAGTAAGACTGTGTTATAGTTATACCACCAGAGGTTGAATTAGTTCCAAGTGTTAACCCAGATGAATCTATTGAGAATGTATCTGTTTCAACTAATAAACCATCACTAACTCTATATCTAAGAACATAAGATTGATCCGATGAAGTTGTTAAATCATTATAATATGTAGCAACCATAATATGTGGTCCCCAATTTGTTAAAGTAGTTCTATTTTGATAATATACATACCCAAAAGACCCAATTGCTGAATTAAATCCATCAACAACTGTTTGGAAATTATTATCAAAAGTATAGTCATCAGAACTTTCAATTATATTGAAACCATGTTGTGAAAATGTTGACCATTTGAATTCCTGCGGGGTAGATCCATAAATACCCCAATTTGAAAATGATTGAGTATAAGATGCAAATTGTAAGAAATTATTACTTGTTCTACTATAGATAGTATAATACTGTGTATTCAAAGTTCCAGAAGTTGAGAACGTTAATCCATAATTTAATCCAGAAGATAATTTAGCTGAAATATTATAATTGTTACTAACTAAACCTTGGTTATTTGCAGTATTAACACTATCTCTCCAATATGATTTACCACCGATCGCAACATCTCCACGAATTTCAACAGAAACTGTTCCATTTGCTGGCAAATTACCCGACCAATTTAATTCATTTCCAATAACATATGCAGATCCTATACTAGATATAACATAAGGATTTTGAATATAAGAGAAGTCATCACCTAATTCAATTCTAAAGCTATTAGCAGTTGAACTAGAACTGTTTCCAATAACATATGGATATCCATGTTGAATATGTGGATAAATTATATTATTAGAATTGTCTAAATAAGGTCTATCTGTATAATTACCATATAGGTCAAAGAAACCACTTGTAAATGGATATGATATCATTGTTAATTCAATAACTTTAGAAACATCAGCATAAACAATAGGAAGAGTAGCATCTCGATATTGTTTTGTTGTTAAATTACTAAATGATTCAATTTCTTGAATATCCAATATGCCTTTTATTTCAAAGTTCTTTCTATCTCTATAAATCATACCATATCCATTGTCAGAAGTAACCTCAATAACCAAATATGGTGTTATATTAGAGTCTATAGTGAAGTTAAATGGATTCAAATTATCTATATGTCTATATTCAGATATCTTATCAACAGGAGTTAAATCAATTTCTTTCCATTCTGTTACATCCAACCAATTATAACCAACTCCCTCATCTAAAATTGGAGATACAATTGATGCAGTCGCACCACCTTGTTCAGTCCAAACATATATTAACTTATTATATTTAATAATATCACCAATTCTATAAATTGATCCATAAATCCATGTTTTAGCATTTTCAAATTTTCTTGGATTATTAGTTTTATTATTAATAATAACCGATTCATATAATTTATCGTAATAAACAACTCTCTCACCCACTTGATAATTTCTAAATGCATACCATTCTCTATAAATTTCATACGTTCTTATATCAATTGTATAATAATCTGGTAATAAACTCGATGTTGGTGATCCACTTATATAGAAATCTAAAACACAATTATAAACACTAGATCCACTATTAACTGGAAGCAAATAAGCCTCATTTAAATCGAAAATAATAGGTGTAAAATCTTGTCTAACATTAAATATTTGAGCATCAAATGATTGATGGACTATTGTAGTCCCACCGACAAAATCAGCTCTACCAGTTATATCAAGAATTTTATGGGTAATTGGTATTATATTTTTCTGCAACCAATATTTAAGTCCCTGTAATTTCTTCTGAACCTCTTCTAAAGTATAATATAAAATATTATTACCTTCTTTATCAGTAATTCTAAATGTTAAATTAAATAAATTTGTATCCTCAAATTTAGGATTAGGAAAAGTATGTTTAATAAAATCATTATCCTTCCATCCTTCAGTCGTATTGTCAAATATATCTGGTATTTCTACTTTAAATAATTTATAATAATTTTCAGATTCTATTTCAACATTTCTATAATATTCATTTAATTCTAAA
>Ga0116179_1002114_pt1 | contig 14454 bp, 14 predicted proteins | sample AD_UKC071_MetaG_FD_89751 | JGI IMG/M metagenome (GOLD analysis project Ga0116179, IMG submission 89751) | Active sludge microbial communities of municipal wastewater-treating anaerobic digesters from USA - AD_UKC071_MetaG | ecosystem: Engineered > Bioreactor > Anaerobic > Digestate | place: USA...
CCGGCTTGAGTGCGGCGATCCGGTCTTGCGGCACGTAAAACCGCAGCTTGCGTTTATCATCCGGAAGGACCGAGACGACCGGCATATTGGCCGGCACCCATTCCCCCGGGTTGTAGAAGGTCTGTTCGATCACCCCGCGTGCCGGAGCCACCGGAGCGATTTCACGGCGGCGCTGACGCTGGCCGCGCAGAGCCGCCTCGGCCCCGGCAACCTGAGCGCCCGCAGCAGCCTGCTGCCCGGCCCGGCCAGAGGAGAGTTCGCCCGAGCGAATCTCGGCCCGGGTCTGGGCCAGTTGCGCCGCTGCCCCATCACGCGCGGCGCGGGCCGCGTCGTACTGCGCCCTGCTGGCAAAGCCCTTGGCATAGAGTGCCGAGATCCGGCTGAAATCGTTCTGCGCCTTGGTCAGCGCGGCCACCGCCGCAGCCTCTCCGGCGCGGGCCACGTCCAGCTCTGCCTGCCGCTGACGCGCCTCGGACAGATCGCTGACCTGCGCCTTGGCGGCCGCGACCTGCGCCTCGGCCTGGGCCATATCGGCATCGGTGCTTTCCGGATCGAGCGAGAACAGCACCGCGCCTTCAGCCACGCTGGCCCCGCGATCAACCGGGCGCTGTGCCAGCCGTCCGGAAACGGGTGCCGCGACATACATCGTTTCCGCTTCGACATAGCCCAGCCAGTTGGCTTCGGCGGTGCTGCGGGTGAAGTGCCAGATGCCGGCGCCGGCCAGCGCCACAACGGCAACCGCGATCAAGGGTTTGGGAGGGCCGCTCATGCCCGGTCCTTTCTGACTAGTAATCCGTTGAGAATGGTATCGGCATGGGCCTGCGCCATCTGTGCCGGTTCGATCGGCTCTGCCCCGATCGGCTCGAACGTGTTTTTCCAGATCGCGGCCATCAGCACCCCGCCGACCACGCTGCGGCAGGCCTGAGTAATGTCGGCGCACACGAATTCGCCGCGCTCGATCCCGTGCCGGATGATCCGCTCAACCAGGCCAAGGCCTTTGGAAATCACCTGTTCGTGATAGAACCTGGCGAGGTCTGGGAACATCGCCCCTTCCCCGATGATGACCCGGGGGACGAAGGCCATGCCCGGTTCGGTCAGCCGCGCCGCCATAAAGGTGATGAAACCGCGCAAGATGTCCGGGGCCGGAATATCCCCGAAATCGGCCGGTGCAGCCTGCGGCAGCATCGTTTCGATCAGTTCGGACACCATCTCCTCGAACAGCGCCTCTTTCGACCGAAACTGGAGATAGAGCGCAGCCTTGGACAGGCCCAGCGCCTGGGCGATGTCTTCCATCCGGGTCCCGGCAAAGCCCCGCGCATTGAACTGATCGCGCGCCGCCGCAAGAATATCGGCACGGCGGCTGGGGACGGCTGGGCGCGGCATGATTCATATATAACTGACCAGTCAGTTATATATCAAGGCAAAAAAATGAGGCGGAGCGCAGCGCGCCCCGCCTCTCAGTAGGGAGGAACTTGATCGACCGGCTTAGAAGGTGACGGTCGCGTCCGCGCCAAAGGTGCGCGGCGGGTTGAAGTTGGCATAGGAACCCAGGATCGAATTGTTGGCGTCCGACCGGCGATAGATGTGGGTTTCGTCGAGCAGGTTGCGGCTCCAGACCGAAAGGGTCAGCTTCTGGCCACCATCACCCAACGGCAGGTTTGCCACCGCAATGCGGGCATTGACCACGAAGCTGGAGTCGGTCTTCACGTCTTCGTTCTGGAAGCTGTACTGGCTGCTGGCAAAGTTCGCATCGATGTGGAACTTCACCTTGGCCCCGGCATCACCGAACGGGATGTCATAATCGACATAGCCCGAACCGGCGTGTTCCGGCGTGAATACCGCGAAGACCTTGGTATAAACCGGGGTGGTCGTGGTTGACAGGAACGGGTTAAGCGTCGCCGGGATATCGGTGTAGGTATAGGCATAGGACGCCCCGATCGTCAGGTTTTCAACCGGACGGGCAGTCAGTTCAGCCTCGAACCCGCGGATCTTCGAAACACCCGGGGCGTTCGACGTTTCTTCGGTGTGGAGGCCAAAGGTCGGGCTGGTCGGGTTGGTATCGACGTTGTCGAAGTCAATCTGGGTACCAGTGCGATCCATGATGTAGCCCGCCAGGTTGAGGCGCAGCTTGCGATCGAAAAAGTCCAGCTTGGCGCCAACTTCATAGGCCTTCACTTCTTCCGGATCGAACGGAGCGAAGGTCTGCGAACGGCTGTTGGCGCCGCCAGCCCGGTATCCGGTCGAATACTTGGCATAGAGGTTGACGCCATCGGCCGGTTCATAGGCCAGCGTGACCATCGGATCGAACCGGTCCTTGTCGAACAGGAACGGGAAGTTGACCGCAGCGTTGCGGACCTTGGTCAGCGTGCCTTCGCGCTTGTCCTTGGTGTAACGACCGCCGACCGTCAGGTGCAGAGTTTCCAACGGCGACCAGGTGGCCTGGGCAAAGGCCGCATAGCTGCGGGCCTTGGCGTTGCTGTCGCGCTGGACCGACCAGTTGGCGACGTTCCAGGTCAGGGCGTCATTGATGGTGTAGCCGGTGCCGGTCGAATTCCACTTGTTGGTCGAGGGCGTCGCGGCAAATTCGCGGACGGTTTCGGTGAAGTAGTAAAGACCGACCACGTAATCGATCTGCGGCAGGCTGCCGACCAGCTGCAGTTCCTGGCTGAACTGGGTCTGGTGCAGCTGCGAGAGAGAATAGCGCGCGAAGTTGGCGTTCGGCGCATAGATCGTGCGGTGCGGCCCGCCCGAGTTATCCCACTGTTCGGTATCGACCCCGCGCCAGGCGGTGATCGAGCGGAATTCCAGTTCGGGGTTCAGCTTGTACTTCAGCGTGGTCGAAAAACCGTGGGTACGGTCAATGCTGGCCTGCTGCGGCACGCCGATTTCGGCAGCGGTCTGGCGATCGGCATGGACTTCGACCAGCGGCGAAAGCGGAGCGATACAGCTGGTGGCCGGCGCTGGGCAGGTCAGCGTGGTGCCAACATAGGTGCCGACCGCACGGTTCAGCGGGTTGTAGTTGATCAGCTGGCTGTAGAAGGGGGTGCTTTCGCTCTTGGCCTGATCATAGGCAAATTCGACCGAAAGCCCGTCAACCGGCTTCCACAGGCCCACCGCGCGGCCGCCGACACGGTTATAGTAACCCCAGCCGAGCTGGCCGGCCAGCGGGTTGGTCACGGTTTCGTCCTGGTGCTGAACGATCCCGTCAAGCTTGACCGCAAAGTTGGCGACGGCCGGAAGATCAAGGTGCACTTCGCCGTTGTAGGAACCGAAGTTGCCGGCCCCCATCGAAATGCGTCCACCGAATTCACCGCTGGGCTTGCGGGTCACGATCGAAAGCGCGCCGCCTTCGGTGTTACGACCGAACAGCGTGCCCTGCGGGCCACGTAGCACTTCGATCCGCTCGGCATCGAACAGACCGGCGTTGAGGCCCTGCTGACGGCCAAGATAGACACCGTCGATATAGACGCCGACACCCTGGTCACGGGCGGTCTGGTTGGCGTCAAAGGGAACGATCCCGCGAATGCCGATGGTCAGCGCCGACTGGCGGGCTTCGAACGTGGCAACGCGCAGCGAGGGAACCACACCGTCGCCAAGGTCGATCAGGCTCTGCACGTGGCGATCGCGGATCGCTTCGGGCGCCATGACCGAGATCGCGATCGGGGTCTTCTGCAGGTTGGTTTCGCGCTTGGTCGCGGTGACGACGATTTCGGTCAGGTGCGATTCATCGGTGGGCTGGGCAGCGGCGCTTTCCGGGCTCGGCTGGTCCTGATCGGAAGAGGCGGCGGCGCTGGCGCCATCAACCATCACGCCATTGTCGCTGACCTTGATCGCAGCATGGGCGGCCTGGGCCTGGAAAAGCCCCAGCACAGTGGCAAGGGCAAGGGCGGAAGCGGATGAACGCGAAATATAGCGGCTCATTGGATTTCCCTGAATCTGTTGTGCGTTTCGGCGACGCCGAGATCCGGGAAAACAGGCGGATGCGAATCGCCCCGGGCGGCCTCACCGCCGCCTCTAGGGTTGCTGAATGTCGCTTGTGCGTAGCTTACGCGACCATATTTTAACGCGGATTTGTCATTATTGTGACAACGGCATCTTGATCAGGACAGATGCGCCGAAGCAAACAGGGACAGCCAGCCTTGGCGAGCCTCGGCAGTGAAGCCATCCTTGCTCATCGCGCCCAGCAGAAACAGCGAGCTCTTGCCCTTGACTATCCGATAGAACGCGCTGGCGGGATAATCGGCGGCGCAGCCGTGAGAATTTCGCTCTACCGTGAGGGAAATCTCATCCTGCGCGATGACGATGAAATCACTCGGGCAGCGCGCCTCTGCCTGGCGGCGCAGTTCGGCCAGCCAATCCGCACTGTCGCGCACCTTTGCATCCGGGCTGCGGGCGATAATCACCAGCGCTTCGGTCCAGTTGCGAACCGATTCTCCGCGCACAACCACCATATCGACCAGATAGGCCGGATTGCGGCCATCAAACCGGAGCAATTCCTTTCGGCCGGAATCGAGCGACTGCTGCAACGGTTGGTAGAGTCGATGATCGAAATTCAGTTGCTCGGCCCAGGCCGGGGCCGCCAGGCCCTGCGCGGCCACTGCCGCAACAATCGCGTAAACCAAGCGCCCGAAAATGCCCTTCACCCGCAACCGATCATTCTCCCAGAACACGTTTCTCGCCCCGATACTGCGCTTCCGGCAGCAAAAAATAAACCGAAACCTCCCAACTTTTTTGCGACAAGATCCTGACATTCCTGCGTCTATCGGCACCCGCCGCAACGTGCGAACCCTTGCCGAAACGCCAGTGTCTTCGCACCGTCATCAAACGGTCATCTGCCGGGTTCATGTAGCCGGGATAGCACAACCTTCCCGTCGGTCTTTCGGATGGAACACCAAACAACCCTGCTGATCCCATCCTGCCACGCCAAATTGGCGGCAGAACTCGCACAATTGCAGCCCGAATGGCAGGTACGCTGGCTCGATCAGCCCTTGCCCGATAGCCACGATGCCAGCCCGGTCTGGGCCTTTATCGACTGGATCGGCGAGGATATGTCGGGCATCGAGCAATGCCGCAGGCTGCGCGAGGCAAAACTGTCCCGCCCACTGCACATCACCATGCTGCTCGACGCACCGGATGCGGAAGACCGTCGCCGCGCGCTGAAGGCCGGGGCGGACGATTACATGACCGGCCCACTCGATGCCCGCAAGCTGACCGAGCGGATGGCCCGCTATGAATCCGGCAGCGCGGTCGAAACGCCGCCGCGCGGACGGCTGCGCAACGGCGATCTGGTGATCGACCTGGCGGCGCACCAGCTGCGCTATCGCGGCACGCCGATTCCGCTGCGGCCGAACGAGTTCCGGCTGTTGGCCCATTTTCTGGAACATCCTGACCAGGTTTTCAGCCGGACCGCGCTGATCGACCAGCTTGGCAAGGGCCTGGAAGAAATCGATGAGCGCACGGTCGATGTCTGGGTCGGCCGCCTGCGCCGGGCCCTGATGCAGCACGGCGCGCCAGACCCGCTGCGGACCGTACGTTCGCTCGGTTATGTGATGGACAGCATGGCGGGCTGATTTCCGCCTGGACTGTGAACTTTGCGGCCTCTCCGCTTGCCCCTCGGGCAAAGCGGCGGCATAGGCGGCGCCAGACGAATCCCATCTCCATCCGAAAGGCCCGCCTCATGAAGGTTCGCGTGTTCGTTTCCCTCAAGAACGGTGTGCTCGACCCGCAGGGCCGCGCGATCCATCATGCGATCGAGGGACTGGGGATCCACGGTGTGCAGGATGTGCGGGCCGGCAAGATGATTGAGCTTGATGTCGATGCCAGCGTCACCGACGACCAGCTGGAAACAATGTGCAAGCAGCTGCTGGCCAACATGGTGATCGAAAATTACCGGATCGAAAGGCTGGCGGCATGAGCTTTTCCAGCGCTGTCATCACCTTCCCCGGCTCCAATTGCGACCGGGACATGGCCGACGCGCTGGAGAAGGTTTCGGGCACTGCACCGCACCGGGTCTGGCACGGCGATGCCGAACTGCCCCAGCGGCTGGATTTCATCGCCCTGCCCGGCGGCTTTTCCTATGGCGACTACCTGCGCTCGGGCGCAATGGCCGCGCGCAGCCCGATCATGCAGGCCGTGGTTGAGGCTGCGGGGCGCGGTGTGCCGGTTCTGGGCGTCTGCAACGGCTTTCAGGTGCTCACTGAAAGCGGTCTGCTGCCGGGTGCACTGCTGCGCAATGCCGGTATGAACTTCGTTTGCCGCAATGTCGCGCTGACGGTCGAAAACAACCAGAGCCTGTTCACCTCGGGCTATACGGCGGGAGAGGAGATCCTCATCCCGGTGGCGCACCATGACGGAAACTACTTCGCCGATGCCGAAACGCTTGACCGGCTGGAAGGCGAAGGCCGCGTGGCTTTTCGTTATGCCGAGGAAGTCAACGGCTCGGCCAGGGCCATTGCCGGGGTGCTGAACGCCGCCGGAAACGTGCTTGGCATGATGCCCCACCCGGAACGGATGATCGAGGCCGAACAGGGCGGCACAGATGGCCGCGCGCTGTTCGAAAGCGCGCTCAAGGCGCTGGTTTCAGCCTGACCTATCCGGCCTGCGCCTGGCGCAGCTGCCCACCGTGGAACAGGCCGCGCGCTTCTAGCGCGGGCATAGGCCGACCGAAATAATAGCCCTGGATTTTGCGGCAGCCGAGCTGACGGATCACGTCGAGTTCGTGTTCGGTTTCCACGCCTTCGGCGGTGGTGGACATTTCCAGACTTTCGGCCATGGCCACAACGGCCCGGATGATCGCCAGACTTTCAGCGTTCCCGGTCGCCGCACCCTGCACGAAGCTGCGATCAACCTTGATGGTCGAGAAGCGCAGGTTGCGGATATAGGCCAGCGAGGAATAGCCGGTCCCGAAATCGTCCAGCGCGATCCCGCAGCCCAGTGACATGATCTGTTCAAGCGCCATCCGCGCGGTCGTCGCATCGCGCACGAAGATCGATTCTGTCACCTCGATTTCCAGCCGCTGGGCCGGAAGACCGCTGGCGCTGAGCGCACCGACCACGCTGGAGATGAACCCCGGATCGAGCAGCTGCTCACCCGATACGTTGACCGCCACCTTGACGTTCGCCGGCCAGCGCGCGGCTTCGCGGCAGGCTTCGCGCAGCACCCATTCGCCAATCGGCACGATCAGGCGAGTATCCTCTGCCAGCGGAATGAACTTGGCCGGGCTGACCATGCCATGCTCTTCGCTGTTCCAGCGCAGCAGCGCTTCGAAGCTGACGATCTGCTCGTCCTTCACATCAACCACGGGCTGGTAGTTGAGAATGAACTCGTTCTTTTCCAGCGCCCGCCGCAGCGAGAATTCGAGCTTGCGGCGCTCCTCGGCTTCCTGGTGGAGCGAGGGTTCATAGCCATGGTGCAGGCCGCCGCCCTCTTCCTTTGAGCGATAGAGCGCCAGGTCGGCATTGCGCATCAGCGTTTCGACCGTCGAGCCATCGCGCGGCCCGATCGCGGAACCGACCGAGGCGCCGATATAGAGCGTGTGGTGATCAACCTCATAGGGCCGCGAAAGCAGTTCGATCACCGCCTCCGCGACGCGGGTGACCCGGTTATGGTCAGAGGCATCGCGGACAACGATGGCGAATTCGTCGCCCCCCAGGCGGCCGACAAGTTCGTTGTCGGTCATGATCGACTTGAGCCGTTCGGATACCCGCGCCAGCAGCTGGTCGCCAATCAGGTGGCCCAGCGTATCGTTGACCGCCTTGAACCGGTCGAGATCGATCATCAGGAAGGCGCAGCGCGTCCGCCACTGATCGGCATAGCGCATCGCCTCGCCCAGGGCTTCGGTCACCATCATCCGGTTCGGCAGGCTGGTCAGCGTATCGAAGCGCGCCATGTGGGCGATCTTCTCGCTCGACTCGCGCTGTTCGGTCACGTCGGAGCCGACCCCGCGGAAGCCATCGAAATTGCCGTTCTCATCCAGTTTGGAGGTGCCGGAAAGCTCCCACCAACGGTTCTGGTTGTTGATCGTCACCCGCACCAGCAGGTTCGAAAAGCTCTCACGCCGCTTTAGCCGCTCGGCCAGGTCGTGCAGGCTGGAGGGAAACTGGCCGGTATCCCAGGCGGAGCCGGCGATCAGCTGGATAAAGGGTTTGCCTTCAACTTCATCAAGCGGAAGCCCAAGCGCATAGGCGAACCGCGGGCTTGGCGCGCGGACCCGGCGCGAGGTATCGATCTGCCACAGCCAATCGGCCTCACCCTCTTCGAATTCGCGCAGCAGCATCGAAACCACTTCGCTCTTCTCCGCCATCGCGGATTCGGCGATCCGTGCGGTCAGGAAGGCACGGGCATTCTCGACCGAACCAAGCCCGACTACCGCGATGAAGGCCAGCGATACCAGCGCCATTTCGATGTTGCCGGCAAACAGGAAGCTGGCCATGGTCGCCCCGCCGACGATCCCGGTGAACAGCAGATTGCCTAGCGGAACAGCAGGCAACAGCACCGCAGCGCCGGTCATCAGCATGGCGCAAACCGCCCATAGCTCCAGATGCGCGCGGGCATCGCCAAATGGCACAAAAGCCGCCATTGGGACGACCCAGACCAGGGCATTGCCGATCGTGCTGATCGTCTGCCGGTTTACTTCCTCTCGCGTGATCCGGCGGCTGTCGGCGTCACCCAGCGCCTTGTCGATCCTGGCGCCGTAATAGAGCGATCCGCCCAGCGCCGCCAACCAGGCAACCAGCCAGGCCGGGTGCAACAGTCCGAAAAAGAGCCGCAAGGCCGCCAGAGCCGCGATGCCGTGAACCAGAATGCGCGTGACCGTCGCCCGGTCAAGGCTGGAATATTGCAGGCCGCGCAGCCGCGCCCACTCGCCATCGGTGGCGTCATTAAGGCCCAGCACCGCCATAACCGGCAGGTTTCTGGGCAAAACGGGCGTGGATCTGGCAGCGCTGGTCACGCCCTCGTCATAGGCACGCAATCGTTAGCACCGCGTAAAGGATGGGCGGTTGCGGCGCTGAAAATCAACGCCCGAAGCGGATCAGTCAAGCGATGCCCGGGCCTGCTCCCAGTTGCGGCCATCAAAACTGCGCCGCGATGGATCGAGCCCGTGCCCAGGATCGAGGCAGCGGAAATTGACGCTGTAAGCATCGGGATGCGATCGCGGCTGGTAGAAGCTCTTAATCCCGCAGGTCCGGCAGAACAGATGTTCAGCCGCGCCCGTGCCGAAGCGGTATGACATCAGATTGTCCTGCCCTGACAGCAGCTCAAAATGCTCATGCGCCACGTTAAGGTGCAAGTAGCCCGCCTTGCTGCAGATCGAACAATTGCAATCGAGCAATTCGACCGGCGGATCGATCTCAATCGCATAGCGCACCGCGCCGCAGTGGCAGCCGCCGTGGAGCTTCACCGTTTGCCCTGTAAAGTCTGGTTGATGTCCGGCAGTTCGCCAGCGCGCTTGTCGGCCGAGGACAGGCCAGGATCAAAATTCATCTCCCTGGCATAGACCATGCCGTCTGACCCTCGCACTTCATCGACATAGGGTGTGATCACGGGTCCCGCATCACGATCGACCTCAAGCCGTGATTGTGTCCCATCGCGGATTCCGATCATCCGCAAATAGGCAACCCACATTGTGCCGAATATCAGCACAATGATCCCGGCCAGAACCAGCAATTCCGCCAAATCGATTCTCCCCGTGGTGGGAGCAACGCTACTCCACCGTCACCGACTTGGCGAGGTTTCTTGGCTGATCGACATCGGTACCCTTCACGCAGGCGACGTGATAGGCCAGCAATTGCACTGGTACCGCATAGACCAGCGGTGCGATCAGCGGGTGGACCTTGGGCATTTCAATCGTGGCGAGGCAGCCCTCACCCGCTTCGTCCAGCCCTTCGCGGTCCGAAATCAGCACGATCTTGCCCCCGCGGGCACGAACTTCCTGCATATTGGACACGGTCTTTTCAAATAGCGGCCCACTGGGGGCGATCACGATTACCGGAACAGCCTCGTCGATCAGTGCGATCGGTCCGTGCTTCATTTCACCTGAAGCATAACCTTCGGCATGAATGTAGCTGATTTCCTTTAGTTTTAACGCCCCTTCAAGCGCCAGCGGATAGTCCTGCCCACGCCCAAGGTAGAGCACATCACGGGCCGGAGCGATCAGGTGCGCCATGGCCGCAATCTCATCATCATGGGCCAGCGCGGCGTTGAGGCTGGCCGGCACTTCGAGCATATGGGCAACCAGCTCGGTCTCTTCAGCCCGGTCCATCCGCCCACGCTTCACCGCCATATGCGCGGCCAGCGCGGCAAGGACGGCCAGCTGGCAGGTAAACGCCTTGGTGCTGGCAACCCCGATCTCGGGTCCGGCGTGGGTCGGCAGCAGCAGATCGGCCTCGCGCGCCATCGAACTGGTCGGGACGTTGACCACCACGGCGATGGTCTGGCCATGCTCCTTGCAGTGGCGCAGCGCAGCCAGGGTATCGGCGGTTTCCCCGCTCTGCGAAATGAACAGCGCCAGCCCACCCGGCTCCAGCACCGGATCGCGGTAACGGAATTCGGATGCGAAATCGATGTCGGCCGGCAGCCGCGCGAACTGTTCGAACCAGTATTTCGCGACCATCCCGGCGTAAAAGCTGGTCCCGCAGGCAACGATCGTCACCCGGTTGATGCTGGAAAGATCGAAATCGAACTGCGGCAGCGCGACCGACTGATCGATCTGGCGGATATAGCTGCGCAGGGTCTGGGCAACCACGGTTGGCTGCTCATAGATCTCTTTCTGCATGAAGTGGCGGAAATTGCCCTTCTCGATCTCTGCGGCGGAAGCGCCCGAAACGGTGATTTCGCGCTCGACCGGATTGTTGTCCTTGTCGAAAATCTGCGCGCCGTCGCGGGTCACGATCACCCAATCGCCCTCATCGAGATAGGCGATCCGCTGGGTCAGCGGGGCGAGCGCCAAGGCGTCTGAGCCAAGGTAGGTCTCCCCTTCGCCGTAACCGACCACCAGCGGAGAGCCGAGCCGCGCACCGATCAGCATATCGGGATGGCTGCGAAAGGCGATCGCCAGGGCAAAGGCACCGCGCAGCTGCGGCAGCGCCTGCTTGACCGCTTCGACCGGATCAGCTCCTCCTTCAACCAGCTCGGAAACCAGGTGCGCGACGACTTCGGTATCGGTATCGCTCTCAAACTTGCGCCCCCGCGCGGTCAGCGCCTCGCGCAGCGGCTTGAAATTCTCGATGATCCCGTTGTGGACCAGCGCCAGCTCGGCAGTGGCGTGGGGGTGGGCATTCGCGGCGGTCGGCGCGCCGTGGGTGGCCCAGCGGGTGTGCGCGATGCCGGTGGTGCCGGGCGCAGGATCGCGTGCCAGCTCGGTCACCAGATTGACCAGCTTGCCGGGCGCGCGGCGGCGGATCAGCTGATCGCCCGCGATCGTGCAGACCCCGGCGCTGTCATAGCCGCGATACTCCATCCGCCGCAGGCCATCGACCAGCCGCTCCGCCACCTGTTCCTTGCCGACGATACCGATAATGCCGCACATGGGTACTTGCTTTCCTTAGAGGGTATAGGGAACCCGGATTCCCGGCATAGCTGCCGGAAAATCCTTTGTATTTCGTGTAATGAGGATCGCCCCGTTCACTTGCGCGGTGGCAAGGATATAGGCGTCGAGCAGTTTCATGCCAGTTCGGTGGCGGATGTCCGCCGCCGCGCCGGCAATCCGCGCATCGATTTCGACCACCTCGAAGGGAGCGATGGCCTGCTGCACCAGATCGCGCCGTTCCAGAGATTCTCCGGTCAAAACCTCGGTCCAGACGATCCGGCTGATCCTGTGCCGACGATACCGTCCCAACTCAGCCGCAGCCTGGGGCCGATCGCTCAACCAATCGACCAGGATATTCGTATCGAAAAACGGGTCCGACACGGTTCAGAGGTCTTCGTGACGGGTGCGATCGTCGCGCATCGCCCGCTGGTATGCGACACCGTCGGAAATATCCGTCCGGTGCTTCCACAGCCCCGCCCCCCGCGCGATCCAGTCCTTGTTGCCATCGGCTGGTGACTGCGCCTTATAGGCGCTCACCGCATCGCGCAGCACCGAGGCGCGCGACTTGCCTTGCTCATGCGCGAGCTGGTCCAGCCACTTGATGTCCTCATCGGGCAGATCGGCAAGGATGCGAGTCATTGATATATTGATATCATATCATGATATCACGTCAAGTCTCTTGTCGAAGTGCGGCCAATCGGTCAACCTGGTGGAAAGCCTTCCCGTCAGGAGATCCACCGTGCGTTCCACTCTTGCCGCAGCCCTTGCCGTAACCATGGCCTTCGCCGCGGTGTCACCCGCCGCCGCGCAGACGGCAACCGGCAATGCCGCCGCTGCATCCGACTTCGAAGAACGCCAGACCCAGGCGCTGATCAAGGCCTTTCGCCTTTCCAACGATGGCAAACCAGGCGAAGCCCTGTCGATCTTTACCGAGGTGATTGCCGCCTACGAAAAAGGGGTAAAATCGAACGTAATCTATCGCTGCGCCGGAAGCAGTGAGCAGGCGTTGGGGGGATTGCTCGAGGCAATCACGACCAACCCGGACAAGGACGCGGTGGCCGTCAGCAGGAACTGGTGCGCAGCGCTGTTTGGCAAAGGGTTTGTCCTGATCGATCTCGGTCGACCGGCAGAAGCGCGGGACTATCTGGCCAAGGCGGTCGAGATGGAGCCGGACAATGCCCATTACATCAACGAATATGCCGAGTGGTACAAGAGTGACCGGCAGTGGAACCGGTCTTACGATCTGTTCACCCGCGCCTGGGACATTGTCAGCCACGACAAGAACGGGCCTGACCGCCGGGTAGCCGCCAGATCCCTGCGCGGCATGGCGTTCAACCTGATCGAACTGGGCGATCTGGACAAGGCGGAAAAGCTGCTGAACCAATCGCTCGACTATGAACCGGAAGCCAAGGCAAAGGTCGAAAACGAACTGGCCTACATCGCCTCGATGCGTAAGCGCCGTTAGGCCGCAAGCCCCAGCCCGACCGCGCCGAGCAAGCCGAGCAGGACCACCGCGCCGAACTGGTGCTGGCGGTGATCGACCCGTTCGAACCCGGCCCAGTCCCCTGCCTCGGCATGGTCAAGCCGGACTTTGACCAGCCAGATGCAATAGAGGTTGGTCAGGATCGCGACGGCGGCGCAGGCCAGCTTCGCGTGAAACAGGCCGCCCGGCGGCATTTGCCCCAACATCGCAGCCCCTGTCGCCGCGACCAGAACCAGCAGCGGAAATTCGACCAGCTTATCGACCTTCCAGTGCAACCGCGCGAGGATCAGTTCCTTGTCGCGCCCCTGCCCCAGCAAGGCGCGCTCGAACAGCGCCTCGACCAGAACGGTGCCGATCCAGGCGCCGACCAGCAGCAAGTGGAAATAGATCAGCATCGAGTCAGCCCTTCTTTTCGGCAGCTTTCTTCTTTTTCATAGCATCATGAAAACGGTCGGCCCAGCCGGGCTTGACCAGTTGCTCGCCGCGCACGATCCGCAATTCGCCCGCCGCGACATCGCGGGTCACCGCGCTGCCTGCGCCGACGATGGCATCGGCCCCGATCTTCACCGGGGCAACCAGCGCGGAGTTGCTGCCGATGAAGGCGCGTTCGCCGATCACGGTCTTGTGCTTGAAATAGCCGTCATAATTGCAGGTGATGGTGCCCGCGCCGATGTTGGCTCCGGCCCCAACCTCGGCATCGCCGATATAGGACAGGTGGTTGGCCTTGGCGCCCTTGCCCAGCACCGCCTTCTTGACCTCAACGAAATTGCCCACCTTGGCCTTTTCCTCAAGCACCGCACCGGGGCGCAGGCGGGCATAGGGGCCAACCTCTACCCCGCTGGCCAGGCTCGCCCCTTCGATGTGGCAAAAAGCGCGGATTTTCGCGCCATCGGCGATGGTCACACCAGGCCCGAAGACAACATTGGGCTCAACCAGAACATCGCGGCCGAGCTGTGTGTCCCAGGCGAACCAGACCGTTTCCGGGGCTACCAGACTGGCGCCATCGTCCATCGCCTGTTTGCGGCGGCGCTGCTGCCAGCGGGCTTCGGCTTCGGCCAGTTCAGCGCGGGAATTGATCCCCATCACCTCGGTTTCGTCGGCTTCGACCACAGCGACTCGGGCGTTTTCGGCGATTGCGTGCATTGCCACGTCGGGCAGGTAGAACTCCTTGGCGGCGTTGTTGTCATCGACCTTCGCGAGCAGGCGCCACATATCGGCGCTGTGGGCGACGATTACCCCGGAATTGCAAAGGTTTACCGCACGTTCCTCAGCACTGGCGTCCTTGTGCTCGACCATCTTGGAGACGGTGCCATCACCGTCGGCGATGATCCGGCCATAGGCGGCGGTATCGGCTGGGCGGAAGCCAAGCACCGCAACCTTCGCGTGCACCAAAGCATCACACAAGCGCGACACCGTGGCACCTGACAGGAACGGAACGTCGCCA
>Ga0116179_1002122_pt1 | contig 14436 bp, 15 predicted proteins | sample AD_UKC071_MetaG_FD_89751 | JGI IMG/M metagenome (GOLD analysis project Ga0116179, IMG submission 89751) | Active sludge microbial communities of municipal wastewater-treating anaerobic digesters from USA - AD_UKC071_MetaG | ecosystem: Engineered > Bioreactor > Anaerobic > Digestate | place: USA...
AGTTACTGCGAACATGAGGAAGACACCCTTCCTCAGTGGCCTTTGTTCTTATATTTTCAATTTTTTATTTTTTAATCTTACGTCGTAGACTGTCCGTTTTTTTCCTCAGTTGATCTTTACTTTTAATTTTTGTTTTTTTATGGGGGTTATAAGGAGTATTCTCTCCCTTATAGTATTTACCCCCTTATACCAAAGACTTTCATTATCAGTCATTCCCAGAAATCTTTTATCGGGAATCCAGAGGTCTTTATCTTTAAATAATATAGATTTCTGATAGAAATATTTAGGAATGACAGACAAAGTGGGAGATGCAATCAGGAGTGACGACAAAAAAGCACCTCAACCTAGCTTTTTCTCCGGAAGGATGAGGGGGGAAGAGAAAGACCGCCTTCATTCATGATTGTAAAAGAAAGAGAGGTACTTACTATATAGTACTTTGCTGCTTTTCGCAGAGATGATGAGGAGAATGTCGTAGACTGTTCTATTAGACCACATTGATAGTTGAAAAGTATTATTACCTGTATTATGAGTAAAACCCTATTAAAAGGAATTAATGCTTGTTTTTTTCGGGCTTCTTTCCTAAAATGGGATTTAGGTATAGAATAGAATAAAACTTACTAAGGAGAGTTTTATGCTGGTTGTTACCCGGAGGATAGATCAAAGCATTCGAATTGGCAATAACATAGAAATAAAAATTCTGGGTATAGAAAAGGGGAAAGTAAAAGTGGGAGTGTCTGCGCCTCCTGATATCCCGGTTTACCGAGAAGAACTATATCAATCCCTCGTGCAAGATAACCAAAAAGCCCTCTTTGTTTCTGAAGAAATGGTTTCCACTCTTCGAAAGGTTTTCTCTCCTCCTGAATCTGCCGATTGAGCGTTTCTGGTATATTTCTCCTATTTATGGCTGTTATCTACTATCGTTTTCAGAAATAGATTCTTATAATTATTTCAGGGGAATTTTTGAGGAAAGGAATCGATATATAAAAAATAAAGGTGTGAGGAGGAAAAAGCTTGAAAGAGAGAAAAAAGATCTTTTTGACTGTAGTAGTGGTTTCTCTTTTGTTGTTTTGTGGCGTTCATTCTCTGGGGGCTCGCGAAGCACCTGTGTTCCAACTTCCGGGGTTAGATGGAGAAATCTATTCCCTCTCCGATTTTAGAGGAGAGCCGGTGGTAATTTCTTTTTTCGCTACCTGGTGTGCGCCCTGTCGTCAGGAACTTCCTCTTTTACAGAAAATATACGAGGAATATGAAGAAAAAGCCCTGCTAAATGTTTTAGTTATAGACTCAGGAGAGCCTCAAAATAAGGTAGAAACTTTTGTAGAAGAGCTGGGTCTTACTTTTCCTGTTCTTTTAGATGAGGAAGGGAAAGTGGTTCGTGATTACGGTGTTTTATATTTACCTACTCTTTATTTTGTGGATCCTCTGGGCAATTTAGCCGGTCAGGTAATTGGAGCCCAGGAAGAGAGTGTTTTGCGTGGTAAACTGGATCAAATTCTCTGGTTTCGAGGCCTCCGGGAGGCAGAAGTAAAAAATTTAGTGGAGTTAACTTCAGAGGTAGTGATTTTAGACTTTAGAAAAGAGAGTGCTAATCCTTTTCCCGATAGAAAAAATATTTCTTATCAGGTGGTGGATGGTGTAGATTCCGTTATTTCTTCTTTTCCTCGAGAAGGGGTTTACCTTTTACTTACCGAAAATAATGTTGAAGGCCTGGAGACAGGCAAAGCTTTAGCTATCTCTGGTTTTCAACGGGTTTATTACTGGATGGTAGATGTCCCACAGGATTGATTGGGGTTTTGCAACCTTAATTTTCTTTTCTCTTGTTTTACTGGTAGGTGTAATTTATTTCTGGTGGGGGGGAGAGGCACCTCCCTCTCCCCCACCAGAAATAATCGAGGAGGAATATTTTTCTCAAATCCAGATGGAAAAAGCAGAAATAAGCCGGCTGGGAGAGAAGGGTAAAGAATGGGTTCTGAATGCTCATTCGCTAGACCAGAAGGGGGATAGCGTTTTTTTAATCGATGTTTCGGGAACTTTTTTCCAGGAAGGAGCTCCTCTCTATCAGGTGAAAGCTCAAAAAGGGCAAGTATTTTTACCGGAAGGGGATGTGGAACTGGAAGAGGTAAAATTGATAAATGAAGAGAGGAAGGAAAGTTTACAAGGAGAGCTATTGTTGTGGCGGGGAAAGGAAGAAAAATTTGAACTAAGAAAGGCTCAGTTTGCCGGGCAAGGAATAGAAGCTAATTGTCAATTAGTAGTTTATAATATTCCGGAGGAGAAATTATGGTTGGAGAACAATGTAGAATTAAAAATCAAGGTGGGAGAATGAGAAAAATTATCTTCTGCGTTCTGGCTTTTTTCTTTTTTCCTTCCCTTCTTCTTTTTGCTCAAGAAGAGGAAGTGGTATTAACTATTACTACTCCTCAAGCTGAGTATGATGCTGAGACTGGGAAAATCGTAGCTCAAGTTTCTACCTTTACCTGGCAAGATGTAAAAGTGGTGTGCCCTTTTTTGGAGATAGATACTCAAACTCAAGAAGCGAGAAGTGAAGGAAATATAAGTATTTCCTGGGGCGATTTTCAAGCTCAAGCCCGAGCTCTCTATTATCAGGGTAAAGAAAACCGATTAAATTTTTTGGGAATAGAGGGCTCTAATCCAGAAATACGCTTTTCTACCGGGGAAGCCTTTTTTGATTTTAATCAAAAAAGGCTCTGTCTTACCTCGTCTCCTCTTTTGGTCTTGCAAGATTGGGAGGTCAGGGCTCAGAATATAGAATACTCTCTGGAGGAGAAAGCTTGGGAGGCTCATATAGTAAGAGTAGAGAGAGAAGATTGGCAGGGTAGGGCAGAGAAGGCTCTTTATCGAGAAGGAGACGAATTTATAACTCTAGAAGGCGAAGCAGAGGTGCAAGGAGATAGTAATCTTTTGCGAGGGGAGAAGATATTTGTATACCTGGATAGTGGTCGAGTGAGAGTGGAAGGGAACGTGGAGATAAAACTGGTTCCTTAAAAGGAGGAAATGCGCTTGCCTCAAGGGAAAAACTGGAATGCCTTGTTAGGGAGAGGCTTGACCAAGGAGTATAGTAAAAAAAGAGTAGTAAATGAAGTTGATTTAGAGGTGCGAAGAGGAGAGATAGTTGGTCTTTTAGGACCCAATGGAGCAGGAAAGACCACTACTTTTTATCTTCTGGTGGGTCTTGTAAGACCCACGGAAGGGAAAGTTTTTTTAGATGCCCTGGAACTCAATCACTTTCCCATGTATTTACGAGCTCGTATGGGTATAAGTTATCTTCCTCAGGAGCCTTCTGTTTTCCGAAAACTTTCAGTGAAAGATAACTTAGATCTGGTTTTAGAAATGCAGGGCCTATCTAAAAAGGAAGTAAAGGAAGAGAGAGAGCGCCTGCTGGAAGAGTTTGGCATCAGTCATCTGGCTAATTCCCCGGCTAATTTACTCTCCGGAGGAGAAAGAAGACGTTTAGAAATTGCCCGAACACTGGCTACTTTTCCCTCCTTTATCCTTTTAGATGAGCCATTTACCGGGATTGACCCTATTGCAGTTGAGGACATTCAAAATTTGGTGAAGTATTTAGCCAGTAGAAATATTGGAGTTTTGATTACCGATCACGCTGTACGAGAAACCCTGGCTATCACCGACCGGGCTTATATTATGTTTGAAGGTAAAATTTTAGTTTCTGGCAGTTCGGAGGAAATTATTAATTCCGATTTGAGCCGAAAATACTATTTGGGAGAACGTTTTAATCTTTGAAAGTATTAGATAAATATATTCTCAAGCAGAGCGTAGCTAACTTTTTTTTTGGAGTCATTTTGTTCGTTATTTTAGTAAGCGCTGGAGACCTGCTCTTTCGTCTGGCTCACTTGTGGTTGCAAGAAGGTTTTTCAATAGGGGAAGTTATAAAAATATTTTTTTTGAGTCTTCCCTCCCTTCTTATCTATATTTTGCCGGTTTCGGTATTGTTAAGTGTGCTGCTTACCGTGAACCGCATGTCCAGCGATAGTGAAATTATAGCCTTGAGAGCAAGTGGGGTTAGTTTTAGAAGGCTGACTATTCCTTTTTTCCTTTTTTCTCTGTGGGTTTGTGCCGGGACTATAATCATCCAGGAGGTATGTTTACCCTGGGCTTCAGTAGAGCTTAAAGAGATAGGAGAAAGAGTGAGTGGAGGAGAACTAATACCAGAAAATACTTTTTTCCGGGACGACAGTGAACCAGGCGTAGAGAGGATGTTTTATGTAAAAATGATAGATCCGGAGAAATCTCTCCTTTTGGGAGTAGTGGTTCAAGAATATGACGAAGAGGGTCTGAGGAGAATCATCAATGCCCAGGAAGCCTTTAATCAGGAAGGGAAGTGGGTATTTAAGGAAGGAATTATATATGAGGTGGGAGAAGGGGGAGAGATAGAAAGAATGATACGTTTTGAAAAGGAAGAAGTTGCTACTGCTCAGAGCATGGAAGAGGTACAGAAAGTCCAGAAAAAGCCGCAGGAAATGAGTTTTCTGGAATTGAAGAATTTCATCGGGGAAGAGAGAAGTAGAGGAAGGAAAACGGAGAAGTTAGAATTAATTCTGTGGCAAAAAACCGCCTTTCCCTTTGCCAGTCTGGTTTTCGTCCTTGTAGGAGTTTCTCTGGGTATCGTTTCTCCTCGTTCGGGCAAAGCTTTAGGAATAGGATTGAGTGTTCTTATAGTTTTTGCTTATTACGTTATTTTTTCTTTAGGTAGTACTCTGGCAGAAGGAGGGGGCTTATCTCCCTTTTGGGGAACCTGGATGGCTAATATAATGGGTTTTGCAACTGGTGGAGGCCTGTTGTGGTGGAAAGAAAAAAACTGAAGGAGACTTTCTATGGATTGGGGTAGCTGGTTGTTGATTTTTTCTATAATCATTTTGGCTGGAGTTATAGCTTACTTGGGTGATATTTTAGGAAGAAGAATTGGAAAGAAAAAGCTTTCTTTGTTTAAACTTCGCCCGCGCTACACTGCTATTCTGGTGAGTGTTATTACCGGGATTTTAATCGCTGCTATTACTCTTACTATTTTAAGCGTTGCCTCTCAGGATGTGCGTACGGCTCTGTTTGGTATGAAAGAGCTAAAAGATCAAATTGAACAATTGGAACAGAGAGAAAAGGAGTTGCAGAGCTCTAAAGCTGTGCTGGAAGAGCAGGTTAAAATTTTAACTGGAAGCGTGGAGGAGCTAAAGAGTCAAAGGCAGAGTCTCGAGGAAGAGATACAGGTTTTACAAATAGAGCTGACTCGTCTGCGGGAAAGTATTTTGGCTATCCGGCGGGGAGAAATAGTGTTTCAGGATGAAGAGGAAATTTTGCGGGCGATAGCCCCTCCGGGTATGAAAGATGAAGAGGCAGAGAATTATCTTCTTTCTCTGATCAGGCAAGGGGAGGATATCGCCATAGAGCGAGGAGCAGGTCTTGATAAAGAAATACAAAGAGCTGTTTTTGTTTTAGAAGATAACTTTAATGAAACTAAAGAGAGATTAAAAAATAGCGAGGTTCCATTAGTTATTCGTTTGGTGGCTTCCATCAATACTCTGCGAGGAGAACCAGTTATTGCTCGATTTATAGCAGAAGAGAATAAAAAGATATTTTCTGCCGGGGAAGTGATATGGTCTGGAGAGATAGACATTGAACCTCAAAAAACTAATATAGAGCTCTGGTTGGGGGAATTGTTAAGGGAACTCAATGCCTTAGCGGTAAAAAAAGGGATTCTTCCTCAACAGGGCAGAGTGGGAGTTATTTCTGCTTCCAATATTACTGAAGTTACCTCTCTTTTGCAGAAAATGGAAGGAAAGGTAACAGTGGAGGTGGTGGCAGAAAGCGACATATTTACTGCTGGACCTTTGCGTATTTACTTACGGGTGAAGAAATAGACCCCACAAGGGCAGGGTGAAAAGCGATAAAAAAGTGGTGAAACAGATAACGCTGGAAGAGAATTCACTATCTAATTCATAAATGGAAGCCAGCGTATAAGAAGTCATAAGGGTGGGAGTGGCGGCCTGAATAACCATGACTTTTTGGTAAAGGGGGCTGAAGGAGATAAATTTAGTACATGCTAAAAACAAAAGGGGAAGAAAAGCTAATTTGATAGAGGAAGCTAAAAGAAGAGGCTTCCAATTCCGGAAGAGATGAGAAGCAGAAAGGGACATTCCTATAGCTACCATAGTCAGGGGAACAGTGGCGTTAGCGAGGTGATTAATGGCCTCCCAGAGAAAAGGAGGAATGGATAGACCGTTGGTTATAATAGCCAGTAAAAACGCTAAAAAAGGTGGAAGCTTTATTATTTCTAAAAGACTCCGGGCTGATAGGTGTTTGGTCTGGATATATATGCAGAGCAACACTCCTACGGTATAGGTAGAGAGAAAGTTCCCCATCTGGTCAAAAAATATAGCAGGTGGTAGGCCCTTCTCTCCTAAAAGGGCCAGAATGAAAGGATATCCTAAAAAAGCAGTGTTACCAAAAGCTGCTCCCATAGCTAAGCTTACACTGGTTTCGTCTTTTAAGTGTAAAAGCCGGGAGGATAAAAAATAAGAGACAAGGAAAACCAGACTGATTAAGGTATAGGCAAGGGGAGGAATCTTCCACAGTTCCTGAGTTAATTGAGCAGGCTGCAGCGAGCGAAATATAAGACAGGGAAAAGTAAGATAGAGAACAAAACGATTCAAAAGAGGAACAGTTTCGGGGGGGAAAACTTTTGCTACTCGCAGAAACATCCCCACGGCGATTAAAAGAAACATTACCGCCAGAACTTGGTACAAGCTTATTCTCCTTTTACTGGATTGCGAAGTATTCCGATATTTTCTATCTCTACTTCTACTATATCTCCGGGGTGCAGTGGTCCCACTCCTTCAGGAGTCCCGGTAGCAATAACATCTCCCGGCAACAAAGTCATGACTTCGGAGATGAAAGAGATAAGCACGGGCACAGGAAATAAGAGTTCTCTGGTGTTAGAGTCTTGTTTTTTATGTCCGTTGACATAGGTGCGAATATTCAAATTTCCCGGCTCTATTTCGGTTTCTATCCAGGGGCCAAAAGGAGCAAAAGTATCAAAAGATTTAGCCCTCGTCCATTGTCCATCTTTCTTTTGTAAATCTCGGGCAGTGACATCATTAAAGCAAGTGTATCCTAAAATGTATTCCTCAACTTGTGAAACTTTCACTTTATGAGCTTTTTTCTTTATTATTACTGCCAGTTCTCCTTCGTAGTCTACTTGATGAGAAGAAGAGGGAAGGAGGATGAAATCGTGAGGAGAAAGAGCGGCGGTGGAGGGTTTAAGAAAAATGATAGGGTTTTCGGGGATTTGCTGTTTTAACTCCTGAGCGTGGTGGCGATAATTTAACCCTACTGCTACAATTTTAGAAGGTAGGGTGGGAGAAAGCAATTTAACTTTTTCTCGAGGGAAGATTCCTCTTCCCTCTTTTATCTCTCCAAAAGGGTCAGAGATTTCTTGAATCACATCATCTTTTATCACTCCAAAAAGAGGAGCTTTTCCTTCAGTATGAAGGAATCGGGCTATTTGCATTTTTTAATCGCTCCTTCTGATACCAGGCTTCTTTGCGTCGAGAAATAGGAGGTAAATTGATCACTAAAAATTTCTTTATGAAACTGAAAGCCTGGGGAAGATAACTCCACCGCTTGTAAAATTCAAGATATGCTCGGATAGCAAGACGGCTTAATTCTTGAGGATTGAGAAAATCCAGTTGTAGAACGGAATGCGCTCCATCAAATGCTTTCCAGTCGCGATTGATGATGCGTCCTTCTTTCTGATATTTTTCGTATGTTTCAGTACCGGGGAAAGGAGTGAGAATGGAAAATTGTACAATGTCTGGATTAATTTGTTTGGCAAATTCCACAGTCTTTTTGATAGTTTCTTTAGTTTCTCTGACATTACCCAATATGAAAGAACCCCAGCTTTGAACTCCGTATTTACGCAAGATTTCCACTGCTTTTTTAGATTCCTCAGCGGTTAAATTTTTCCCGTAATCTTGCAGAATGGATTCCTCAGCGCTTTCAAACCCTAAGTAGACCATCCGCAAGCCTGCTCTGGCCATCTTTTCTACTAAGGATTCGTGTTTTACAATGGTGTCAGCTCGGGAAAAGCACCACCATTTGATTTTCATTTTTTCCCGCTCTATTTTGTCGCAAATACTTTCTGCCCGAGCAGGGGACAGGGTAAAATTATCGTCCACGAAAGCTACTGCTCGATATCCTAAGTCAAAGTAAACCTGGCGCAGCTCTTCCATTATATTCTCTGGAGAACGAGCTCTCCACTTTTTACCCGAAAACTGAGATGAAGCACAGAAAGAGCAGCCAAAAGGGCAACCCCGGCTGGTTACCATATTTATTAAGGGCTCTCCTTCTACCTGGGTCATCCAGTATTTAGAAAGAGGTAGAAGCTCTCGTTGAGGGAAAGGAATTTCATCAAGGTTGTGGGGAAGAGGAGCAGGAGGAGTGCGGACAATTTTTCCTTCTTCCCGGAAAGAAATTCCTAAAACAGAATGAGGAGATTCATTATTTTCCAGAACCTTAACTAACTGGGGAAAAATATACTCTCCCTCTCCTCGCACTATGTAATCTACTAAGCCACTATTTAATAACTCCTCATCACAAAAAGTGGCGTGATATCCTCCCAGCACTACCAGGCGTCCTTCTTTCTTGGCTGATTCGGCTATTTTCAGTGCTTCATAAGCTTTGTTGGTTTCGCATGTTATTCCTACTAAATCGCAATTTTTCAGATTCTCCTTCAATTCCTTTTTTGGTGCTACTTGAAGGTCTAAAATTTTTACCCGATGATTCTCCTGCTCTAAAGTGCTTGCTAAATACGCTAACCCCAGAGGGGGTAACTTTAGACCAATCCAGCTATAAATTCCCGGAGATGGGGGATTTACTAAAAGAATGTTCAACAGCTTTCACCTCTTTGGTTCCTTTTAAGAAAAACTTCTTAGTTTCTCGATGATGGCCTCTCCTACTTCCCGAGTTCCACAAGCAGTGGGGTCAGCAGGAGTGGGTTTTAAATCATAAGTAACTTTTTTACCTTCTTTTATCACTTCTTTTATTGCTATTTCTAATTTTTCCGCCTTTTCTTTTTCTCCTATATATTTTAACATCATCATTCCCGAGAGAATCATGGCTAAGGGGTTAACTTTGTTCATTCCTCGATATTTAGGAGCGCTGCCATGGGTAGGCTCAAAGACCGCATATTCATCACCGATGTTAGCTCCCGGAGCCACACCCAGCCCCCCTATCAATCCTGCTCCCAGGTCAGATATTATATCTCCATAAAGATTGGGTAAAACTAAAACATCGTAAAGCTCGGGTTTCTGCACCAGCTGCATACTCATATTATCCACTATACGGTCCTCAAATTCTATGTCAGGATAGTTTTTAGCCACTTCTCGAGCGACGGCTAAAAATAGGCCATCGGAGTATTTCATAATGTTAGCCTTGTGAACGGCGGTGACTTTTTTCCGTTTTTCAGAACGAGCATATTCAAAAGCAAATTTTACGATTCTCTCTGAACCAGAAACGGAGATAGGTTTAATACTGATGCCGGAGTCGGGACGGATTTTACCTTTCCCCCATTTCTCTATTGCTTCTATGAGCTCCAGAGTTTCTGGTTTACCTTTTTCGAATTCTATGCCGGCGTATAAGTCTTCGGTGTTTTCTCGGATAATTACTAAATTGATATTTTGATAAGGAGAGCGAACTCCGGGATAGGTTTTGCAGGGACGAATACAGGCATAAAGGTCTAACTCTTTTCGTAAGGCTACGTTGACGCTACGAAACCCGCTTCCCACCGGAGTAGTGATGGGCCCTTTCAGAGCTACTCTATTTTTCTTTATAGATTCAATTACCGAAGGAGGAAGGGGAGTGCCATATTTTTCCATTACTTCTGCTCCTGCTTCCTGGATATCCCATTCTATTTCTACTCCTGTGGCTTCAATCACTTTTTTAGTTACAGCAGTTATTTCTGGTCCAACACCATCTCCTGGTATTAAAGTTATACGATGAGGCATTTTTTCTCCTTCCTTTCCAATTGTTTACTGTAGTAATCTATTTACTTTACTATTTATTCTATCACAAAATCCAAGGGAAGAAGTTTTCTAGATACTATTCTCCCTTTATGGTTTTTTCTCTTTATATTTATCCAGGCAAAGGTAAACAAAGAACGCACTTTATTGACAATTTTTATAGAGTTTCTTTCCTCATTCACAGTCTAAATTCTCTTTTTTCTCTCAGTAGTTAGTGGAAATTCAGGGCTTTTTAGGCCTGCGGTAACAAGATTCTACAAACAATAAAAAGTTGATTCTGTTACTCAACGTTTTTATCTTTTTCATTTCTATTTTGCGCCGCAGGTTGTTTGATATTATTCTGGAATAGCCACAAATAGAGCCACTTACTTCCCTGATGTCTCATATAAAATTCTAGGTGAAAATAAGTTCTCTGTCAATTTGTTCTGGGCTCTATAATAAAGTGTGTGGAAAAAATATCTAAAAATAAATATGGTGGTAAAGACCAGGGGAGAAGTTAGAAAAGAAAGGGGGCTTTACTACCATGATCAGAGGCCAGTATAATGGTATCACAATTCTATTTGGTCAAAAATTCTCTTTGGAGTTTGAAAAACAATACTATGAACTTCAATGAGAGAGATCCCTTAATCTCTATACTTTTGGAGGGTAAAATGTGTCTTGATTTAGGGGGTGCACTACAGTTCTGTGGTTATGGAAAAATGTAAAAAAGAAATACCCCGGGAAGTTTTAGTCGATGGTATTTTGGTAAAATGTCATCAGTATAGTGGGAAAGTAAAGTAAGATTTATCTGCAATGTAAGTTATAAAACCTGTCTAATAAGGAGGAATGAAAAGATGTTGGGAGTTTGTTACTATCCGGAACACTGGAGTAAAGAACAAATAACAAGTGATATTCCCAGAATGCGGGAGCTGGGTATTCAGTGGGTGAGAATCGGGGAGTTTGCCTGGAGTTTAATTGAACCAGCTCCGGGGAAATTTGAATGGCAATGGCTGGATGAAGTGCTGAATTTATTCGAGCTCGAAGAGCTCAAAGTGATATTGGGCACGCCCACTGCCACCCCTCCTAAGTGGTTGGTTGATCGTTACCCCGATATACTTCCGGTGGATAAAGAAGGGCGAATACGAAAGTTTGGTTCAAGAAGACACTACTGTTTTTCTAACCCAAATTACCGGGAAGAAGTCCGCCGTATTGTTTCGATATTGGCTCAGCGCTATGGTAATCACAGGGCAGTTTCAGGCTGGCAGCTTGATAATGAATATGGATGCCATGATACAGTACGGTGTTACTGTCCTTCATGCCAGAAAGCCTTCAGGATGTGGCTTGAAAATCGCTACGGGGATATAGATACTCTCAACGAAGCCTGGGGAACAAGTTTCTGGAGTCAGAGATACCGTTCTTTTGAAGAAATCGAGCTTCCTAACTTAACGGTGACCACTCCTAACCCCTCTCATCTTATGGATTATTTCCGGTTTTCCTCAAATCAGGTATGTTCTTTCAACCAGCTCCAGGTGGAAATCCTGCGGAAGCTTTCCCCTCACCGCTTTATCACCCACAACTTTATGGGGGGATTTGTCGATTTTGACCATTTCACTCTGGCTCAAGACCTTGATTTAGCCAGCTGGGATAGTTACCCTTTAGGACACACTATATCGTTTTTCGGCTCTACCGATTTAGAGGAAAGCTATATACGCAGGGGTCACCCCGACATTTCTGCTTTTAGTAATGACCTCTATCGGGAAGTGGGAGGAGGGCGATTTTGGATAATGGAACAGCAGGCAGGACCGGTAAACTGGGCTCCTTATAACCCTATTCCTGCTCCTGGAATGGTCAGGCTCTGGACACTGGAAGCCATAGCTCATGGTGCAGAGGTGGTTTCTTATTTCCGCTGGAGGCAGGTACCTTTTGCTCAGGAACAGATGCATTCAGGTTTGTTGCGTCCTGATTCTACCCCCGGCCCTGGCTTTTACGAAGTACAAAAAGTAGCTCGAGAGTTAGCAAATATTGAGCTTCCTTCTGTGAGGAAAAGCTCGGTGGCATTGATTTTTGACTACGAGGCTGCCTGGGTTTTTGAAATTCAGCCCCATGGTGAGGGAGTCAGCTATCTTCATCTGGTTTTCCAGTTTTACAGTGCTCTACGACAACTTGGTTTGGATGTCGATGTGCTTTCTCCTCGAGCCTCTCTTGAGGGTTATAAACTTGTGGTAGTGCCCAGCTTACCCATAGTGAGCAAAGAAGCATTAGAGAGTTTGCAGGATTTTGCGGGAATAGTGGTTTTTGGCCCGCGAACGGGAAGCAAAACAGAAACCTATAGTATTCCTCCCATTCTTCCTCCCGGACCTTTGCAGGAGCTTATCTCCTTAAAAGTTACCCAGGTGGAAAGTTTACCGCCTCAGATGGAGAAAGTACACTGGCAGAACCGGGAATACCCGGTGGGTATCTGGAAAGAATGGGTTGAGACAGAGCTCCAGCCAGAGATGACCTTCGCCGACGGCAGAGGAGCGGCATTCCGGTATGACAGATATTACTATTTTGCCTTCTGGCCCGGTGAGGCACTTTTGGTGGACTTTTTTGCCTGGTTAGTAAAAGGAGCCGGTCTCAATCCGGAGCGATTACCTAAGGGGTTACGCCTCCGAAGAAGAGGAGACCTGGTTTTTGCCTTTAACTTTGCTGACCAAGTTTCTGAGGTTCCTGCTCCGGCAACAGCCCATTTTTTGCTGGGAAGCAGGGAAATCCAGCCTGGTGAGGTAGCCATCTGGCGCGAATAAAATCTTTATATCTCCAGGATAAGAAAGCGGTGAGGTGTAACAGATGGCTTTTACTCTCTGAATAAAGAAACACTATCATCAGGGGGAGAAGAGGAAGTCTTTCGAGAGATGTGTGACAATGTCCTTCTTTTAAGAGAACCGGTCACCAATTTCTCTCAAGTTCTAAAAGATTTAGCTAAATACTTTTCTGAATGGGTTGTTTTATTTAAAGATGATACTATCTAATTATCTAATGCTGAATGGAGAGAGTTTCAAAAGCTAATAATAGAGGGGGAAATAAAAATATCCCTACAAGGGGTTGGCACTATTTTTGCTTCTCCTCTGTTTGACAATCTGAGCGATAGGGGATATTCTATAGTTGTTAGCTCGGATGAGCTGAGTTGTTGAGTTAGCTAATTTATAATCAGGAAGGAGGTTGGAATAAATGAAATTAGCTCGCAAATATGTATTGTTGGGATTGGCGGTGGTTTTACTTGCTGCCTTACTTTCTGGTTGTTCGGTAATACCTGCTCCACGTTACGGAAATATAAAAATATGCACTGACGATTCGGATATTTATGGAGATGTTTACATTGATGGCGAATATACTGGATACTGCATTGATGGAGCAGAATGGGAGTGCCCCAGCTGTACTACAGGATGGATTACTGTGACTTTGGATCAAAGATACACATTAAAGGTTCGGGACTCCTTTTATGGCACTACTTACGACGGCTCATTTATACCCACTCGTGATTGGCAGGAAATATGGATATATAACTAAAACATTCCCGGGTGTAAATCAGTTATTCTCTTCCGGGAAAGAGTAATCCTCTAATACCAAATTGTAGCCCCGCTGGGGAGCCTGGAGCTCCACAAGGCGGGGTTTTTCTTTTTCCCGACTTTGACACTTCACTCAGGTGAGACCCACATCAAATCTAAATTCTTTAAATTAGAATATGCTATTTTACCACTACACCTAATTACTTTCAGTGATTTACAGGGATGGTTCTTCTTTAGGAGTTATATTTTAGGTGGGTAACTACACAGGGGTGTATATATTATTGGCAGTTCTTTAAGAGCCATTAACAACTATAGTACTATGAAAGCTAATCTGGAAAGTAAAATTTCAACTCCACCATTGGAATCTCAACGGGCTCTCATTGAACATCTTGCCTTATTTGAACTCATTGAGGAGTTGATAGAAATTATTGAAAAGCAGCAACAAGAAATAGCTGAACTTCGCTTGGAAGTGAAACGCCTTTGAGATCAATTCTATCTGGATAGTCACAACAGCCGTTATCTCCCATCTACAGATAAATCAAGAGAATTCAGAAAGCACTTTATGAACAGTCTCCTTGTAATATTACTCCTCTGAAGTGAGACCTCTTCTCACTGCAGATATGATATTATTCTTCCACTACTGTAGCAGAGACATCAGGCGGAGATTAGAATCTATTCCGTATCTCATTTTACCGGTTTTTATTCTAATCAGAATATGCGGTATTGCTTTAATTACCATCTTTTTTTGCGATAAAAGCATAAGTAGATTAATGTTAAAAATTGGTTTATACTATATTGGTGGGGGCTAGATACGTTCTTAGTGCAGAGATTGTACTTTTATAAGGAGAATTTATAAGGAG
>Ga0116179_1002124_pt1 | contig 14433 bp, 9 predicted proteins | sample AD_UKC071_MetaG_FD_89751 | JGI IMG/M metagenome (GOLD analysis project Ga0116179, IMG submission 89751) | Active sludge microbial communities of municipal wastewater-treating anaerobic digesters from USA - AD_UKC071_MetaG | ecosystem: Engineered > Bioreactor > Anaerobic > Digestate | place: USA...
ACCCAGGAGCGCCTGGCCGCGCTGCTGACCTATGGCGACCCTTACCAGGGCCCGCTGGACGGCGAGGTGATCGTGGTCACCCCGCGCCTGGGCACTGTGTCGCCCTGGGCGTCCAAGGCCACCGACATTGCCCACAACTGCGGCATCACGCTGCGCCGGGTGGAGCGTTTCGTGGAATACCGCATCACATTGAAGCCGGGGCTGCTGAGCAAGCCGTCGCTGGACGACACCCAGCGCCAGCGCATCGCCGCGCTGCTGCACGACCGCATGACCGAGTCGGTGCTGTTCGACCCGGCCCAGGCGAACCGCCTGTTCACCGAACTGCAGGCCCAGCCGATGGCCTTCGTGGACGTGCTCGGCGGCGGCCGTGCGGCACTGACCGCCGCCAACACCCAGTGGGGCCTGGCGCTGGCGGAAGACGAGATCGACTACCTGGTCAACGCCTTCACCACGCTGCAGCGCAACCCCACCGACGTGGAACTGATGATGTTCGCCCAGGCCAACAGCGAACACTGCCGCCACAAGATCTTCAACGCCCAGTTCACCATCGACGGGGTGGCGCAGGACAAGAGCCTGTTCGGCATGATCCGCAACACCCACCAGTTGGCGCCCCAGCACACGGTGGTGGCGTACTCGGACAACGCCTCCATCATGGAAGGCTCCCAGGTCGAGCGTTTTGTGGCCAAAATGGCCGCAGGCGGAGGAAACACCTCCGCACCTAGCTATGAAAAAAGTAGCGCCACCAGCCATGTACTGATGAAGGTGGAAACCCACAACCACCCGACCGCGATTTCGCCCTTCCCCGGTGCGTCCACTGGCGCGGGTGGCGAGATCCGCGACGAAGGCGCCACTGGGCGCGGCTCCAAGCCCAAGGCCGGCCTGACCGGTTTTACCGTGTCCAAGCTCTGGGGTGGTGAATTCGGCAAGCCCGAGCACATCGCCAGCCCGCTGCAGATCATGGTCGAAGGCCCGCTGGGCGGCGCGGCCTTCAACAACGAGTTTGGCCGGCCCAACCTGCTGGGCTATTTCCGCGAATACGAGCAGACCGTGGCCGGTGTGGACCGTGGCTACCACAAGCCCATCATGATCGCCGGCGGCGTGGGCGTGATCGATGCCGGGCAGACGCAGAAGATCGAGTTCCCTGCCGGCTCCCTGCTGATCCAGCTGGGCGGCCCCGGCATGCGTATCGGCATGGGCGGCAGCGCCGCCAGTTCCATGGCCACCGGCACCAACGCCGCCGAGCTGGACTTCGACTCGGTGCAGCGCGGCAACCCCGAGATCGAGCGCCGGGCGCAGGAAGTCATCAACCACTGCTGGGCGCAGGGCGCGGCCAACCCTATCCTGGCCATCCACGACGTGGGCGCGGGCGGCCTGTCCAACGCCTTTCCCGAGCTGACCAATGACGCCGGCCGGGGCGCACGCTTCGACCTGCGCGCCGTGCAGCTCGAAGAGTCGGGCATGAGCCCGAAGGAAATCTGGTCCAACGAAAGCCAGGAACGCTATGTGCTGGCGATTGCGCCCGAGTCGCTGGCCCAGTTCCGCGCCTTCTGCGAACGCGAACGTTGCCCGTTTGCCGTGATCGGCACCGCCACGGAAGAGCGTCAGCTGGTACTGGACGACACGGCCCTGGCGGCTGGTGACCAGAAACTGCCCGTGGATATGCCCATGAACGTGCTGCTGGGCAAGCCGCCCAAGATGCACCGCGACGTGCAGACCGTGCAGCGCGAATCCGCACCCATGGACCTCACGGGTGTGCCGCTGCAAAAGGCCGTCATCGAGGTGCTGGCGCACCCTACGGTGGCCAGCAAACGCTTTCTCATCACCATCGGCGACCGCACCGTGAGCGGCTTGAGCCACCGCGACCAGATGGTCGGCCCCTGGCAGGTGCCGGTGGCCGACTGCGCCGTCACCCTGGCCGACTACAAGGGTTTCGCTGGCGAAGCCATGAGCATGGGCGAGCGCACGCCGCTGGCCGCACTCGACGCGCCCGCTTCGGGCCGCATGGCCGTGGCCGAGGCCATCACCAACCTGCTGGCTGCGCCCATCGAGCTGCCGCGCGTGAAGCTGTCCGCTAACTGGATGGCCGCCTGCGGCGAGCCGGGAGAAGACGCCGACCTGTATGCCACCGTGAAAGCGGTGGGCATGGAGCTGTGCCCGGCGCTGGGCATCTCGATCCCCGTGGGCAAGGACAGCCTGTCCATGCGCACCCAGTGGAAAGACGAAGCCGGCACGCAGAAGAAGGTGACGTCCCCCGTCAGCCTGATCGTGAGCGCCTTCGCCACGCTGGCCGACGTGCGCGGCACGCTCACCCCGCAACTCGACGCCACCGAGGACGACACCACCCTGGTGCTGATCGACCTGGGCAAGGGCCAGAGCCGCATGGGCGGCTCCATCCTGGGCCAGGTGCTGGGCCAGCCCGGCGACGTGGCGCCCGACCTGGACGACGCGCAAGACCTGGTGAACCTGGTCAAGGCCGTGAACGCCTTGCGCGCCCAGGGTCGCATCCTGGCCTACCACGACCGCAGCGACGGCGGCCTGCTGGCGGCAGCAGCCGAAATGGCCTTTGCCGGCCATGTGGGTGTGGCGCTGAACGTGGACATGCTGGTAACGGAGGGTGACGGCATCAGCGACAGCCGCATGGAAACCGGCGACGCCAAGAACTGGGCGCAGCAGGTCAGCGCGCGCCGCGAAGAGTTGACGCTCAAGGCCCTGTTCAACGAAGAGCTGGGCGTGCTGCTGCAGGTGCGCACGTCAGAGCGCAACGAGGTGATGCAGACACTGCGTGAGCACGGCCTCTCCAAGTGGAGCCACTTCGTCGGCAAGACCCGTCCGCAGTCGTCCAGCATCGACGTGGGCAAGGGTGAGCTGCAGGTCTGGCGCGATGCCAAAAGCGTGTTCAGCGCAACGCTCTCCGACTTGCACCAGGTGTGGGATGCCGTGAGCTGGAAGATCTGCCTGCAGCGAGACAACCCCGTGTGCGCCGATGCCGAACACGCCGCCGCCGGTGAACCCACCGACCCCGGCCTGCACGTGCACCTGACGTTCGACCCGACCGACAATGTGGCCGCGCCGTTCCTGAACCTGGCCAAGCCCAGGGTCGCCATCCTGCGCGAGCAGGGCGTGAACTCGCACACCGAGATGGCCTATGCATTCACCGAGGCCGGCTTCGAGGCTTTCGACGTGCACATGACCGACCTGCAGACCGGCCGTGCCAACCTGGCAGACTTCCAGGGCGTGGTGGCCTGTGGTGGCTTCAGCTACGGAGACACGCTGGGCGCGGGCATCGGCTGGGCGCGTTCCATCACCTTCAACCCGGTGCTGTCGGCCCAGTTCCAGGGCTTCTTCGCCCGCCAGGACACCTTCGGCCTGGGCGTATGCAACGGCTGCCAGATGTTCGCCGAGCTGGCCGACATCATTCCGGGTGCCGAGGTCTGGCCCCGCTTCACCACCAACCAGAGCGAACGCTTCGAGGCCCGCCTGTCGCTGGTGGAGGTGCTGGAGTCACCCAGCCTGTTCCTGCAGGGCATGGCCGGCAGCCGCCTGCCGATCGCCGTGGCGCATGGCGAGGGTTATGCCAACTTCAAGTACCGCGGTAACCCCGCACAGGCGATTGCCGCCATGCGTTTTGTGGACCATGAGGGGGCCGCCACCGAGCAGTATCCGTTCAACCCGAATGGCAGCCCGGGGGGGCTGACTGCGGTGACCACGGCGGATGGCCGTTTCACCGCCATGATGCCGCACCCCGAGCGGGTGTTCCGCAATATCCAAATGAGCTGGACCAGCGGTGACAAGAGCCAGTTCAGCCCCTGGATGCACCTCTGGCGCAATGCGCGCAAGTGGGTGGGTTGAGGTTAGCCGATTTGCTCACCTATTGATAGCTGCGAGGGCGAGCCTCTGCGGCAGCGCATCTACCACTACCTGGCATTCAAGCTGTAGCCAGCAGACCCGCATTCGCTCCCCAGTTTGAGCGAGACTCCGGCCTGCTGGGTACAGGCTGGCCTCCTTTAGCGTGGGGATACGTCCCAGGAGCGGTACACACAGCACATCGCGGTGTCTGAAGGGTGTATTTTTCACCTGATGATAGTAAAAAGCTATCGTTGTATGTGCACAAAAGTCTTTTCGCTTTTGTCAATGTGGTCTGAGCGAACGCACTGCCAACAAGGCTGAAATTTACAGCCCACCTTGAAAAATACCTGATTGCAGTGATAGGCAGCGTCTGCAGAAATTCATAGCATTTAACACAGGCGATCAGTGTTTGCGCAGGCCCATAAGTCGCCATAAAAAACAGACGGCCACATGCGCATTTCATTTTTCTTAAGGATCTAGAGTGGTATCGATTGACAAATTTCTCCGAACGGGCGCATGGTTTTCGTGCGCAGCCGTTTCTGCCGGGTTGGTTGCCTGCGGTGGCTCGGGGGATCCTGACCCCTTGCAAAAATACCGTGAGCAAACTGTGCAATGGACCGCCTGTGATGCGACCATTTTGGGCCGTACGAGCCCCAAAATCGATAGTTTATGGGCAGAGGCGGGCGACCGCCTGCGCTGTGCCTCTGTTCGTGCTCCGCTGGATTGGTCATATCCTGAGCGGGGGGAGATTGTTGTCAGTGCTTTGCGTATGGCTGCGGGAAAGCCCGACAAACGACGTGGCGCGATGTTCTTTAACCCTGGTGGCCCGGGTGAGGATGGCTTGGCTACGAACCTCAGCCTGTTCATTGCTTTCGCAGGCAGCAACCCAGACAACCCACAGGGCGCCCAACAACTCCGCCTACTTGACGAATACGACATGGTGGGCTTTTCGCCGCGCGGTACCGGTGCCAGCACGCAACTGCATTGCGCAACCAATGAACATGCGCGTTTTGTGGAGGTCAGTGCGTCAGGCTGGGATACGCCTGCAAATATTGCCAACACCCATTACAACGGCAGCAAAACAGCCGAAGCCTGCCTGAAGAACCCCATCACGCCCTTTATCAACTCCGAGGCGACAGCACGCGACATGGATCTGTTGCGTGGCTTGCTGGGTGATCAAAAGCTGAACTACGTGGGCTATTCCTATGGCACATGGCTCGGTGCATGGTACGCGGCGCTGTTTCCTGAAAAGGTAGGCCGGATGGTGCTCGACAGCTCGACAGATTTCAGCAGTTCGATGGAGAATATTTTGACCAGCCAAGGGCCGGCACGTCAGCGCTTGCTGAATGATGTGATGGCGCCCTACGCAGCACGCCACCCTGACTACTTTCAGCTTGGTGCCAGTGAGGCGCTCGTTCGTGCCATCACGCCTGGGTTGAGTCCACAGGTTCAAAATGTGTTGGGGATGAAGTTGAGCGGGCTTGGTTATCAGCGTAAAGACGCAGACCAGTATCTGTTTGCTGTCTCGGCCGCACAAGGTCTTGACACCGTGCTCAAGTCCCTGCCAGATCCCTCCGACGAAGATGCACTCGAAGAAGCCATTGGTGAGCATGTATTTGATGCTTCCAGTCGTAGCCGAAATGCTATCATCCGGGACATTGCGGAGGAATTGGCCCTAATCTACTTGGCCAGACTAAACCCCACCTCAACGAGCATCATTCTGGGTGCATCAGAGGCTGTGCTCACTGCAGTCCATTGCAACGATACCGCAGCCACCACGGACCTCACGACCTGGGCATCGATTGTGAGGAACCTGGCTCCCAAAGCCCCTATGTTTTTTTCGGGTTTACTGAACATGCACAGCTGTGCATTTTGGGGTGGTCCGCGTGTCAGCAAACCAGAGGTGGCGGCCTTGAAACCGCTAGACCTCCTGTTTGTGCAGTCGCAATACGATTCGGCAACTTATACGGAAGGGGCTAATAATTTCTTTGCCCAGTTGCCCGCGGCGCGTCGTGTGTATGTGTCTGGCGATTTTCAGCATGGCCTCTACCCGTATTCCGATTCCTGCGTTGACCCACGGGTGACAAGCTATCTTCTGGGTGAGTCATTCACACAGCGTGAGGCTGTTTGCGAAGGGCATCCATTTACGCAAGATGCAGCCAAGTCCAGCGTTGTGCAACAAGGTTTGCCGCAGGCTACCGCCAGCGCACCAGAACCCGCAAGCAGTGCCTCGCAGGTTTATAAAGACCCACAGAAGGCACGTGAGCTGATTGAAGAGTTCAAGCGTGGGATCCCGCCTCCCAGCCTGCGACGCTGACGACAGGGGTAGCCCACCTACCCCATAAAACAAAAACGGCTGTTGATTTCACAACAGCCGTTTTTATTGGTTTATCTATGCAAGAAATGATGCTAGATGCTGTCGCTAGATTTATTTTCTGAAATATTGGCGAAAATGAGAGGCGATGGTTTTTTGTAGGCGATGCTGTGACCGCCCGGGTTGTGAAGAATAAAATTTAAGGCTATTTGCAAATCAAGCTCTTATTTTTATTGCGAACTGCAGCCACATGTAGCCAAGGAAGATATTTTTCCAAAATATAAGAATCTGTAGTCATGGTTGGAAGGAATGCATAAACATTTCTTTTTTGTCCCCAGTCATATGCAGTGGTTGCTTTGACGGATTTTATGATCTCCATGTTTTCAAAATTGACGCTGGAAAGATCAAGGTATTTTTCTCGTACAAAGAATGTTCCTCCGGCTTGTCGGAAGTCAACGGGTATGCAAGCAAGTCCGCCAGTGGCTGGATTGTTGAAGGCTTTTAGTTCGTAATAGCTATTGTTTGTGAAAGAGGAGAAGCCATTGAGCGCTGCAAAGACATCCACTTTCAATTTCAATCTCGAAGATTCGTCATAAAAAGATTTCCTAACTTCGCTGAGTGTGGGGGTCCGCCATTTACCAAAATTAAGGGTTTCTTGATTGATGGTGTGGGAGTAATTTCTGGTGCCTTGCATGTTTGATTGCACGTTGATGCCTGACCAATCATTCATGCCTGCCCCTTGTACCTTTGAGTAGGTAAATTCTTCAACGCGGCAAGATCCGCCAGCGCAATTAATACGGCCTGACGGTTTTTTGTAGGTCACTTCGCTATCTGAAGGCCATAAATCTTTTAGTTCATAAAGGAATTGGCATATGCCAACCCATGCCAATTTGTTTTCGTGATCTATATTGATGCGTTCAGGAAGAGTGGGTACGGCAAGCTCCTCGATGCTCAAGATTATTTTTTCAAAATCATCTGATAGTCTCTCGAGTTTTGCTTGAACAGAGTTTGTTGTTTCGCCGTATTCTTTGGCTCTTATAATATAGCTTGCGCCAAGGAATATGTGCGCCATCGCTTGCTTGGCCAAATAGAACTCAAGGTGGCTTTTGTACTTGTTTTCGGATGTGCGAGAGTAGAATTTCTTCTTCTTTATGACCTCAGTTAGTTGGTCGATGACTGCGGACCGCTCAAATTCTATACATCCAACAAACATGCGATGTGCGATGAGTGTTTTGTCTCTTGGGCCACCAGTTATATCGCTGCCCAAATCAATTAGTGCTTTTTTATATAAATTCAGTCGGTCGGCATTGTTTTTTTCATTTAATCTATCCAAGTCTGTCGTTAAATTTGAAAATTCACTGAAATTCATCATCATGCTGTTGATGGCTTGGGTCAGTGCGATTTCTTCTGCCCTGTTTGTAAGGGAGTTTATTTTGTTTTCAATGGCTGCAAGACTTGCATAAATTGTATCGAAAGGATTTGCTGCTCCTGGGTTTGGGTCAATCCAGTCAACAAACTTGCCAAATGCATAACCTGCCAAGTCAGAGACGAAAGGTATTGGTATTGATTTTGTAATAAGAGTTTTTGCTGATTTTACAATTTCATTGGCAATCTCATTTCTTTGAAGTGAAATGGATTGTGTGGTTTGAGAGCTTGAGTCGTATTTTTGATTGAAGCTTATGTTGTAATGACTATCATCATTTATATTTTTGATGATGTCATTTGTGATTTTTTCTGAATATTTTTCAATGCTCAGCCCTGATTTTTTTCTGTCCACTTCCATCAGGCGTTGATCGAGTAATTCGTAGCTGTGTCCAATATTCAATAAATTGACATCGTTTGGAACTCTGAAGTAATCTTGTAATACGTAAGAACCAATGTTGTAGCTGTTGGGCTTTCCTGCTATTTCCAAAATGACATTTGCAATGATGGTTTGCAATATGTCAATGGAAATTTCAGGGTCTGATTCAAGGCCGTTGTAGTAATGAAGGCCGTATATTTTTCCGGCTGCCGTTTGCGCCTCGGCAAAAACTGCGCGCCGTGCACTCTGCTGAATTTCTGCAATGCCATCTGCATCCGTCACCGCGGAACCCAGCAAATTCTTCGCAGCGTCATAAAACGAGACAGATACGCCCACTTGGGCAGCTTCTCCCAGCACGACCGATGCACGGAGTGGCGCATCCACCACTTCCAGCAAAGCTGCCAGGTCAATGTTGATAGGTGCCGGCACACTGGAAAGGGTTGTGGGGTCGAGCGCCGGCTCCACTACCTCGGATGTATCAGTCTCATCAAGGTCAGTCGGTGCATCCGCATCGCTGCTGCTTCCGTTGCCGCCCCCGCACGCGGATAGCAGTACGGTCAGCGCTGAGCCCGCACCAAAGTTAAGAAATTTCCTGCGTTCCATGGTGTTTACCTTGATTGATTCGATGACTGAGCTTGCATCCGTCATGCAAGTTTTTTTGACTGATCCCACATGCTGTGAGACAAGCTATTCAATTCTTGCAGTGCTCGTTACATCTTGCTATCCCTGAAATCAGGTAATTTCCTTGTTTGACGGCTTTGCCTGTTGAACGATGCGGGTGGTATGCCGCGCTATAGGGGTCTTGACTGCGCGTGGGTGCAAGCAGGAGCCCGCAGGCCTGCAACGTGCCTCGCAGGCAAACAGAGCCCATTGTTCGGACGCATCTCTGGTTGGCGAGCGCGCCTGACTTGGGGAGCATGTATCCTCGTACCCTCCCAATCCCTGAAACCCCCAAGGAATCCCCATGGCCGGAGCCAGTCTGCTGACCCTGATTGACGACATCGCCACCATCCTGGACGACGTGGCGGTGATGACCAAGGTCGCCGCCAAGAAGACAGCGGGGGTGCTGGGCGATGACCTCGCGCTGAACGCGCAGCAGGTGACCGGGGTGCGGGCAGAGCGTGAGCTCCCGGTGGTGTGGGCGGTGGCCAAGGGCTCGCTCGTGAACAAGGCCATCCTGGTGCCTGCCGCGCTGCTCATCAGTGCGGTGGCGCCCTGGGCCATTACCCCGCTGTTGATGGTGGGCGGGGCTTTCCTGTGCTTTGAAGGGGCCGAGAAACTGGCCCACCGCTTTCTGCACGCCGCCCACGAGGACGAGGCGCACCATGAAGAGCAGGTGCGGGCCTTGTCCAACCCGGCCACCGACATGGTCAGCTTCGAGCGCGACAAGATCAAGGGCGCGGTGCGCACCGACTTCATCCTGTCCGCTGAAATCATTGCCATCACCTTGGGCGCGGTGGCCACGGCGGATTTCAGCCGCCAGGTGGTGGTGCTGTGCACCATCGCCGTTGTCATGACGGTGGGTGTGTACGGGCTGGTCGGCGGCATCGTCAAGCTGGACGACCTCGGCCTGTACCTGAGCCGCAAAGCCAGCAGCTTCGCGCAGGCCTGCGGCAACGGCATCCTGCGGCTAGCGCCTTACCTGATGAAGACGCTGTCGGTGGTGGGCACCGCCGCCATGTTCCTGGTGGGCGGCAGCATCATCGGCCATGGCGTGGCGGCCATCCACCACGGCATCGACGGGCTGGCCCAGCGTTCGGGTGGTTTCGCTTGGGCCATATCGCTGCTGGGGGATGCGGTGGTGGGGGTAGTGACCGGTTTTGTGGTGCTGCTGGTGGTCACCCTGGTGCAGAAGGTCTGGAAGGGTGTGCGCAAGGCGGGCTGAGCCACACTTTTTCAGCCTTCCTCTTCGGCATCCAGCGTATCGGCTTGTGCATCGGCGCTGTCGTCCACTGGCGCCTTGACCAGCAGCACCGGCACCGGCGCCGCATGGGCCAGCGAGTGGGCGATTGAACCCTGCAGCGCACCCAGCAGGGGGCTGGGGTTGTGGTCACCCATGACCACCAGTTCACATTGCTGGCGCTCGATCAGTTCCACCAGTGCCTGCACCGGGTCGCCGGTGACGATTTCTGTCTCGTAGGCCAGGCTGTGGGCGTCCAGCAGGCGGCAGGCCTGCTGCAGCATGTGCTCGCCGGCATCGTGGCTGATAGAGTCCAGGGCCTGCGGGTCGGGTACCACCACCATTTCGTACAGGCTGGCGGGCTCCTGCACATTGGTCAGCAGGACGTCGGCGCGCAGGCCGTCCTGCACCAGCCGTATGGCAAACCGCACCGCGTGCAGGGCCAGTTCCGATCCGTCGATGGGCAGCAGGATTCGCATGGGGCCTCCTTGGCAGGGAAAAGAGAGGCTCTCAGTGTGGACCGATTCTGCAGCGCTGTCACCCCATGCAGCTACACCGTGGTGGGTTATCGTTGCGGGGTGAAACGCTCCCGACTTTCCCCTTCTACCGTACCCCCCGTATCCGTATCCACATCGCTACGCCTGCCACGCTTTGACCGTGTGGACGCCCTGCGCGGCGTGGCTGTGTTGTGGATGACGCTGTACCACTTCGCCTTTGACCTGAACCATTTCGGCTTCTGGCGGCAGGACTTCTACCATGACCCGGTGTGGACCTGGCAGCGCACCGCCATCGTCAGCCTGTTCCTCTTTTGCGCGGGTCTGGGGCAGGCCATCGCGGTGCATCAGGGCCAGGGCTGGCCGCGCCTCTGGCGGCGCTGGGCGCAGGTGGCGGGCTGTGCGCTGCTGGTGACCGCTGCGTCATATGCGATGTTTCCCAGGAGTTTCATCTATTTCGGGGTGCTGCATGGGCTGGCCGTGATGCTGCTTATCGGGCGCCTCACGGCGGGCTGGGGCCGCTGGCTGTGGCCGGCGGGCGCTGTGGCCATCGGCTCGACCTGGCTGGCCGCCCTGTTGCTGGCGGGGAGTGCGGCTGAGCCCTGGTTCAACACACCGCCGCTGAACGTGCTGGGCTGGATCACCCGCAAACCCATCACCGAGGACTATGTGCCATTGCTGCCCTGGTTGGGGGTGCTTTGGTGGGGTATGGCCTGCGGCCAGTGGTTGCTGCGCCAGCGGCCGGGATGGATGACTGGGCCGATACCTTCGGGTAGCTCCGCACTGGCCTGGCTGGGTCGCTGGAGCCTGTCGTGGTACATGCTGCACCAGCCGGTGTTGATGGGGCTGCTGATGCTCTGGGCCTGGATGGTGCGCTGAATGCCAGAAACAACAACGCGGCCCGGAGGCCGCGTTGTTGTGGTTACACGTTTTGAAGCAGAGGCTTATTCGACCTTGGCCTTGGTGCGCAGCTGTTCCTGGTACTGCTGCAGGCGGTGCTGCTGCAGTTGCTGGGCGATCTGGGGCTTGATGTCGTCGAACTTGGGCAGTTCGGCTTCACGCACGTCGTCCAGGCGGATGACGTGGTAACCGAACTGGCTCTTCACCGGTGCGTCGGTCAGCTGACCCTTGTTCAGCTTGAGCAGGGCTTCGGTGAATTCAGGCACATAGCTGCGCGGGTTGGCCCAGTCGAGATCACCACCGTTGGCGGCAGAGCCTGGGTCTTTCGACTGCTTCTTGGCGATATCGTCGAATTTGGCACCCTTCTTCAGGCGGGCGATGATGTCCTTGGCGTCGGATTCCTTTTCCACCAGGATGTGGCGGGCCTTGAATTCCTTGCCGCTGTTGGCTGCCACGAACTTGTCGTATTCGGCCTTGAGTTCGGCGTCGGTGGGGGTGTTCTTGGCTTGCCAGGTGGTGAACAGGTCGCGGATCAGGATGGCTTCGCGGGCCATGTCCATCTGGACCTTGAAGTCGGGCGAGGCTTCCAGGCCTTGTTTCTGGGCTTCCTGCACGAAGATTTCGCGCGCAATGATCTCTTCCTTGATCTGGCCCTGCATTTCAGGCGTCACGGCCCGGCCGGACTTTTCCAGTTGCTGGACCAGCGCGTCGGCGCGGGCCTTGGGCACGGCCTTGCCGTTCACGATGGCCAGGTTCTGTGCCATGGCGGGGGCGGCCAGGGCCAGCACGGTGGCGGCGGCAAGGCTGGACAGGATTTTTTTGTTCACGGTTTTTCCTTGGAAGAGAATCGATGTAGGGGGAGGGTGCCGCGACGGTAGAGCCGCGAAGAGGCGAAAAGTTCTCGGTGGATGCCTTGGGCTGGCGGCTTCAGACCACCTCGATGGCGATGGCGTGGACGCCCTGGTCAATAAATTCTTGCAGCGCATCATACACAAGGCGATGCCGCGCCACGCGGGGCTTGTCGGTGAACAGATGTGAGCGAATCCGCACCCGGAAATGGCTGCCCTGGGTGCTGCCGTTGGAGCCCGCGTGCCCGGCGTGGGCAGCACTTTCGTCGATGACCTCCAGCAGGGTAGGCGCCAGTACATCCTGCAACTTCTGTTGCATGGCAGCAGCAACGGGGTACGCAGGCTGGGAGGTCATGGTTTGTCCTCGGGCTGGATGTGGCGGCTGAGGTACAGCGCCTGGCCCACCACGAACACCAGCATCAGGCCCATGCCGCCGAACAGCTTGAAGTTGACCCAGGTGTCGGTGTCGAAGTTGAATGCCACCCACAGGTTGAGCACCCCCATACCCGCGAAGAACAGCGACCAGGCCCAGCACAGGGTGCGCCAGACGGGGTCGGGCAGTTCCATCTGCGAGCCCATCAGCGTCTTGATGAAGTTTTTGCGGAAGAACAGCAACCCGCCGGCCAGGATGGCGCCCATCAGCCAGTACAGCACCGAGGGCTTCCACTTGATGAATTCTTCGTTATGGGCGATGAGGGTGGCCCCCCCGAACAGCACGATGACCGCCAGGCTGACCCATTGCATGGGCTCGACCTTGCCGTGGCGCAGCCGCAGGTAGGCGATCTGCGCCACGGTGGCGGCGATCGCCACGCCGGTGGCGACATAGATGCCCGCGAACTTGAAGGCCGCGAAGAACAGGATGATGGGGAAAAAGTCGATCAGCAGTTTCATGTCGTATGGGGTGTCACTTGAATTCAAGCGATGCAGAGTTCATGCAGTAACGCAAACCTGTCTCGGTGGGACCATCGGGGAACACATGGCCCAGGTGCGCCCCGCATTGTGCACATACCGTCTCGACGCGGACCATGCCGTGGCTGGTGTCGCGGATTTCGCGGATGGCGCCGGGTAGGGCCTGGTCGAAGCTGGGCCAGCCGCAGCCGGCGTCGAACTTGGTGTGCGAGTCGAACAGCTTGGCACCGCAGCAGATGCAGTGGTAGCTGCCATCGGCCCAGTGGGCCTCGTATTTGCCGGTGAAGGGGCGTTCAGTGGCTGCGTGGCGGGTGATCTCGAAGGCGCCGCGTTCGGCACCTTTCTCGGCCAGCAGTGCTTTCCATTCGGCGTCGGTTCTGGTGATCTGGGTCATGTCTGGCTCCTTCAGGATGAGCAACTGATGGCAATGTGGGCAGCCCAGTCGGGCGGAAAACCGGCGAAATCATCAAAACCGGGGTGCTCGGCATATGGGGATTCCAGCAGGCGCTGCAAGGTCTGCACGCCCGAGAAATCCTTCTGCTGCGCCTGCGCGATGGCCGTTTCACCGAGGTGGTTGCGCAGCACGTACTTGGGGTTGGTGTTGAGCATCAAATCAGCTGAATGCGCTGGATTTTCCTCCGTATGTCGCTCTGAAAATAAGAGCATCCAGTCGTCAAAAGCCCGCCGGTCAACAAACAGGTCGCGTATCTGATCCATCGAGCCACCGGCCCGGTAGTGGCTCAGGCGGCGCCAGAAGATGGTGTAGTCGGTGCGTTCGTTGGCCAGCAGCTTCAGCGTGGCCTCAATCAGCGTGCGGTCGTCCTCCCCCGGCTGCAGCAGGCCCAGCTTGTCGCGCATGCGGGCGTCGAAGGCGGCGGGGAAGGTCGTTTTATAAGTTTCCAGCGCGGCCAGGGCCAGGTCTTCGTCTTCAATCAGCGGCATCAGCGCCTGACCGAGGCAGAACAGGTTCCAGTAGGCCACCTGGGGCTGGCGGTTGAAGGCGTAGCGGCCTTGTTCGTCGCTGTGGTTGCAGATGTGGCCGGGGTCAAAGCCGTCCAGGAACTGGAAGGGGCCGTAGTCGATGGTCAGGCCCAGGATGCTCATGTTGTCGGTGTTCATCACCCCGTGGCAAAAACCCACGGCCTGCCAGCGGGCCAGCAGCTCGGCGGTGCGCTGGCTCACCTGCTGCAGCAGCGCGGCATAGTGGTAGTGGGCGGGTTGGTCGGCCAGCCGGCAGCTGGGGTAGTGGCGGTCGATCACATGGTCCGCCAGCTGGCGCAGGGCCCCGTGCTGGCCGCGGGCGCTGAAATGCTCGAAATGGCCGAAGCGGATGAAGCTGGGCGCCAGCCGGGTCACCACGGCGGCGGTTTCGATCTCTTCACGCCGCACCGGCGCATCGGAGCCGGTGACACACAGCGCCC
>Ga0116179_1002125_pt1 | contig 14431 bp, 9 predicted proteins | sample AD_UKC071_MetaG_FD_89751 | JGI IMG/M metagenome (GOLD analysis project Ga0116179, IMG submission 89751) | Active sludge microbial communities of municipal wastewater-treating anaerobic digesters from USA - AD_UKC071_MetaG | ecosystem: Engineered > Bioreactor > Anaerobic > Digestate | place: USA...
CCCAGCCGCGCGCGTACCCAACCTATCCGGGGTGAACAACTAGCCCACGCAGGCGGCCCAGGGCGATCGACAGGGGGTCGGTGGCGTAGGACCTCATATGTCCGTCTTCACCGGCAGGGCCGACCTCATCGACAAAGTCACGAAACAACCGCTGCAGCAGCTGTAGCTGCCTGGCGAGCTCTGAACTGATCTCGGGGTTGTCCAGGTGCGAGCCGATCCCCGCGCGAACTATGTTCGCCGCGGTGACGCAGTGCTCCTCGATCTCCATCGAGAAGTCCTTCCAGAGCATGCGCCGATCGCCAAGAAGGTTCATCACGCGCCGCGCGATCTCGCGATCGTCGTCCTTCCGCTCCCACTGGCCACCACCCAGCGGGCCAGAGGCTCCGGTCAATCGGTACCGCATGAGACCCACCCTCTCTCTTGCCGTGGCAAGTAGGCGCGGCCCGGCACGCACCTGACAAGAGGGTAGTACCGAGAGGATCGGCGACAACCTACGATGCGAGCCAGCCCTTGGCCACTTCGATAGTGCAACAACTTGTCGCACTTTCCGCTGACTTCAAGCTGAGGACGCCGCCCCCGCTGTTGAAGCTGGCGGCCGGGGGCAACGTCAGGCTGGGCGCGGCCTCGTGCCCGCATTACAGGTTGCCGACTTCCGGTGCATACTCGTCGACGAACCGTTGGGCCGATGAAGGCAGTGACCACCAGTGACCGCCGAAGGAGTGGCTCTCCCTTAGTGCTGACGAGAACACGCGTGCCATCGCCGATGCCACGGTTTCGTTGGTTGAGGTCGGAAAGAGGGCTGCTCGGGCCGTTGTGTCGCTGGCCGTGAGGATGAATGCTGGATCAGCTCGGTGCTGGTGCATCGCAGAGGACGCGGGGTATCCACCTCCGTGTTGCTTGCCTTCGGCGGCGACGATCATGCAAAGCAGCACATCGAACTGGCAGAGGGAGTTGAACAGCGTGTCGTCGTCAGCCATTTGGCTCGGCTCCGGCAAGCCAGTGTCAGGGACATCGGGACGCATGGCCTGGTGTTCGGCTGCGAGCTCGCGTGCCGCCGAGATCATGAGCCCGCCCCGTTCGCCGGGGAAGAGCCTGGCACGGCTCGCAGCGACTTGCCCGTGACGTATCCAGGATGAGTAGACGTACCCGTCTTCCATCGGCGGGTACGGGCGGAGCACTAGCGCTGGGATCGTCGACCAATGGCGAAGGCGAACGGCGAGGCTGCCCAGAACGTAGACCCGGTTGATGATGTCGAGTCGGGTCTTGGAGGGGTCGGCTCCGGGCGAGTCGTAGATGTCGTAGAGGGAGTCCACCGCGAGCCCTACCAACCCGATCTGTTCGAAGAACAGTGCTTGGGCAGCGAGAACGGTGATCTTGTTGAGAATCTCGGTCAGGACCGATTCCTCCCGTGCTGACGACTTGGCTAGCGCAAGGAACTGCCTGATGCGAACGTCACTGTTGGACTCGAAGTTGGAGATCATGGCTTGGACGAACGCGTCATCCGACGAGTCCGCTGCTAGGGGGATCGCTATGGGAGTCGACGGACCATCTCGCAGTGCTTTGGCCAGCTCGGCGAGCAGCAGGTCGCTCTGTTGCCGTGCTTCCTCGCGAAGTCGGCGATCGCGCTGACTGAGGAGATCGTTCCAGTGCGCGTGCCTCAGGGGCGTGTTCTTCGCGCCCTCGCGGACGAGCACGTCGCCCTCCCGGAACACGACCGCGTCTGTGCCGTTCGGCTTTCGCCACTGGCCGGTGGCGCTCATCGGCACGGGGAGGCCGTCGCGGTGATGCGGGATGTAGACGAGCACCACCTCGTGATCCTCGAGAGCATGGAATCGGGAGACGATGTGGACCTCGCCCTCGATGTACTTGCGGATCAGGTCACCGAGTCGGGCGCCGTCGAAGAGGGCTGGGTCTCGGATCGTCCCTCGCGGCAGTGAGAGTGCGCCTCCCTCGTGAGCGCCAACCAGAATGTAGCCACCGGGTGGCCGGTTGGACATCGACACGGCGTCTTTGACGAACTCGACGCGGTCACGATTATCGGCCAGGTTGAGGCTGGATTTGAACTCAAGATGGGTCTGCTCGGGCTCCGACAGCAGTTCACGGAGCTTCTCGAGGTCGGTCCGACCATCCACGACGATCATCGTGAGACCGCGTCAGGGCAGCGGTCGTGCCCGCCGCTGTCGTGATACCCCAGGGTCATGCTCTTCCCCGACGGGCTGAGGGCCGTTGGGCTAGAAGGGGCGCAGTGAGTTCTTCGTATCGCTTGAACAACACCCGCTGACGCTCGGCTAGTGTCGGGTGGTCCGAGGCCGCGAATGCCTTGTCAACGAGGCGGTCCAGGCGGTCGTGCGCCATGCGCAGGTTCGTCGGCATCGCCTCCGTTCGGTAGAGCTGCGCAAGGGTGGCGGTGGGGTGTTCGGCTCGTTCCAGTTCGACGTTGTGGCCTGCCGTGATGATGTTGTCTCGGGTGCGCTGGTCGATGTCCGGGAGAGGCAGGTTGTTCCAGACGATGGTGTTGGAGAAGCGAAGTCGAGATTCGAGTCGGCCTCCGACGGTGGCTTGCCAGGTCATGAACATGGAGGAGGAGATGATCGCGAAGAGGAATCCGCTTGGATCACTGGCAGTGAAAGTGAGGTTGCTGGCGATGACGTGTGGCTCCACGCGGAGGACGGGGTAGAACTCACGAAGCTCGCTGGAAACACCGGGGATTACGAGGTACGGCTTGGTGTGAAGAGCTGGCCGCTGGCCGAACAGGTGCGGGGTGGCGGCCATTTGTCGGGTGCTGGCGGCGCTGCTCTTGAGTCGGAACTCTCGGACCGCGTCGACTCTCTTGCGGAGCAGGCTGCTGCGGCTCAGGTCGGCGGGGTCGAGGTTGGTGAGCCAGAGACACCAGCGTTCCTTGCCGTGGAGGAGTTCTTCAGCGCCGATGAAGGGGCGCAAGTAGGTGCGAGCGACCGGGTCGGCATGGACCTCCTGGTACTGCTCGGGAGTGACGATGAGGTTGCCTTCATCCCGCGGCATGTTGCCGAAGGTGGTTTCGGGTAGGCCCGCGACCAGAGGGGCCGATCGCTTGGTCACGAAGACATTGGGGGCATCGACGAGGTAGGCGTTGATGCCCCTGACTCGCCGGCCGGCCGTGTTCGTGTCGGCGGTGTGATCGAAGAGGACGGGCTTGTCGGAGTCCGATTGGTTGGTGAACCCGACGATGACACAGTGAACAGCCGCCTTGCCGGTTGCCTCGGAGGTCCACGGGAAGGTCCGGTGGGCGAAGCGGATGCGCCATCCGGCCTGGAAGATCGGGCCGAATAGATGAGGTACCGGGTCGCCTTGGGTGATGGAGTTGGTGGTGACGAATGCGAAACGGCCATGCCGTCCTGCGAAATAGGTCAGCGCTTTCGCGTGCCAGCCGGTGACGTAGTCGAGGCGGCTGATGTCGTTCTTGCCCCACGCAGCGCGCAGCTCCTGTGCTTGTGCGTCGGTGCGGGTCGCGTGACCGAGGAACGGCGGGTTGCCGGCGACGACAGTGTCGGCTGTGGGTGGACAGACCGCAGCCCAGTCGAGGGTGAGAGCATTCCCGCCTCGGATAGTGGGCTGCTTCTTGATGGGCAGTCGGTCCAGGGCTAGACCGAGGCTGGCGGTGAGTTTGAGGTCGCACTGTCGGTCGATGAGGAACATGGCGGTCTCGGCGATCCGGGCGGGCCATTCGTCGATCTCAATACCGTAGAAGTGGTCGAGGCTGACCTTGAGGTCGAGGTTGGCGAAGAGCTTCCGGTCTCCCTCACCGGTTTTGCCTTTGGCGATGTCGATCTCTCGCAGCCGCTCGAGGATGGCGAGCTCAAGGTCGCGGAGTTCGCGGTAGGCGACGATGATGAAGTTGCCACAGCCGCAGGCGGGGTCCATGTAGCGGATCCGGCCGATCTTGTCGCGGAGCTTGTTGAGCTTGCCTGCTTCATATTTGCCGAGGGTGCGGATGTGGGCAAGGTCGGCGCGGAGCTCGTCGAGGAAGAGCGGGTTGAGGGTCTTGAGGATGTTCTCTTCGGAGGTGTAGTGCTCGCCGAGCTGGCGGCGGGTTTCCGCGTCGCGCACGGATTGGAACATGGAGCCGAAGATTGCTGGGCTGATGGTCTTCCAGTCACGGTCACACGCGTCGAGCACAGCAGCACGGAACTCGGAGTTGAGAACGGGGAGGGTGACTCGCTCGGTGAAGATGCGTCCGTTGACGTACCGGAACCCGTCGAACTCGGTGCGTTCGCCAGTGCGATGCTCCGGTTCTGTGTCGAGGTAGGCGAACAGTGCGGTGAGTTTGGAGCCGATGTCTGTTCCGTCGGTCGCGGTGTGTTCGAGGATGAAGTCCTGGAAGAGGTTCTCGCGCCACATCTCGGTGTCGTCGCCGAACATCAGGAACAGGATGCGGGCGAGTGTCACGGAGATCTCGTGGTCTTGCACCTTGGGGTCCACGCTGGTGGGGTAGGCCTTCTCCATGGCGGCGTACAGGCGGGCCATGAGCTTGGAGGCGTGTTTGGTCTCGTTGTGGGCCTCGACGTCGAAGGCTTGGCGCACCTTGGTCAGGACGGTGTTGGCGTCGAGGGTCTGGTCGAAGGGCAGGCGGATGACGTCGAGCTTGTTCGCAAAGCGCGGGTCGGTGTCGCCGGTGCGGTGCCGATGGCGGCTGAGGCGGGTGGTGGTGGTGTTGCCGCTGGCGCGGCGCACGGGCCAGCGCCAGACCTGTTCGTGCTCGTCGTGGAAGATGACGATGCGGTCGGTGCTGGAGCGGGCGAGGTGCCGGTCGAGTTCGGCTTCGAGCCTGGAGTCAGGGGTCTGGTCAACGACCCAGACGCGGATGCCTCTGTACTGGGAGACGTTGGTGGCGGTGATGTGCTGGCCGTCGTACTCCACGGTGACCGGTGGCTGGTCGGGGCGGGACCAGTTCAGGTCGTGCAGGAAGAGCTTCTGATAGTCGTGCTTCTCGGCGCGTTCGATGAGTGGGCTGGGCATCAGTCCTGGACTCCTAGCGAGCAGACGATCTTGATGGTGTCGTTGTCGGTAGTGCCGATGACGAGCCGGTCTTCGTTGTGGAGCTGGTTGATCAGGTCGGCCAGGTCGTCGGGGTTGTACTTGTTGCGTCGTGCTTGCGTCAGGCGCATCGTGGCGTGCTCGGTGAGGGGCTGGGCGTGCAGGGCGTCGAGGGCCTCGCTGGCCCTCACTCCGAAGTTGGTGCCTCCGAGGCGCTGCCAGGCCCACTTGCGGATGCCTTTGAGGTTGCCGGCGGCGATGGTCTCGGTGCGCAGGGTTCCTTGGACCAGCCCTCTCTCCCTCTCGAAGTGGTCGGCGCGCAGCGCAGCGGTGGGGGTGTCGGGGTCGGCTCGGAACACCTGCAGCGCTTCGAGGGGGGTGAGGATGCGGTCCTCGGTAGCGGTGCTGGTGGCGAAGGCGTCGACGCCGGAGGCGGTAGCGACATAGCAGGTGACGCTGCCGTGTTCGTTGAGTCGCTGGCCGCGGGTGGAGTGGACCATGTCCTGCATCCGCAGGACTTTCTCGGTGATGGTGGGGAACTGTTCTTGCGCGGTGGACCAGACCAGCCATGCCTCGCTGACGGAGTCGGCTTCGGCTTCCTCGTCGCTGTCGTCGTCGGTGACGCGGCCCTTGTAGAAGTCGTCGAGGATCTTGATCTCGCGGTCTCCTCCGAAGAACTTCTCATCGGATCCGAACGCCTCGGCGGAGGCTCCAAGTCGGTCCTTGATCCGTTGCCGCAGCCGGATCTGCTGCTCGATCTTCTCGTGCGTGATCAGGTACAGGTTGACCGTGTCGGATTTCTGTCCGATGCGGTCCACACGGCCGGCGCGCTGGATGATCCGAATGATCGCCCACGGCAGGTCGTAGTTGATGATGATGTGGCTGTCTTGCAGGTTCTGTCCTTCGGAGAGGACGTCGGTGGCGATGAGGACCTCGATCGGGTTCTCGACCTCGGCGACGTCGTCCTCGGTTTGGCTGGGGAGCTTGTTCGACAGGGGGGAGAAGCGTCGGGCGATTTCGGCGGGATTGTCGGAGTCGCCGGTGGCCAGACCGACGCCGCTGATGCCGGCGTCGGTGAGGGCGGAGGCGATGTACTCGGCGGTGTCGCTGTACTCGGTGAAGATCAGGACCTTCTCACCTGGGTGGTCGTTGGTGAGCAGGTCGACCAGGGCGTTGATCTTGGAGTCGCGGGTGGAGTCCCAGTTGCCGAACTGGTCCAGCAGGGTGGTGATGGTGTCGTTGTCGGCGGCGAGGTCTTTGCGTAGCGAGGTCTTAAAGACGCTGGTGTTGACCCATTTGGTCTTGGCCGGCAGGGTCCTTTTGAGGGTCTCGTAGCGGGTGGCGGTGCTGCCGTGCAGGTCGCCGTCACCTTCGATGTCCTGGTCGCTGACGGCGATCTGTTTGTCGGTGAAGGAGCCGAGCGGGATCGGCAGCTGGTGGTCGATGGCGTGGATGAACAGTTCGTTGCGGGCCCGTTGCCGCTGCAGGGACAGGATGAAGGAGTGCCCGGAGGAGGAGAGCCGTTTGAACAGGCTGATCCGCACGAAGCCGCTGACGTTGCCGCGTCCGGAGCGGATGTCGTCGAGGTTCTTGGTGTCGGCGGCGGTGTGCTGGGCTTTGGGGTTGTCGTAGTCGGCGAGCCGGTACCGGGGCAGGATCAGGTCGCGGATGGCGTCGAGGGTGGACTCCTGTTCCATCAGCGCGGCCGGGTCATCGTCGGTGAAGGCGTGGCTGACCGGGGTGGCGATGCGGGTTGGGAAGTGGAACCTCTGACCGTTGGCGAACTGGAGGTACTCCCGCTCCTGGGTGGTGCCATCAGGTAGGAGGACGCTCTCCTTCTTGGCGGAGCGCTTGATGAAGGATCGGGTGCGACGCACTAAATGGTCGCTCATCAACCGCTTCCAGTCCTCGGGTTCCTCGGAGCGGCGGAACGCGGTGAGGGTGTTGATCTTGCCGTCGACCTTGCTGGCCAGGGCGGGGTCCTTGCGCAGTGCCTCGGCGGGCACGATGCCGAGGTCGTCGTCGGCCTCGAGGTAGAGCCCGATCTGGTTGGCGACGTCGGTGAAGGCGAGGTTGTAGGGGGTGGCGGTCAGCAGCAGGACCTTGGCACCGTTGTCGCGGATGTAGTCCTTGATGGCTTCGTAGGCGATGGTGGAGTTGTTGCGCAGGTTGTGTGACTCGTCGCAGATGACGAGGTTGAACCGTTTGAGCTCGGGCAGCACCTTCTCGGCCATGGAGTAGGGCACCACGCGCCCGTTGATGTCGTACTCGTCGATGTGCTGCTGCCACATGGCCTGCAGGTTCTTCGGGCAGAGCACGAGGGTGGAGTAGTCCTCGGCGGCTTGCAGCATCAGGGCGGTGGCGACGGCGGTGAGGGTCTTGCCGAGGCCGACGACGTCGCCGAGCATGGTCCCGCCGCGGCGCACGATGCGCCGGGAGAGGGTGCGCACGGCGCTCTCCTGGTAGTCCAGGAGCAGGTTGCTCATCGACTTCGGTAGCACGTAGCCCATGCCGTCGCGGGCGTCCTGGGAGAGGGAGTGGCAGACCTTGAGGTAGACCTCGAAGGGGGTGGGCTGGGTTTCGTCGGCCCAGGAGCTTTCGATCAGGTCGATGATCTCGGCGGTGATGTCGAGGGAGAACGGGTCGTTCCAGCGTTGCTCGAACCAGTCGGCGAGCTTGGTGTTGGCGTCGGAGTCCTGGACGTCGATGTTGAGCTCGAGGTTGCGGTGCAGTCCGGCGCCGGTGAGGTTGGAGGAGCCGACGTAGGACCAGCGTGAGCCGTGCCTGTTGGTCGGGGCGTGGAAGATGTAGGTCTTGCCGTGCAGGGGTTTCTCGGTGAAGACCTTCATGGCCACGATGCCCTCGCGCAGCTGCCGTTTGAGTGTTTGCAGGGTGGCTTGGCCTTCGGCGGTGGCCAGGCCTCGCATGAGCTGGTTGCGCAGGTGCGCCACGAGCTGGTCGCGTCGGGCCAGGGCACGTTCCCGGTCGTGGATGTCGGCGCCGTACTCCGGCGGCTGGACCTGGTCTTGGAGCAGGTCGAGCAGCTGTTGGGAGTCGGAGGGGGCCACCATCCCGACCAGGACCCGCGCGGTGGCTCGATCGGTCGGGACGGCCTTGGTGTCGAGGATGTCGGCCAGGCTGGACCAGCCGCGCAGGTCGATGTAGCCGGTGGCGATGTCGACGGTGTCGAAGTCGCTGAGCGAGTACCGCAGCGCCGGCCCGAGGCGGGTGGTGTCGGTGATGTTGTCGTAGAGGTTTGGCACGTCAGTTCCTCAGTGGCTGCTGGGTGTTGGCGGGGGGACGGAGCGTAGACGGTCGCGGGTGGCTGATTCGGGATCTCGTCGGAGCCGTTCCAGGGCGTCGACGGCGATGTGCCGCTCCAGCAGGGAGCAGGTGTGCTTGACGGCGCGCAGCTCTTGGCGCAGCCGGGTGGTCTCTTGTCGGGCTTGCTCGAGCTGTGCGCGGAGGACTCTGACCGGTTCGGGTTCGCGGCCGTGGGTTGTCGCGCAGGCGCGGAACTCGTCTTGGAGGTCGGTGTGTCGGTGGGTGAGGAGCCAGCGCTTGACGCCGGCTTCGTCGGCCAGGGACTTGATGGTGAGCTTGCCGTCGGAGCGGATCGGGGCCCCGTCCAGGAGCCGGGTCATGGCGTCGCGGATCGCGGCGCGTTCAGTGTCGTGGCTACTCATGCTCGCCTGCTGTATGGGTGTCGATGAGGGCTTGGTGGCGTTGTGCGCGCAGCGTCAGTCGTGCCCTGAATGGTTCGGGGGTTGCCGGGGATGCGATCTCCTGGTGCAGGTGCGTGACCTCACTGCGCAGGGTCTCGATGTGGGTGTCGGTGCGGGCGATGTTGGCGCAGCGGCTGTCGCAGCCGCTCAGGTCCGGGGTGGTGGGGTTCTCGGAGGCGCGGGTATCGCGCCGGCACAGGGCCTTGGCCGGGTCGAAGCAGCAGGCCAGCACCTGTCCGGGGCTGTCGTATACACGCATGGCAGGGTTGCTGGCCAGGTCCGCGGCCTGTCGGGCGGTCAGGCTCAGCCCGCCGTAGCGGGCCTGATACTGGTGAACCGCGCTGCGGTACCGGGCGGCGGCGGGGCCGCTGATCGTGGGATGTGCTGGGAGGTTGGCGGCGGCCTCGGTGAGGGTGTCGCTCAGGGCGAGGGCCTCCTCCATGGGGAAGAGGTCTCGTAGTCCCGCGGAGGCACGGTTGCCGTAGCCGTCGGTGGTGGCGGCGTGCAAGTGCCCGTACTGGATGCCGAGGGCGACTCGGCCGCGGGGTCGACGGTAGATGAACCAAGCCAGGGTGCGCCGCAGTCGACGCAGCGAGATCTTCCCGTCCGGGTCGGGCGGGATCGCCTCGTGGGCCCGGCCCAGCTCGCTGGCGCGGGTGTTGGCCCACTCGATGAGAGCCAGGACGGCCACGCCGCGACTGTTCGAGGCTGGCGGGGTGCTCTCCAGGTGCCCCTGGCGTGCGCGGCGAAACAGGTTGGCCGGGAAAATCACCTCTGTGGGGTGTAGCTGCTCCATCGCGCTGATGGCGTCGGCGACCGGTTTAATCGCCACCCATGGGTGGTCCCGTTCGGAGCCCTCGGGCACGGAGCGGCCGTTGACGACGGCGGACTTGAACGTGCGGCCGGTGATGACGAACCCGCCACGACCGGTGGGGGTGCAGCAGCCGCGCCGCAGCGCGAGGACCTCGTCGGCGCGCATCCCGGTCAGGTAGGCGGTGACGATGAGCGCGGCGGTGGCCAGCAGCTGGCGGGCCCGGGCCGGGCTGGCTGCTGTTGCCGGGTCGACCCAGGCGAGGGTGGTGGGCGGTGTCGGCGGTTCGTCGCTGGTCTCGCCGAGGTGGTGGCGGGCGATCAGTGCCGGTGCGTCCTCAAGGATCCGCAGGCACCACACCAGCAGGGCCGACATGGTGGCCGGGTGGATCGGCGGGGTCTTGTTCTCCGGGGACCACTGGTTGGGGCCGAGGACCTCGGCGACGCCGTCCTTCTCCCAGAACGGTTGGCTCAGGCGCGCCTGGGGGCGCAGGTACGGCGCGTAGAGCCAGATCCGGGTCAGCGCAAACAGGCGGCGGCCGCGGGTGGGTTGGGTGACCGGCGCGTCCTGCACGGCCCGGGCGTAGTCGCGCAGGTCTTCCTCGCGCAGGTGCGCGAGCTGGCTGGTGCCTCGTTCGTGGAGCCAGTCCAGGAACGGTCGAAGGTCCTCCCAGAGGGACTTGATGCTGGCGGGGCTCAGGCGGGCACGGGTGGAGACCGGCCGTTCGAGCGCCCCGACGGGGGTATCGGTGGTGAGCACCAGGTAGATGAAGTGCCGCAGATCCTCACGCACCGGCTCGGGGGCGCGGGCGAAGTCGATGGTGATCCAGTTCGCGGTGGGCCGCCCGGACAGCGCGGTCAGGTCCCACGCGGTGTCCCCGTAGCGGGAGCCGCCCGGGACGACCTCGACGGCGGCATCCGGGACGGGCATCGGCGCAACCGTGGCCGTGGCCGGCGGTGCCGTTCCCAGCGGCGGTCGGGCGTGGCTGGTCAGGGCGCTCATCCGTCCAGCTCCCGACGCAGCAGCCGCTCGATCAGGTCACGGTCATGGTCGGTGGCGTGTGCTGCGGCCCTGGTGATCTCGGCTGGGCTGACGGCCTGGGCCAGGACGTCCTCGAGGCGGTCCCGGTGAGTGGCGTACATGCTGGCGAACCGGTCGGGGGCTGCCGTGGCCAGGTTCTCCAGCGCGCTGCGCAAGGTAGCCAGGCGCGGCAGGTGTGCTGGCGTAGCGACCGCGTTGGGGCAGGCCAGGCAGTTCAGGAAGGATGCAGTGCACGGCGTGCCGGCCGGCGCGAAAGGGCTGTGCAGGTGGTCCAGGCAGGCGCCGGTGGCGGTGTCCAGACGGTGCTCGCGCAGGGCCTGGCGGGTCTCCTCGGAGGTTTCGACCTGGCTGGCATCGTCCACCCACCGCATGGGCATGGTGTCGTGGGCGTGGGTGAGCGCGTCGGCCTGGCCCTGCAGGATGACGTCGGCGACCAAGGCGGCGGTCAGGGCCTCCGGTGAGCGGTACGTGTCCTCGCTGACGGCGTCGCTGTTCTGACTGGCTTTGCGGTTGACCACCTGCTCGGTCAGGCGGAGCCTGGCCAGGGACACCATCAGGGGTTCGCCGTTGTCACCGGCCACCTTGTGCCGGCTGGACCACTCTGTTGCGGTGCCCCCGTTGGTCAGGCCCTCGACCAGGAAGACGCGGCTCGGGTGGGTGGTCGCGTTGTGCGAGCTGGCCGCGATGAGGAGTTGGTCGCTGGGGTGGCCCATGTCTCGGGCTGCGGCGCGGGCGGTCTCGGTCATGGACATCCCCAGCTCCAAGGTGCGGGCACCGGGGCCGGTGTGGGAGTGGGTGAAGTGCCTCAGCCGCCGCCGCCGTGGCTTGTCCAGGTGGGTCAGCAGCACCGCCTCACCCCGGTGGTCCTGGCCGGCGACCTCCGGCACCTGCAGGGAGGTGAGGGTGGACAGGTTGTAGCCGCGGTCGCAGACCAGCAGCACCATCAAGGAGAACGTCTCCAGCTTGGTCGGGAACAGTGCGTTTGTCGGTGCTACCGACGGGTGGCCGAGGAGCTCGCTGACCGAGGTCGCAGGCTTGCGGTACCCGCTGTTGGGGTCGAGTCGACCGGAGCGGTAGAGCCGCTCCAGGAGCTCGCCGGCATCCCAATTGCGGCCATTCATGAAGACCGCGCCCTCGACCCCGCTCGGCTCACCGGCCCAGTGCGCCTGCAGACGCTCGGTGTTGCGCCGCACCCGCGCCTCGGCGGCGCGCACATCCTTCAGGGCAGCCGAGCGGATTCGGGTGAACTCGTTCGGGCTGTAGGAGGATCGCAGCCGTCGACGAGGCTTGCTCGTGCGGTGCGCCATCGCCCGCAGCGTCAAGGCCGGGACCTCGGGGCAGTGCCGCAGCAGGGTGCGCATGACCGAGACTTGACCCGGCCACCGGTTGCGGGACTCCACCGAAGCCCGCCAGGCCCACCACTGCTCGACGGTGAGGTTGGCCAGGCTCTCGATGTCGATGCCCAGCGGCTGAAGCTGCTTGAGGAAGGAGCGGGCCAGGGCGTGGCCGCTGCGCACAGAGGCTGGTGACTGCCACGGACCGTGCGGGCTGCTGCAGGCGACGAACGCGCGGATCAGTTCGGCCCTGACCTGCCCGTGGGCCGGGAGGTCGGCGAAGCTGAACGGTCCGTGGGCCCGGCCGGTGCCGTCGACAACTGTGACGGCCAGCCCGCTCTCGTCCGCCGGCAGCCGGCGCTGGTACCCCCGTTGGGGCAGCGCGGCACGTGTCGTCACGCTTCCATCCCGAGGTTGACCAGTCCGGTGCGGGCCAGGTGGCGGGTCACCGTCGAGGAGAACGCCGCGTCCTCGCTGACCCCGTCGTCGTTGAGGAACAGCTCCACCTGCAAACCGCTGACCGGCTCGAGATAGATGCTCCGGGTGGTCTCCGGGCTCCGGTGGCCCAACAGCGTTTGGACCAGCACCCACGGGTCACCGAACATCAGCCGGTACTCGCGCCGCTCCTCAGGCGTCAGTCCCATCCGGCGGTCGAAGGCGTGCGTGAGGGTCAGCAGCATCCGTAACGCAAACGAATGGCGCAGCATGTGCGGATGGCACGAGACCGGCACCCCCAACCGATGACAACGTCGCGAGGCCTGCGCGAAGACCCGCTCCCAGCTGTCCGGGTCCATCGGCACCCCTGACTCGCCCAGGAACACCATCGCCGGCTCCCACCCGCCGGGGCCTTGCACGAACAGCTGCCGCCGCTGCGAGAGCGACAGGTCACCGACTAGTACCGCCCGGTCCCGGCCGGTGCTCTCCTCCCGCACTGTCAACCTCGGACCATGACGATCCGTGAGCAGCAGCCGGTCGCCGCTGGTGTATCGACCCGCCTGGTGCGCCCGCCCGATCGCCGCGGCACGGCTCGAGAGGACGTAGGCCTCGATCCCGGACAGGGCCTCCCGGCTGACCCAGAAGTCACGGCCTCGCCGCATCTTCGCTACCTCCGGTCCGATCCGCCCAGCCAGATAGCTGGACTCGGCGTCGAGTCCCGGCAGCTCCATCAACAGCAGCGACCCGCCCTCCCGCAGACGCAGCCCGCTGCTCCACAACAGGTCAGCGAACGCGGTGTTCCGGCCATCGTTGCGGCCGCGCCATCGCGAATCCCGTTCCCCATCCAGGGTGCAGCCCGCCAACCCGATGCTGCGCCACTGCGAATAGGCCCTCGGTGTCAACCACTTGACCCTGTTGCTCCGTGCTTCACGGTGGGAACGCAACCCCGCACTCCCGCCCGGGTCGATAACAGAGGACGGGCTTCCCGCGACTACTCCCCGACGCTGCTGCCACAGGTAGAACCGCTGACACGCCGCCCACTCCCGAGCGAACTTGCTCGCCGACACCCGTCGCGGGTTCCGCTCATCGCGACGGCGCCAGAACTCATAGTCCAAAGCGTCATCGAAGGAGGCCTCGCGCCATCGGCGCCCCTGCCCCTCCAAGAAACTGAGGAACAGTCGCAGATCCTTGGCATACGACAACTGAGTCTGATCCGACAACAGACCAAAGCTCGGCGAAGCGAAATACCCCAGCACATCCACATCCGGCACGCCATCCGGACGCAGCAGGAACGGCTGACCCGGACGCAGCCCAAGAGCTCGCTCCCGACCGATCAGCTCAGCCTCGCCGCGAGACGCCTCACCCCGTCCAACACGCTCAGGCAGCGACCGCCCCAGCCTCCACATCACTCCCGGATCCCCCGCACTCACCCCCACAACCTAGTCCCCAACACTCCCACTGTCCGGGGAAGGGCGGGTCGGTCAGGATCAAGTCCACCTGCCCCTTCTCGCGATACAGCGACGCCAAAGCCTGGAGGTTGTCGCCTTCGATCAGTAAGTTCTTCGCGCGCGCATCCTCGTCACCGGCCCCATGGGCCTTGACGGTGCGCAGGGTACGCGGTCGGACCCTACGTCCGAGTTGACGGGCAAGCACCTTCCCAGGGAACGACAGGTTGACACCGGCCCCGGTCTTCTCCCTGATCATCTCGATGAGTTGTTCGATTGGGAGGGATTCGAGATCCGTCAGGTCGTCCATGCTGCACTCCTTGGCTTCGCGGATGGTTGTTCTGGCCTGTCCGCGCACGCCCAATAGTCCCGCTGTGTCGGCCTATCGACGGGCTTCCCGTCCTGCCTTGTCACCTCATCGCCCTCTCTCGTGCGAAGCCGATGGGCCGGGAGGGAGAGTTGGGCGCGGCTTGGGATGACCAACATGGAGGCTGCTGAAATCTCGGTTTGGGTAGCCCGCGTTCTCCTTCATCTGCTCGAGGGTGAGTAGCTCACTGCTGGGGACGAGCCGATCTTGGGGGTAGCGGGCCAGGACGAACTCGGTGAACAGGGGTACGGCCATGGCGA
>Ga0116179_1002126_pt1 | contig 14421 bp, 14 predicted proteins | sample AD_UKC071_MetaG_FD_89751 | JGI IMG/M metagenome (GOLD analysis project Ga0116179, IMG submission 89751) | Active sludge microbial communities of municipal wastewater-treating anaerobic digesters from USA - AD_UKC071_MetaG | ecosystem: Engineered > Bioreactor > Anaerobic > Digestate | place: USA...
ACGATGTCGGTCAGCAGGTTGGCCAGCACCACCGAGATGCTGATCATCAACAGGATCCCGGTCATCACCGGGTAGTCACGCTTGGTGATCGACTCGTACAGCAGCCGGCCGATGCCCGGCCACGAGAAGACCGTCTCGATCATGACCGAACCGGCGAGGATGTAGCCGAGGTTGTAGCCGATCACCGTCACGACAGGGGGCGATGCGTTCCGCACGGTATGGCGCAGCAGCACCTGCCAGTCGGTGAGCCCCCGGGATCGAGCCGCAGTGATGAAGTCGGACGAGTCGACCTCCAGCATGCTGGCCCGGGTCATCCTGCCGATCAGGGCGGTGTAGCGGAACGACAGGGCGACGGCGGGCAGCACCAGGTATGGCAGCAGTTCCAACCAGGTGAAGTTCGATCCCCGTACGGGCTGGGCCCCACCAAGCGGCAGCCAGCCCAGCTGGACAGCGAAGACGATGATCAGCAGCTGGCCGAGCCAGAACTCGGGCACGGAGTAGCCAAGCAGGGTGACACCCTGGGTGCCGCTGTCGACCGGCGTACCACGCCACCGAGCACCGATGGTGCCCAGTGCGACACCAGCGACGGTCGCGATCGCGAGCGCCGTGAGGGTCAGCTTCACCGTCTGCGGCAGCCGCTCGAGCAGGAGTGTTGCCACTGGCTGGTGCTGGGACAGCGACTGGCCGAGGTTGCCCCGACCGATCTCGACGAGGTAGCGCCACAGTTGCACATGCATGGGCTGGTCGAGACCGTACTGGGCCCGCACCTGGTTGATGTACTCCTGCGACGCCGGGTAGTCGCCGATCAGCACCGTGACCGGGTCGCCGGGGGCGGCCTTGATCAGGATGAAGTTGACGATGACGACGGCAATCACGAGCGGCACGGCGTAGACCAGCCGCTTCAGGATGAACGCGACCACCCAGGTGCGGTGCATGCGCTGCGTCCCTTCTCGTCGACCTCAGGGGCCGCGGACGCCCGCGACCCCACCCGAGTGCTGCCTACTTGACGTCGACCTGGCCGAACTGGTCGGACGGGTTCACACCCACATAGAGACCGGTGATGTTGGTGCGGTTCACGTCGGCCTGCAGCTCATCGAACAGGATCAGTGTCGGCACCGCCGCGTCGATGATGGCCTGGGCCTGCTGGTAGAACTTGCCGCGCTCGGCCTGGTCGGGCTTGGCAGCCGCATCGGTGAGCAGCTTGTCGACCTCGGCGTTGGCGAAACCGGTCGGGTTGACGTTGACCGTACGCCCTGTGTTCGTGAGGTACAGGCGGTGGTAGCCGATGGCCGGGTCGCCCGAGCTGCTGAACGACTGCAGCGACATGTCGAAATCACGCTTGGCGTAGACCTTGTCACGGAACACCGAGTTCTCGAGCGGCTCGAGCTTCACCTCGATGCCGATCTGAGACAGGTTGTCCTTGATGATCTGGGCGGCCGCGACAAACTGGGGGCGCGCAGCGTCGTACGTGAGGCGGAGCCCACCAGCAACCCCACCGGCCGCGGCGACATCGGTCTTGGCCTTCGCGGGATCCAGCTTGTAGAGCTTGTCGTAGCTCGAGTCCTTGTTCACCGCCCACGGGAAGCCTTCACCCCAGGCGCCGACGCCCGGCTTCGCGAGCCCACCCATGGCCTGGGTGACGATGCGAGGACGGTCGACCGCAGCCGCGATCGCCTTGCGGATCTCGGGCTTGGCCAAGGCAACGTTGGCCTGGTTCATCTGCATGAAGTACAGCGCGGGGATCGCCGTCTGCTTGTTGACGTTGACGTTCGGCTTGCCCTCGATGTCCTTGATGTTCGCCTGCGGCAGCATCACGGCGGGAAGGATGTCGACCTCGCCGGCGACGATCGCGTTCACCCGGTTCTGCGGCTCGGTGATGATGCGGAACAGCAGCGAGTCGACCTTCGGCTGACCCTGGGCCCAGTAGGCAGTGTTCTTCTCCAGGGTGATCGACTGGCCGGCCTTCCACTCCCCGAACTTGAACGGACCCGTACCGACCGGGGCGCGATTGGCCGGGTTCGACTTCACGTCGCCCTTGCCCTCGTACACGGCCTTGCAGAGGATCGGGGTGTCGAAGACCTTCATCTGGATCAGGAACGGCGCGTACGGCGACTTGAGCTTGAACTCGATCGTCTTCGGGTCCTTGATCGTGATCGACGCGATCTTGGAGATGACGCCCTGGGCGCGCGCGTTGTCCTTCAGCAGGGTCTCGAACGAGTACTTCACGTCGTCGGCGGTGAACGCGGAGCCGTCATGCCACTTCACGTTCTCCCGCAGGGTGAACGTGTAGGTGAGGTTGTCGGCTGACGTCTCCCACTTGGTGGCCAGCTGAGGCTGCGGCTTGCCCTCCTTGTCGAGCCAGACGAGCCCTTCGTACACCTTCACGTTGACATCGAGCGCCTGGTAGCCCGTGGTGAGGCCAGGGTTCAGCGAGTCGGGATCGGAGTCGGTGACGATGATCACCTGCTTCGGCTTCGCCGTACCGGTGCTCGCGTTGCCACCGCTGCCGCCGTTGCCTCCACCACACGCGGCCAGGGCACCGAGCCCCATCGTCGCCAGCGCGCCAACCAGAACTGTCCGCCGAGTGGGCATCGTTCGCTCCTGAAGTTCATTGCCTGTTTCCCTCACTGTGAGGGATCGCGATCAGCCTAGGCGAGACCTCTGACGGTTTCCGACCCCAGACAGCCCATGGACGGTCACAGTATTGAAACGACTCGGTCTCAGATCTGCATCCCGGTCTGCCAGGCCCGCCAGACATCGGCGGCACCCGTGACCGTGACGTCATCTCCTCGGTTCCACAAAGCGAGATAGAGCGCAGTCGCCTTGCCCGCGACGGTGGCGGTCGCGCCTGCGGTGACGCCCGGCGTGGTACGGGGAATGTCGCCACCGAGATGGACCGTCCAGCCCGGCTCACCGTCGGGTGCAACCGTCAAGTTGACCTCACTGGGATACCGCAGATCGCAGGTGGCCCGCGTTGCCACCCCGACGATCAGCTCGTCGATGCCATCGGCCGCAAGCCGGTCGCGGAACCACAGTTGCTCGGGTGTGGGCGGACGCCCGAGAGCAGCTGCCATCGCATCGACGGCATGGATGGTGGTCTCATGGCACATCCGCCGTGCGTACGCGGCACGCGGTCGAAGGCCACTCTCGATGAAGAAGGGGATGTCGAGGTCATCGGGAGCGTTGCCGAGGGCGTTCAAGACCTCCACCAGAGCGTCATCGAACCAGCCCAGCAGGTCGTCGGAGGAAGCTGCCTCTGCCTCGATCTCCGCTGGTGGTCGCCCCGGCCGCTGGTCCACCCGCGCAGCCACCGCCCGGTACACCCGGCCCAGGTGCGTGACGAGGTCCCGTACGGTCCAGCCTGGGCAGGTGGGCACGGAAGCCTCCAGCCCTGCGCGAACGGCGTTGTTGCGCAGCACAGCGGCCGCGTTGCCGATGGCCTCCCCGTACTCCTCCAGCTCCAGGTACCTCGTCATGGGGCGACCGTACCGACTCCCCCGTGGGATCGGTCCAAAGACCGACCTGTTGTCCAGAACGGCACGCCCGCCCTGAGCCCAGGTCTAGGGTCGGCAGTGTCATCCGCGATCGTCGGCGGAGCCCGTACGCGCCCCTGCGACGTCGGAGCCAGCCCGAGAGGAGCAGCCATGGTGAAGATCGCTGACGTGCAGGTCGTCTGTACGGCGCCGGAGGGAATCAACCTCGTCGCGGTGAAGGTCCTGACCGACGTCGACGGCCTGTACGGGCTCGGCTGCGCGACGTTCACGTACCGCCACAAGGCCGTGGTGACGCTGATCGAGGAGTACCTCAAGCCGCTCGTCATGGGTCGCGATGCCGAGCAGATCGAGGAGATCTGGCAGCTGATGCACCAGAACGCCTACTGGCGTTATGGCCCGATCGAGAACAACGCGATCTCTGGCATCGACATGGCGTTGTGGGACATCAAGGGAAAGCTCGCCTCGATGCCGGTCTACCAGCTGCTCGGTGGCAAGGTGCGCGAGGGGGTGCCGGTCTACCGCCACGCCGATGGCCGCTCGCTGGGGGAGCTGGTCGAGAACGTGCAGGCCTGGATGGAGTCGGGCGTGCAGTACGTGCGCTGCCAGATGGGTGGGTACGGGGGCGGTCGGCTCGCTGACGCCGGTTCCCTGTCGCCCGAGGGTGCGCTGCCCGGGCTGTATCTCGAGCAGCGCGCCTATATTCGCGACACGATCACCATGTTCGAGCATGTCCGCTCCGCGGTGGGGTTCGAGGTGGAGCTGCTGCACGATGTGCACGGCCGGTTGAAGCCGATCGACGCGATCCGGCTCGCGAAGTCGCTGGAGCCGTACGAGCTGTTCTTCCTCGAGGACGCCCTCGCGCTGGAGGACGAGGAGTGGTTCGGTGAGATGCGCGCCCAGACCACGACGCCGATCGCGATGGGTGAGCTGTTCACCAACCCGTTCGAGTGGCGGCGGTTGATCGAGTCGCGGGTGATCGACTTCATCCGCGTGCATCTGACCGCGGCCGGGGGCCTGACGCCCGTACGGAAGCTGCAGATCCTCGCGGAGTCGTACGGGGTGAAGACGGCCTGGCATGGCCCGGGCGACATGTCACCGATGGCACACGCGGCGAACATCCACCTCGACGTGGCGTCTCGGAACTTCGGGATCCAGGAGTGGTCGGGCACTCGCCCGCCGAACTTCATCCTGCACGATCTGGCTGATGCCTCCGAGGCGCTCGTGGACGTCTTCCCCGGGCTGCCGGAACAGCGCGGTGGCTACGTGTACCCCAACGACAAGCCTGGGTGGGGCATCGAGCTGGATGAGAAGGCAGCTGCGAAGTACCCATGCCACTCCGGCGTGACGACCTGGACCCAGACCCGGCTGCGCGACGGGTCCCTGCAGACCCCCTGACAGATCGCGGCCAAGGGGGCAGGCTGGAGACATGGCGACCTACGCGGTGAACCCGGCCGGCGTCGAGAAGGCGCGGCAGCTGATCAAGGCGAAGCAGTACGTCCTCGAGTCCGTCTGGGGTGATGTCCAGCCCTCGACCGAGGATCAGAACGCCTTCCTGGAGCGGCACAAGGACGACTATGAGGCGTACGGAGAGTGGTTCCTTGGCCTGACCGAGGGGCCAGCCGACGACACGAAGGCGCGGTACGCGTTCGGGTACGGCGACTTCCGGCGGCTCCATCGGTCGGGATTGATTGCCTGCGTCTACCGTGCTGCCGAGTGGCATCACAAGGACGTCGAGCTCGCGGCGCATGAGCTCTTGCAGGAGCTGGACGCAGCGACCGGGCACCAGCCATCAGGCTCGTGAGTGGCTGGGTCACCTGAGGTCGCGGTCCGGCCTGCGGTGGCTGCCGACGCTGCGGCCGTCGCGAGGATCCACCACCGCGGCTGGACCGAGTCCTACCGCGGCCTGGTTCCGCACGCCCATCTGGAGGGACTTTCGTACGACGCCTGCCTCGCCAGGTGGCAGGCCGGGATCCAGGGAGCGACCAGGATGCTGGTCGCCGACGTCGGGTCCGCAGTCGTGGGCTTCGTGACCTTCGGCCCCTCGGCAGACGCCGACGCCCGAGCAGCCGGTGAGGTGTGGGACCTGTGGGTTCTGCCTGAGGAACGCAGCCGAGGAATCGGTGCAGCTCTTCTCCAAGCCGGGCTGGTTGAGCTGGCGACCTCGTACCGCGCGGGCCTGGTCTGGGTCCTGGAGGGCAACGCCCGTGGTCGCGCCTTCTACGAGCGGCACGGCGGAGTGCGGGACGGCGTGTCCCGTACCCAGCTCGTGGCCGGCGGGACGATGGCCGACGTCCGGTACCTGTTCGACCTGCGCGGCGTTCCCAGCGTGGGCCAGTAGTCTGAGCCGGCTGCACCCGACGGAAGGCTCCTGAATGAACTGGCTCCACGCTGTGATCCTGGGCATCGTGGAGGGACTCACCGAGTTCCTCCCCGTATCGAGCACCGGCCACCTCACGGTCGTCGAGAAGCTCCTCGGCTACCAGATCAACGACCGCGGCATCACGGCCTTCACCGCGGTCATCCAGGTGGGCGCGATCCTTGCGGCTGTTGTCTACTTCGCCCGCGACATCGTTCGGCTGGCGACGGGCTGGTTCCGTGGTGTCTTCAACGCCGAGCATCGCCAGGACTCCGACTACAAGCTGGGCTGGGGGGTCATCATCGGCGTCATCCCGATCGTTGTCGCCGCGCTGGTGTTCAAGCCGTTCATCACCGGTGCCCTGCGGTCGTTGTGGGTGGTAGCGGGCGCCCTGATCGTCTGGTCGATCGTCCTGTGGCTGGCTGACCGGAAGATGGATGCCACTGCAAACCCGAGGGATGAGTCGTCGATGACGATGAAGGACGCGCTGATCATCGGTCTGTGGCAGTGCATCGCCTTGATCCCGGGCATCTCCCGTTCTGGCGCCACGATCTCGGGCGCGCTGTTCCGCGGCATCGACCGAGTGACAGCGACGCGCTGGTCGTTCTTCCTGGGCATCCCGGCGTTGATGGCGGCGGGCATCTACGAGGCGTTGGGTGAATACAAGAACATCTCCGAGACCGTCGGCTGGGGCGCGACGTTCCTGGGGATGACGGTGTCGTTCGTGGTGGCGTACGCGTCGATCGCCTGGCTGCTGAAGTTCGTGGCGTCGAACAAGTTCACGGCCTTCGTCATCTACCGGATCGTCGCGGGGCTCGTGATCATCGCCCTGCTGCTGACCGGTGTCGTCACCCCGACCTGACCGCGCCGCGATGACCGAGCTCACCCGGGCGGTTGACTTGAGGTCCGGACCTGCCCGGGTCGGGATAGCTCAGGAACAAAAAGACCCGGCCCACGAGGGACCGGGTGAGTATGGACCCATCTTGGCAAACTCCGTCGCCGTTATCAACCATCACCATCCTTGTGGCTTCCGTTGCCCGCCCGTGGGATCCGTGAGCTGGTTGCGGAGGTAGGCCACCTTCTGAACGTTCCACCACCAGTGATCCCCCACACCGTCGGTCTGCTTGCCCTGCAGGGCACCCGCCGTCTTGCTTCCTTGCGGGTTGATCACCCCGACCGGGACTCTCGCGCGCACCTCCCGCACCGGCAGAGCGAGGTCGGAATCGTTCGAGACGACAACGGCGGCATCGACCTTCCCTGCCAGGACGTCAAGCAGCAGGTGCGTGGCGACGTTGACATCGCTGCCTTTCTCCTCGAGGTGCAAGTACTGGGCCATGTAGCGAGCCCCGCGAACAGGTTGGCCACCCGAGTCTTGGACCACCACGGGCCAGGTTGCCTCGTGGATCACAGGACGACGAGTAACCGGGTCCAGAGTGGCCAACAAGCCTCGTTTCGTTCTCGCCACGTAGTTGCCGTATTCGATCCAGTCGACGACACCGCCGTTCTGAAGTGCCTTCAGATACACGTCCTGATCAGCGAACGCGGACGGGTTCGTCGACGAATCGACTCGAGCCGTGCAGTACACCACGCGATCGACCGTGGCGGAGCGCCAAGCGCCCTGCTGAGCAATGATGTGGGCAGCGAACGATCGAACATCCAGCCAGCGCCAGCCAGCGGTCCCCCGGCCGCAGACGGTTCTGCCCCCGTAGTACAGGTTGTATCCGTCCACGTAGACACCGACTCTCATGCCGTCGACGTTACGCAACGGCTCAGACAGAAATGCCCACCCGTTTCGCCCGTGCTTGCGAGCCCTCCTGGACCAGGTCCTTGTTGGTCAGGTCGAGCCGCGGCGCGGCGACCGACCCCGCCACCCCAGCGTGTGCAGATCCGCCACCAGCTGCTCAGTCAGCCCATGCAGCTATCCAAGCCCATCCGCCGCTCGACGGCCGCCGCGATGGTTACAGCCTCAGGCTCACGAGCCCATCGGGTCGCGTAGCGTGGTCGCCATTATGGTCGCCACGCCCTCCACACCATCCGGTATCCCGGAGCCAGCTCCGACAGTCCCGCCTGACCCCTCCGACGAGCGCCCTCTCATCGCCCGAGCAGCGGCCCGGCTCATCCGACACGCGCGGTGGTTCAGGATGGCGTTTCTGCTGACAACCATCCTGTCGCTGGGGCTCAGCGCCTACTTCGTCCTGCTGCTCGTGGCCTCAGCGAGCGCTGGGACGCTGACCACCGAGGCAACCGTCCTCGCCACGCTCTACCTCGTCGTGACGATCGGCAGCGCCGCCGGCGGACTGGCCCTGTCGGTCATGAACCAGACGGAGCAGAACCTGCCCCGCGCCCGGCTGACTGCGCGCGTCACGCTCGTTCTGCTTGTCGTGAGCCTGATTCTCGTCACGATGACGCGAGGCTTGGTTCTGCTGTCGGTGATCTACCTCTTCCAGCTCGCCTGCGTCGTGGTGTTCCAGCTCGTGACCGACCCCCACCTCAACCGGTCATCGACCAACCGATCACCCTGGGGCTCGGAGTCGCAGCTCAGCCACAAGGGCTACATCCCGCTCAACTTCTTCAACATCTTCTGGATTTTCCTCGTCGCCAGCGTCGTCGGGCTGTTCATTGAGGTCATCTTCCGGGCCATCACCGCCGGTGTTTACGAAGACCGCGCTGGCCTGCTGTGGGGGCCCTTCTCCCCCATCTATGGCTTTGGCGCCGTGCTGATGACCGTCGCCCTGAACCGCTTCTGGGACAAGTCGAAGGTGATCATCTTCGTCGTCGCCGGTGCGATCGGGGCCGCGTTCGAGTTCGCCACCAGCTACTTCATGGAGAAGTCCTTCGGCATCGTCGCGTGGGACTACAGCGGCACCTTCCTTAACATCGATGGCAGGACGAACTTCGCGTTCTTCTGCGCGTGGGGCCTCCTCGGTCTGGCGTGGATCAAGCTGCTCCTGCCCGACGTCCTCAAGATCGTTGATGCGGTGACGCTTTACCTCCGGACGGCCCTGACGGTAGCCGCCACCCTGTTCATGCTCGCCAACGGCGTCACCACACTCGTGGCGCTCGACAGCTGGTACGAGCGCGAAGTCGGCCACGCGCCCGCCAATGTTGTGCAGGAGTACTGCGCCACGCACTTCGACAACGACTACATGGCCAAGCGCTTCCAGACCATGAACCTGAACCCAGACAGGGCCAGCCGCATCTGACATCGCGGAAGCCGTACTCCCACGCCCACTAGGGTTCACCACATGCAGACACGGCACGTGGGCACGTCAGGGCTGCGGGTTTCTCGACTCGGCCTCGGCACCATGACGTGGGGCCGTGACACCTCCGTACGGGATGCCGGCGCTCTGGTCGACACGTTCTGCGAAGCTGGCGGAACCCTGATCGACACAGCTGCGGCGTACGGACACGGCGAGGTCGAGAAGCTGCTCGGCCATCTGATCAAGTCTCGGCGCGACGACGTCGTGGTTGCCACCAAGGCCGGTTACGTGCTGCACGACAAGGCGCGGGTGGTCGACACATCGCGCAAGGCCATGTTGGATGACCTGGCTGGCTCGTTGAGGCGGCTCAAGATGGATGCCGTCGACCTGTGGCAGGTGCACGCGTGGGGCGACGCTCCCCTCGAGGAGACGCTGGCAGCCCTTGACCACGCCGTCACCCGGGGCATGGCCCGTTACGTGGGTCTCTCGAACTTCATCGGCTGGCAGACCGCTCAGGCAGTGACATGGCAGCGGGCGGTACCCGGCCGGGTACCGATCGCGTCGGCCCAGGTCGAGTACTCGTTGCTCGCCCGTCGAGCTGAGGTGGAGATCCTGCCAGCCGTACGGGCCCTCGGTCTCGGCTTCCTGCCCTGGTCGCCGATCGGCCGCGGCGTGTTGACGGGGAAGTACCGGCGAGTTCTCCCCCGCGGCTCCCGCGGAGCGTCGGAGCACTTCGGCTGGTTCGTGGAGCCGTACCTCGACACCCGGTCGAAGAGCGTCGTCGAAGCCGTCGCCACGGCAGCCGACGGTCTCGACCTCACCCCGGCCCAGGTGGCTCTGCTGTGGGTACGTGACGCCCCAGGGGTGACCGCGCCGCTGCTGGGTGCCCGCACGGTGGAGCAGCTGCAGCCCTATCTCGAGGTCGAGGATCAGACCCTCCCGGATCCCATCGTCAGCGCCCTCGACGACGTGTCCGGCGGACCGAACGCCGGCCGTGCGGGCGTCAAGGCAGAGTGACGTCGATGGACACCATCGAGATTGAGTCGCTCGAACAGTTCGACGCTGCGCGCGCTGCTTCTCCGCAGTTGCGAGGGATGCTCGTGCAGTCGGTTGACCTGTCCGAGCGGGAGAAGGACCTGCTCAGTTCGAAACCGCGCGGCGCTGTCTTTCTCGGTTGCTCCCTGACGGCCCGCTCGGAGTCCTACCTGCAGCGCGGTGGAGCATTGATCTTCCCTCGGCTGCCTGATCTGCCCTTCGACCCCTACCGGGCACTGCTCTACTCACCGACCGACCTGTACGAAGGGCTGGCCGAGGCCTACACCCGGACCCCCGATGCGACCATCTACGCCTGGACCAGAACCCTCAGCCACCCGCCTGGGCTTCGCTCCACCCTCGCGATGAGCCTGCATGACCACTCGGTTGGTGATGCTCTCGACGAGGCGCTTGCGGACGTCTCCCCTGAGCTCACCGTCGGTGTGATGGGTGGCCACGCCCTGCTCCGTACAGACCCGCTCTACCGCGAGGCGGCAGTCCTGGGATCCCGGCTCGCTGAGGCTGGCCGGACCGTCCTGACAGGCGGCGGTCCGGGAGCGATGGAGGCAGCCAACCTCGGTGCCTACATCGCGGGTCATCCTGAGCTCCTCAACGAGGCGCTGCTCGGGCTGGCGGCCGTCCCCACGTTCAAGGGAGACCATGGGATCGACGGCTGGGCCATGACCGCGCAGGCAGTCTTGACCGCCCACCCCGACGGAGTCGCCAGCTACGGCATCCCCACCTGGTTCTATGGCCACGAGCCGCCGAACCTGTTCGCCACCCAGATCGCGAAGTACTTCTCGAACGCCCTCCGCGAGGACACCCTGCTCACCCGATGCCGAGGCGGGATCGTCTACCTGCCGGGTGCCGCAGGCACCGTACAGGAGATCTTCCAGGCCGTGACCGAGAACTACTACGCCACGGACCCCGCCCGGCTGGCTCCGCTCGTTCTGGTAGGGCACAAGCAGTGGACGACCCGGCTCCCGGCCTGGCCACTCCTGCAGCGTCTGGCTGCGGGCCGTCCCATGGAGTCGACGGTGCACCTCGTGGACACCGTGGCGGAAGCTGAAGCGGTGCTCTTGTCGCGGTGACGGGTCAGACGACGCAGAACTCGTTGCCCTCCGGATCGGTCATCACGACCCAGTGGCCCATGGGTCCGTTGTCCACCTCCTCAACCTGGGTTGCTCCGAGAGCTACCAGTTCAGCCGCGACCCGTCGAAGGATCTCAGCGTCACGTGACTCTCCGTACCGGCAGCCCTAACTGACCGCGCCTCCGAGCAGCGTCAGGACTCTCGCTCGGAGGCTGCCAGCTGCCCGCACGCACCGTCGATCTCCCGGCCGCGCGTATCCCGTACGGTCACCGGGACGCCGTGAGCCTCCAGCCGGCGGACGAACTCCCGCTCGTCCTCCCGGCGCGACGCCGTCCACTTGGACCCGGGTGTGGGGTTGAGCGGGATCAGGTTGACATGCACCCAGCCCCAGACGCCACGCTTCTTGAGCGCCTTGGCCAGCAGGTCGGCGCGGAACGCCTGGTCGTTGATGTCCTTGATCAGGATGTACTCGATCGAGACCCGTCGCTTCGTCCGTTCCGCATAGCCCCACGCCGCGTCGAGGACCTCGTCGACCTTCCAACGCTCGTTGATCGGCACAAGCTCGTCGCGCAGCTCGTCATCCGGCGCATGCAGCGACAGGGCAAGCGTGACCGGGATCCCTTCTCCGGCCAGCTGCTCGATCCGAGGAACCAGGCCGACCGTCGACACTGTCACGCCACGCGCCGAGATACCCAACCCGTCGGGCGCAGGTGACGTGATCGCCCGTACGGCGGCGACGACCGCCTTGTAGTTGGCCAGCGGCTCGCCCATGCCCATGAAGACGATGTTGTTGAGCCGCCCAGGACCACCCGGCAGGGAACCTTCGGCCAGCGTGGCTGCCGCGGCTCGCACTTGTTCGACGATCTCGCCCGTCGACATGTTGCGGTCGAGCCCACCCTGACCCGTCGCGCAGAACGGACAAGCCATCCCGCAGCCCGCCTGGCTGGAGACACACAGCGTCGACCTGACGCCGACAGCCCGTGCACCATCCGGGTCATCGGCCGATGCCGCCTCGCCGCGGCGGAGCCCGTACCGCATCAGCACCGACTCGACGAGTGTGCCGTCGTGCAGCTTCCACAGGGTCTTGGCTGTCGCTCCCCCGTCGGTCTCGCGCTGCCGGATCCTGGTCAGCAGGGGCGGGAAGAACGCCTCACGAACACTGTGGCGCACCGCGGCCGGCAGGTCGGTCCAACCATCCGGATCGACGCTGAGGCCCTCGAAGTAGTGCTGTGAGATCTGCTTCGCGCGGTAGCCGGGCAGGCCTGCCTCGGTGACGGCGGCGGTACGGTCGCCAGCTGGGAGGTCGGCCCAGTGGCGTGGCGGCTTGCCTCGTTTGGGGGCGGCGAGGGTGAGCTTCAGCTGGCGGATCGGGTCGCCCGCGGGCTCGGGTGCGGCGTCCGGCCGCGTGGGGTCAGACACCGGGCACCAACAGGAACATCACGAACCACGCAGCGGGAGCGGCCACGAGCACGGAGTCGATCCGGTCCATGACTCCGCCATGGCCGGGCAGGAAGTTGCTCATGTCCTTGATGCCGAGGTCACGCTTGACCATCGACTCGACCAGATCACCGGAGGTGCCGGTCACGACCATCACCGCACCCAGGACGAGGCCGACCCAGAACTGCGCACCGAGCGCGAAATGCGCCATCGCCGCACCGACAGCCATGGCCAGAAGGAACGACCCGACCAACCCCTCCCAGGTCTTCTTGGGACTGATCCGCGGGGCCAGCTTGTGTCGACCGAAGAGCACCCCGGCGATGTAGCCGCCCGTGTCACTCGCCGACACGCACAGGATCGTGGCGGCCACCCGGATCGCGCCTTGACTCTCGCCGAGCATCAAGGTCAGGAACGAGCCGAGCAAGGGAAGATAGGCGATCGTCAGCATGCTGGCCGCTGCGTCCCGTACGAAAGCGACCGGACCCTGGAGCATCCGCCACATCAGCGCGGCGACAACCGTCAGGCCGAGCGACGCCAGCAGGACGGTGGTTGACGGCAGCTCGCCGGGGCGTTCGGCGGCCAGGTACGACCCGACGACGATGGCCACGGTGCCGACCACGATCGGCATGATCGCCGAGCTCATCTTGGCGTGGTCGCGCATCGCGACGTGGAGCTCGACGGCCCCGGCGGCAAGCGCCACAGCGACCAGGATGACGAAACCCCAGTTCCAGAAGACCAGCGTGCCGACGACCAGGCTGATCAGTACCAGGCCGACGATGATCGCTGCTGGCAGGTCACGGCCGGCCTTCTGGTTGACCGCGTCGACTCGTTCCTTCGCGAGGTCACGGTGAGAGCGACGACCAGCACTGACGCTGCTCGCCTCCGACTCCGCTGCAGAAGGACCGATCTCCGCTGTCACAGGTCCATCAGCTCGGCTTCCTTCGCCTTCAGGAGCTCCTCGACGGTGTCGACGTGCTTCTTCGTCACACCGTCGAGGGACTTCTCGGCGCGAGCGACCTCGTCCTCGCTGGCCTCCTTGTCCTTCTGCAGCTTCTGCAGCTGGTCGTTGGCATGGCGGCGGGTGTTGCGGAGCGCCACCCGGCCCTCCTCTGCCTTCGCCTTCGCGAGCTTCGTGTACTCCTTGCGGCGGTCCTCCGTCAGTGCGGGAAGCACAACCCGGATCGTGTTGCCGTCGTTCGACGGGTTGACACCCAGGTCAGAGTCACGGATCGCCTTCTCCACCGCGGCCAACGAGCCACGGTCGTACGGCGTGATCAGGATCGTCCGAGCCTCAGGCACCTGGAAGGAGCACAGCTGCTGGATGGGGGTAGGCGAACCGTAGTAGTCGGCGTTCAGCTTGGAGAACATGGCGGGGTGCGCCCGACCCGTACGGATGGCGGCGAACTCCTCCCTCGCATGCTGGACGGCGATGTCCATCTTCTGGTCGGCGCTGCTCACGATCTCGGCGGTCACGTCGGTTCCCTTCTCAGTTCTTCGGTTCGGTGTGTCAGGCGTGGACGGTGGTGCCGATGGGCTCCCCAGCGACAGCCCGGGCGATGTTGCCGGGCACGTCGAGGTTGAAGACCAGCATCGGAAGCTTGTAGTCGCGGGCCAGGCTGATGGCGGTGGCGTCGGCGACCTTGAGGTCACGGGCGAGGTACTCGTCGTACGTCAGGTCTGTGAACCGCTGCGCGTCGGGGTTCGTACGGGGATCGCTGTCGTACACACCATCGGTCCCCTGCTTGGCCATCAGGATGACCTCGCAGCCGACCTCGAGAGCACGCTGGGCGGCGACGGTGTCGGTGGAGAAG
>Ga0116179_1002140_pt1 | contig 14385 bp, 16 predicted proteins | sample AD_UKC071_MetaG_FD_89751 | JGI IMG/M metagenome (GOLD analysis project Ga0116179, IMG submission 89751) | Active sludge microbial communities of municipal wastewater-treating anaerobic digesters from USA - AD_UKC071_MetaG | ecosystem: Engineered > Bioreactor > Anaerobic > Digestate | place: USA...
AATGATTATTTAAACTATTTTATGAATTTAACTGCTCAAGAATTCATATATTTAGCCAGCACATTCAATGTTATTCCTCTTTATCGAGAAATAATTGCGGATCTTGATACTCCTGTTGGTGCTTTTTTAAAGTTGAACCGCAGTCCTTCATTCCTCTTTGAAAGTGTAGTTGGTGGCGAAAAATGGGGAAGATACTCAATCATTGGGATAGATCCTGCAGTAATAGTAACTTCAGATGGTATGCACGTTAGCGTAAAAGAGCAAAATAATCAGCACAGTTATGAAAATATAAATCCATTTGAGTTTTTGAGAAATTTTTTTAATAAATTCAAACCATATATAGAGCCTGAACTACCAAGATTTTTCGGTGGCATGGTAGGTTATATTTCCTATGATACTGTAAAACTCTTTGAAAAGGTTCCTGACCTTGGCAGATCCTCTGTCAGTATGCCTGAAATATTTCTCATGATACCAGAGACAGTTTTGATTTTTGATAATCTTAAACAATCAATAAAAATTGTGTACAATGCATTTATTAATGAAAATGCAGATGGAGTTTATGAACAAGCCCAGCAGAAAATAGATAAAATCATTACTGAACTTAAAAATCACAGGGATGAGCGATTTAGAACATATCTTAATGTTCCAAATAAAGAAGGCAAATTTCTACATGGATTTAGCTCGAATTTTAAAAAAAAGGACTTTCTTGCTGCTGTAAGAACTGCAAAGGAGTATGTTCTTTCTGGTGATGTTGTTCAGGTTGTTATCTCTCAGAGGTTTGAAGCTGAAACATCTGCACATCCTTTTGATATTTACAGAGCTTTAAGAATAATAAATCCCTCTCCATACATGTTTTACATAAGTTCAGAACACGGTTTTATTGTTGGCTCTTCTCCCGAGATTCTTGTGAGACTTGAAGATGAAAAGATTAGCTTAAGACCGATCGCCGGGACCCGTCGCAGAGGGAAAACAGATGAGGAAGACATTGCACTTGAACACGAACTTCTTTCTGACGAAAAAGAAAAGGCTGAACACATTATGCTTGTTGATCTTGGAAGAAATGACATCGGCAGAGTTGCTGAAATAGGAAGTGTTAGAGTTACAGAGTTAATGACTGTCGAGAGATACAGTCATGTAATGCACATTGTCAGTAATGTTGAGGGTAAACTTCGCAGAGGCCTTGATATGTTTGATGTTTTTATGTCATGTTTTCCTGCCGGAACAGTTACTGGTGCACCGAAAATACGAGCAATGCAAATCATTGAAGAGTTAGAGCCAACACGCAGAGGACCCTATGCAGGAGCAGTGGGATATTTTAGTTTTAGTGGTAATATGGATATGTGCATCGGGATAAGAATGCTTGTAATAAAAGATCAGAAAGTATATGTCCAGGCAGGTGCCGGAATTGTGGCAGATTCAATTCCTGAAAATGAATACATGGAGACAGTTAATAAGGCAACCGCCATGCTTGAAGCAGTAAATTTTCTGAACTCTGAGGAATAAAGTGATTCTTCTGATTGATAACTACGATTCATTTACATACAATCTTTATCAATACATCGGTGAACTCGGCACAGAAGTGATTGTTTACCGTAATGATCAGCTAACAATTCAAGAGATAGAAAAACTCAATCTAACTCATATAATTATATCTCCAGGACCCTGTACTCCTAAAGAAGCTGGGATTTCTTGTAATGTGATAAAGCATTTTGCAGGAAAACTACCAATTCTGGGAGTATGTCTAGGTCATCAGGCAATAGGAGTAGCTTTCGGAGGAAAAATTATTCGATCTGCTGAGATAATGCATGGGAAAACATCTCTTATTTATCATGATGGTAAAACAATTTTTTATGGACTTCCAAATCCTTTTGAGGCTACAAGATATCATTCATTAATTTTTGAAAAAGAGAGTCTTCCAGAATGTCTTACTGTTACAGCATGGACATCAAATGGTATAATTATGGGTGTAAGGCATAAAGAATACGTTGTAGAAGGAGTACAATTTCATCCTGAAAGTATTCTTACAAAAAGTGGAAAAGATTTATTAAAAAACTTTTTAAAATTATGATAATTGAAGCAATACGTAGATTAACTAAAAAAGAAAATATTTCTGAAGAGCTTTTAAAAGAAAGTTTTATTGAAATAATTGAGGGTAAAGCTTCTCAAGCTCAAATAGCTGGTTTTCTTATAGGACTTTCTATGAAAGGCGAGACAGAAGAAGAGATTCTCACCGCTGTAAAACTTTTCAGAGACTATGCAATAAAGATTAAAGCACCTGAAGGAACCATTGATATTGTTGGGACAGGTGGAGACCATTCAGGAACATTTAATGTTTCAACGGCAACTGCATTTGTGGTTGCAGGTGTTGGTGTATCAATTGCCAAACATGGAAACCGCTCGGCATCAAGTCAGTGTGGCAGCATTGATGTTCTTGAAGAGCTAGGGATAAAGGTTGATATGACTCCAGAGGTTGCAGAAAGATGCCTTTTTGAATGTGGAATGACTGTTCTTTTTGCGCCTCTTTATCATCCAGCAATGAAAATGGTTGCTTCTGTAAGGCAGGAACTTCAAATAAAGACTATTTTTAATCTCCTCGGTCCTATAATTAATCCTGCCCAGGTTAAACGTCAGCTTCTTGGTGTTTTTGCTAAAGAGTACATGGATCCTATCGCAAGAGTGCTTTTAAAATTAGGAGCAGAAGACGTAATGGTTGTTCACAGCGAAGAAGGGCTTGATGAAATAACAATTACAGGAAAAACCTATATTGTAAGAGCTAAAAATGGTGCGGTTACAACAACAACTCTTTTTCCTGAAAAACTAAACTTACAGAGAGCAATGCTAAGAAATATTAAAGGTGGGGATAGAAAAGCAAATGCTAAAATAATGTTCAATATTCTTAAAGGACAAGACGGAGCTCATAGAGACATGGTTTTAATAAATGCTGCGGCAGCTCTTCAGGTTGCTCAACGAGCTTCAGATTTTAAAGAGGGACTTGAGATGGCACGAGAAAGCATTGACAGTGGTAGGGCATATAATAAATTGTTAGAACTTAAAAAATTTACAAACTCAAACTAAGTTATGGCAGAATTAGGCAAAATACAGAGACTTAATGTGGAAGACTTTAAGAGTAAAAGACGACTCTTTTGCATTCCAAATCTTTTTATTCCTGAAGAAGACGAGGATGAATATCTTAAAGGTCTCATTGAAAAATACTGGTTTGAAGCTCTTTCAAATGTTGAAAAACTGGAAAAATTAGGATTTGTTACAAAAATTTTTATTGAAACAATATTTATCGAAAGCAGTGAAGCAGTTGATATTATAAGAGAAACTAATCCTTATCTTTATCCTCTTATAGAGAAGAAAGTTTCTGAAGGAGCGGTTGTTATAGGTATTGAGAATCCTGAAATATTTGGGGAGTTTATTGATTGGGGGAACTGTCTTAGAGTTGTTAAAACAAGGACAGTCATGGAGAAGATCTTTGATTATTTTAATAAAATTAATCACAAGCGACTTGAAGAAATAGGGAATAAAATATCAAAAAATCTCCAGGAAGGAGAGTCTGCAATTCTTATTTTAAGAGAGCAGGACAGAATAAAACTTCCTTTGGAAAAAGATATTGAAGTTTTTCTGGTGATCCCATCCACATATGATGATATTTTGAGATACTTACGAGATAAACTTCTTTCTTAATAGAGATCCTTACATTGTCGTTAATTTTGTAAACATGCACTACTCTGAAAATTATTTGAGAGAAATTACAGTTTATAATTCAGTTTTTGCAAAATTATTAAAAATCCTGTAAAATTCTATATCGGGAGTGTAAGGGGTTCTGGTGTCCCCCCTGGACTTCAAATCCAGTGTTGCCTGTTCGAAAGCAGGCATGGTGGGTTCGATTCCCACACGCTCCCGCCAAATTTATCAGGAGGTTTTTAATATGACGATAACACACTACTCCTTTGGAAAAATTGTAGTTAACGGTAATGAATATACTGCGGATCTGATTGTTTTTCCTGACAGTGTTTTCACATCATGGTGGAGAAAACAGGGACATTCCCTATGCATGGAAGACCTTGCAGAGGTTTTTAAAAGGGACATTGACATACTCATTGTAGGAACTGGTGCCTATGAAAAAATGGTTGTTCCAGAAAGCTTGATAGATGAACTGAGAAGTAAGGGTATAGAAACTTTTGTCAGCGATACTGAAAAAGCAATCTCTTTATTCAATCAGTTTGTACAAGAGGGTAAAAAAGTCGCAGGTGCATTTCATTTAACCTGCTAACATTAAAAAGGAGAGAAAAAAATGGATCATAAAAATCAACCTGATCCGATGAGAGTAGAGATAGTAAAAATGCTTCCCAGGGATATCAAAGAAAAATTAACCATAGAAGAAATGAATGCGTTACTTTATGAAGAAGTTTTACCGGATTCATTGATAGAGAAACTTAAAGACTATCTTGCAGATATAGATAATCCATCAGAATAAAAATCAATCTTACAGGAGATCTTATGCTTCCAAAACCTGAATTATACCCAGACTGGGTTATTGCTCAAGAGGCTGAAAAAAACATGAAAACAATTTTTCAGCTTGCAGATGAAGCCGGTATAAAAAGGGATGAATTAATTCCGTACGGACATTACATCACAAAAGTTGATTATAAAAAAATCTATAGCAGAATAAAAAATAATTCTGACGGTAAATACATTGTTGTAACAGCTATAACTCCAACACCTTTTGGAGAGGGGAAATCCACCACAACCATAGGTGTTGTTCAAGGGCTCGGCAAAAGGTGTAAAAAAGTAAGCTGCGCTATAAGGCAACCTTCAGCGGGTCCTTTAATGAACATAAAAGGAACCGCAGCTGGTGGAGGTCTCTCTCAATGCATCCCCAGAACAGAATTTTCTCTTGGATTTACCGGAGATATAAATGCAGTGATGAATGCTCATAATCTTGCAATGGTTGCCTTAACTTCAAGAATGTTTCATGAAGCAAATTACTCTGATGAGGTTCTCAATAAAAAAGGATTGAAAAGACTGGATATTGATCCTAACAGAGTTGAAATGGGATGGGTCATGGACTTCTGTGCCCAGGCATTGAGAGAAATCGTTATTGGTCTCGGAGGACCTAAAAATGGAATTCCAATGAAATCCCGATTTGATATCGCCACTTCTTCTGAATTGATGGCTATTCTTAGTCTGGCGAATAATCTGCAGGAATTAAGAGAAAGAATCGGTAAAATTGTTGTCGCTCATTCAAAATCAAATAATCCTGTAACAACTGAAGACCTTGAAGTTGCAGGAGCAATGACCGCGTTAATGTTTCACACAATAAATCCAAATCTGATTCAGACAATTGAAGGTCAGCCGGTTTTTGTGCATGCTGCGCCATTTGCAAATATTGCCATAGGTCAATCTTCGATAATTGCTGATAGAATAGGACTTAAACTCAGTGAATATCATGTGACTGAAGCTGGATTTGGATCAGATATCGGTTTTGAAAAATTCTGGAATATAAAATGTAGAAATTCAGGATTAAAACCTGATGCGGCAATTATTGTCGCTACTTTAAGAGCTTTAAAATATCATGGAGCAGTTGAAGGTGCTCCTAAAATAATTCCCGGCAATCCGATACCAAAAGAATATTTTGAAAAAAATATTGACTGGATTGAAAAGGGAATGAAAAACTTATTCCATCATATAAACATAGTAAAAAAGGCAGGAATAAATCCAGTTGTCTGTATAAATAGATTTCACTCTGATACTCATGACGAATTAGAATTCGTGAGAAAAACCTGTGAATTAGCAGGAATTCCTGTAGCTATTTCAGAACACTGGGCAAAGGGTGGACAGGGTGCACTGGAGCTCGCAGATGCTGTGATTAATGCGTGTCAAAATGAATCAGGATTTGAGTTTCTTTATGATACAAATCTACCCCATATTTCACGAATAGAGCTGGTGGCAAGACATATATATGGAGCTGATGCTGTAGAGTTTTCCTCAACCGCACTTGATAAACTAAAAAATATAAACTCTGATAGTGAATTTTCTGACTTCTCAATATGCATAGCCAAAACTCATTTAAGTCTTTCAGATAATCCTGCATTAAGAGGTGTTCCAGAAGGCTGGCAGTTATTTATCAGAGATATCTTAATTTTTAAAGGAGCAAAGCTTATTGTACCTGTTGCCGGAGAGATAAATCTGATGCCAGGAACTGCCTCAACTCCAAATTTCAGAAAAATAGATATTGATTTAAACACAGGTAAGGTAACAGGAATATAAAATCAGTTTATAGCTATTTCATTTAAAAATATCTTTTCCGTAGCAGTCCATAGCAACCACAACTGGAAAATCTTTAAGCAATAGCTTTTTTATTGACTCTGGACCGAGATCAGAAAATGCAATTTCTTCAACTGATACAATGTGATGAGAAAGCAGCGCTCCTGCTCCTCCTGTTGCCAAAAAATAAATGGCCTTATATTTTTTTATGGCATTTCGAACTTCTTCTGAACGCTGACCCTTACCTATCATTCCTTTAAGTCCAAGTGAAAGCAACAAAGGAGTGTATCCATCCATTCTCGATGAGGTTGTAGGTCCAGCAGATCCGATTACCTTACCAGGTGGTGGAGGAGTAGGTCCAACATAGTATATAATCTGTCCATTGATATCAAAAGGTAAGGGAAGATCATCTTTTATTAATTCCACAAGCCTCTTATGAGCCGCATCTCTTGCAGTGTAAACATATCCATTTACCAAAACCAGATCGCCTGCATGAAGAGTTTCTACAATCTCTTGTGTAAGAGGAGTGTCAATTTTTTTCATATTTCTGCCTCCATATGCCTTGCTGAATGACATTGAATATTCACAGCAACTGGAAGAGACGCAATATGGCATGGATAATACTCAATGTGAACAGCCAAGGCTGTAATATTTCCACCAACACCCATTGAACCAATTCCGAGTTCATTGATTTCTTTAACTAATTCTCTTTCAAGTTGAGCATATTGTGGATGTTTGCTGGGTTCTCCAACTTTTCTTAAAATAGCTTTTTTTGCAAGAATTGCAGATTTCTCAAAACTTCCTCCAATTCCAACACCAACAATAATTGGAGGACAGGGATTTCCTCCTGCCTTTCTCACAGTTTCAATAACAAAAGCTTTAACACCGTTTAGTCCCTCTGCAGGCTTGAGCATCCTCAATGCAGACATATTCTCACTTCCTGCACCTTTTGGTGCAAGAGTGATTTTAACTTTATCTCCCTTAGTTAACTCAAAATGAATAATGCATGGCGTATTGTCTTTTGTATTTTTTCTTTCAAAGACAGGGTCATCAACAACAGAGGCTCGCAAATAACCCTCTTTTACAGCCTGACGGACTCCTTCATTGAAGGCTTCAACAGGTTGTCCATCTTCATAAATAACCTCTGTTCCCCACTCTACAAATATTACCGCAATGCCTGTATCCTGACACAGTGGAAGTTTTTCGCTAGCTGCTATTTTTTGATTTTCTATAATCTGCCTGAGAAGTTCTTTTGCAAGCCCTAATTCTTTTTCATAGGCATTAGTTAAAACCATCAATACATCCTCTTGCAGATAAACTGCTGCATCCATGTAGAGTTTTTTAACTGTCTCGATTATTTTCTGTCTTGTTATTTTCTTCATGGTTCGATTAAATACTTAATTCCCTCCCCTTTTGAAAGTTTTTCAAATGCTACAGTTATATCAGAAAGAGAAAAATTTCCTGATATTAATTTAGTAAGCTTTAGGTTCCCTGATTTGATTAAATCCGCTGCTTCTTTAATATCATCAGGAGTATAATGGAATACTCCCTTGAGGGTTATTTCATCATAATGAAGTCTGCCTGCATTGTAGCAGACTTCTGTACCTGATTTTAAGCCTCCAAAAAGCAACACAGTTCCACCTTTTCGAATATAACTTACAGATTTTAGCCAGACTTCTTTTTTGCCAGTGCATTCTATGACACTGTCAAATCCAAATCCATCTGTAAAATTTAAAAGGTCTTCACTGTATGTGAAAATTTCATCTGCTCCTAACTCTTTTGCAAGATTCAACTTAAAAGAATTTCTACCCAGTACAGCCACATTAACTCCCTTAAGCTTTAAAACCTGAATAAACAGTAATCCAATAGGTCCTGTACCAATGATTAAAACATTATCTTTTCTCTGAGGATTCAAAACTCTCACTCCATGAACAACACATGAAAGAGGTTCAAGGAATGCGGCCTGTTCAAAACTAACTGAATCAGGTTTATGGAACATATTCTGCTTTACAACTCGTTTATTCACAATGATGTATTCTGAAAAAGCTCCTAAAGTCATATCCTTTGTTAAAACGCTGCAAAGATTGAAAAGTCCTCTCTTACAATATTCGCACTCACCACATGGAGCTGTATGAACGAGCATAACAGGTTCGTCCTTTTTAAAACCATTTACTCCACTGCCAACTTCTGCAATCACTCCTGAAAACTCATGACCAAATGGACCAGGCATTGATATGAGAGGATGGCCTCTTAAATAAGCCTTTAAATCAGTACCACAGGTTAATGCTGATTTAACCCGGATTAAAACTTCTCCTTCACCTGGAGCAGGAATTGATTTTTCAACAAGTTCTATCCTGCCGGGTTTTATTAAATAAGCTGATTTCATTCAATCTCGTCCATTTTTAAACTTTTTTCATAAAGCTCTTTTTTACTCAAACCGTAAAGTTCAGCTATTATTTTAACAGCTTCCTTTCTACCTTTTCCTTTTTTCATGAGTTCTTTAACTTCTTTCAATGCTTCATCAACTGTTTGCGGAGTTTCTGTGATACCTTCGACTACTATGACATACTCGCCAGCTATTTTTGAGTTTTCAAGTTTTTCAATTAACTCTGAAAGCCTGCCTCTGAGCACCTCTTCAAACATTTTTGTTAGCTCTCGTGCTATGCAGGCTCTTCTGTCATCTAAAACCTCGAGCATATCATGGAGACTCTGAAGGATTCTGTGAGGTGCCTCATAAAAAACAAGAGTTCTTTTTTCAGAACTTAATTCAAGTAATTTCTTTCTTCTCTGAACCTGTTTCACTGGAAGGAAACCTATAAAAGTAAACTCCTCTGATGGAAGTCCTGAAATACTCAAAGCTGTAATCAGGGCAGTTGGTCCCGGCACAGGAATTATTTCAATATTTTCTTCAATTGCTCGTTGAATAATAACTGCTCCAGGGTCTGAAATACCTGGAGTTCCTGCATCTGTTATAAGAGCAACTGAATGTCCGGATTTAATTTTATTTATTATTTCCTCAGCCCGCACTTTTTCTTTTTCAGACCAGTAGCTTATAAGAGTTTTTTTTATACCGTAATAATTAAGTAGCTTTAAGCTGTGCTCAGTATCCTCACATGCTATAAAATCCACCTTTTTTAATGTTTCAAGTGCTCTCAGTGTTATATCATCAAGGTTACCAATTGGTGTTGAAACAATGTAGAATCTGCCCTGTCCCATTTAGTTCAACTACTCCTCTTTTAGTATCTGCCTTAGCCTTCTGTCAGCTTTTATAACATCATCCACGTTTTCACCTGTGATATCCCAGCTATATTCATTCTTGTTATTCCTGTGCAGTCTTATTTTAACAGGCTTCTTGGGCTTTGCATACTGAAGTGTTTTATCTTTTGTAACCTGAACATTGCTTTGCGGAAGAGCATCTGTGAAAGCTGAAAAGATAAAAAATAAAATCAAAAACAAGATTGTAAAGGCTTTTTTCATCCTATCCTCCTGCTTGAACTAATAATTAAATCTATTTGTTATTGGAAATCTCCAGTCTTTTCCAAGAGATACAGGTGAAATCTTTATTCCCGGCGGTGACTGCCTTCTTTTGAACTCTGCTTTTTTAACCATATTTAAGACTCTTTTAACAGTATCTTCATCAAATCCGTATTCAATTATTTCTCTTTCTCCCATGCATTTTTCAATATGAAGCTTGAGAATTTTATCAAGAATATCATAAGGTGGTAAACTATCCTGGTCTGTCTGTCCTGGCTTGAGTTCTGCTGAAGGAGGTTTTGTAAACACTCTTTCTGGAATTATTCCATTTGAAACCCATTTTGCAACTTTATAAACTGTAGTTTTGTAAACATCTTTAATAACAGCATAACCACCAGCCATGTCTCCATAAAGTGTTGAGTAACCAACAGCCATTTCAGATTTGTTTCCTGTTGTAATTACAAGCCAGCCAAATTTATTTGAAAGTGCCATTAATATATTAGCTCTAATTCTGCTCTGAATGTTTTCTTCTGTTATATCCTCTGGCAATCCAGCAAATATCTTTGAAAGAGTTTTAATATATTCTGTAAATGTCTCATCTATTGAGATTTCTATGAGTTCAACTCCAAGATTCTTTACAAGCTCATAAACATCCTCTCTGCTTTCATTAGATGTGTATAAAGAAGGCATGAAGACTCCTGTTACTCTGTCTTTTCCGAGTGCCTCCTTTGCTATCAAGGCAACAAAAGCTGAATCAATTCCTCCACTTAATCCAAGACATACCTTCTGAAATCCATTTTTATTGACATAATCTTTTAATCCCGTAACAAGAGCTTTAAAAGTTTCTTCTTCTTCAGTAAGTAAAACAGAAGATATTTTTTGAATTTCTGAGGCTGTTAAGGCGTAATTTTTTTGCTTTTTTTCAGTCTTACAGGATGGAATTTTTACAACTTCTATATCTTCTAAAAATTCAGGTTCCCATCTTATTTTGGGTTCTCTCATTCTTACCCTTGTTACAGCTTCTATATCAAGTTCGACAAATACCAGATCTTCTTCAAAGGCTTTTGCAATTTTTATTATTTCACCTGATGGTGAGACAACAAGGCTTCTTCCATCCAACACTATCTCATCTTGTCCACCAACCATATTAAGATAAACTACATACGCTCCCATGTCATAAGCTCGTGTTGTGAGCATTCTTAACTTTCGTTCATATTTCTCGGAATAAAATGGTGATGCACTTATGTTAATGACTAATTCTGCACCAGTTGATGCCTGTATAAAAGTTGAAAGAGAAGGATGAAATATATCTTCACAGATATTCACAGCAAAAACAACTCCTTCGTATTCGTATACTGGCACTCTTTGACCTGGTTTAAAATAACGCATTTCATCAAATACACTGTAATTGGGAAGATACATTTTATGATAAATATCAATAAGTTTACCATTTGACATGATTGCTGCTGCATTATAAAGATCATTCCTTTTAATCGGTAAACCAGCGATTACAATAAAATCTTTAACATTCTTTACAATTTCATTCAACGATTCTTCTGTTTTGTTTATAAATGCAGGATAAAAAAGCAGATCCTCAGGAGTATAACCTGTTAAAGCTAACTCCGGAAATACGACTATTTGAGCACCACTGTTAACAGCTTTATCAGTAAAAGAGAGAATCTTTTTGAGATTTCCATCAATATCACCAACAATTGGATTTATCTGACATAGAGCTATTCTAAGTGTTCTCATAAGTTACACGTTGAACAAGACTTTATAGCATCGAATGCATAAAGTATTCTTTTTTCTCTGGGAAGTTTTTTTTCATCATATGGAACAAAATTAAGTGAAGTTAGCATTTTTATCACCTCTTCCCTAGAAGGAATCTCACATGAATCTTTAACTTCTCCGGTAAGCACGTCTATAACTCTGCCTTCCTGTCCATCAGTCACCATTGCAAATGGAATCTGATAAGGTTCGACAACTCTACAGAAGGCAAGCATAAATCTTTCCCATGACTCAATAGAGGCAGGAGTGCATTTTATAGCATAAATAATTTTTCCCTCTATGCATATAAGAATATCAACAAAAGTGGTAAACTTTTCTTTGTCAGATACAATAACTTCATAGCGCCTGTTTATAAATATATCTTGAGGAATATAACCACGCTCAAGAATATACTGAATCATCTGTTCCTGAATATATCCAATGCTCTGTGCGAAAATTTTTTCCTGCTCCTTTATTATTTCTCCAATAAGTTTTTGTCTTTCCTCCGGCGACTCGGGTGTTTTATTCAATGATATTTCCATAACTACTCCCTTCTATTATCGACAGATTTTCATTGTTTTATATTTTTCAATAATATAAACTAAAAAATCAAACATTCATCCATTTTCATTGATAATATGAAGTAGTCTTCTCATAGTTGAAAATTAAAGCTTTGATGCCATCAGTTGACAGACTTATTTTTAATAAATTAATCCAATGTTGAATGTTCGCTTTTATTCACTTCAAGGAGGTTAAAATAAAATCCCTTTGAAATAGTTTTAAAGTTAGACATTGTTAACTCCCCTATTTTTTATCATATGCCATGGATAATGCTTCTGTTGTTATCTGTATTTCCTCTGAAAGCTTTAGTATATTTATAGTATTTCTTAATTTTGTAAGCCTCTGTTTTATAAATGACTGTACATAAGAAATCATTAAAACTCTGTTAAGACAAGTATCCATCTCATAATGGAAGGTTAAAATCAACCTGAGAATTTTTGTAATCAAACAATGCATATATATAAAAAATATCTAAATGAAGTTTACCAATTCTTCAACTAAAAGACGAATTCATTCCTCTGATGCCAGTGAAGTCGAGATTTTACACACCACAGCCCTTAATTTGTGATTTCTGAAATACTGATATTAATCCACCTGACATGTTTGCAAAAAAAGTAGGTATAAGAGAGTTTCACTTTCATGACCTCAGATATATGTTTATAAGCCAGCTTGTTATGAACGGAATTGATTTTTCCACTGTAAAGAAGGCCTTCCTGGACATATAAGGATATTAAAATGACTCTTAGATATATGCATTTTGCTCCAGCACACAAACAGGATGCAGTGAAAAACTGGATATTTTTTTAGGGAAAAATACTCCAAAAATCGCCCGGAAAAGTACCTGATTCTTACAATTTTCTTACAGTGCAGAAAAATATCAACTTTAGAATTTTGTAACCCATTGATTTTATTGAATGGGCGATGAGGGTATCGAACCCACGACCTCTTCCGTGTGAAGGAAGCGCTCTCCCACTGAGCTAATCGCCCGAAGTTATTGAAATATAAAATATTTTATCTCTTACAGTCAAGCTGCGTTAGTTAATGGTAAGAAAATTATAAGAATTTAACGTTTTTCCCCTAATATTGGGTTGAGCACTCTGGATGTAAGTCTAGTTGATGCCCCATAAATAAATAATGGGAGTATAATAAGAATTGTGTCTATTAATTGGCTGCTCACACAGTAGAGCAAATAGATCATAAAAAGGATAACCTAGGGGATGAAAAAAAAGAAAAACAAGAAAGGAGGAGATAGCGAAAATGGGAGACTTAAACCTGGACAAATTTCTAGAGGAGCTTTCAAAAATTGACTCAAGAGAAGGTATAAAAACAATAGCAGCCATGCTACTTAACGAACTTATGAAAAAAGAAAGAGAAATCTATTTAAGAGAAAGTATAGAAAACAAAGCAAATGGCTACTATGAAAGGCAACTTGCCTGTTTTCTAGGAAACTTAGGTCTAAGTATTCCAGGGGATAGGAAATCGGAGTTTCGACCAGCAATTCTTCCTGCAGAGTGGCAGAAAGCTGATGAAAGTTTTTTCAAAACATTAAAAACAGAACTTATTTATCTAAAGAAAGATGGTTATAAATCAAGAGTAGAGGCCAAAAGAGAGATCTTTGAATATATAGAATGTTTTTATAACTCTAAGAGGCTTCATTCTGCTCTTGGATATAATAGCCCAAAAGAATATTTAGAAAAATATTATAGAGGTTATTTCAAATGTGCTTAACTTTGTGTGGAAAAAATTGTTGCAATTCCACTTTTTTGGGGAATTAAGATATTAAATTTCCCCACACTTTCAGTGAAATCTGATAGTTTTATAATATCCAACTTTTTACTGTTAATTTTTGTAGAAATTTAAGATTTTAGTTTTTTGTTTGAAAAAGTTTTAGAAGCGCGCCTGGAGGGATTCGAACCCCCGGCCCACTGCTTAGAAGGCAGTTGCTCTATCCGACTGAGCTACAGGCGCACAATATGCTATTTTAAAAATTTTAACTATTTTATTTCAACATTGATTTATTTAAAGTACTGTTAAATTTTATCAAGATGTTTATCGGGATACCATAGAAAAATAAACTCATACAGAAAGTAGATATAGCATTATATATGTCACATGTCATATGTCATATGATAAAATAAAAAAAGTTATTATAAAAAATATCTTATTCAAATTAAAGATAATGATAATAATCCACAATCAAGAGGCAGTTTTCAATATATGCTATAAATCGCTCAAAAAGCTTATGAGCAATGGCAGGGAAATCTTTTTTGTAAAGAAATTCTGTTTTTTTAAACATATTTTCTAATTTAA
>Ga0116179_1002170_pt1 | contig 14245 bp, 9 predicted proteins | sample AD_UKC071_MetaG_FD_89751 | JGI IMG/M metagenome (GOLD analysis project Ga0116179, IMG submission 89751) | Active sludge microbial communities of municipal wastewater-treating anaerobic digesters from USA - AD_UKC071_MetaG | ecosystem: Engineered > Bioreactor > Anaerobic > Digestate | place: USA...
CCGAAACCCGCCTTATCCTCTCCGACTAAAGTCGGGAGGCTTGCGGCGGGGAAATCTCTGTCAGGAAAGGTTAAGAAAGCGTATCAAAATTGCGACATGTGTACTAGTGAACACTGTCAAATATTTCTGCTCTCAACTTTTCGGTTTTTTTTACTATACACTTGACAAGACACGTCAAAATGGGCCGATTCCATAAGTGCTGTTTACATCGTAACTTACGACAATCGACCTCCTAAAAAATTTTCAGAAAAAACTTACAGGGGTTTTGACGTAAGTTACGTTCAGAACGCAACTTAACTGAAGTCAAGGAAAATCTGAGAAAAAGTGGTTCCACTCTTTGACCCTCAGACTGTCCGTAGGAGTTCATATTGGTCAGGCCACACTTACAGACCCTTAGAGGGTCAGCAAATACCCCATAGGTGGTATTTTAACGACCTTTTCGCTGCCCGACATTGGGTTTGAGTTCCGGTATTCCCATTGAACCCACAGCATAACCCACCTTATAGGGGGTTTAACATGCATCCATCCTACTACCATTTTATTTCGCATTAAACGCTTTCTGGCGCATTCCTGTGCAAAAAAGGCTCTCCACCCATCCCGAGACACTGAAAACGCAACAGAACTAAAGCCAGGGGCCAATTTCAGGGGTCGATTTCAGGCGATGTCCTCGTTCAAAACCGAAACCCGCCAAAACTGGGGTCGTGACGGAGGTGTCAAATCGCCGAATTTCCCGGGCCGAAAAAACTCGAAAAATCTCCGCGGAATCGCTTGACCCCCCCCTTATACCCCCCCTATAGATATACACCTCCAAACTGTTCATGTATTGTGCATAGAGTATGTAACCAACAAAAACACCTTCGAGACGAGTCCACCACGACCCCTTTGGGGTCGTGATGGACGAGTCGAAGAAGGTTGTTTTTGTTATCATATAGTATGGCTAATATAACGAACAGCTGTTTCCACTTGACACCCCCAGAGAAAAATTTTTTGACTCTGGCGACCTCCGAACAAGCCGAGTAAAGTATCAGCTTCTGTTCCCAGGGGCGTGCCGCAAAAGGCTTACACTTGAGTGCAACTCCCTTCGCTCAGCTCCGCTTCGCTTCGCTTCGCTTCGGGAGTTGCAGCTCATGCGGCACGCCATTACACCGAACAAAAGCTGGCGCTTTGTTCGGTACATACGCCTGCGCGTAACAGCCCCAGCTTCCTCCAACCTCCCTTTCGACTTTCAGCACACCATATATATCTATGGACTGCTCCAGTCTTTCAGCTTTAACCTCATCCCTCCAATCTTCTCCAGACTTAGTAGTACCGGTGTTTGCGCACGTTAATATTTGTATAGTTGTACATTTGCATCACTATGCAATAAAATAAGCAAAATAAAGACTGATGTGGACTGTTAAATCCCAATTTGGACAGTCTCCTTCTGTCCACACACCTCCTGTCCACGCACCTCCTGTCCACACACTTATCTGTCCACACACTTCCAGTCCACACACTTCTTCTGTCCACACACCATCAGTCCCAGCTTTCAAAAAGCTCTTCTCGCAACTGTGTATTTGTGGTGCCAAATAGTTACTTAAAAAAGCTCGGTATAATGTCATAATTATTTGGGGTTCCAAATAAAGGAGATGCAACCATGTTCAATTCGTTTATTCTCAACAAAGAACTCTTCCACAATCGGGAAAACATCCTCAATGCCCCAATCAATTTCTTCGACCTGTCTCCTCAGGCCGAGCAGTCTTTTCACGATGTTGGTCTTCACACGGTCAAAGACCTCATCAACTGCACACCAGATCAGCTCAAATCCTTAAAATGGGTCGGTGAGCGGACACTCCTCAAAATTGCAAAGATTCTTTATTCCGCTCACCTGATTGATGTCACCCATCTCCTGATAAAGAAGCTACCAAGGTCTTCCCTCAAAAATTTTGACCGCCAGCAGGGTGAATATCAGGTTGAAGAAGCCCAATTGCTCTGGCACTTTGCCGAAGGTGATCAGGAATCCGAGGACCAGAAATATGTCATGCTCTCTTCTGAAAAAGATCGGAAAGACCTTCTTGTCTATGAAGGTGTGACCCTTAAGGCCATTCTCATCCAGATGGACGAGAGTCTGAAAAAGATCAAACGTGCCAGGTCAAAGACAAGCCGGAATTTCAAACTTGGTTTGACCGGATTGGAGGAATGCCGACGAGTGTTGGATAAGTTTATTAAAATTGCCGTTCAAGGAGTTTACGATGACAGCCGAACATGAACTGCAACCTGTTGCCGTCATAGCCTCAGATACCCATCTGATTGAACGGATGTGGACAAGCCGTAACCTGACAGATGATGCTTATTATTCCTTTCAGCAGGTTATCCAATATGCTCAGAAATTTCATGTCCCTCTGATTTTGGCAGGCGATATCACCCATCGCCGGATTATCGACAGTCGGACCCTTCAGGAATTGAGTCGAATTAATTCCATCCCAGACAAATGCTACATCATCCAGGGCCAGCATGACCTTCAGCCCATACCTTATCTCAAGGTCATTAATCCCGATAAAGTCATCTGGCTGGAAGAATACGATCACACTCTTGATTTAGGGCAAGGCTGGAAGATCTTTGGTTTTGACTGGAAGTCTCCCATGCGTCTTCCTGAACACATCAAGAGTATTCCGACTGATACCAGCCTGCTTGTTCTGCACCAGGTTTTTGAGAAATTCATGGGAAACATCACCAATCCGGAACTCTCTGTGGCCCTGATTCCGGAATTTATTTCGCTTTTGGTGATTGGCGATTATCACGCCTATTTCTATGGTTCCCTGACAGAGGATCATGAATTGCCCAAGGTCCTTTCTCCTGGAGGAACCGTCCTGACCTCGCTGGGGGATAAGCTGAAAAAAGGCTGTTTTCTCCTCATGGGAACCCCACATAACTTTGAGATGCGCTTTCTCCCCATCAAGACACGACCTGTTTTTACCACGACCATTGAAAATAAGGAGGCCTTAGACGATTTCATCAAGCGCCGTGAGGAGGTCCTGGAAAAACTTATTTCAGCCCCCAAGAAGATGGAGCTACCTCCGGAACTCCAGTTACCTATTGTGTACATCAAATATCCGCTTCCACTGCGGAAAGATATCCAAGAAACCATCCAACTGCTGGAAAAGGTTTCGTTTACGATTATCCGAGAATTTCCTGATACCGAGTCCCTTCAGAATAGTCATGAAGTGCTGGATGGGGATGTCGCTGATCTGTTTTCTGCGGAACGAAAAATCGATTTCAGTGTCTTCCTCAGGCATTTCATTTCGGAAAAAGATGAGCCGGATTTGATGTTTGTGTGCAAGGAGCTGCTGAATGAAAACAACACCCTTGAGTCCGTCAGAAAGGCCTACTTCGCCCGAGCAGAAGCCGCCGACGCTTCTCATTCTGGGTGTGTCCATGTTTGACCTTGGCGCACCTATGGTCAATCCTGATGTTGCTGCCATTGCGTCATTGGTCTGGTGGTTGGTTAAGGCCAATTACTTGAAGGTCATCTATTGCGGGCAAAGTCCATCTCTGTTTCTATCATTTTCTCCGGGCTACTATGGCGCGCCGAACCCCGTTGTGCTGTCCTACAACGTGGATGGTATTTCGGAGTGGGCCAAGTATAGTGGGGAAAATGCCATCTACGATGGGATCGCCAATCCCTTCTGGTGGCACATGAAGATGGCGCTCAACCAGCCTTTTGCAGAGCAGGTTTCTGTACTCTATGACGTAAAAGCCGTCTTATCGGTTTTTTACAGTCCTTATTCGTCTCATCTGGCCCAGTTTCCCCGGCCCTGGATCATTGCCCCACCGAGCGGTATTGGCCTTCACCGCAATGATCGCCCTGTCTTTTTTCATTCTTTCCAGGCCTCAGGCTTTTTTGCTTCGATTTCCCGACAGGAACTGTATCCGGATCGGTACAAGATCATCCCTGGCATCTTTCCCTTGCCCGGGTGCTGGGAACCCCTGCCCAAGGTATCGAATGACTTCAAGCAGGTGCTGTGCCTGGATCCATCTGCGTATCAGCTGTGTAAGTCACAAAATCCACACGTGTGGACAGTTGGTGAGGATCGGGTGGTCCTTCACCTCCCGAAATTAGCCGTTGGTCAGGAATCTTATGGACACCGTTTTTTGGAGCATGTGCATCATGGAACCTATCTTTTCAGCTTCGTCAATAGTTCTAATGTTGTGCGCATTCCGTACCTGGCTTTTGCGGGCCTGTACACCGGAATTCCGGTATGCCTTGGTCCCCATGCCGGTATCTGGAAAGGTTATTTTGTGGAGAAGGAATTACCGTTCTTGGAGTTAATGGATACCACAGAAGAAAGCATGCGTCGCATCATCCATCAGGCCCTGGAATGTGATCGTGCGTGGATCTCACGGAGGGCCTTTGAGGTCTTCACACCACACAGCCTGGCTGTTTCCCTGGCAGAGGCCCTGTGTGCAGAGGAATAAAGGAGCAGTCTATGCGTTTGCGTGAAGTCATTTTGCGGAATGTCTTTCAGCACGAAACACTCTGCTGGCGGCCGGTGGTCGGCCTGAATGGAGTCCTGGGGGCCAATGGATCGGGTAAGAGCAATCTCATTTCAGCGATTTATTCGGCCATCACCGGAGACTTCAAGCGTCATTCTCTGGGTAAAGCAGGTTACATCCGAAATGGGCTTGCCCAGGGGGAAGAGTGCTTCGTGGAGGTGACGTTTGAGTTGGATGGCCATGAATACACCATCCGGCGTTATCTCTCCTCCAATAAGGCAACCTTGAAGATGGATGGTCTGTCCATCAGCTCCAAGATCTCTGAAGTCAATCAGACGATTGATGAAGTCATTGGAAGTTCGGCCTACATCCTTGATAAGCATGTCTTTGTCAGACAGACCGATTTCCTCTCTTTTATCACGACGGCGTCGGATCGGGCAAAGCAGCTGGCTCAGATCTGTCGCACAGAATTTATGGAGACGCTATGGACCAACCTGGGTACAGAAATCAATGAGGTGAAAGATATCATCCATAATCTGGATACGGAATTGCAGGCCCTGGCCACGAAGCGGGAGATGCTCCTGGGGCTTCAGAAGGAGCTGGCCGAAAAGAAGGTCCAGCATTCTGAACATCTACAACGTAAACCCGAGGAAGAAGAGGTCAACAAGGCAAAGGAGCTGTTGAAGCTCCTTGAGGTCCAGGAATCTTTGCGGAAAGAAGCCGCAACCTTGACCAGTCAATCCGCACAGCTGGCCCTGAAGATGGAAAACATCAAACAGGAAATCCAGCAGATTGACCAGGATATTGCGGATTTTGACACCAAACATGGGACTCCCGAAACGTTGGCCGAGCAGATTAAGGCCTTGCAAGACACGGCTAAGAAGCTGCCGGAGATTGTGAAGAAGAATGCGACCATTCGAAATCTCAAAGATATTCTGGCACGCACATTCACCCATCAAAAACCGGCGGAGCCACAATCTCCCCTTGCAGAGGTGACCTTTGCTAATGCCCAGGACTATATCGACCGTTATACGGAACAAAAGTACACGTATGAGAATATTCTCAAGTGCCGGGATGCCGAGGTCTGTCCGACCTGTGGGACGCCTGTGGCCCAGTTTTCCTGGAAAATCGAAGAGGCCGAGAAAAATCTCCCCGCATTGCGAGAAAAGATTTCGGCCATCGGTACCTTCCAGGTCAAATATCAGCACTATTTGCGTGAATTAGAGAAATATAACGCCTTGCATGATGAATTTTGCAGGATGCGTCAGCAGGCAGAAAAGGACCTCAAAGCCCTGGGAGAAGAGATCCCAGAAGATGAGTACCGCCAGGCCGCCCAGAAGTCTGAGGCACTGCGCAGACTCCTGGATAAGCGGTTGCAGTTGATCGAAACCAAACGGAGCAAGGTTAGTCTTTTGTCTGCCTATAAAGAGAATTTGGATTCTCTCAATACCCGCATTGAATCGGTGCAGAAACAGATTATCAATGTTTCTTCCGATAAGGTCGAAGCGGCCAAGAAATTGATTGCCGACTATGAGACCTGGAAAAAGACCGATATTGCTTTAATGGCTGTTATTAATAACTTAACTAATCAAATTACTGAGCTTAATAGCCAAATTTCTCGTTTGGAAGCAGAGAATGAATCTGCTAAGATAAGAACTCGCTACCAATCCTGGCTCGATCTCGTGACACGCGCCCGGGAGATCTATCACCGAAACGCTCTTCCCGCCATTATCCACCAGCAGATCCTTCGTTATCTCGCTAATCTCATGAATAAGTCGCTGATGATGATGGATGCTGGTTTCACCATCACGGTGGATGATGAGCTGAACATCGTTGCGAATTTTGGTGATAACCGACAGGCGATTTCCTGCCACGACTTGTCGGGAGGTCAGAAGGTCATGGTGGCGATAGCCTATCGGCTTGCTATCCAGGAGGCCTTTTCCAGGATTGATTGCCTGGTTCTGGATGAACCCACCAATTTCCTTGATGAGTATCATCTGGAAAAGTTTTCTCAGTTGTTAGACCAGCTGCGTGATTTTTGTCACAAATCCCGCAAACAACTGTGTGTCATCACACACGAAAGGTCGATTGAGCGTTGTTTTGATGCAACACTGCTTCTATCGTGAGCGTCTTCCCAGACGGTCACTGTGTGTGTGTGATGCCGCTATCTTTTAACAAAAGCCTGAGTGTGAAGCGCGGGTGCATAAGAACATGCACCCGCGCCTTTGCTGTGAGGTGCCATGACATGGAAACTCAACGTATCGCCGGAGAAACGACGTTTGATTGCGAACTTCAGATTTCAGGATGTTACGTCGCCATTTATGTTTATAGGAGTGAATACCTCCGCCAGTTGCAGGGACTTCTCACCTATTCGAAAAAATGTTTTGACGTGAAACAGGGGCGATCCAACATCACCTTCAAGAAAATTCGCTGCTACATCCCTGGAACAAAGGATGTTCATGGTAAAAAGGTTCCTGTGGTCGTCACCCTGCGGGGTTACCTGCCCAGGATCAGAAAGTTCCTGGACGCCTTTTCTCTTCGATATCGTGAGACCGTGAATGGTGAGGAAAATCCCGTTTTTCAGAATATTAATTGGGATTTCATTAATACCACAGAATGGAGGCTCGGCCAGCGTGAGGCCATTGAAAGCATTCTCTCGCACTTTGGTGGACTCATCAATTGCCCGACGGGCTGGGGCAAGAGCTTCCTTCTCCGGGCCTTGTGCCATATCTATCCCTCGGCCCGGATTCTCATTTCCAGTTATTCCATCAGCGTGATAGAACAGATTTATAATGACCTAAAAGCTGACGAATCCCTCAGCAACCAGGTGGGCATCATCTCCAGTCGTCTGAAGAGAAATCCTGGTGCCCGCATCCTCTGTTGTTCCGGTAAATCTTTAGCATCACTGAAAAATTATCTTGTTGATGATAAGCCCCTGCGTCCCTTTGATATTTTGCTAATCGATGAAGTCCATGAATTTGGTGCAAAGAGTTTGCTGCGGAATTTATCACAATTTCCCACAGCCAGACGTTTTGGTTTTAGCGCTAATTGTGTTGATCGACAGGATAATGCTGCATTTGAATTGATTGGTGTCTTTGGCGAGATCATCGCCGACATCATCTACCAGCAGGCCGTGCAGGCCCAGGCTGTTGTGCCAATTACGGTGGTCTGGTATCCCGTAACAAATGCCAGTCTTCCGCCCTATGTGGAAAAAACAGAGAATCTTGTAACCTGGAAACGTTGGGGTATTTGGAGAAATGCCGAGCGCAATAAATTGATTGCCGAGGTGGCCAAATTGTATGGAGAACGATGTGGTTCAGTCATCATCACGGTGGAGACCCTGGAACACGGTCTCTATCTCTTGCAGGAGCTACCTGAGTTCACACTCATCTATGCTTCTGCCGACCTGAAGGGCAGGCATAAAGAATCCCTGCGCCGGATGCTGAAAGGCCATGAGTTGACGCCAAAACAGCGGTCTGAATTAACGGAGAAATTTCGCCGTGGAGAGTTAACCAAAGTCATTGCCACCAGTGTGTGGAATCGGGGTGTGGACTTTAAGCACCTGGAGGTGCTGATTCGTGGTGACGGTTACACAACCAAGATCGCCAACACCCAGATTCCGGGTCGTGTTTCCCGTGTTTATCCAACAAAGGAGTGTGCTTATGTGGTGGATTTCTGGGATGAATTCCACCCTCGATTTCTTTTCCGATCCAGGACTAGAAAACGGATTTATAGCAAATTTGGATGGAACCAGATTACTATGGATAGACTCGCCTTTCCCGAGTGACATCCTGGATGACAATCACGAGGAGCTGTTTTCTTTTGAACAGACATTGCACAGTTATGAGCACCTGTTCATAACTTGTATTAAAAGTTATTTATCACGTGTTAATAACAATTGTGTTTATGACCTGCCTGGAGAAGATGGCACTGACACGGATGACACAAAAAGGGTCTATGTCAGTGCTTACAATCAAAAGATAAAGACCCTGGCAGATTATTATCCCGACGAAGAGGAGGTCCTGCGTCGGCTGTTATGCTGGTCTGTTGAAAACAGATTTTTCTTGAGAGATCTCTTTGTTGTTATCCGGGCTAAAGGAACGGACGCCACCAGCCTGGATAAACTGGATAAATGGATTTTCTCTGATCTTTCGAAGACCCTTTTAACAAATGCCAAAAATGATTTTCTCTCGCAGTCACTGGCCTACCTGATTAAGCGAGAGCTGGAGGACATCAAAACCAATCTCTGCAAGAGTGCCGCCCTGCGTAACGCCGCAGGGTGGCAATATGTTCGGCTCAAAAATGATGTCTTCAATTCCTTGTCTCCTACCTGTAGCAGCATCGTCCGCATGGCTTTTGCAATGAGTCAGGGCATTTGTCTTGATGAACGGGTTTTCTGGCCAACGGCAGCGATGGAATTCTACTGCTATGGGCGATATTTTAAACCAATCCTGAGTGTCTTTCCGGAACGCCTCAAACAGAGGTTTCAGGACTTTTGCCATGCCCTACGAGAGCTGTCCACTTTCAAGCTGCGTCAACTGGTGAAATAAACTTGTGGGTTCTCCTATGAGTGATCGCATCATAAACGTCCAAGGCAAGTTCTGCGTGTTTCTCCTCGCCACGCTGAGCTACGAGCGCTTCAAAATCTTCTATAACATGGTGGAGTCCGGGGGTAAGCCGTTTTCAGAATTGGAAAGTTCCCTGGAGTACATCATTTGGTACGAGGTCCTTACCAGCTGGTATTCAGCCCATCCTGATGAAAATCTGACGATTCCGACATTTCTTTTAGAGTATGGGCAGGTTTATGACAGCCGGACAGGGAAAAATTTTGCCGAGACCCCTCTGTACCGGATTGTCCGTAAGGTTCCTCTGGATGAATTATCGCAGATTACAGATGCCTATTATTGCGACCTAATTTCTCGCCTTAAGCTGGAATGGTCTCTGCGGATTGTCGAAAATGCGACCTACAACCGGGACAGTCTGAACTCACTCCGGCTCCTGGAGATCTTGAACGAGGCCAAGTCCTTTGTCCATGAAAGTCTATCCATTCGGACCCAGGATAGTGACCTCATGGCGTTTCCGACCGGTTGGGAGACCAGCCATCAGTCCCTGGATGTCCGTCCCACAACCGTGGATTTCATTGACTACTATATGGATGGAGGTTATGTCCCCGGTGAGTGCTCTCTCTTTCTTGGAGCACATGGTGGTGGAAAAAGCGTTCTGGCGGTGCAGATTTCCACGGCCATCGGTATCCGGGCCTATCGGGACTGGCGACTGCGGGAGTGTCAGGGTCCCAAACCGTATAGCATTTTGGTAACGTATGAGGAGTCGGCGGATGATATGCGGCGGCGGGCCTTGGCCTGTGTCGCTGAAATTCAGTATTCACGCCTCCTCAAGATTCCCTTCAATGAATTGACCCATCGCGGAGGGCCTTTTCAGGACTATGAACGGTTTGTCAGTGTGAATACTGGGATTACAGATGAGTCTCAGATGTACGGAGAGCAAGAACGGATTCGCTCTGCAATGGAATTGCTCAATCAATGCTGGTACATCCTGGATTTCTCCGGATTCAGTGAAAATGCCGCCGGTAACGGATACATCCATGAAATCCGTTCCCACATCGACCGCTTCATCCTTTCCAAACGGTCACGGGGAGAAGAAGTGGCTATTGAGTCCGTGGTCATTGATTATGTCTTGGCATGCGCCCGAAAGCATATGACGACTGCCGGGCAGAATTATGACAAGATGCGCCACCTCATTAATCAGTTTCCGATTGTCCTGAAGAACGAAGTCCTCTCCCCCTTTAATTGTTCGGGATGGATCTTCCATCAGCTGGACAGCCGTCATCAAGCTTGGAATCCACGGGCACCAATCCTCGATCACACGGGGGCTGCGGAAGGTAAGGCCCTGGGAGAGGCGTGCAATTTTGCCTTCACACTGGGTCGGATGGCTAATAATGTCTTGGCTTTTTCCTGTACAAAAGCACGGCGAGCAGAAAAACGCTTACCCACCGCCCTGCATCTGGATAATTTCTTACGCTTTAACATGGATAATCGCTACGTGTATAGCGAGGATCTTAATCGCATTGTGGAGGTGAATACCTATGAGGATTACAGTCCATTGGCAAATGGAGGAAATGATGATAATATGCCGCAGGCAGCAGATGACACATTTGATGTGTTTTAAGGTGCGACCATGTCTGTGCTGAACCCGATTCTGTTTAAGGCTTTGGTGCGTGTCTTTAAGAAGGTCAAGATTTACTCACGAGGAGAACACGGTAATTACGCAACGGAGTACAGCGTTCACACCTGGGACATCAGCGCCGTTGCCAGGCAATGGGGCGAGACATACGCTGTGTGCTGTCCCTTCTGCGGGGACCGGAAATTTCACCTGTACTTCTCCCACCGTTTTGGTTTTCGTGATCCCATCACGAAAAAATACTACCGACGGACGGTATGGTGCTTTCACAATTGTCTGGAGCATCAGCCAGAACGTGTGAAACAGCTGTATAAGATGCTGTTTCCCGAAGGTCAATCGTTATTTTATACAGATGAAAATATGTTAAAATCTGATCAGCTGGCGGAGGATGACCTCTTTGGTGATGGCGGGCATTTTCTCCTCTCTGATGAGACGCATACGGCTGATTTATTTGAACGGTTGTCAACTGTGGAGTGGCCTGGTAAGTGTGTGCCGCTCCGTCAGTTAACCGAGGACCATCCGGCTATTGTCTATCTTAAGGATCGGGGTTTTGACATTGAGGAGTTAAGCCTTCTTTGGAAGGTGCGTTACTGTGTTGATTCCTACAATCCTTTGCTGAAACATCGCGTCATCATCCCGATTTATTTCCGGGATAAAATGGTTGGATATCAGGCACGCAAGGTGGGTGAACCCCACGATGGTGAACCAAAGTACTATTTTTCCAGGAATTTTCCCAAGTCCATTGTGTGGTACAACGTTGAAAGGGCAACTGACTATGAGACTGTTGTCATTGTTGAGGGTGTTACGGATGTTTGGAAAATTGGCGAAAATGCTACGGCGATTTTTGGCCTAAGGACCAATCCTGAAGCCATTAATGTCTTTACCTCACTTCTCTTTGAAAAGCATCAAGGTAACGCAACCGTCTGCGTCTGTCTCGATCCCGATTTACCCCCCAACACCAAGACGCATCAGCACCAAATCCATGTCTTGACTCGTCAGTTGAGTTCTAATCTCTACCGCATCAAAACGGTTGTGCCGATATGGCTTCCTGCGGGAACAGACCCAGGTTCCCTGGATCGGGAGTACTTACGCAATTACATCCAGGAGTCAATCTATGCCTACAAAGCAGCCAAAGAAAAAACAACAAGAGCTTCCTACCAACATCTATAATTACATCCTTCCCTCAGCCATCCACGAGATCGGTCTCAATCTCAAGACCTTTGACCAGGCCATTGCGGAGATGTGTGGGGCGACAGGGACACTGCTGAATATCGCCGTCTCCGATGATGGCCCGGCCAATGAGGCGGTGGATGTGACGATGGGATGTCTCGGCGGGCATGAATGGGTCGCCGATAATGTCGATAGTATCCTTGAGTTAGATCTGGTGGTGCGGCGTTATCCCACCAATCGCCCATCGCCTGTGGTGATTGTCAATTCGTATCCAAATAATCTGGATATTTCCAATCGTTATCATTTCACCTCGGATAAGGGTGCCCTGTTCTGTTCTCTCCTGAAAAAGGCGGGATTCCTGAAAAGAAAGATTGTCCAGGGGAGCCGCAAGGGACACATCTTTAATCAGACGATTTATGTCCCTATTGTACGGACCTATATCACTTCGGCCATCAAGTGCAATATTGAGGCCATACCCTATTACTCTCCCCGCCAGGAATACTGGAGTGGTTATCTCTTCCATGAAGTGCGGGCCTGTTCGCCCAAGATTGTTGCCCTCTTCGGTAAGGAGGCCATCTGGTTTTTCCTACGACCTTTAGCGAAGTTTGGGCTGGTCAAGTATTACGATAATGACATTTATTTAAAGCCATCCCAGATCAATACCCAGCTCGTAGGACGCCTCCTGGAATGCCGTTTACCGGATAGGGAGGAATCCTTCCTTGTTTTCTGTGCTGGTAATCCTTATACGATTTTGAAGAATCTGGGTGGCCCCCAGGCTTCATTACTGTCTGTACATGTCCACCGTTTCACGGAGCTGGTGAAAACAGTTACGGCCAGCCAAACCCCACAGACGGAGGCCGTTACGGACAGTAAGACGGCAATTTCGGCGCTGGAGAATGACGTTGAGTACACCGTCATCCGATCTGATGAAAGGATTGATGAATTTTTGCACAATATCAAAGAAAAGCAGTTGAGGTTTGATTGCGTGTCACTTGACTGCGAGTGGTCCGGGCGCAATCCATATGCTCCAGGGGCAAGATTGCGAACTGTCCAGTTCTCGCTCCTTCTCTATAAAGAGACCAATCCCAATCAAAAGCGCATCAAGACTTTTATAGTCTGTTACACGGACGAGTCGGGTAATGTCCTGGTATCCCAGGAAAAGCTCACGGAGCTATTGCGGTACATCCTGGAAGGAAAGCTCATCTTTGCCCACTTTGGACAGACCGATACCCAGTGGATCTGTGCCTTAAATGATGACCTGAAAAACTGTTTTACCGTCCCAGATTACTGGGATTTTCAAGATCGGGCCTTAAATCTGAAGGGTCCTTTGTACCTGGATACGTCTGTTCTGGCCCATACGATTAACGAGAATCTTTCTTACGATCTCAATAATCTCATCCAGCTCTTTTTGAATGTGCCCCAGTATGACGCGGCTTTGAAGCAGTACGCCACAGCTGATGGCTATGCCAGTGTTCCCGATACGGTGCTTTTGCCCTACGGAGCAAAGGACGCCTTTTATACGCTACAGCTCGGATTGAAGCTTTTAAACACAATCATTAGCACCAATAAAGATAGAATTAACGAAATCACCCAGACACATTTTGGACGGCCCCATTATACCTGGCCTTATGCCCATGATCTCCTCTGCCTTTGGTCTACGATGCGCTGCTACCCGGTGCTCATGGAGATCATGCGAAATGGGCTGCACCTTGATATTGATAAATTCCTTCGGCTTTGTGAGTTCTATGAAGCTACATTACAGGAATTATTGGAAGCCATTCGGACGGAGGTGAATTGGCCCACCTTTAATCCCAAATCGGTAGCCGAGGTCAGGGCGCTCCTCTTTGGCCGTGAGTTTTACAAACTTAAGAATAAGGATCTGCCTCACGATGTCTTGTCCCTTAATTTGACCCCTGTTTTTCCGACCAATTCAACCTTTAAAGAGTGGTCTGAGCTGGATGAGCTGGAACGAAAGGCCGCCCAGCCCTCCACTTCCGCCGAGGTCCTGGATATCCTCTACACCCGTTACAAAGAGGATGAAAGGGCGCGTAAAGTGATCAAACTGCTCATGGATTATCGAACGATTGACCATGTCATTAATAATTCGGCCTATGGCCCCATGCGGGATGCCAGCGGTCAGTATGTTAAGCGTGAAGGTGTGTACGTCTTTGAGCAGGGATATGGGAGTTATCTGGATTATGATGGGCGCGTCCGGAGTTTCTTTAAGCCTCTCAACAAAACCGGACGCTGGGCATCCAGTCCCAATTTGATGAACCTGCCCAAAGAGGCCGAAGGACGCTATAAACAGATTCTCGGAGATAAGTATTTCTGTTCACTCCGTAATGTCTTCACAGTCGCCCAGTCCGGCTGGGTCTTTCTGGAATGTGATATCAAGGCAGCGGAA
>Ga0116179_1002174_pt1 | contig 14226 bp, 6 predicted proteins | sample AD_UKC071_MetaG_FD_89751 | JGI IMG/M metagenome (GOLD analysis project Ga0116179, IMG submission 89751) | Active sludge microbial communities of municipal wastewater-treating anaerobic digesters from USA - AD_UKC071_MetaG | ecosystem: Engineered > Bioreactor > Anaerobic > Digestate | place: USA...
CCAGCGCTGACAAGACGGTAGCATTGGGACGCAAAAAGAAGGCCTGCCCTCGCGTCTCGGCCCATTGGGCAAGCTCATCATTACCCGCTCGTATCTCGTCCCCTACTTTTTCAACGCTGAAAACGCAATTACAGGCATGTGCTTGCACAAGCCAGTCTCAGAAGGCAGGACAAAAGTCCATCCCGTAATGGAGGTTCTTGGCACGAATGAACACATCGGCATCCAGCAAATATGTCATCAGAACACGATCCCCAACTCATGGCCAAAACGATATAACGTCTCCACCTTTCTGACGCCTAAAAGCCGAAAAGCTTCAGTGAACGAGGTGTGCCCTTCGAAGGTGCTGGTAATCAGCGCACGCGCGAAACGCTTGCCAGCTCGAGCTGTTTGGCTGAGGTAGAAGTCTCCGCCGCTTACTTCGGCCATATGCCGCAACCGCTCTAATTCGTGCTCATAGTTATGCCACAGCTCATCTCGGCTCAATGCTCCGGCATCATAGATCCGGCGCAGCACGACCAACGTGCTTACTTTATAGTGCCGTGCCAGACGGTTCAATTCTCCTTGAAGGTCTGCATCGGTTCGATATTCCGCCCGTAGACTATCCAACGGAACAAGGAGCTCTGCCGCTACGCGATTGCACCATTTCTCTATAGCACTTGTAGGGGCTGTCACTGGCCCGACATCCGAAAGCGCTGAAGCGCCCAACCAGAGATGCGCTAACTCATGAGCGAGCGTAAACATCTGCGCTGCCTTAGTATCCGTTCCGTTGATAAATATGAGGGGAGCCAGCTCGTCGCAGAGGGCAAACCCCCGAAATTCCTCAGGATCGAGCTTGCGGCGGTTATTTGCCCCAACGACGCTGCTTATCATAACCAACACGCCCAGCTCGTCAGCCTGCTCTACGAATCGCCGAAGTGCATAGGTCCACGTAGGAATACGTTGGCGTTCCTCCATGTCTAGGCCAAGTTCACAGCGCATACGATCGGCAACCGTCTCGATGCTGTCCCGGAGGGTTGCCGATCCGACGAATCTCCGCGCCGGTTCACCGGTTATGCGCGCGTAATCGCGATACCACTCCTGCCGTCCTTGGCATAGATAGATCACATCGAGCAGGTCGGGGCTCGGCCGCCTGACGCCCCGCATCGCCATAGTGCGCAGGTCCTGAATAGGCACGCGTTCCTCAGGTGGTGCATTCAGGAATAGATAACCTATGGGGACACGAGCCGCCTTAGCAAAATCCTCAAGCTGCTTGAGCGTCGGACAAACCAGGCCTTCCTCCCAGGCTGCGAGTTTAGGGAACCGCTCGTGCAGATCCTCTGCCCTGAGTGCAGCCCGCTCAAGCGCCCAGCGAATCATCTCCGGCTTGACCTTGACCTCAACACGTGCCATATCTCTATCCCCTCGATTTCAGCTTCTCGATTCTCGTTCAGCATAAATTTATTGTACAACAAAGGTCGAGGTCGGAATCCGGTGCGGCCTCGTTGCGGGCCACAGAGCCATAGACGATGAATAGAGAAAGCATTTACAGTTAAAACCCTCCGAATGCTTCTGCAGGAGCTATAACTAAACGATCGGAGCGGCTCCGTCGCAGTACAAATGCACGCGAAAGACCGCTCCAACTGCAAAGTCCAAACGCCAGTGCAATGTCCCCCTAAATAATACAGGCAGCGATCTTTAATATGGACATGAAGTCGGATATATTCGACTGTGCTAAAGATCAGCCATCGCAGCGTGGAGCCTCACCCAGCTTTGCTCTGCAGTGGGGCAGGTCGAGGTGGCATTCTGCGAACCAATGACAGGTGGCGAGGCATATCTTTACAAGCGCAAGCATCACCGGCACCTCGATCAACACGCCCACCACCGTAGCCAAGGCGGCGCCCGAAGAGAGGCCGAAGAGCATCGTGGCCGTGGCGATGGCGACCTCGAAGTGGTTGGAAGCGCCTATCATAGCAGCCGGCGCCGCGTCTTCATATGGGAGTTTTAAGAACCTGGCAAGGCTGTAGCCAAGCCAGAAAATCAGATTCGTCTGGATAAAAAGCGGTATGGCTATCCACAATATCGTCAAGGGATTTGCGACGATGACATCGCCCTTAAAGCTGAAGAGCAGCACGAGCGTCGTAAGGAGCGCAATTATGGTGATCGGCGTAAGCATATGGAGAAATTTCTCCCTAAACCAAACCTCTCCCTTGGCCTTGATGATCCACTTCCTCGTGAAATAGCCTGCTACGAGGGGAAGCGCCACGTAGATCGATATGGAAAGGACGAGCGCCTGCCATGGCACGGGAAGACGCCCTACGCCCAAGAGGAACCCTCCTAAAGGGCCATAAAGGAGGAGCATCGTAAGAGAGTTGATGGCCACCATGACGAGCGTGAGGCCGTCGTTGCCTCTGGCGAGATACCCCCACACCAAGACCATGGCCGTGCACGGGGCTATGCCGAGCAGGATGCAGCCTGCGAGATAGCTCCGCCAGAGTGGGACTTCGAGCATCTTTACGCCCTCGTGGAGGGCCACTCTGCCAGAACCGTGAAGGGCGCCCACGGGGAGGTCCAAGCCAAAGGGCATTTTGACCAAGTCCATCGCCTCCTCCCCGATAAACCCCCTGAAGACCGCGCCCAAAAAGAAGAGGGCGATGGCATACATGGTGAAGGGCTTTATGGCCCAGTTCAAAAAGAGCGTCAAAGCCACGGGCTTGCCGCTCTTGCCCGCCTTTATGGCCTCACCGAAGTCTATCTTTACCATTATCGGATACATCATGAAGAAGAGGCATATCGCGATGGGGATCGATATGACCGGCGCGTCTCCCACATAGATGGCGAACCCGTCGAGCCTGCGGGCAAGATCGGGGGCAACCCTGCCTAAGAGGATCCCGCCGGCGATGCACAAGGCCACCCATAGCGTGAGGTATCGCTCAAAAGGGCTCTCCAACCTCCGCTCGTCCGTCGATCCTAAACCCGTCTTCGCCTTCATCACGCCCACTCCTCACTGGACGACCGATTAAGCTTTATGCGGCACATCAACTACGCAAGTGGCTCTACGCCGAGCTCCGCTGCATACTTATTCAATAAATTCAAAGTAGCGTCATCGAGCTGAATGCCCTCGCGCAAGGACTTCGCTCGGTTTTCCGTCTCCTTCTCGCCCGGAATGTATATACGCTCTTGCCCCTCCGCCTTTGCGCTTTTTCTCATAGCCTCGAGGATCTCGCTCACTTTGTTTTTAATAGCCGCAACATCGCCAAAAAGCTTAAGGTCTATGGCGCCGAAGAAGTGGCATACCGTGGCGTCTTTCACGGTCAAAGCGTCGCGGCTTAAGTCTCCTAAAGAAAGCCCCACGCACAAGAGTTCCACCAAAAGGGCGAGGCCATATCCCTTGTGCCCTCCTAAAATCTCTCCCTCTCCTCCGAGATAAAGCAATCCGCCAAAAGGATTGCCGGGGCGCATGAGCTTTACTATTTCGCTGGGGTCTGTGGTGATGTGCCCGTCGCTCCCGACGCCCCACCCTTCGGGCATCTTTTTGCCGCGGCGGTCGTAAACCTCAACCTTTCCCCGTGAAACGGTAGATGTGGCGATATCGACCATGAACATATCGTCACCGTCGCCTGGAATGGCCACGCATATGGGGTTCGTCCCGAGCATCCGCTCTCTGCCGAAGGTGGGGATGCCCGCGCGAATCGTGTTCGTCAGGGCTATGCCTATAAAGCCTTCCTTGGCAAACCTTTCGGCCCAGAGGCCAGCCATGCCAAAGTGGTTGGATTTACGAACCGCGGCAAAGGCTGCGCCGCTTTGTTTTACCTTTTCCATGCATCGCTTTACGCAAAAAAGCGAGACATAGGGCCCAACTCCCTTATGACCATCCACAGTTAAACTCAAAGGCGTCTCAAACAGCACCTCTGGGTCTGCATCAGGCACGGCAAAACCCAAATCGATGTTGCTTTTGTAAAACTCGAGGCGCGCCACCCCGTGAGAAGGCACACCCCGGGCATCGGCTTCGACGAGCGTTTCAGCCGTTATCGCGGCTCTGTCGGCAGGATAACCAAAACCTTCGAGTATTTGCGACGTTATTTCGATCAATCTATCATACGATACCTTATACATGACAAAGGCCTCCCATGGAATGATTTACGGCCAAAGACGGCGCTTCAGCTGCCCGCTTCGGCTGTCGCTTTTACCAGCTGTTCCGCCGGTTCCCTGCTCAGGACGGCGCAAAGGGCGAACACCACGAGGCAAACGGGCCACTCGAGGTATATCACGTGCGGGACGATGCGCACGGCAGGCAACCACGTCCAGGCCAACCATACGAGCACAGAAGCGAGGACCGTCCAAAAGCCCGTCACCTTCCTGCACAGACTCGGAACGTAGATGTTGGCCAGAATAAGTAGCGTGAAGGACGATGTCATGGCGAGGGCCGTAGTGACGGTCTTTAAAATCCCGACGGACGTGAGGGCCAACCACAGCGTAGCTGCGCTCACCAGCAATACGGCAAGGCGAGATATGAGGACTTCCCTCTTCGGCGATATCATCCCAGGCATGAGCCGCTTCAGGAAATCCTCCGTAACGAGGGTTGAGCATCCCAAAAGCAATCCCACAGCCGTAGAGATGTCGGCGGCCCAAAGGGCAGCCAGCAGCAACCCGCCAACCAAGGGTGTGATCTGGGTCACCAATGTAGGAAGCGCCATGGCAGCGTTTTTCAGTCCAGGAAATTGAGCTGCCGCGATGATGCCGAAAAAGGCGCACAAAAACCCGGCGGGCAGCGTGATGATACCTCCTATGATGAAGCCGCGACGGGCCGCGCGGCCATCCTTAGCGGCGAAAGCTATCTGCGAGATGGCTTGGACCGAAAAGGTCTGGGTGATCATGACGACCATCCAGGCGACCACGACAGAAAGCCCGACGCCGCTTATCGGATGAAACCAAGACCCTCCTGCAGGAAGGCGCGAGGCTATGGCGTCGAAACCCCCAAAATTGGAGAAGGAGAAGAAGAGGGCCACTACCACGCCGATATAGATCAGGATGACATTGATCACATTGGCGAGCCCGGCCGCCCAATAACCCCCTATCAACGTGATGCCCACGAAGACCAAGGCGGTCAAGAGCACGCCTTGCTGAAACGTGAAAATGGAGGGGAGCAAAGCCGCGAGGATCGCCCCGCCCGCCACATACTGAAGCGAAGTGATCACCATCATGATCAGAAGCTGCGCCACTATGCTCACCAGCCTGGCTGAAGATCCATACATACGCTCCATCATCTCGGGGATGGTGCGCACTTCCATGCGCCTGAAAGCCTCGGCGACTAAGAGGCCCACTATGATGCCGCCCGCTCCCCAGGCGGCGTTGTACCAGCCGGCCGACAGCCCCTGGGTGTAGGCTCCCTCAGCCACGCCGACGGTCGACGCGCCACCCACGGCGAGCCCGGTGATCATCGTGGCCACGACCACGGTCGGGAAATGCCTCCCTGCCAGGAGATAGTTCAAGGCCCCTCCTCCGCCGCGCTTCACAAGCTGCGTAGCATACCACGAAATCGCATAGAGCAGAACGATGTATCCTACCAATATCGCTAACTGAACGCTCATCTAAAAGCTCACCTCCAAAGAATGTAACGAAAATATCGGATGCTGCCTCAACTTTACACTCCAACCATCTTAACGAGAACCCGCCGACGCGTCAACCGAACGACGGCTCATGCGAGCCTCGCCTTGAGATAACATTGCTCACGGAAGGCCGCTATCTCGGCCTCCAAGTTTGGGTTAGCCGAATCGCCAAAAAAGGCGTGGATGACGGGCACCATCAAGTTAGGGTTTTTCTTTTGAGCCTCCTTGAGCATGGCGTCCATCTTGGCCATTGCCACCCCTTCCTGCATGCACGTGAAGGGGCCCACGTGGAAGATGCCGCACACCTTGGCCCCATTCTTGGAGGGAAGACGACCTTCCATAAGTTCGCGGAAGATCCCTATGACCAGCGGCGACTCGCCCGTGATGTCGCCGTGATAGACGCCTGCGGCCTCAACCCCCTCTATTATCTGCTCCGGCTTGGGAAGCACCTTCCTTTCCCCGTTTGTCTCGCCGAAGAGCCTGTGAAAACGCCAATCGGCAAAGGATAGATAGAGGTCGGCTACTTTGTGGATCCAATGAGGGTTCTCTCGGTATGTAGTGTAGTTCACGTACTCGATCCATTCGGAAATCGAGCCGCGGATGACCTCAAGACCCTCTTCCTCGAGACGTCTAATGACGTTATTGGCGTAGGGGTCGTGCTGCCTGGTATAAATCTCGCCCACATAAAGGACGAGAGGAAAGCGCTCATGTGCGTCGGTGGTGAGGGCAGCAAATCTCCGGCTAGCCTTCCTGCTCCATTCCTTGAGCGTGCCCACGAAGGCCCCTTTTTCTTCGATCAAGCGTTCCAGCTCCACGATCTCTTTCTCGTAAAGCCTATCGAAGGCGGCCTTGTCCCGGCAATAAGGGCGGAAGCGCCGCACCAGGTCATCGAGCATGTCGTTCATCTTTATGGCGTTGAATACCTGGATGAGAGCCCGCGATTGCTTGAAAAAACCCTTAAGGGGCGCTGGCACTTCGAAGTCCAGATAGCCGCTATCGGACGAAGGGCCGAGCACCGGTAAGCCCTCATAACCCAACTGCGCCAAAAATATCTTCAAGACCTCGCCGTATTTGCCGAAGCGGCACGGCCCGCTCGTGGTTGGCAAAAAGACGAGGCAATTCTCCTTAACCCAATCCTTACCCCTTTCTCGCGCGAGCTCCTCCAAATGAGCCAGCACGTCTCCCACTACGCCCCTCAGGGGGAAACACGTCTCCGTGGTTATAAACTTGTTCGCATACTCGCGCGATTCGACCGTGTTAGTGGGTATGATCGAGGCCGAAAGGCCGAGGTGGCGCACGGCGGCCGCGCCGAAGCGGCTGGCCTCGCCCATATACGGTATCAGCCAACGCCTCTTCCCCAAGTTCAAACTCCCGCTCGCCTTCTCTTTGAAAAGGGCGAAGTCGTAGATGTCCAAATCCCTGCGAGGGCGGGCGCGCGATACCACGCGCTCGTGGGCCTCAGCCCTCGTGACGAAGGGGGCATTGTTGGTCTGGGCATCTGTGACCAGGTGCAGGAACGGTTTTTCTGCCCTGTCGAATATCAATTTTTCATGATAGAACTTCATTGAGTCTGGTCCGCAGGCGAAATTCATCTGTCTGATCGGAAACAGCCTGGGGTGACGAGCCACAAAGACTGCGGCCTGAAGTATGGCGGCATTTTGATACCAATACTCGTTGAAGACCAGGTCGTCTATGGGTATATCCTTGTAAAGGTGGTGCAAAAAGGCCTGAGGAATATAGCGCATCCCCCGTTCCTTGGAAAACATCTGCCCGGAGCGGGATGAGGCTTCGGGGTCCAAGACGACGTATTCCCTGCCGAGCCCCACATAACCCACTTCGCCCGACTCTTCAAGCTCTTCGAGGAAGCGATCGCCCCATTCACTCACCTCCTTCAAAAAGGCCTCTTTCTTGGAGTCGGCGTAGCGAAAGGCCTCTTTTATGCGCTCGACCGAGGCTGGAAGCCCCAACCGCTCGAGTTCCCCCTTCAGCGACTCTACCATCTGATCTTCATCGCCTAAGTGCCAAACCGGTATGACCTCCCTGCTCCGATCGATCCCCAATATGTCCTGGAGCATGTAGCCTTCGGCCTCCGTATAGATGCAGAACTTCCTATTCGGCTTTGAGGTGCGCACCTCTTCGATGAAGGAGGGATTGAAGATGTAGCGTATCCGCTCATCGCCGTTCAGGAGTGCCCCATGTCCGACGACCAGCTTCATGGCTATGCAAAACTCCGTATGGGCCAAGTTGATGCCGAGCTGGGCGATGCGCTCGTCCGAAAGGGGGGTGAGCACCGGCAAAAAACCGAGAGCCTTAAAAAGCGCACCCGCCCATACGCCGAGCTCGCCGAGCGCCACTCCGCTCCGGCGTATGCCGATCGTAGGAAATTCATCCAACTTCGCCTCTCCGAGCTTTTGATAAAGCACGCCGTCGAAGTGTTTCTCCAAGAGCTTGTGGTAGAGTTCCACGTAATCCCTCTTGGCATTGCCACTCCCTTCGCTGTTCCCCCTGGGACAAAAGCCGCCGGTGATCACCTCGTCTTGTCCTATAGTGAATATCTTGAGCTTACAATTGCGCACGCCGCACGACAGTGGGCCGAAGTGGTCGAGGCAAAAGACCTCCCGTCGGGCGAAGGATTCCTCAAGCCACTCCCAGCCGCGATATGCCGAACGCACCGCCTTGCCTTGCAGCTCGAGCTCTTTCACGCGCTCTCTGGAGACGAGCGCCGCCCCCCAGGCTCCGAAGAGCTCCCTGTGGGGGTAGGCGTAGATGTCATTTCCCGTCACCTGGGCCATGGCAGCCAAAAAGGCCAGGCCGAGCGCCGGCCCGCCCTGGCACGAAGGCTTCTCCTGGACATACTGCGGACCACCTACGAATTTTTGGTAGTAGCTAGCCGCCGTGGCCCGCACTATGGCGGCAGCGATCTCCTCCTTGGAGAAGCCCTCAGCGATGAGGCGGTTCTCTTCCATCTCCATGAAGACGCCGCACGTGGCGTCGATCAAGGGGACGCGATCCGCCTTGAGGGCGTACTCCTGGAGGGAGTCCTTGACGTCCAACCCTAACAGGAGCGCCATGTTTTCGAGCGTCTGCCCCGCTCCGGCTTGGCAGGAATAGTTCATCCTCGCTTCGGCCACCTCATCGGTGGCCTTGCCGTCCCTGCGCTTAAAAGTGGTGAATTTCATGTCTTGGCCGCCAACTTCAAATACCGTATCTATATCCGGGTCGTGGAATTTGATCCCGTAGGCGTGACAGGTGATCTCATCCACGGCGCCGTCGGGCACGGCATAACCCTCTTCCTCTAAGGCTTTGGCCTTGGACTTGCTCACCAGGATGCGCTCGTAGAGTTTGCGGGCAGAACCGGTCGTGCAGATGCCCCTCACGTTGTAGCGATCCTTGTTCCGCGCGAGATACTGGAAGACTTTGCGCAGCGCCCCCTCCGGGTCGCCATGCGTGCTTATATAAATTTTATCGAGTAGAGCGCCGCTTTCTATGTCTATGACGGCCGCTTTTGTGGTGGTTGAGCCTCCATCCACGCCTATCGTAACGTCGCAGCTTCCTTTTGGGAGCATCCCCACAGGTGCATCGGAAAACACGTGCACCTTGTCAAGATAACCCTTAAGCGGATCGGCGTATAGACGATGCTCTCTCGCATAAGAGGCGATCTCCCCCATGCGAGAAAAGTCCACCACGAAATCATTTTTTTTCTCAAGGGCCAACAGGGCTGCCCCTATGGCTCCGACGCTCCTGAAGGCCTCCAGGCGCCTCAATTTGACGCCGGCCAACTCCTGGACGTGGTGCAGTATAAAGTCGCTCCCGAAGGCGCCACCCGTGGCGATAGCTATAGCCTCCTTTTTGAGCTCCCTGGGTCCGATTACGTCGTTTTTGTAGTTGCGCGCCACGGTAGCATAAAGACGAGCCAGGAGATAGGGCCGCTTCGCCCCCTCGTTCTGCTCGTGAATGAGGTCGGACTGGACCACCACCCCACAGCGAGCGTTATAACCGGCGAGATCCTCATACAGGGCGGCCTCGCTCTCGGCCTCCCGGAAGAGCTGCTCTAAAAGTTCCGCTTCGTCATCGGAAGAGTTGGAGTTATCGCCGTAGAGGCGACGGACCTGCTTCTCAAGTAGGGTGCCGGAACCGCCGCCGCACTTGCTGTTGGCCGACCACTCGAGCATCGCCGGCTGACCCTCGATATGCTCGATCCTGAAGAAATATGAATCCTTGGCACCGATGTGGAAGACGTATGTGACATCGGGCGCCACCTTGGCCGCACCCTTCGGTATGGTGACGCTGTCGTAATCGAACAACAGGCCATCGAAGACCTTGGGGAATGAAGCCGCACCTATGCCGGTAAAGGCCGTAGAGGCTATGTGCTCCTCGCCGACGGCCTCAGCGACATCTCGCCATAAAGCCAAAAGACAGCCCAACGGATCGCCGAAGTGAGGAAGACTCCTCGGCACATACACTACACGGCCTCCTTCGCCCACAACGGCACCGTGCACTGCAAAAGAACCTATATCGAAGCCTACATAGAACTTGCCCATTTCCCTTCCCTTCTTTTCGTCAATGCCTATGATACCCATCATGAACGGGATGGGTGGATACGATATATTATAATGATGTTAGCCTACGATTGAGCATTTGTCTTCGGCCTTTGGAGTATACTCGCGCTTCGCCTCGGCTTGGAACGAACTAAAAAGCGCGAGGCTAACGGTGAATCCACAATGCAAGAAGGTGTAAGGATACGGAAAGTTCGATCACGGCCTACCGCAGCGTAAGGCAAATCGAGGAAGAGTTGCGCGCCATCGCGAAGAGACCCGCCATATTTGTGGTTCCGACGGACGACGATGCCGATATCCTATCGGCGATATTGGAGGCCGAAAGTCCCCATCGTGAAAGGGTTCGCATATGGCAATGGACCGACATATACAAAAAGACCTGCGAAGCGCTTAAAAAGAAAGGCATCAGATGGCGCAGGCAGGTCGACCCCGCCGAGAGGTGGCTCATCGTTCAGTCTCTATGGGCAAAACTGTCATGCAGCGAAGCTTTCCCGCCGACGGCGCGTAGACCCGCGATGGTCAAAGAATTCGCCTCGTCCCTCAGGGAGCTGCTCCGAGAGGGGATCACCTGGGAAACGTACAGAAACGTCACGGGCTGCAAAGAGCCGTGCGAAGGCGGCCCCTGCACAAAATTCGACGAGGTCGAGGCGTGGCTGTGCTGGCTCCTCAGAGAATACGAACGGTATCTGCAGGATAGAGGCTTGGCCGACAGCGCCCAGGTCGCCACGCTGACAAGAGAGCTCCTCCTCGCAAATTCGAGACGCCTCTCGCCTGCCGTTAGAAGATATACCTGGGCCTTCGTCGGTTTCATGAGCTTCACCCACGGCCAACTCGAGCTGGTAAGGAGCTTGCTGAAGTTCGACGCGCACCTTTGCGTCTTCATGCCAGAGAGCGGCACCGGAGCCTACAGCGCGGCCGATCAGCTCGAAGGCATCGCGAAGAAAGAATCAGACCCAGTCCCTCCGCCGAAGTGCATAGAGATATCCGGCGCAACCGATCGCCTCGCCATAGAGACGGCGTTGAGGGAGCTGCTGCTCTGGTCCCTCGGCAAAGCCGCGTGGGAGGGTGAGCCATTTCCAGGATGGGAAAACGTCGGGATATTGCTGCCTCAAGACGACCTCCAGACGGCAAAAGAGGCCTTGGCGCGCTTTCGAATACCGTACCAGCTCAAAGGTGGCCTGTCGGTCTCACAGACGCCATTCTGGTCGCTCTTGAGCCGGATATTTGCCGCCGCCAAGGACAACTGGCCCGCTCGAAAGACATCTTTCCTACTGGCAGACCGCTTCCTCTTGGGCGAAAGCTTCCCCTTGAGCGAGGCGGCGCGCGAGGCACCATCGGGGGAAGAGGGATGGAAGGCATTCTTGAAAGATATACCTAAAGGAGTGGAGATTTTCGATGCCTTAGTCTCCTTCTGGAAGACCATAGGCGATGGTGGCCTGCCGGAAAAGCTTTTGGAGGCCCTTTCGAAACTCATAGGCGAGCGCTTGGGGGTTTTGCACAAGGCGAGCGACCTGGCCGGAGAGGACGTCGCGTTGGACGAGAGCGTGCGCATGCTCGCGTCTTCCTGTGCCGAGGCGGAAAAGTGGGCGCTCGAGCACGGTGTGAGCGGTGAGGCCACGGATACGGCAAATCGTGCGCTCGCCGGCGACCATGCGATCGAGTTTTTGAGGACGTGGTCGGAGGAGGCGATCCTCCTGCCCCCGCTCCGGCGGAGAGGGGTCCTCAGCGTATACGTGGACTCCCCGCCTATCCTCGCCCACCACCAGGCTTGGGTATTGGTGGGGGCCGGTGGTGATCGTTGGCCCGGCAAGCTCCGCGAGTCGCCGATATTGCCGGACGAGCAGAAGCAAGTCTTTCACGACCGCAACCTCGGGCTTTCTCCTACACATCTTCCCCTCCTAAACGAGAGGAGGGAACAGCGGCACGCGCTGTTCAGGAGGCTTTTAGCGGCGGGAGACGAGGTCGTCTTCGCGGTGCGTCCGCTCGCAGATGCGGAGGGTCACCCGATTCCGCCATCGTCCTTTTTCGAGGAAGCTGTGCGCGTAGAAACACCGTGGGTTTGCCTTGCACGCTCCGTAGAGCGCCCATCGAGCCGCGCGCTGCTTCCGGCTCGAGAGATGCGCTTTTCTGGCGTAGAAGCGGCCGCTGACGTGCCGAGCAGGGGACGAGCGCTCCCACAGACCTTTCCTCCTGCGCGCACGAAAGAGGCCTATTTGGGCGATGTGGACGAATGGAAGGGCTGCCCTTTCCGCTACGCTGCAAGCCGCCTCTGGAGCATAAAAGAGGAAACCCCCTCCGGATTCGACCCAAAGTTAGGAGGAAGCTTGCTCCACGAGCTGTGGAAACGCCTCTGGGAGCAACGCTTCCGGAGCGGCGAAGCGCTGTCGGACCTCGTGGAGGTGCTGTGGGAAGGAACGGCGCGCTCGTTTTACGAGGAGGTTCTGTCGCGATACAGCCTCTACGGGCGTCGCCTTTTATACCAGGCGCAGCGCTTGGCGCGCCTGCAGGACTCGCTCGAAAGCCGCCTGGCGCCGCTGCGCCGAGACCAGATGCGGGAATATCCGCTGCCCGAACTGGAAATAGACGGCGTCCGTTTCAAGGGAAGGGCCGACAGGATCGAGCTTTTGACCGACGGGAGCGCGGTGATCCTGGATTACAAGTCGGGAAGGAGCGACTCTTACAGAGATTCCGTCCAGCTTTCCGCTTACGCCATAGCGCTCGAAGAGACAGGTGTGAGCGTGGCCGGCTACGCCTATCTCTGCCACAAAGACGGATCGATCTATGGCCACTTCGCCGACCCCAAGCTGGCAAAAATCTTCGGCCAAGGAAGGAAGAAAATTTCACTGAAGGATAAAATCGACGAGGCGAGAAGCGTCTTAGAGAGTATGGCCAATGGGATAGCTTCGGGGCTATTCTCGCCAGACTATACGTCAAAAAGCTGCCGGGATTGCGGCTACAAAGCCCTGTGCAGAAGAGAGGAGATCGTGCGTGGAGGCGACAACGATGAGTAACAGCGCGCTCCTCGCCCTCTTGCGAACCGCCACGCCCTCCCAGCGCGAGGCGATCACCTCAAACAAACCCTTCATAGTGGTGAGCGCAGGTGCTGGCACAGGAAAGACCAGCACGTTGGCGTGGCGGTTCGCGTGGCTCGTGGCCACGGGGGAGGCCAAGTGCGACCAGATACTCACCGTGACCTACACGGAGAAAGCAGCGCTCGAAATGGCCTTGCGCATAAAGGCTACCCTCCGCTCGTGGAAGGAAAGCTTGAAGGCGACAGGGGAAAAAGGCGACAACCTTTTCGCACTGAGGCTCGAGGAAGCCGAGCGCAAGATCGAGGAGGCCACTATATCGACGGTCCACTCCTTCTCTATGGACCTGATCCGCTCCGCCGGTTCCACCCGCGGAACGGAATCGCATAGAGTCCCATCCATGCCCGAAGAAGAGGAGTTTTGGCGCTCCGTCGAGGAGGCGCTTGACGCGCTGGATTCGGAGTGGTTCGCCGCCAGGCTCAGAGACGAACGAAGGGAATGGGCGACTTTGTTGAAGGAGCCGGATTTCCTTGACGTGCTCGAGGAATTCGGCACCGCTTCGATGATCGCCTTCGCTAGAAGCGCGATCGGCCTATTCTCAAGCCATGGCAGCTATCCCGACGACCTCTGGCTCGACGAGGCTGCGCTCGTCAAAAAGGACGAGGCCTTGGCATCCGATAGCGCAATGGCGGACGACCTCGCAGCGCTGTTCGACGAAGGTGATCGCGAGCTCGACAGGAGGTTTCGCCTGGCACTCGCCAAGGCGGCGGCGCTCCTCTGGGCTGTTTGGGAAACCCAAAAGGAAAGCGAGCAGTGGCTCTCTTTCGACGACATGATCCGTTACGCCAAGGGCATCATCGAAGAGGACCCATCCCCCGTAAGGCGCTTCAAGGCCGTATTGGTGGACGAGTTTCAGGACATAAACGGCGTCCAAGGTGCGTTCCTCGAGTCATTGAAGAAATCGAGCGGAGCGAGCCTCTTTCTGGTGGGCGACATAAAGCAATCCATATATCGCTTCCGCCACGCCGATCCATCGATATTCGCCCGCCAAATCGC
>Ga0116179_1002184_pt1 | contig 14190 bp, 16 predicted proteins | sample AD_UKC071_MetaG_FD_89751 | JGI IMG/M metagenome (GOLD analysis project Ga0116179, IMG submission 89751) | Active sludge microbial communities of municipal wastewater-treating anaerobic digesters from USA - AD_UKC071_MetaG | ecosystem: Engineered > Bioreactor > Anaerobic > Digestate | place: USA...
ATGGGGCCGGGTGACAAAGACCCACTGGAAGAGATCGTCCGCGCCTTCAATGACAGGCACTTCGCTGGCTGGGAGGCCACGCCCGAGGAGCAGCGCGTCAAGTTCATCAACATTGCCAAGCATGTGGTGAACCATGCCGACTACAAGGCACAGGTTGAAGACAACCCCGATGCCCAGAACCGACAGTTGGCGCTAGAGAAACTGATTCAGCACGCCGTTAGCATCGAGCGCCGCCGGGAACTGGACTTGTACAAACGCTATGCAGGCGATGCTGATTTCAAGCGGGCATTTGATGCGAGTATTTCCAGAATACTAACTATGCGCAGTGCCGATCTCGGTCTATGGTCACAAGGCAATCAAGGAGGCTAAATGGGTTTATTTTCTAAGGCAGCACCGCCAACGCCTGATGCTGTTGCTCCCGCATCAGTAGCCACTCACCCTGCATGGCTGCGCCTCTGCGCCCAGCTCCAGTGGTATGACCAAAAAAGCGTCTCTTGCCAAAGCTGGTACAAAAAACTGAAGGTGGCCCAAATCGCCTTGGCCATTCTCATACCTGCAATGAGCTTCCTTCCAGCGGATTATTCCAAATGGGCAACTGCAATTGCAGGTTCTGTTATTGCATTGCTTGAAGCCGTACAACACATGAACCAGTACTCAACACTTTGGGTAACTTACCGCTCAACGGCAGAGCGACTGAAGCATGAAAAATATCTATTTCTTTCCGCTGCAGGCCCATACCGAGACATGCAAGAATCGGATCGTTTGGTGCAGTTGGCTGAACGAGTGGAGGAGCATGTTTCCACCGAACACGCAAACTGGTTCAATGAAACCCGGCGCAATGTCAGCGATAAGCAGAAAGAACCTGCGTGATGATTGAGCGGCCACAATCAATAGTTCTTGAATCGAAGCAGATTCAAACTCCCGCGTACTTTCCATCCATATCATCAATCAAGACGCCACGTCTGCCGCTGGATTACCTGTCCGTACTCTCCGCTTTGAGCGGAGTGACTAACAAATTTCTGGTATCGGCGTTTGACCTTCTCCCATTGAAGGGAGAGCCCGATGCCAAGAAGTGCATAGATGCTGCACGTGAGGCTGGCAGCGTTGTGCTCATGGATTCAGGCAATTACGAAAGTTTTTGGAAGAATGCACAAGCAAGTTGGACGCAGCCCGACTTCCACGCCACCTTAGAAGCGTACTCGTGCGACATTGCTTTTGGATTTGACGAGCAGGCTCCGCCAGACGATGAAGATATCCATGTCGATTTGATCGTCAGTCGCTGGCGGCTCGATCAAGATCGAGCTGGAAAATGCCAGATCATTCCAATTGTCCATGGCGATAGCAATGCTTTGCCCAACCTCTGCCGCAAAGTTGCGCATCAAACGGGTGTCAACTTCATCGCTGTGGCCGAGCGCCGGTTAGGAGATGGACTCATTGCCCGCACGCTGGCGATCAGAGCAATCAGACAATCGCTTGACAGTCTAGGTCGCTATGTATTTCTGCACATCCTTGGAACGGGCAATCCTATTTCGATGGCAGTCTTTTCTGCTGAAGGCGCCGACTCCTTTGATGGACTTGAATGGTGTCAGACGGTAGTTGACCACGACTCTGGATTTTTATTTCATCTTTCCCAAGCTGACTTCTTTATTGGGCAATCTGCTTGGTCTGATACCGACTTTCCGTTTCACATAAAGGTGCTGGCTCATAATCTGGAGTTCTATCGCGACTGGATGGATCGCCTGCAACGAGCCGACACTAAAAAGCTGAAGATGGAGTTTTGCCAATTCAACTTGCCAAGCAGGATTTATCGCATTTGCGCAGGATCGCTTGGATGGGCTGAGATATGAGCTTACAGATCATCAATAAAGCAATCATGGCGATGTGCGGAGAAGTTGAATCTCAAGCACACCCTTCTACTGATTGGTGTCAGCTCAACGAGACTCAGCTTTTATATGAAGTGGTGGTCTGCATCGCAGGGAGCCAAATGCTCTTCGAGATGGCGGTGGGGATTGCCGACCATTTGGGCCAGTGTGGACTGTTGACCCCAGCAGATGCCTCATTCGGCGGGAGCGATTATGAAAATCGTCTTGCTCAGTGTCTTTCCCGACAAATTTTGATGGTCACAAAGGATGGAGCCAATCGCCTCGTAAATCCAAGATTCAAAAACCGCTTGGCATTTTTGACTGCGTCGACGGTTACGAAAATATATGGTGAAGGACTCACCATCAAGAAGATATTAGAAAGTACCAAATCGGCACGCGATACTAGAGAAGTCTTGGTCTCCAAAGTCTGCGGCTTTGGTCCAAAGCAGGCCAGCTTGTTTCTCCGTCGAATTGGATACTGCTCCGAACTTGCGGTACTTGATGTGCATGTCCTGGATTACCTTGAATTGGCCAAGGGATTCAGCATCAAAGCCAGTACATTGGGCCGACTTTCAGTCTATGAACGTGTCGAAGATGAATTCCGGGGTATCGCCAAGCAGTTTGGACATGCGATAGGGTGCGTTGATTTGGCGATGTGGGTGACGATGCGCGTTGCCAAGCAAGAGGCCTATATATGAGTGTCGTCAACCTTGTTTCTGGCGGACTTGATTCCACGTTGATCGCGGTAATGATGCGAGAGGAAGGCATCGAACAGTTCCCACTCTTCATTGACTATGGGCAGCGTGCAGCAAAACGAGAGTGGGATACATGCCAAGCGGTACATAGTGGGTTGGGATTGCCAATCCCAGTGCGCATGGATCTATCTGGTTACGGCGCGGTCATTGCATCCGGCTTGACGCGGGAGTCCTTGGACATTAAGACCGAGGCTTTCACACCAGGCAGGAATTTGATGTTTTTATTGATGGGTGCTGCATATGCCCATCAGGTGCAAGCAAATTCAATCGCACTTGGTCTGCTTTCCGAAAAATTCAGCCTCTTTCCTGACCAACGTGCTGACTTCTTGGTGAAGACTGAATCCACTTTGACTACGGCACTGGGGCACAGCATCAAGATCGTGACCCCGTTATTCGAGTTTTCAAAGGCAGACGTGGTCGAGTTGGCGAGGCAAAAGGGCATTTCGGGAACGTATTCCTGTCATGCCGGTGGCGGTACGCCATGCGGTACTTGCATCTCTTGCATGGAATTTTCCAATACATCAAGGAGCTGATATGGGTGGCGGTTCGGGCGGAAGTTTTTCTCTTGGTGATCTCGCCAAGTTGCAGGAAGCAGCAAAGCAGAAACTGAAAGATGCATCTGAGGTTTCAAGTCCACATGTCTTCATCAGCTTTTCTCATGACGACATGGATGAGGTCAACCTGTTACGTGGTCAAGCAAAGAACGAAAATAATGACCTCCAGTTTGATGATCACTCCGTCAAAGAGGCGTTTGACAGCACCAACGCCGATTACATCAAACGCCAGATTCGCGAAAAGATTGATCGGGCGTCTGTGACGGTCGTTTATGTATCAGAAAACAGTGCTAATAGCAAGTGGGTGAACTGGGAGATTGAGGAAAGCCTCAAGCGCGGCAAAGGTGTTGTCGGCGTACATAAAGGCGATAAGCCACCGGCCAGCCTGCCAAAGGCTTTAGTTGACTCCAAGAGCAAAGTGGTCAGGTGGCAGCATGCGGAGTTAGTCGCAGCCATCCATGAGGCGAGACGGAATCGCAAGTAACTCCTGTTCAGAATACAAAAACTATCGCAACGAAGTCAGGGAGAAGTAATTGAAGTCGAAAAAGACATTTACCGTCCATCTATACCAAGTCATCACAGCCGATAAATCAAAACCATTGGCAGACTTACTGGAGGAAGTCGAAGGACTTTCGCTGGAGCAGCGCATACGAAAAATTAATGATCGAGAAATGCGTCTTGAGCACGTTTCAAAAAATGACAAGGGACTTTGGCATCTCGACTTTGGTTTGCTGAGATTCGACAATGGTCCAGGTCGAGCAAGCAAAAAGACGCCTGTAACTGATTTTGATCTCAAGATTGGCGAGGGCTTTGGCGAAGAAACCGCAGCCATCTATGACCCGGCAAGTGGTTATCTTGCACTTCAATACAACCACTTTGGCGCAAGGGTTTCAGCTATTGCCGCCTATCTGAGCACGCTAGATGAAAAACCAAATAGCTACGAGTTCCGTTTGTCTCTTGATGATTCAGCCGTTGCACGGTTGAAAAAGAAAACAATCTTTACAAAAATCGAAATGAAAGTGGCGCCAGGGAAGCTATCGAAAGCATTTAAGGAAAATAACGTTTCCCTCTACTCCGCTCTTGCTGCTCAACAGAAGGAGTTTGGTGGTGACATTGTTACCGTGGTTGTTGGGCTGGAAAAAAATAGCAATAAAAGCCTATCGATTGCCAACAAAATTACTTCTCTGCTGGGATTGGCAAGTGATGAACCTGATGCGGTAAGCACGTTACAGGTATCTGGAAAGGAAAGTCAAACAGCCAGCATTGATTTGGTGGATTTACTGGAGGAATCCCGCACAACACAATTCAAAGATTTGCCTCTCAGTTCAGGTCTGAGATATCCTTTGTCTGACCGTTTTAATCGACTTCAACGGGCTTTCAACGGCTGGAAGGCTGACAAGGCAATACCATGACTATGAGTCGCTCATTCGAGCGTTTATATCCTTGGATATTCGGTTTTGCAGCCGGACTGTCTACCCACTTGATGGGAATAACTTTGCCGAATGATGACAGCAGATTAACGGCTTTGTTATCGGCATCAATAAGCACCAGTGCAATCCTAGTTGGCTTCCTTGCAACCATCAAAGCAATATTGATGGCGTTACCAGACTCCTCCATAAAGACACAACTTCGTGACAGTGGGGAGATGATCACGCTTTCGAGTTATTTGAGTAGTTCTATGACTGCAAATCTCATTTTTTGCATCTTGAACATTGGGTGTTTTTTTTCGTCAGCACAAGCTTTATCAAATTTGGTATCAGCTCTTTGGTTCGCATTTGGAACATTCGCTCTTAGTGCATTTTGGCGGGTAGGACAAATAATGATTTTGATTTTGCGTCTGGTGTAGGGATATCTGGTGAGTAATCTCGAAGACCCCTTTTTCCAGCACGAGTTTTTTGGAACGCTGTTCTTCTTGCCGTCAAGTATGGATTCATCGGCATTCTGTCGGATTGAATTTACTACATGGGGACCAAGCACGGTGGCGTGCATTGGCTTGAACGACACGCATTACGATATTTCCAAAGAGTGGCTGCTTTGCCCTAATGGTGAACGGCGTTTCCGTTCCCGCAAAGACATTGCCGCCTACGGAGATGGGCGGCATGTTCAGTTGGTGCTGGTCAAGGACAGGCTATCCCCCGTCACGCTTGACAACGCACTACATCTTCGGGTGGTAGGCGACTGGATTGAGAGGACCACAGACAAGAACGGTAGAGTGAGCACTGCGAGTTGCGGATTTGAGGGGCTACTGAAGCAAGGAGGCGCCGCCTCCACGAAACTAGATCAAAGGGAGCTGCGCACGCTTAACGAACTCCACAATCACTGGCGCCAAGTGGGCGAATAGTCGTTACCCACGCCCGGCCATTGGTCTCAAGGAGTGCCAGCCAACTCACTACAACAGGCTTGGCAGTTTCCGCTTCTGTACAGGGCGGATATACCGCGCCAACATCAAGTCACTGGTATGGCCGGTCTGATCTCTGATCTGCCACGGTTGAAGCCCCGCAATTGCGGCTTGGGTGCAGTACCCTGACCGCAAGCTGTGGCCGCTGACGGCGGAGGGGTCACCACCCACACGCCGTACAGCATCTTTGACTATCAGCGCCACCGACTGCGCCGACAGCGGCTTTTCGGATACGTTGTCGTGCCGGTCTACGGCGCGGAACAGCCAGCCGGAGCGTATGCCTGTCAGTTCTTGCCATTGCTTCAGAGCCTTCACCGGACAGCGTTCACCATTGGCATGCGGAATGAAACATGTTCGCCCGGCCCCTTCCTGGTCGGTCTTCGAGCGCACAATCAACAGTTCAAGTCCGGTTGCGTGTTCAGTGATGTCCTCGCAGCGCAGCGCCACCAGTTCCGATCTACGCATGGCAGAGCCCCAGCCAATCAACAGCAAGGCTTGGTCACGCGCCGCTTTGACTGGTTTTTGTTGCCCTAGCACCAACAACATTTCCAGCAGATCATCCTTCACCACGGGTTTGACCCGTCGTTGCCGCGTGCCGATGGTGCGCCGGATTCCTTGCATGGTGCGTTTCACCTGCACGTGTTTGATGGGAGATGGGTGCCCCGCATCGACGCACGCTTTGCCAATGGCAATCAGCCTACGCTCCAGGGTGGCAACTGCCAAAGTTGACGCGGCGTCAACTATGTACGCAATCACTTGCTCCGGCGTGGCTGGAATCGTGCCGCCATGGTCGCAGAAGTGGCGCACGTCGTTGGCGTAGCCGCGCTTGGTGGCGGTAGATTGAGCGGCGGCGGCATAGTTGTCGGCGGTGAGCTTGCGCCGCTTCTCTGGCATTTCAGCGCCGATTGAGGCAGATGAGAAGATTGAGCTGTTTTCAGCGGCTTTGGCGCTGGCGGTCAGATCGTGGTTTTTCATGGTGTTTTGGTTAGCGGTAATGTTGACTTTTCGCTAGTCAGCCGACTTTGAGCAAGCGGCACAGTGGCCGCTGCTCATCTGGCTCAACCAGCTCAGGGAGTTGAAATTGCTCTGCTTATGGCCGCGCACTGGCGACCGAGCGATGCACTGGCGGCGAAAAGTCCGCCGTGTGGTGACGACATGCAGCCGAGAGAGAAAACGCGGTGGCCGCAAAGCTGCCAAGTTCTTCCATCAGTCTGCCCAATGCCTCCACGGTGTCGCTGCCGATGTCGCTGCCAACTTCCGGCGCGGCATGTGCCAGGATGTGACCAACGGCAGAGAGACCGAGGTGAATCACGTTCATGGCCGTTTCAGCGTTATCAGCAATCTGTGCCAGCACCACGGCATCAGCCTCTTCGTATTGAATGACTTCCGCCGGGTTGGCCGTCAGCAGAGGCAATTGCAAAAGCAAGTCGCGCATGGGGCGGCTTGAACCGTAGCCGCATGGTGTGTTTTCGGCGTGCGCTGGCATGTCAATACTCACTGGGGAAAAGCAGGGTCGTGACGCTTCTGTCCGCCTCCGTCAAAATCCAAATGCGCTCTTTGGCCACGGTGTATGAACTGAGCAACCGGAGGCGGCGCGTCAGGGCAAAGTCGTTTTCGGCTGCGTCTGCCTTTGGCACTTCGCCCCAGTCGCCACGAACGTGCCGGTTCAGATAGTCGCTGGCATTGATGCCATGCTTTTCCAAATGCTCAAGCACAGTGGGAGTGGCAACGATTTGCCCCAGTGCGAATAGCGGCGGTTGGTTAAGAGTTGTTTTTTGCGTCGTGCCCATGTGGGTTCTCCAAGTTGCATTGGCCGCGCACCGAATCAACACGGTGCCAGAAATGCAAAAAGCCAAGGCGACGAATCGACTTGGCTTTGCATATTGGTTCCGGTGGCTTTTCAGCGATCACGCGGCACGGCGCGGTATGCGCCGTTTTTTTAAGTTATCAGAGTACGGTGATTAGATCGAGTGCTGAATAACTTCGGTCAGATCACATCCAAAGCGCATCGCTCCCGTATTACTGATCTAAAAGACTTCGGCCCTATTGGTCTCGTGGTTGACAAGTTGACTCACTCCGCAAAATTTGACTCGCTTCTTGCAGTCGTCCGCGCAATACTCTGACAGCCTTGTCGCGATTACCTTCACTGGAGGTTCGGACATTTCGGTGAGCTTCAGAAATGCGCTTATGGCGCTGATTTGGCAAACGAAGTTCTTCGCCTGCAATGATTGCTCCGGTAACCGTTTTAACCGCGCTTGCCGCAAAGGTTTTTGATTTCTTTTGTTTGGTGGTCAGCCCATGCCTACTGACGATTTTTCGTACTTCCCCCAATAGTGCCTTTGTTGCATTGGGACCCGACAACGTAATGTCATCGACATAGGTTGTCATCTTGCAGTTTGATGCGGATGCCAGCGCAGCGACTTCATCAAACATCTGTCGGGCAGCGAAGAATGCCACCCTTCCACTCAACGGGCTACCAGTTGGCAGGTGTTCTTGTTTGTAGCAGCAAATATCCGCCAATCTGTTTGCGACGTCTTCTGCGCATTGAAAATCTTCAATGAACATATTCAACACCATGCGGCGGGTGGTGCTTGGGTAGAACTTGCTGATGTCAGTCTTTATAAGCGATTGATTGCCGACATGCTCACGGGCATTATCGGCATAGGAGCGCCCTTTGCGAGAGAAAAGATAGTCTGGCAGCTCAATCCGGCTAAGCAAATTTGCGATTCTTTTGTGAACTGTTGCCATCCAAAAAATGGGGGCTTGTATCTCGCGATCCTTCTCATTTTTCCAAACGCGGTAGCCTTCGCGTGCGAGTAATTCAGGTACCGCGTCCCAGTTAACCCCAATTGCGGATTCAAACTGTCTCTTGCTTAACAAGCGAAACAAGGGAGACTGATGAATAGGATAGAGCTTAGGCAGGATTTTGGACGGCATCGCGCTCTTCCAGCCATTCAAGCAAGCGAAGAATTTTGTCAGCGGCAGCCACTCGTAGCTTGGTACCCGGTTTGCGCTCGCTTCCCATCGACTCAGAAAACAGCATGATGGACGATACCGGCATTTTGAAAACTTCGGCGTACTTTTCCAGCAAGTCTAGGCCAGGAGTTTTGTCACCACTTTCGATTTCACTTAAATAGGAACCAGAAATACCCAACCTTTTAGCCAAGTTGGCTTGGGTGAACTGGTGATACGTTCTCAATAACCGCAGGGCTCTATTGAGCATAACAACTCCTCTAGTTAGGAAGTAAGGGGGGACGAATCACCTTGATAGCCAGTCGATTAGCTTTGCAACCTGGTGAACTAATCGCACAACAGCAAAAGCCATGCGCAATGTTTCTGGTCGCAGCCACCACGACTTACCTTGGCTCTTCGTCCCCCGCCGTTTGGGAGGTTTTTCATCGTCTTTCATGACGGTTTCCTTGGCTGCACCAAACAGTAAATACGACATGTACTTACCGTGGCTGTCGTCCGCAACCAAGCAGAGCAAAACGGCGGGTTGACCCCCTAACTCACAGATGCCTGCCCGGAGTCGTCCGGGCAGGCTCGCACTTGCGTATGTCGTCGGTACTACGGGTGCAGCACCACGCCACCTATGCAGTGCGAGATGGCAGAGCCTTTCGGCCCCTCAGGAAACCTACGTTCCCCACTTTGTCGACAGTTGTCTCTGCTAACCTCAGATTGGATTCTATACCACGCAGCGGAATTCATGCAAATATTCTTCGCTAATAGCGAAGTTATTTCATGAAAAACCTTTCATCCACCGTCGCGGCATGCCGAGTTCCCACGACACAACTTCGGTGTCATGTGCTGGCACCACCATGCTTTTCCTGCCAAGCGGCCAGCTCTAACGGTCTGATTCCAAAGCGCACAGCATTGCCAGGATGTAACGCGGCAAACTCTTCCAGTACCAATTGGATGAAGTGCCCTCTGTCCAGCTCTGCCACAGTGGGCGGCATCTTGGCGCTGACAACATCCCGGCTCGCAGCTTCATCATTCTTGACGATGGCGGCGACAGCTTCGGTCAAGGCTTGGCGGTAACGCAGCCGGAAAATATCTGGGGGTACGAGGTTCTGTTTGACCGCCACATATTGTTGGCAAGACCGCTCGTAGGCCCATACGAAGACGTCGCGCAAGAGTTCGACGCGGTTCAGTTCGTAGACGCCGATCATGGCGTCTACATAGGCCTGTTGCGGTACGTCGATGAAGGACAGCGGGCACAGGTTATGGCGAATGAACGGAATGTTGGCGGCCAGTCGGGACACACGCTTGTTCACGTCCTCAAAAGGCTGCAGATAGGGCAAATGCACCATCAGGAAGAATGCTTGCTCAAATGGGTCCTGAATTTCTGCGGCCATCTGGACGACGATGCCAAACAGTTCCTCCAATCGCTGCGGCAACGCCACGGGAAGATACACACTGCCACCAATCTCGACGGCGCGGCGGCGAATGCGGCCCACCGCTGCGGGGTCAGCCATCAAGCCGTCGGACAGGAAGGCGTGCAGCGCAATGATGGTGTCTGGCGTGAGCTGCGCGTGCGCAGGATCAAGCACCAAGTATTCAATGGCCTGTTTGTGGTTCAGGATCATCTGAGTTTCCAGCGCACCTTTGCCCTCGGCGGCTTGGCCGAACTCGATCAGGCGCTCGGTGTCTAGGCGACTGTAGGTGTTGCCCTCCAGTTGCGACGATGCCCAAGACAGGTCGATGAGCAAGCGATTGAGAATGTCGCGGGCAAAGGTTCCGGCAGGTGTCTGATCGGCTGGGGAGCGGCCCAGTGCGTGCAGTTGATCCCGCAGACCTGGTGGTAGGTAAGCGGTATGGTTGGGATGGTATTGCTCCAGGAACTCCAGCTTGTATCCCACTGGCGGGCGCAGCGTACGCGGCTGGCGCACGTAAGCTTTGATCTCGGCGCCTTCCGGCGAAGTCGGCACATAGACCTCGCCAACGGCTCGCATCGTGTCGCCCGCCTCTTCCTGGGCTGTCAAGACTCCTTTGACAATCGGCGGCGGACAGACGTAGCGCACTAATCGTGCCTCGCCCAGCATCTGTATCTGGCCTTGCGCAACCAGCATTGCTAACCTACGCTGCAAAGTACGGCGCAACAGGGTGTTATCTAGTTGCTGCGCAATGGCATCTATGCCAAGGCCATCCTGGTGTTCAGAAATCAGCTCTACCAGCCGGTCAAGTTCGGTTTGGGGGGTGACTTTTGGCATGACTTCAGTTTTTCAGTGCTGGAGTCACAGTATCACGTCACTTTAATTGACGCGCAAGAGGTATTACGACAAATAAAGTGACGTGATAAGGAATGGCGTCACAAACCAACATCGCCCGACGGGTCACCACTGACTTCTCACTTCCTCATCCGTCAATGGTTTGGATGCCGCCGGTACACCGTCGCCGGTCAATGGTCTGAACACGGCAGGCACATCACGCGCCTTGGCGACGCGCATCAGCACCTCGCCTGAATCCAGCAGCCGGATATAAATTTCATCCCCCTCCTGCATTGCGGCCCGTTGAGCCACATGAGTAGGTATTCGGACACCGAGGCTGTTGCCCCATCTGGAAAGCTTTGGCATGGGTTTTACTCCTTGATACTCAATGAGTACAAATTGCAGTCGCGGCGCGTGGCGCTATGCCAAGCATTGCCGCTGACCGCATTTGAGCCATGCCGTCGCCAACGCATGGCCAGGCTTAGGCGTCTGCGGCGGGTCGCAGACCATAAAAGTACGCAAGGTTGGACTGAATCACCTTTTTGTATCCCTTCTTTTCGATCCGTTTTGAAAAATCGGGCTTGCTCAGCAACGGAAAGTGAAGATTCAACTTCTGCCAGTCCCGATACAGCTCGCTATAGAGCATCTTCAACGGAGTACGCATACCGACTTCGGAAATCATGACGTCCTCCAAGAATGCCTCAACAGGGTCAGCGGCCTCACGCTGCTTCTTGACCTCGTTCATCACGATGTCCGGATGCGCCAGTCCGTTTTGCTGGTAATCGCGGATGCCACGCAACATCAAGTTCAAGATGCCTGAGGCTTCCTTCTTGAACTTATCTCCGATGTGCTCATCCATGTCTTTCTTGGTGAAGGAATGGTTGAACGGAATGACACGAATGCGGCGCCAGAGTCCTTGGTCATCGTCGGGTACTTCAGGCATGAAGTTGGTGGGCAACATCATGACAAACTCGATGGACATGTTCTTGCTGCCCTGGAAATTGGCCCGGACACTCATGGACTCATCACCTGTCATCTGTTTCACGATGCCAGAATCTATTTTGTGTTTGCGATTCGGTTCAGAAACGATAGCCAAACGACGCCCTTCGAGGTCAGCGAGGCTGGGGGTTGGACCATCCGAAACATGAGACTTGGTCATGACCGTTGTGGTGTTCAGAATCGTGGCGTAAGGCCCCAAGACATGTCGCAACGCCTCGATCAGCTTGGACTTACCGTTGTTAGCACTAGGTCCGTACAAGATGAAAAAGACCTGCCCCACTGGGCGACCGAGGATGGTGTAACCCATAACCCGAATGAAGTAGCGGATCAGCTCTTCGTTGCCCTGAAAAACAATATCCAAGGCATTCTCAAAAACCGGTGCTTTGGCAGTCGGATCAAAGGTGACCGGCGCACTGACAGGGCAAATAGCTTGGTACTTGGCGGGAATCAGTTGCTGGCTGAGCAAGTTGAGGACGCCATTGGCGACACCAAGATACGGGTACCCTTTTATTACGCGGCGTTCAGAGTCCAAAATTGCAGCCTCGGCAACGTGGTCACAAACCTCCATCAATGAACGATTGGCACCGAGCTTCTGCTTGAACTTGACGACATCAGCCTTGTCCATCTTTTTGGCTTCGGCAAGCGACGCAATGACTTGACCACCAGCTTTTTCAACCGCCGAACGGTATGTAACCTCCTTCATGACCGAATAGGTTTGGCCATTCCAATGCAAGAAAGTTAAAAGGCGTTTGTCACGTGGACTGGTGTCTTCCAGCACGGCAATATCACCATGCATCTGCGCGGCCACCAGTCGACCAAACTCACGATCCGTCACCATGGGCGCCTCTGCTGCAGACTGGTTGCGAAAGCCCGGATTTTTCCAGCCAGCACGCTGCGCCATCAAGAAAATGGTTGCCGGATTACCAGGATACGACTGACCTTGAAGCTGCGCCCACTTTTTGACAAACACGGACTCATCGAACTTGGATGACTGTTTAGAAAACTCCCGAGCCAACGCTTCACCGTCCGCACCCAACGAAACCAATGCCATCAACACACCAATCCAATCTGAATATGCGTCGGCCTTGTCGGCCAAGTGCGTAAGCGCACTGTGCAGGTCTTGCACCACGTACTCGCGGTCATAGCCCGTCTGCGGGATCGTCAGGTTGTCGTTAAAGCGCGGTACAGCCTGCTGAACGGTGCGCGTCATAAGACCTGCATCAAAGGCATTCAGCAGAAAGTCGACTTTGAAATACTTGTCTGGCACCGACTCAGGCATCAGACGGCTAACCGTGCCGTGTTTGCGATTGACAAAGCCTGGCAACCGGATGATTTGGCTGATCTTGGCGTGCGCCAAGTCGGTTTCCATACGCACGGCCATGCAACGGACCAAGCGTTGATACGTCTCGGTGTCCAGCACTTCATCAAGAATCCACACGGCCTGATAGCGACCCGGTGACGTTTCGATCAACAGACTCGGCATCAGCAGCGAGTTATGAAAAAGGCTTGGCATGCCGTCGTCGCAGTCTACGGCCACAGCCCAGGTTTTGCTGACATCCTTGTTGCCAAAGCCTTCGTTGTCGGACAGACCTACCATGATGAATGGCTCAAAACCTTGTTTGGCGTAGTCTGCAAGGCGGCTGGCATGTCCAGTCGCATCATCAAAGCACTTCTTCACCGGCCATGCGTGGTTGGTGCCGTCTTCCCTGTCCATGGCCATCAGACCAAAGCGGGCGTCACCGTGCATGGCCTCCATGGCCGCAATCGCCTCCGCGTACTCGGGTTCGTTATGTTTCATGATTCAATCCTTCGGATGAGTGCATGAGCGATGTGAGCTGTTTTCATATTTACTTTTTTCATTCATTCACTGAAAAATGAAACAAATAAATAACAGCTCATCTCACTCAAAATATGTTTGGGGAAAAGGGAAACCGGCGGACCGGCCCCCATGTCGGTTATTCGGCTGGTACTTCGATAGCAGGATCGGAATCGACAGCGGGTTCACCAGCATTTGCGGGTGGCAGCGACTTGGCAAGCCACTGCGAGAGTGAAAAGCCACGGATGTCGACGTCCCACATTTCCGAATCGCCATCAGACATCAACACTGATGCAGCCAGTAATCGATTGCTAAGAGTGGACTGGTCGGCTATTGCCAAAAGGACTTTTTCAACCAATGCCGGAACTTCATACCCAAAAAGCACTGCAATCTGGTTGAGTCGGAATGTGCTGCTGAATTCCTCCGAAAGTCGAGACAGATCGAAGCAGTTCGGTGTGGCATCCATCGCAACCTTCAGCCAAGCAGGCGTTGGATGGAGGTCATACCTCCCCGACCAATGGAACACTTGCGGCAGCGTTACTTCAATAGGGTTTGCATCAAGCTCTTGAATTAGCACCCTATCTTCATCTGCAGAGGTG
>Ga0116179_1002202_pt1 | contig 14134 bp, 13 predicted proteins | sample AD_UKC071_MetaG_FD_89751 | JGI IMG/M metagenome (GOLD analysis project Ga0116179, IMG submission 89751) | Active sludge microbial communities of municipal wastewater-treating anaerobic digesters from USA - AD_UKC071_MetaG | ecosystem: Engineered > Bioreactor > Anaerobic > Digestate | place: USA...
ATGGCATAACTCAGCATCCAGCGACGTACATCGCCGGACAGCATGTCCGCACCAGGACCACGCCACGCCTCGATCGCTTCGGACGGCATCGCTGCGCTGCACCCCGCCAATCCAGCAGACCCCAGCGTGGCCGCTGCGACGGTACCGCCACCCACCAGGCGAACAAAGCTACGTCGTTGCATGGGGCTCTCCATTTCACCTGTTGATGGATGCATTGTCAGCTGAACATGCCATTGTCTGAACACACGTGATCTAATTTGCAACACCTTCAAGACGCCAAAGGACCCCGCCATGCACTGGTTTGATGAGTTTGAAACGCGCCACCTGGATGTCAACGGTGTGCAGATCTACGCCCGTGTTTCGCCGGGGCTGCCGGCAGACCGTCCGGCCCTTTTGCTGCTCCACGGTTTTCCGCAAACCCACGTGATGTGGCACCGCGTCGCCCAGCTTCTGCACAAGGACTTCTACCTGGTGATGCCGGATCTGCGCGGCTATGGCGACTCCAGCAAGGCTCCGGGCCTGCCCGACCACAGCACCTACAGCAAACGATCCATGGCGCAGGACATGGTCGACGTGATGGATATTCTGGGCGTAGCGCGCTTTGGCGTCTGTGGCCATGACCGCGGTGGGCGGGTAGCGCACCGCCTGGCTCTGGACCACCCCACGCGGGTGAGCGGGCTGTGTGTGATCGACATCGCCCCCACACTGGACATGTATGCGGCCACCAGCTTCGCGTTTGCCCAGGCCTACTACCACTGGTTCCATCTGACCCAACCCGAACCCTTGCCGGAAACCATGATTGGCGGCAACGCGCTGGCCTATCTGCACCACAAACTGGGCGGCTGGGGGACCGGCGGGATGGCACACATTGAACCCGCCGCGCTGGCCGAGTACGAACGCTGCTTCCAGAAGCCAGAAACCATCCATGCTGTGTGTGAGGACTACCGGGCCAGTGCCAGCATTGACCTCGAACACGACCGGACAAGTCGTGCAAAAGGCGACCGGATTGCCTGCGACACGCTGGTTCTATGGGGCGACCGTGGCGTAGTGCAACGGCTCTTCAACCCGATGGCGTTATGGCAAGCACAGTGTGCGGCCCACGTCACGGGGCAGGCCATGCCGGCCGGCCACTTTATCCCCGAGGAATTGCCACTACAGACAGCCCGCCTGCTGACGGACTTCTTCGCGCGCTAGCCGCTTTTTGCAACGGCCCACGGCGGTTACGCGCCGTGGCACTTCTTGTACTTCTTGCCACTGCCGCATGGGCAAGGATCGTTGCGACCCGGCTCCGCTTCCTTTCGGACCGTTTCCACACGGGGACCGACATTGCGCCAGAGTTCGCGCAGGTCGTAGACCGCCCACACCGCATCGGCAAAAGTGTTGAACCGTTTGACACTCACGCTGGGCGGGCCATCTTCTTCAAACACCGACAGCGTCGGCTCATCGGTATCGTCCTCGGTCAGCGCCACAATGGCTTCCAGCGCGCCGTCGAGCCATTTCTGTGCGTCCTTGTCACGCGGAGCCACCCACTCTTCGGGCCAGCTCTCTACCGCATACATGAAGCCCACGGCCCACACCTGCGCAAACGAAGGTAGCCTTTCCCCGTCCATGCTGGCACGCTCCGCCTCGGGCAGCGCTGCCACCGCACCACGCACATCCATCACCTCGGGGTGGTAGGCGCGCTCGTCATCCAGCGACTGCACCTCCGCCGCGAGGCCCTGCGCCACATCGTTCCAGCGCCGATGCCAGAGCGCCATGAATCGCGCCGCCTGCGCCGCATCGACAAATGCGCCCAGCCCCCCTGCATCACCGTCGCCCGTGTCCAGCAATACCGGCAAATACTCTTCCGGGTCCATGGCCCTGCGGCCACATACGAGTGCTGCCATGAAACCCTCACAAAACTCCCACTGGGGCGTTTCCTCAAATCGGGTGCGCAGGTCGTCAAGGATGGCATCGATTTCGTCAAACTCCTCGGGACTCAGAGGCGCAATGACAACAGTGGAGGGTGAATTCGTAGACATAGGGTGTGCAAAATGGTTGGTGGCGTGTATTGTCACCCCGAAGGAAAACCCACCATGCTGCATTACCTGAACACCTTGTTCCCGATTCGCTACACCGTCTTTGGACTCAGCTGTTTTGGACTGCTGCTCAGCCTCTTCAGCCTGCTGGCTTTTGGCGCAGGACTGGGCGCATTGGTGCTGTTCGGATTTCTCACAGGCATCGGCATCTATGACGTGCGCCAGGACAAACGTTCCGTATTGCGCAACTACCCCATCATTGGCCACATCCGCTACATGCTGGAGTTTGTGCGCCCGGAGATTCGCCAGTACTTCATCGAAAGCGACAAGGAGGCCGCGCCGTTTTCCCGCGCGCAGCGCTCACTGGTGTACCAGCGCGCCAAGGGCGAGCCCGACAAGCAGCCCTTCGGCACGCAGCTTGATGTGCATGCTGAAGGCTACGAATGGATGAACCATTCCGTCGCTCCCACCCGGCTGACCAACCATGACTTTCGGGTAACAGTCGGTGCGGACCGCGCACAACCCTATTCCATGAGTGTGTTCAACATCTCTGCCATGAGCTTTGGCGCACTGAGTGCCAATGCCATTCTGGCGCTCAATGGTGGTGCCAAACGCGGCGGCTTTGCCCATGACACCGGCGAGGGCTCCATCTCGCAACACCACCGCGTGCATGGTGGCGATCTGGTCTGGGAAATCGGTTCGGGCTACTTCGGCTGCCGTAACGACGATGGCACATTCAACGCCGAGAAGTTTGCTGCCAATGCCCGTGACCCCCAGGTCCGGATGATTGAAATCAAGCTGAGCCAGGGCGCCAAGCCCGGCCATGGCGGTGTGCTGCCCGGCCCCAAGGTCACCGCGGAGATCGCTGCGGCCCGGGGTGTGCCAGAAGGCGTGGACTGCGTGTCGCCAGCATCCCACAGCGCCTTCAGCACGCCAGTGGAATTGATGCAGTTCATCGAGCAGCTGCGCACGCTGTCTGGTGGCAAGCCCACGGGATTCAAGCTGTGCATCGGCCACCCCTGGGAATGGTTTGCCATGGTCAAAGCCATGCTGTCCACCGGCATCACACCGGACTTCATCGTGGTCGACGGTGCCGAGGGGGGCACGGGCGCAGCCCCGGTGGAATTCACGGACCATGTGGGTTCTCCGCTGCAGGAAGGGCTGCTGCTGGTGCACAACACCCTGCGTGGCGTCAACCTGCGCGAAAAAATCAAGATTGGCTGTGCCGGCAAGGTCGTGAGTGCCTTCGACATTGCCCGGCTGATGGCCATTGGCGCCGACTGGTGCAACAGCGCGCGCGGTTTCATGTTTGCTTTGGGCTGCATCCAGTCAGCGCATTGCCATACCGGCGCCTGCCCTACCGGTGTGACCACACAGGACCCGCTGCGCCAGCAGTCGCTGGTGGTGCCTGACAAGATGGAGCGCGTGTACAACTTTCACCAGCAGACGCTGCACGCGCTGCTGGAAATGGTGCAGGCAGCCGGCCTGCAGCACCCGCAGGACATTACCGCCCACCATATCGTGCGCCGCGGCACCGACCACAAGGTCAAGTCACTGGCCCAGCTCATCCTCACCCAACTGGGCAGCGGGGCCTTGCTCAAGGATGACCTGAGTCCTTTGCCCCTGATCTACCAGCACACCTGGCCGCTAGCCAACGCGGAGAGCTTTGCCATCGCCAGAAGCTAACCCCACCGGCCAAGTCAGGCAGGGAAGCACCAGAACCATGCAAAGCCAGGCACCAGCACAGGGCGCGTCGGCTACTGCCAATTCAGACGCGGGCTAGAACTCGGCGTCGAGTTCGTCGATATCGTCCGGCTCTTTCTTCGCCTCCTTCACCCACTCCTGCATGGCAGGCAGCTCCATGATGCGTTTGCAATAGGCCGCGCACACCTTGTCCAGCGCCACGTCGTAGGTCAGGAGCCGGGTCACCACCGGCGCATACATGGCGTCCGCCATGCACGGCTGCTTGCCAAACAGGTACGGACCGCCGTAGGTGGCCAGGCACTCTTTCCAGATGGCCACGATGCGGTCAATGTCCGCCTGCGCGCGGGACCAGACCTTGAAGTTCGGAAAGCGGGCTTTGATGTTCATCGGCAGCGAGGAACGCAGCGAGGCGAATCCCGAGTGCATTTCGCCGCAAATCGCCCGGCAGTGCGCCCGAGCCGCGGCATCGGCAGGCAGCAAATGGGCCTTGGGTTTGATCTCGTTGAGGTATTCACCGATGGCCAGCGTATCCCAGACGGTGATGCCGTTGTGGTGCAGCGATGGCACCAGCATGCTGCTGGAGAGCAGCAGCATCTCGGCCTTCATGGCCGGGTCATCCGGGGAAATCACCTCCTCGGTGAAATCCAGTCCCGCCAGCCGGGCCGCGAGCCAGCCGCGCAGGGCCCACGCGCCATAGTTTTTACTGCTGATGGTCAATACGGCTTTTGCCATGGTGGTGCTCCTCAAACCAGAAACGTCACGGGGATAGCCGCAAGGGCCGTGCCAACAAGAAGTGGCCCGCAAATTGCCTGCAGTCAGGGCACCACGCCCAGTCACGCACCAGGAGTGCCCATTTCTACCGGAGAAACCTATGCTGTACCAGGCCTACCAACTGCAGAGCGACCTGCTGTCGCCCTTTCGGCTTTTTGCACAAGGGGGTGCTGCCGCCCTGTGGATGCACAACACGGAAAACAGCCTGCTGCGTAAAGTGTCTGCCTCGATGGACGTGTTTTCCCGGCTGCGGCTGACGCACTCACGCCCGCCGTACGCCATCGCGTCCGTCACTGTCGGTGAGCGCGAGTTTCCGGTCATCGAAGAGACGGTTCTGGGCATGCCATTTGGCACATTGTTGCGCTTCAAAAAGGACAACGCGCAGGACTTGCCTTACCAGCCCCCGGTGCTGCTGGTGGCGCCCCTGTCAGGCCACTTCGCCACCCTGTTGCGCGAGACCGCCAAGACGCTGTTACAGGACCATGATGTCTATATCACCGACTGGCACAATGCGCGCGACGTATCACTCCGCCATGGGCCGTTCGGACTGGACGACTATATCGACCACATGATCCGCTTCACGCAGGCCATTGGTCCTGGCACGCATGTGGTGGCGGTGTGCCAGCCGTGCGTGGCGGCATTGGCAGCCACCGCCATCATGGCCGAAGACGATGACCCGGCCCAGCCTTTGAGCCTGACGCTGATGGCTGGCCCGGTGGACTGTCGGGTCAACCCGACCGAAGTCAACAAGCTGGCCACCAGCAAACCCATCGAGTGGTTTGAAAAGAACCTGATCAGCCATGTGCCGCTGCCCCACAAAGGCTTCATGCGCCGCGTGTACCCGGGCTTTGTGCAGGTCAGCGCGTTCATGGCAATGAATCCGGAACGGCACAAACAGTCCTTCCGGGACATGTACCGCCATCTGGTCGACGGTGATATTGCCCAGGCCGACACCATTCGCACCTTCTACGACGAGTACCTGGCGGTCAACGACCTGCCGGCCGAGTTCTATCTGGAAACCGTGGAGAAGGTATTCCAGACCTACGACCTGCCGCTGGGCAAGCTGCAGTACCGCGGCCGCACTGTCAATCCTGCCGCCATCCGTCGCACCGCCTTGATGACGGTGGAGGGTGAGCGCGATGACATCTGCGCCGTAGGACAGACGGTGGCGGCGCAAGACCTGTGCAGCAGCATCCGCCCGTATAGGAAGACCCACCACATCCAGACCGGTGTGGGCCACTACGGCGTGTTCAGCGGGCGCCGCTGGAACCAGCAGATCTACCCCCGGGTACGCGACATGATCCACGCCAGCGTGGGATAAACCCACGCGGCGCGCCATGGTCAGCGCATGGCAAACAGTTCCTGGTGGAAGTTCAGGGCCGGCAGACCTTGCGACACCAGGTCTTGCCGGATGGCATCGCCAAATGCAGTGGGGCCGCAGAACCAGACGTCGGCCACACGCCAGTCCGGCACGGCCGTGCGCAGGCGATCCCCGGTCAAACGTCCATCACGGGCGTCCACCAGGATGTGCAGGCGCACACCGGCGTTGCGGGCGTCATCACGCAGCTTCTGCAGCGCCACTTCATCCACGTCCGCAGTCGTGTGAAACAGGTCTACCTCGCGCCCATCCGGATTCGCGGCCAATGCTTTCATGCGCGCGACAAACGGGGAGATGCCAATGCCGCCACCAATCCAGATCTGGCGCGGGCTGGTGCCCTCGAAGTTGAAGCGCCCATAGGGCCCCTCCACCTCCACCACACCGCCAGGCTTCAGGGTGCTGGTCAGCGTACGGGTGTAGTCCCCCAGCGCCTTGATCAGGAACTGCAACTGGCCATCATCCTTCCAGTCCGAGGAAATCGTGTACGGATGCGCCCCTTCGCGGGCATCAAAACTGACGAAAGCAAACTGCCCCGCCTGGTGTCCTGGCCAGGCGCTTTTGAGTTGCACCGTCACCGCGCTGACCCCCACTCCGTCCAGCGTCTCCAGCGTGCCAATCACGCCCACGGCCTTGCGCCGACTGCCAATGCGCCGGAACAGGCTGATCACGGCCGCAACCGTGCCACACAGCATCAGGCCGGCCATCACCACGCCCAGGGGAGTGCTCCAGTAGGAAAAGCGCATCAGCACCACCGAGTGCAGCACCAGCGCCAGGTACACCACCGCCATCCAGCGGTGCGTCTTGAAGAAATGGCGGTACGGAAAATACTTCACCAGGGCAATCGCAATCAGCACCAGCGACGCATAGAACGCCCATTCACCCACGCCTTCGGCCAGCCCGCGCTGGCCTTGCAGAAAACCCGCAAAGTCCGCGCTGGGTGCCGGGCGTGGGCCACGCACAGGACGCGCAATCCAGCCGGCCTGCACCAGCCACTTGGGTGCTTCCACCCACAACCAGTGCGCAATGGCGACCACCAGACCGGTGATGCCCAGCCATTTATGCAGCCGGTACATCTTGTCTAGCCCATGCAAACGGTGTTCCAGCGCCACCGGGCGAATGGCGAGCACCATGGCCACACTCATCACGCCGATACCGAGTACCCCGGTGTACTGCAACATCTCGTTGCGCCAGGCAAAGACGCCCTGCATCGCGTACCACGCCGGGGCATCGGCCCACAGCCACAGCAGGCTCAAACCGAGCAGAAGGACGACCCAACTTGTTTTAATGGCTTTCATGGAAACACACTCCGATAAGTTGAATCCATTGTCTGTGGCCCAGGTAACCCAGCGGTTTGTTTCAGGTTAAGAACGGGTAAATCTGTCTCCCCTTTACACAGGCGCGCACAGTGGGTCGTAAGCTGCTATGGTGACCCATGATCCGCATCCAGTTGAACATCGAACTGAACTACGAAATTGACCAGTTTGGCGCCGATTTTGTGTTCAATATCCACGCTGCCCACACCGCGAGCCAGCAGATTTCGTCCGAGAACCTGTTTCTGAGCCAGGCGATCGATCCGCAGATCTACACCGACCCGGTCAACGGCAACCGCTACATGCGCCTGCGCGCCTGGCCCGGACCGCTCAAGGTGCAATACAGCGCCACGGTCGACCTGACACACCATTTCTCCAACCCGGCGCAGGTGCCCGAAGTGCCGGTGCGCAACCTGCCGCCCGAAGTCATGGGCTATATCTACCCCAGCCGCTACTGCCAGTCGGACCGCCTGCTCAAACTGGCCAATAGCACTTTCGGTAGCCAGTGGCAGGGTTACAGCCGCGTGGAGGCCATCCGCGACTGGGTGCAGCGCCATGTGACGTTCACCTCCAACTCGTCCAACACCAACACCTCGGCTGTCGATACGCTGATCGAGCGCGTGGGCATCTGCCGCGACTTCGCCCACCTGATGATTGCACTGTGCCGCGCGCTCAACATCCCGGCGCGCTTCACCACCGGCACCGACTATGGTGCCGACCCGATTCTGGGTCCGCCCGACTTTCATGCGTATGTCGAGGCGTATCTGGGCGACCGCTGGTACATCTTCGACCCCTCAGGGACCGCCATGCCCATGGGCCTGGTGCGCTTTGGCACCGGGCGCGATGCGGCCGATGTGGCCTTCGCCACCATCTTCGGTGGCGTGCAGTCGCACGCACCGGTCATCCACGCCTGGGCGGTGGAGGATGCCAGCCAGGGCATCGTGCTGCCGTACCACTGCAGGGACGCCATGTCCACCGACGGCGGGCATCAATTGCTATAAAGTTAATAGCTGACTGCGCAATGAATACGGGGGCTAGAGCCCCATAATGAGCTTAAAGCCCAGCCCCACGAAGACGCACCCCGCGATCCGGTCCAGCCACAGGCCTGCACTGGCGTTGCGGTGGAGCCACCGGCCTACGTGGCCCGCAAAGTAGCCCAGGGCACCAAAGAGCACCGCCGCCTGCAGCGTGAAGAGCACCCCCAGCTGGACGATCTGCCAGGGTGCATCACCGCGCCCGCTGACCACAAACTGCGGCAGGAACGCCAGAAAGAACATCACCACCTTGGGGTTGATGGCATTGGCAAACATGCCTTTGCCAAACAGCTGCCACACAGACACTTCCACCGCGCCATCGGCCTGCAGATTCATACGCCCCGAACTGCGCAAGGCCTGCCAGCCCAGGACCATGAGGTAGGCACCGCCAGCCAGCTTGAGCGCCAGAAATGCCGCGGGCGACGCCGCAATCAGCGCGCCCACACCCAGGGCCGCCAGCACCGTGTGGCTCAGACACCCCAGTCCGCAGCCCAGGCCAAACGCCATGCCCAGCCGTCGCCCACGCGAGGCCCCGATGGACAGCACCATCAGGTTGTCTGGCCCTGGTGACAGGGTGATCAGCAGTGCCGCACTGAGAAATCCGAAGAACTGCTCCGGCGACAGCCAGGTCATGCGGGCACCAACATCTCTGGCGAAAACACCGCCTGTACCGCGACCCCCAGCGTGCGCAGGCGCCGGGCCATGCACAGCACCGCATGGTCCTTGCTCACCAGCGCCGCACGGTGGGCCACCGCCAGGTCAATGAACTTCTGGTCGTCGGCGTCCTTGCAGGTGAATGCGGCCTTGGCTGCCACCTCCACCATGCACACCTGCGCATCGAACCGCGCCAGTACATCCGCTGCGCGGGTCTGGTGGTGGTTCAGGCTTTTGATGATCTGGGGATAGGCCAGCACACGTGCAAGCTCCTCGCGCATGGGCGGCGTGGCAATCCACTGCAATACCCGCTGGTCCAGGGAGTGGCGCAGGGGCTCCACGGCCGGGTCACGAAAAACACACAGGTCCAGGACGATGTTGGTGTCCAGAACGATGGCGTTCAAGGCGCACCTTTGCCCGCTTTGGGCGCCATCTTTCCGGCCACCATGTCGAACTTGAACAGCCGGCATTCCAGCGGGCCGTTCCACATCGGTACGCGGCGCGACTCCTTGAGGCGCATCTTGCCGGGCAACTTGAGATCGGGCGTCAGCACCCAGGCCGTCCAGCCCGAGAAGTTCTTTTTCCAGTGCGTGGCCAGCTGACTGAAAAATTCGCCGCCATCTTCGGTCTGGGCAATCTCGCGCTGGCCAAAACGGGCTTGCACGCCCTCCCCTGCAACACCGCCAATGCCGATGCGCTCGCCATACGGCGGGTTCAGCACCATCACGCCGCCGCCCTCGATGGGCGGCATGCGCTGCAGCGCGTCGCCACCGCGGAACTCGATCACATCGGCCACACCGGCGCGCTCGGCATTGCGCTGCGCAAAGTCCACCATGCGGTGCGACACATCGCTGCCGTAAATCAGGGCTTTCTGGCCCGGCGCAGGCTTGACCACTGCGTCTGCCGCTTCCTGCTTGATGGCCGCCCACACGTGGGGTTGAAACGGCACGTATTTCTCAAAGGCGAACCGGCGCAGCGAACCCGGTGCAATATTGCAGGCAATCTGTGCCGCCTCAATGGCAATCGTGCCGCTGCCGCAGCACGGGTCATACAGGGGTTGCAGGTCATCCTCGCCATCGGCCCAGCCGCTGGCGGCAATCATGGCGGCGGCCAGGGTTTCCTTCAGCGGCGCATCGCCCTTGTCCTCGCGCCAGCCGCGCTTGAACAGCGGCTCGCCCGAGGTGTCGATGTACAGCGAGCAGGTGTCGGTGGTCAGGTGGGCATAGATGCGCACATCGGGCCACTGGGTATTGACGTCTGGCCGCACACCGTGGGCCTTGTCGCGAAAGCGGTCGCACACCGCGTCCTTGATTTTGAGTGCGGCAAAGTTCAGGCTGGTCAGCGGGCTGTGTTGCGCCGTCACTTCCACCTTGATGCTTTGCTTGGGCGTGAACCAGATCTCCCACGCCACCTCGCTGGCCGCGCGGTACAGGTCCTGCTCGTTGCGGTAGTCGGTGTACGAGAGCTGCACCAGCACGCGCTGCGCCAGACGGCAGTGCAGGTTCAGGCGCATGGCGTCCCGCCAGCTTGCCCGCGCCATCACGCCACCGCGGCGGGTCAGCAGATCTTCGCCCATCAGGCCGGTGAGGGTGTGGACCTCGTGGGCCAGGTAGTCTTCCACGCCAGCGGCGCAGGGCAGGAATAGTTGAAGCTGGTTCATAGGAGGTTCATAGCGCCTTGCGCAGTGAGGCGGGGGCGATTTTCAGGCCCTCGCGGTATTTCGCCACGGTACGCCGGGCACATTCAATGCCCTGCTCCTTGAGCATTTCAGAAATCTGGTTATCGCTCAAGGGCTTTTTCGGGCTCTCGGAGGCAATGAACTGCTTGATCAGCGCGCGCACTGCCGTACTCGATGCGTTGCCGCCTGACTCGGTCCCGAGCCCGGAGCCAAAGAAATACTTGAGCTCAAACGTACCAAACGGCGTCGCCATGTATTTGGCAGTGGTCACCCGGCTGATGGTGGATTCGTGCAGACCCAGCTCGTCCGCAATTTCGCGCAGCACCAGCGGGCGCATGGCCAGTTCACCATGGGTGAAGAAGCTCTTCTGCCGCTCGACAATCGCGGTGCTGACACGCAGGATGGTGTCAAAGCGCTGCTGGATGTTCTTGATGAACCAGCGCGCCTCCTGCAGTCGCTGCTGCAGCATGGCGTGACCGCCGCTGTCCTTGCCCCCGCGGTGGTTGCGCAGCACGTTGGCGTAAATGTCATGCACCCGCAGGCGCGGCATCACATCGGGGTTCAGGCGCACCTGGAACTTGGGCTGCACGCCCGCCGCCGTCTTGCCCACCTGCACGACCAGCACGTCCGGCACCACGATGTTGCGCTCCACATCAATGAAGCGACGGCCTGGCTTGGGCTCCAGCCGGGCGATCAGCGCAATGGCCTCGCGCACCAGCGCGTCACTGCCCACGCCCAACTGCACCAGACGCTTGATGTCCCGGCGCGCCAGCAACTCCATCGGTTGTTTGCAGATGGCAAGCGCCACCTGCAACACTTCGTCGTCACCACCGTCTTCATCGGCAATCCGGAGCTGGTCCTGGATTTGCAGGCGCAGGCATTCGCCCAGATCGCGGGCGCCCACGCCCACGGGCTCCAGGCTGTGCAGCAAACCCAGCGCCACCGTGAAGTGGTGCACCAGGTCGTACAGCTGCTCTTCGTCACCGGGGTTCAGGCTGCGGGCCAGGTCTTCCAGTGTGTCTTCGAGGTAGCCGTCGTCGTTGAGGGACTCGATCAGGAAGCGCAATGCCGCCGTGTCTTCGGCACTCAGCCGCAGGCCCAGCGCCTGGCGGTGCAGGTGCGCCTGCAGGGATTCGGTGCTGCGCGCCAGTTCGGTGGCGTCTTTTTCCTCGTCGTCACCCAGGTTGTTGGTACGGGCCTTGGCTTCGCCGCCCCACTCACCGTCGTCGGGAGCGGAATCGGTGGTGCCGTCACCTTCCCAGCTCGGGCCTTCGTCACCGGAGAGCGGCGTGACTTCATCATTATTTTGGTCTCCCGCCCCCGTGGATGTTGCGTAATCAGCTACTAAATTAGGAGCAAACTCGGCATCCCGATCGCCTTCGCTCACCGGTGTATCGGCCTGCTCCACGCCGAAATCCTCGCGCTCAGCGCGGTCTTCCGATAATTCAAGAAAGGGGTTTTCGTCCAACATCTGCTCCACTTCCTGGCTCAGTTCGAGTGTGGAGAGTTGGAGCAGGCGGATGGACTGCTGCAGCTGCGGTGTGAGCGCCAGATGCTGCGAGACGCGCAGGGACAACCCCTGTTTCATGGCCAAGCAAGCCCGCAGTCGGAGAGAGCGGCAATTTGCCGTCGGGCCGTCCCAAGGCAAATTAGCCCCATTGGGGGGCAGCGACCCGTGCAACGGTGGAGCGTGGGGGCCATATTCACATCTTGAAGTGTTCGCCCAGGTACACGCGGCGCACCTCGGCGTTGTTCACGATGTCCGACGGCGTGCCCTCGGCCAGCACCGTGCCGTCGCTGATGATGTAGGCATGGTCGCAAATGCCCAGCGTCTCACGCACGTTGTGGTCGGTGATCAGCACGCCAATACCGCGGGACTTCAGGAAATTGATGATGCGCTGGATTTCGATCACAGCGATGGGGTCGATCCCGGCGAACGGCTCGTCCAGCAGAATGAAGCGTGGACGCGTCGCCAGTGCACGGGCAATTTCCACCCGGCGCCGCTCACCGCCCGAGAGGGCCAGTGCCGGAGAATCCCGCAAATGCTCTACGCGCAAATCCTGCAGCAGCGCAGTCAGCCGCGCTTCAATCTCGGGTTCCTTGAGCGGGTTGCCTGCCTCGTCGCGCTGCAGTTCCAGCACCGCTCGCACGTTGTCCTCGACATTGAGCTTGCGGAAGATCGACGCTTCCTGCGGCAGGTAGCCCAGCCCCAGGCGGGCACGTCGGTGGATCGGCATGTGCTCGATGCTCTCGCCGTCGATGGTGATGTCGCCAGCGCTGGCGCGCAGCAGGCCCACGATCATGTAGAACGATGTGGTCTTGCCGGCGCCGTTGGGGCCAAGCAGTCCCACCACTTCACCGGTACGCACTGTCAGCGAGACGTCCTTGACGACCTGGCGCTTGCCGTACGACTTTTGCAGGTGGCGGGCTTCCAGGCTTCCCGCGGTAAATTCGGTCACTGCGCAGCTCCACCCAAAGTGGTCGACGGACGCAGGGTCGCCGCAGGCACCACGGGCGCAGCCGCACCGTTGGTTTCCGGCTTGGGCGTCAGCATGGCGCGCACACGCCCGGCTGGTGCACCGACCACCCCGGTTGCAGCCTTGCTGGCATTGCCATCGACGGTGAACATGTCGGTCAGGTTCTCGTACACGATCACACCACCGGTGATCTCGTCGGCCAGGGTGGCGCCGCGCAGGCGCCGCAAATGGGCCTTGCGAATGAATTTGACGGTGTCGGCCTTGCCGTCGTATTCGATGGTCTCGCCTTCACCCTCGATAAACTCGTCCAGCCCTTCACGCTTCTGGCGGAAAAAGGCCAGGGACTGCGGCGTGCCGGTGACGACACCAAACTGGAATCCGTCCGGGTCCTGCCGCACCTCGATCTGCGCGCCACGGATCTGGATCGTGCCTTTGGTCAGCACCACACGCCCGGAAAACACGCTGACCTGCTTGAGGTCGTCGTAACGCAGGGAGTCCGCCTCGATATTCATGGGCTTGTTGCGGTCGGCTTTTTCAGCCAATGCCGCGCCTGCAGCTCCAGCCAGGAGGACTGCACACCAGAGAGGGAGAAAAGGGATTTTCATAAAGGCACGAAACTTGCTCATAAAGCGCTGCAGTGATTGTACCGAGCGCCTGCCAGGAATCGTGCCTCCAACGCCCTGCCGGGCGTATTTATTGCTTTAGCGCCCGGCGCGTACGTCCGCAATCAGGGACTCGACCACCTGCAGCGCGCGCTCGTTGCTGCCCGCCATCTGGCCGTCTGTGAGGAATCGTCCTGCCACGCCCAGCGCTGGCACACCATCCACACGGTATGCGTTCTGCAACTGGGCCGCCTTGGTGGCCTTGGTCACCACCGAAAACGAACTGAACTGGCCCATGAACTTGGCCCTGTCGACACCCTGTGCCGCCACCCAGTCGGCAATGGCCTCGGGGCGATTCAGATTGCGGCGCTCGCCATGCACAGCGGCAAACACCTTGGCATGCAGCTTGTCCACCAAGCCCATGGACTCCAGTGCGTAATACAGCTGCTGTTGCGGCACTTCTCCGTCGGCAAACCGGCGCGGCACGCGGCGGAATGCCACATCCTTG
>Ga0116179_1002203_pt1 | contig 14131 bp, 8 predicted proteins | sample AD_UKC071_MetaG_FD_89751 | JGI IMG/M metagenome (GOLD analysis project Ga0116179, IMG submission 89751) | Active sludge microbial communities of municipal wastewater-treating anaerobic digesters from USA - AD_UKC071_MetaG | ecosystem: Engineered > Bioreactor > Anaerobic > Digestate | place: USA...
GCTAAGGAGTTACAGGCTCCTCGCTCTCTATGTTTTCAACCAGTTCTTCCTCTTCTTCAATGATTTCATCGCCTTCAACCTGGTCAGCAACTCGCGATAGCGATTTACCCATGGCTTTTTCGATTAGTTCAAGAAGTTTTTCAGCACGCCTCTCAAAGAATTTGTAAAAGTCATCAGCTCGCAGCAAATCTGGCTCAATTAAATGGCTTCTCAAGATAAAATCCATCCGTTCAGCTGATATGCCTGCCTCTTTTTGAAGGATCGGAAGATATATGGATGGAGGGTGCCCGCCAATAATGCGGTTTGTCCTTGAGGATAAGGGTGATTTATTTACAACACTGTCATATAGAGCGCGTGGAATGCCTTGCTTGCTACACCAAGAACGAGGGAAAATATGGTGAATATCAACGTTCTCATCCCAAAAGTTAGTGTATTCAAAAGGCTGCCCAGAGCGAAAATCCAGTGCGCCTTCTCGCTTGAGCAAAGCGTTGATGCCTTTATATGCCGCCGATAAACGGGAACGTAATGAGCGCAAGCGATCCGGCGATAATGATGCATCAATTATGGTTGAAGGCAGAGGCCCCCCTTCAATAAAGGCAGGTACTTCGACAAAATCCTTGGCAAACCTCGTTTCCACAGCAGAACCATAAAGTTCACCGAAAACACCACACCAAAACCACTGAGCCAGCTTCCTTCTAACGCCATCCTCTTCCCAACGGTCACCCAGCTGGACTAAGATTGCAGCAAGAGGAACCAACTGGGTCTGATAGGGAATATCTTTGAACCAGAAAACCTTCTGCAGGGTTAAAAACTTAGCAGCACGTTTAAAGCCCTCTTCAACCAGGTCGGCCCACTTTTTGTAAGCATGAAGTGGAAGGTCGAGAATGGCTTTGCGGTTGCAACTCACCGGGGGCAGTTCTTTAGGTTTGGTTATGCCCTGCGCCTTCAGCGATTCGCGATATTCATGGGTATGCAATAGTGAAATTGACTGAAGAAAGTCGGTGCTAGCAATATTTTTAAGTACATTAAACTTTGCCAGCCTATGCATTCTACCTTCAACGCCATTTTCCTGATCCCCAAACCAATCCTTCCGAAGGTTAAAATTGTCAGCCGCATAGGTTGCAGTTAGCAACTCAAAGGCGTCCAGTTTTTTCCCGCCGGTATTGACTTTTTCAAACACAAGGCAAACGGCTTCTTTCGAAGTTTCTTTTCCTAGTATGATAACTGGAACCTGATATGTTTGAAAAGTCATGATAATCGATTGGTGGAACTGTTGAAACTGCTTGATTTTCTCTCTATCATAATCCCAAAACTGAAAGAATCCGTTTTGCCAGGAATAAAAATCAAAAATCTTGTTCACGGGAAACATTAAATTTTGGTACTCTAGTTCAGGAGTCGAAAGATCATATACTACCTCACGCCCAAAATCACGCGTCATCTTCTTGTTTTCAGGAAGCCCAACGATGGCCTCCTCCATGTCTACTGCTGGCTCTAGTGCTTTCTCTATGTCGATATAATACCAGCGTAAAACTTTCCGGCGCCTCTCATCCATTGTTTCCACAGGTTTGTCCCTAAAACAAGCCTGGTATAAAGATGTAATCCGCTGTTGCCCATCTAGGACCAAGTTTTCAAGTGAACTGGTTAAGTTTTCAGCCGGCACACCTTCAATAGGGCGAGGTTGAAAGCGGACCTCTCCACCTGCCTCAAGCATCATTATTGCCCCGATAGGAAAAGATTGAGATATACTTTCCAGCAGGCTGCGAATTCCTTGATCGTCCCAAACCCAGCCTCGCTGAAAATCAGGAAGCTGAATCTTTCCACAATTTACGTCTCTTAAGATATCTACTAATAAAACTTTCGTACTGTCAAAAGTAGCGATAGCCAAACCCTATTCCCTCCATTTGCGGAAGCTAAAGCAGGGCCATACCTCGATGCGGGTCTATAATCGGCTGTGCGAAATACAAGATCCGGCTTAGATTGTTCCTACTACCTGGTAGCCCTGATAAACAATTAATCCAAGTCTTCAAGAAAATAGGGTACATCCCTGCTCCTTGAAATACTTAATATATTCGTAAAGTTCTTCTTCGGTGCAGCACAAGTGCTCAGCTAAGCAAGATATACATAAAAACCGTTTTGTTTCATGGTTAATCATTTTTTTATTTAATGCTATAACATCTTTTTTTACTGGTTTTCTGCAAGAATAACATGGCTTTGCTCTCATAACAGCCAAATCCCTTTCTATAAACATAGGACTAACTTATTCAGATAAAAAGAATATGGAATTTGCTACTTAACTTTTATCTCTGGTAAATCATCACGATACTCGCTATCCATGAGATGGAGTTGCCGCTTAATAATTCCTCGCATCTGAAGTGCAGGATTTAAACAAAACCTTTCAAATTCATCTTTATCAATGTCATCTTCCCGCTTTACATCGGGGAATAGTAGTTTCAGAAATCCGGAGCAAATACGCTTAATAGCAATTGTATCACGTGTGTCACTTGACTTGGGAACAACCAGTATACTGTCTATAATCGCTGGGTAAATAATCTCATTTCTCAGCGCATGCATTACTTCAGAGAAATACTCTACATTTAGAGCCCATCCATCGGCTTTCATATTCTCTCGCATGCGCGGTATGTCCCAACCCTTTATAAATCCATGAAAACGATCTATCAAGGCAGACTCCTGAAAAGCATAAGGTAATTCGGTAAACATGTTTATATTTTCATTCATCTTTTCATCAGGAATGTTTCCCATGAGAACAAACCCAGCATCACCTACGCCTCTATAGTCACCTACGCGGTACTCTCCCGATTCCAAATATCCTTTTAATGCCCCCCTAATCTCATCAATATCGGGAAAGCTTATTGTCTGGACCTCATCTAAAGTCACATAATCGTACCTGCTAACAAGTCCAGGATTTTTCCGGCTAATATCATAAAATAACCTGGCTCGACTAATGCTTCCACCACTAACAAGCCAACCATATTTTGATATTTGAGACATAAGGTATGATTTCCCTGTCCCTTTAGGAGCCAGCTCAATGATGTTTGCCCTTTTTTCAACAAAAGGTAAAAGACGACTTAATAGGGTAATTTTTTGTGTATTATCAAGAAAACCAAGAGGATTATAGTCAACAGCCAAAAGAAGCATGTCAACCCATTCCTCTAGTGTAAATTCTTTCCGAATCTCTTTATAATACTCTATATCAACCCTGTACGGCTGAAAAGGTTTATAATCTACCATATAGATAGCCCCTTGCCCTTCCTTTCCGTTCAAGCCTACAGAGTCCCACTCGCACTCAATTATGCCCCATGTTTCAAAGTCGCTCAAAAGCTCTTTTCTGCTTTGACGCAGTAACCTGTCGCTAACAATTGCTTCATTTTTGCGTTTAGGAAAGCCTAGATCAGGCAAACTAAACATTCCAAGTCCACTACGAACATCTATTTCCACTCGCAATTTTGCCAAAAAGCGAACTCGTTGAGCGTCATTAATCATTCTGCTCTTAATTAATTCCCAATCCTTTTTCCCGGGGATATTATTACTTACAAAATTTTTCACCTCATCTAGATTAACTTTTCCGTTTTCATCAGCAAAGCGCATAATCATCCAATCCCTCAGATAGGGAGGAATACTTATCGAGGCAAAAAACTTATTCTGTGTGGGGTGCTTGTATACAACCATATCCTGAAAGTAAGTCCTTATTTTGTTCTGAAGATTATTTTGATAATCGCTCATATTAATCACCTCATAAGCCCATATCTTCTTCAATAATTCCCTTAATTACTTCAAAAGAAATTTCACCAACCATGCGATTATAACTGTATAACTTGCCCTTATATTTAGCCGAATTCAAGTGTCTTAAAGTAAACGACCAATTAAAGCCGTCATTACTTTGTCCCTTGACCAAAAAACTCCCTACATATAAACCCAAATCATCAACTTTTAAATTGCTGCGGATAATTAAATCGCCTTCACCCTTGTAATTCACTTTAACGGAGGGTGAAATCACATCAAATTGTAATTTAACATCTGCACTAGCCTTACGTGCAACAATCACCGGGACAAGATATTCCTCGGGTGTAGCACCACCGTGGATCTCTCCAATATTAGAAACGCCACCTTTAAACCGGCTATGCGTCATTAAAATAGCATTACCATCATCCATGATCCATTGGTTGCCATTTTCGTAATCTATATTTTTTTGTCCTAGCATTGCATACCTACCATGTGGGTCAGCAACGGCTTGCTCCGGAAGTTCAATTTTTTCTTTACTATTTACAACAAATCGGCTAAGGCCATGATCGGAAGTTATAACAACCGTAGAATACTTTGACAACAAGGCCAAAGCCTTATAAGCTATACTTTGCACAACTTCAATGGCTTTCAGAAAAGATTGGGGATGCTTATAAGAATAATGATGAGCAATATCATCCAGTCCACGCTCAACATCTTCTCCTTCTTCCCATTCTTTGTTAGCCTCTGTGGTTGTAGGAAGATTCCCCCGGGCAATTCTTACTGTGCATTCTACTTGGCCACCATTCGTCAAGAGATGGATTAACAAGCCTAGCCATTCAACACCCATGGCATCGACCCAAAATATTTTTGCCCCTTTTTTACGATGTTCAGCTAGCAAATCGCTTCTGGTGGGATATTCCCATAGCAACTGTTTATCTGCCCACTGCTTCAGCGCTTGCTCCAAATTTTCACTGGTTTTATCTTTCAAACGACAGCGATTGTATAAAACAAAATATTTACTGGCAAATTCATCATCTATGATTGTAGGATGCAAATACCAAGCCAAAGCGGGGAAAGAAGATTCAACATATACCCACCACTGATTAGAAGTATCTGAGCCCAGCAATTCTCCAACAGATAGTACAAAATGCTCCTTCTCTTCTACTGAATGATCTGTCAGTACGGCAACACGATCAAGGGGATTACCAAGCTCATTAAAACGAGCCCAGAATTCAGCATCCATATGTTTAATACCAAGATTTTTTAAAAGCTCTTTTCGTTCTTTGACCATAGTTATCGAACGACTTATGTCAAAAATAGTCATTACGGCATGTTTTTCAAAGTGATCAATGCAATCGCAATTTTTCAATACATGATACAGATATGTATCAGGTTCACATCTCATTTTACTCCACAACCATGCCAACCAGCGTTCATTATGATCAAATTCGCTCCAAAAAACAAAAACTTGCTCAGCATCGTAATCTGTAAAATTTAACAATCGCCCCGCAATGCTATCCAGATTGTCATTTTCGTTAACATTAAGAGCCAACCATTCCCATTGATCAGCCGAACCCCATTCTTCACAGAGTTCATCCAAAGAAATATGTTTTTTTAAAAAATCATAGCTTGACGAATATAATCGTACGCGGCACTCACTACGTACTTGCTTCGTCGGCAAACTTGGTGCCAAAGAAGTTACCAGCCAGATCTTACTAACGCTATCATTTTCCCATAGTTTTAAATACTCTTTGATGCCCTTAGCTATTTGTTGTTCAGCCGCTTCAGTAGAAAAAGGAGCAACAATAATCTCGGCATCGCCTTTACCGGTAATACCCCATAAATCAGGTAGCTCACCTGCTTTAAAACGAAATACTCGATTCATTTCTTCGAAGAAAAATTCCTCAGCTGCTAATAGCGGCACATATATACGGTTTAATTTTCCAGTTGGAAATTCTGCTAGCAATCGTATAACTTCGGAACATTCTGGATCTAAGCGAATGCACTCGGCCAACGGTACAACCATAACGCTATGACAGCCGGTTAATTCTTCGCTAAGGTATCGCAACAAACAATTTAAGTCGGGTAGTACATCGGATCCACTGCAAAGCTCCGATAAACGGACCACCCGATCGACTTCAAACCCTAATTTAGGAATTAAATCTTTCCAAACCTGACATCCTTGAATAAGAATAAAGCGTGTAGCAAAGCGCTCCCTTTTTGAACTTTCATTATTCAAATGAGATATTAATTCTTTTACATCAGTGAAGCTATGCATGGAATCTCCCTCATTTATACTGCTTTTTCTTTTCGTTAATAGAAGTAAGCAGCCGAGCACCAACACGAGCGTCTTCAGCCACCAGATGCTTGACAAACTTTTTAATATCATCTGGGGATATAGATTCTATAACTTCCAGGATTTGAGGATAAACCGTAGCTTTATAATTTTCTGTAACCCACTCGCGCACTAACTTATTAATTTCGTTTAACCGCATTGGCCACTGGTGAACGCTCACATTCAAAGCTTGATAGATATACTCTTGCAGTTTTTCTGCCTGATCTGTTTTACGAACAATATCTGCGTAATCACCTGCAGCAACTTCAATAAATTTGTTTAGGACATACTCATTGTTTAAAAGAACACTTAACTCTTTTACATGTTTCTCCAGGTAGTCAATCATGTTGTCAATTTCTTGTTCAGGTAGTGATCGAATTTTCTCAAATTGTTCTAAAAAGTCGTAATGGTCTTCACTTTCCAAAACCCAATGAATAGGGGTTCGCCGGTCTTCGCTCCATTTTTCTGGCGACTCGGATAATGTTAACTCCTGCCACCTATGCTTTAGATTGTTTATTTTCTTCTGTTTTGACTGCTGTGATAAAGTATGAACAATAATGTGTCTAACTTCATCTGAAGACATATTGGATATATCTGGCAACTCTTCATAGAGCTCTTTCGTCTCTGGCTCGCTAAGTTTTTGCCCGGTGTACTTTTCAACTAGGATCCCCAATAAAATAGTTCCACTTCTAAGTAAAGAAACTAAATCATTATTTTTAATTCGTATAGCCCTATTCAGGTTTCTTTCAAAGCTTGTGCCCTGGGTATAAAATATAGAATATAAATAATCAATAACGTTTGCCACTTCAGGGGGCTGCCCTTCTTTAAAACAGAAAAGAGGCAGTTTGCTTTTAAACCAGCTTGTATGGAAATGCTCTCTTAATTCACTTAAATCTTGCTTTTTTGTTTGAATCAAGATGTTAAGGGCATCTATGAGGTCAAGCTCTTTTACAATTCCTGGCAATTTTTCTTTTATTCCATTTTCATGCCACAAATATACATCTTCTTTCAGGAGTAAACGAAGACGGTCCATAACTTTGTTGACATCAAGATTTAAATAATCCATTAAATTAATCATCTCGGGCTCATAAGTCTTAAAAAATTGTTTCATGCCTTCTTTAAGCCGGTCTTTGCTCAGCAATCTTGATAACTCGTGACGCACAGGATGAATAGCAGCAACTACTTCTTTCATATCATCATTGTTTAGTTCTTCTCGGTCATAAGCCAAAATCTCATTGATTTTCTCGGTTGCATGTTGTATTTCTTCAACTACAGACATACCCGACGTTTCTTGGACATAATAAGCAAGCGCCCATAAGGGATAACCTAAATTCATCACTATTTTACGCATATACTTTCTTGCTTCTTCAGGATAAGCCGCTTGCTCATCAGCCAAGTGGAAAACTTCGCGGGCCATCTTGCAGAATAGTTCACCATGAACTGACATCCTGCGAATAGTGTAATTTTCCGACAACCGAGCATTTTTCATGACTTTTTCCACTATCTCTGCCAGCTTGTTGGGGTTTAAAGGTAATGAATTGACCCCATCGGAGTAATAATAACCTTCCGCGTAATCACGTAATAAAAATGCAAAGAGCAATATGCCAATGGGTGATGGCATTAGACCGTAAGGCGGTTCTTGAAGGGCTTCCCATAGCTCCTTTAAAACAACATGATCTTGAGAATCAAAAATACTATCTACTACGTTTTTCATTTTATTTAAGGGATGTTCAATATAATGAGTTGGCAACTCGTTTTCCCAAACACCTTGGTTTTTCAATGCTTCTACTACATCTTTGTACGGACGCTGAATTGTACGAGCAACATTTAAGCCAATTTCAGCACCAGCTTTTCCATAGCTTCCTGAATATAACGTGGCAATTTTCATGAGCTTCTCAGGGCCATAGGGAAAAACAGATGCTACTATATCTTCTAAATACGCTGCAATAGAATCACATCCGGCCAACTCTTCTTGCCTATTTCGAAAGTAAGCCCGGAATCTACTGCTACGTACTGCAGTAATCCATTCATCAACTATACCTTTAGCTTTACTATCATAGTATCGTTTCGTATTACTGTCTCTCATTTCTTCATGGTACCATGAACGAGCCCGGTAATCTAGCCAATCTCTCCATCTCTTTGAACCAAAAGCAGCTTGACTAATTAAGATACAATATTTTTCAAAGGTTTTGCTTAATTCTGCAGCCACATCTTCAGTTTCATGAAGATGCTCATCTTCTTGAGCAACTACCAATAATACTCCCACTTCATAAGGTTTTTCAGTAACCCGAAACAGCCGCTCACGCCGAAGTTTTAGTTCTTTAGCAGAAACAATCTGAACGGGATGACGTAACTTAGCTGCCCCTTGCAGAAAAAGCATGTATAGAAGGTCAGGTGCAAATTCAGCTGTTGAATTATCTACGTTGATCATTTTGTCAAAGCTTAGGACATCTTTTACTCGTTGTTGGTATTGCTGTAACTTGCTATAGTCAATAGTTGAGGTAGGCACAAGGTACTCGTAATCACTGCCTGTAGGTACAGCCAGCATAATCTCACTAGCGCACAACCTATCAGCCACCTCACTTACCCGGTTGTAGAGGTCGGTCCCAACAAACATGCGTTTAATTACTGATAGTCTTGGTTTAAGCAAAAAGGAAGCCCCTTGGGTCTGCCGCCACAAGGCAGTGAGGAGTAGCATTATCCTGAATACCCGCATCTCATCCTCATCTTGAAGACTATCTTTATTAGAGTGAAAGTGGCTGAGTATGTCACTAACAGTATCGATGGATTCAATTTTTATATCTTCAAAAAAGTACTGCCATAAATAATCCGGGGTCAACCAATACCAATTGTCTTTAGGATAATATTCGATAAACCATGGGAATGAGCCGGGTTCAGCCTTTTTCAAAAACTGGAAAAGAGTTCTCTGGCTAGAGCTGTAAAGTGAAGATATAGTTGATAGTAAATATGCAGTATAAGGGTGTAGAGGAACCAGCATTTTAAGCTCTTCTTTAGGCACCTCCTCACCCAAAACATTTATATGCAATACGGCAACATCCACTTTGCTCCAAAGCGAATCCCGTCTAATTTCCCATTTATCGTGCAGACCTGCTTTTGTTTCAATAACATTGGCTATAAGCTTATAAGCTGTAACTGGTGTCATTTCCAGTTGGCAGTTATGGAAACGATCAAGTAGCTTTCTGCGTGTCTCATCGTCAATCCGGGAAAACTGGCTAAGTGCTCGGTGAGTTACTAGAAAGAGGTAAAAAGGCATGTCCGCGGTAGCTTGCGCAAGCTCCTGCAACGGTGTTACAGCTACATTGTGAGAAAAATATTCTGTGAATTCATCCCATATAAAAACAAGACCATTTATATCGTTTCCTACAATTATTTCTTTAATCCAGGTTTTAATGTCTGAAGGTGAATCCAATAGGGCCAGGCCTTCTTCTTCGAATACGGCTGCCACATGCTCGCCTGTTCTAATATCACCCGCCCGCAACCTCTCAATAATTTCCTCTGCCGAAGCAGCTGTACGGAAAGTATTGAATCGATTTTTATATTTGTTAAATGCTCCTTCCCAATTAAAAATATTATTGGGATCAGTTAACTTGCCTACCATTTGCTCCATGATACTTTCCCCGAAAGTATGAGTGTAGCCCTGAACCTTAAGCTGCTCTTTTATTGCTTGTTGCAGTTCCATTACAAGGCGGCGGCTAGAAGTAATGTGTCCTGAACCCGATCGATAAACTACCAGGTACTTTTTATTCTCACGCAATGCTCGGAATCGCGGCCAAAATATTGAAATATTCTGGTGCTTTTTAAAGTAGTCTTCGACGTCATCCAAACTATCCTCCAACAAATGCTTCAAGACAAAACAGGTAAAAGTTTTACCTGTTCCATATGATCCGGTAAGCCATAAAGAACGCTTATCACCGCCATGCGCACGTTCCAAAGCAATGATGAATTTTTCAAGCATGTCCCGCATATAATTATGGGGGATGAAAGACTTCCAGCCTTCTTTATAGTTCTTATCCACATCTTCAGAAAAAACCGGTATAAAATCTTCACTTACTGCAAGATACTCAGAATATTGCCACATCGTACCACTCCTCGTCATTACGCATTATCAAGTATTGCTCGTCAAAATCAAAGAAAGTTTTATCCATGGTAGTTATACGTTCCATTATAAATTGACGGCTACAACCGAAAACAACCCAAGGCCAGGTTAGGTTTTCATTCCAAAATAATTTGCGCTGCCCTTCCTGCAGATACAAACGCCTTAAAACATGAACTATAGCAGCATCACAAGGTGCCGCTAAACCAAACCGTTTAATACGACGCGGCCTTCCTTTCGTGACACATCCCTGGCCAAGTTCATCACCAACAGGTGTTTTCTCTAAAAAACCTGCAAGCTCTAAAACAGCATTGACTGCAGTCCACTCTGACAACCTAGGAGCGGCCGTTCGAACAAGGATCCTCAATTCTTTTGTAGTCCAATTTCCGCATCCCAAATGTACAAACCAGTGTGCCGTAACATAGTTGAATACGACTTCAGCCCATAACAACTCCCATAAGGAACGGGAAGAGGTACCATTAATTAAAAACAAATTACCCAAAGGAGTTAGGCAACCTTTTTTATCTTCCAGACCAGTAGTTTTTAACCATGCATTGAGTGAATCAACTTGTCGATTTCCTAGAGCTGCATGTTTGTGCCATGATTTCTGGTTAGTAAAGTAAATATCGAGCCATTCCTTTCGTAGCCCAAAATGTTGGTGACGAGACCAGCCCTTTAAACAATTCCAATCATACAAAATCTAGCACCTCATTAAATTTAATGGTATTGTTAAGGAAAATATTATCTAAATCACGCACTATATTTACTCGAATAAGATTATTATCCCGAAGAGAAAGACCTTTGAGTATACCTTTGAGTTTTTCCTGACTAATACCAAATAATATATAAGGGCCATCATTAGCACCTTCATACAATTCTTGAACGGTCAGCTCGTAACGTTCTTTTTTTTCAGCATAGCGGTAGAGGGAATACAAAACTGCTACTGCATCAGGTTCCTGCCAGCCCTTTTTATACAGAGCACTATTCCCCCTTTTACCACAATTTACTTCCTCACCCAACCCTAATTCAGAACCCAAAGGAGTCTTTGTTAGCAATTTGTATAGTGCTGTTATTGCATTTTTCCGTGTTCTTTCCTTCTGGGGGTAAATTTCGCCTATTTTATTTATTAATTCTGCTTGTGTCAACGTAGCACCCCAGGGGATGTTTATAGAGTACCATTGAACAGGCGGTGAATTATAAGTCAAATTACTCCATATAATTGCCCAAGTTATTAAATCTTCAACACCCCGCTGAGATAGTTTTTCTCCCAATTCAGTAATTTCTAGCGAATTCCTATTGCCGGTAATTAACTCAGCATGTCTTAACCATGTTAGCATTGAATCAAACTGACGATTTCCCAAGCTATTGCAACTAACCCAATTAGACGGTGAACGAAAAAACTCAGCAAGCCAAGCTTTTTCCATTCCAAAAGTTTCATACGACGGCAAAGTTTTTTTTGAAGTATGCATTCCTAAGAATCCCTCACTAGTTTTTAAAGATTTTGCAGCAAGACAGGCATCACCATGTAAATTAAGGCATAGTCCACAAGCTGTGCAATTGTTACCAACTTTAACTCGATCTAACGTACTCAAAGCACCAGTGGGACATTCAACTTGACAACCTTGACAGTGGCTACAGTATGCGCTTTTCAGAGCAACCGCACGAAAAGCGCTGTACTCATAGCGATTAGCATTGGCCAGGTTTTCTACTTCAACCACAACACTTCTTTTCATACGCTGTAGCCTATAGGGATATACAACGCCCTTTCTCTCTATATATCCTCTACCGTCCCCATTTCTAGAGATATAACCCAGAGTCTTAGCCCATTCTTCCCAGTCCTCTTGAGGGTTACGCAGGGTAAAAACAACCGTATCACCTACTACCTGCTCAATAAGACGATTGCCTCCCCCAGGAAGGTAACGGCCACCTGCCCTGCCTTTCCAGCTGCCTTCTTCTATATAACTATCTCTTTTTAAGTGTGAGGCACCAATATAATTTGCGTAAATACGTAATTCTTCAACAAAGGGGCCTATATCACTCTTATAAACAATGCCATTAATCATATCTTTCCATTGTGATGCCATTGGGCATACCGCGCAACCTACCCGCACAACGCCATAACGATAAGCTCGGTTTAATAGCAAGCGTCTGTCAAAAAGATACATAAACACTTCGCCAGAATTCCAGGAGATGATTGGGCTGGCGTTGGTTTGCAGTTTATGTTTGCCCCCCACAGTGATGGATGCATAAGTGGAACGGCTAGCGCTTTCTTCATGCCTTACACCATCAAATATGAGAGCGCTAACCGAAGCTTTACCTGCCAACTGGCGTAACAGCAATAGAGTCGGTGCCGATTTGTGCACTACACAGCACCAGCGATGAATACGGCTTGGCGGTCCCAATTCACGCCAGTTTTCTAATGCAGTTTTGTTGCTTTTAGCCGTATGGAATGACAAGTGAGGCCACCTATTTTGGGCGGCCTCAACAGCCCAGTACGTGTCACTTATCTCCATACTGGTATCACCAAAAACTACTACAAACTGGTCCGGATCCAATATTCGTTGGATCAAATCCAGGGTAACTAATGAATCTTTACCTCCGGAAAATGCAACGGCAATTATATCCACCTTACTTTTATATTTTTGAAATGATTGCCATATGAACTTTAACGAGCGCTGCACCAGCCCTTGAAGCAAAGTGCCATTTTTAATCAACATGGCGTTAACATCAACCGGCTCCAAATTTAACCTAGTTTGATGAATCTTAAGGTGGGGCCGAGTAAACAAACCACCACCCTCTGCTTCTGCTACCAGTGTTCCTCGGTAATAATACTTTCTCCCCATAGCCCACAACAGCGGTTCTTCCTCGCGAGGATATTCCCAGTACTTATCAAACCCCAACAAATCAAGCTCTTCAAAGAAAACAGGCCGGACCTCGTTTTTAAATAGCCCATTATTTTTATCAAGAAGCAAAATGCCGCCTGTTTCTTTATCCCACGTAATGTCATACATACAGTTATACTTCCTTTTAGTAGATATCTGTTAGTTATATAAATGCTACAGCAAAGTTTAGTATAATTTGGCTGGGCTTCACCTCTTTCTTAATTTCAATTTGATAAATAACGTAGAAGACTATCATGAAGAACTGACAGCTCTGATTCTTCAGCAAAGCGCAACAGAGATAGGTTGATCTTTGGTATATCAATTCCCTTCAGAGTAAGATAATCTAGCAATTGCTCAACTAAAACTATAGAAAGACGGCATCTGTTAATAACCGTCAGGAGATCTTTTTCACAAAGTATTTGAGTCTCAGCTTTCAGTAATAACCAATCCAAAGCATCTTCGGAGCATAATATTGAACTAGTCCTGTTTGATTTGGATAAATTTTTTTTAGAGCGCCTATACTTACTTGCTGTTACTTTCTGTGCTTTTATTTGCGAGTGAGAAGAAAGTTGATCTACAAGTTCAATGCCCTCCCTGGATAAAGAATTGTAGATATAGTCCAGGGCTTCTATTGTTATGCTTTCTTGATTCTTAGACAAAACTTCAGTTACTAGCTTGTATGGTATTTGACCACCAAGTTTCCTACCTTCTCTAATTAACTGCTCATTAATTCTCTCTAAAGATAGTGTCTTAACGCTCATGATAGGAACCTTAGGTAATGTTTCCCTCCAAAGGTTATCATATGTAATACTTTGTCATAAACAGATATAAATCCTTTGTCGGAAATTGTAATTTAGTCATATTGTTATATATGTTTACGATGTTTTTAAGAGAATACATTATTTGATTGCACTGATTCGAAATTCCAACCCGGAAAATCGGACAGTTCCATCCATAAAAGCCTTTCTGAGATTTAGCCTATAAATAAAAATAACAAAATGTAGTGACAACTGTATGTCACCTATCAAGAAAGATACACTTTCTTGTTTTTTGCGTAAA
>Ga0116179_1002213_pt1 | contig 14098 bp, 15 predicted proteins | sample AD_UKC071_MetaG_FD_89751 | JGI IMG/M metagenome (GOLD analysis project Ga0116179, IMG submission 89751) | Active sludge microbial communities of municipal wastewater-treating anaerobic digesters from USA - AD_UKC071_MetaG | ecosystem: Engineered > Bioreactor > Anaerobic > Digestate | place: USA...
GCAAGGGAGATAACAACCCTGCGGTTGTCGTCCTGACCGATTGAGTGGGATTTTACGCCTTCAACCGTCTGAACGGCGGTGTGGACGATTCTTCTCTCATAGGGGTTCATGGGCTCTAAAGTTATGCTCCTGCCGTTTCTTAAAACCTTTCTCGCGGTGCGCTGAGCAAGAGCCGTAAGGCTGTCCGCCCTTCTCTTTCTGTAGTCGCCCACATTGACGGAGACTCTCTTGTTGTCGCCGCCGTTCTTGTTGGCGTAGAGCCTTAAAAGATACTGGATGGCGTCTATGGTCTCTCCCCTTCTGCCTATAAGGGCGCCGGAGTCTTCGCACTCGATGTCGTAGACATACTCAACGCCGTTAAAGCTCTTGGAGATTTTAAACTCGCCCATGCCCATTCCTTTGATTATATCGCTGAGGTATTTCTCTACCTTGTCTTCGCTCTGAGCTTCGGCTTCTTCTTTTGCTGCTTCTTCCTTCTCGGCATCGGCAGCTTTCTTTTTGCCAAGCGAGAACAATGCCTTGATGCCTTTTACTTCTGTTTCTTCTTTTTCCTTTTGCTCTTTAACTTCTTCTTTTTCTTCCGCTTTTTCTACCGTAGCTTTACTTTCGATTTCGTCAGGGATTTCGTAATAAGCCCTAACCTTTGCGGGAGAACCGCCAAAAATGCCGAATGTTTTCTTCTGGGGCATTTCCAGAACTTCATGCTGTATGTCAGTTCCTTCGGGAGCTGCAAGAAGCTTGTGCGCTTCCTCAATGGCGGCCTGTATGGTCGGACCTGTCCCGATTGCTTCCTTAATCAATAATTTCACCGCCTGTAAAAATATTCAAACTTATTTGATTTTATTATTCTCTGATTTTGGAATAAATTATTCGCTCTGTTTTTCTTTTAGGGACAATAAGCGCTTGATATTGTTTTCTCTTGAGCGACGCTCTACCGTTTCGTCAACCATAATTGCCGAAACCAGCTTGTAGGGATTGTGTGTGTAGCTCAAAATTACCTGCTGAATGAACTGAAGGATGTTGGAAATAATCCAGTACACGCCAACGCCTGCGGGGAAGAGGAAAGTAAAGTAAACCGACATGGCAACGGGGAGAAGAGCCATGCAGCCTGTGGAGGCGGGGTTTGCCGCCATGGCAGGGTTGGTCTTTTTCTGCTTTATGAGCATGAACAGTGTTGACGCAACAGATGTAACGCCCGCAAGAATCGGTATGAGCCACAGCTTGTTAAAGCTGCCGCCCTGCGGGCTATCGGCAAGATAGATGCCCATAAAGCGGAAACTGTCGTTAAATTTTTGGATGCTTGAGATAAGGTCGGGTGTTAAAACCTTGTCGGCACCGTTTTGCAAAAGCAAATTGAAGTTTTCGAGAATCTTAATTTCAATCTGCCTGCCCACTGTATTGGGGTCGAGATTCAAGGAGCTGATGGAGTAGGCTATTTCAGCCAGCTTATTGATGATTGTTTCCGATACTCTCAGAACGCTGGAAATGGGTGTGTAGACAACTCCGTAAAGACCCATCATGATGGGGAGGGAAATCAGCGCGGGGGCGCAGCCGGCGGTCATGGCGGAGTAGCCCTCCCTTTGATAAAGGGCCGCGGTTTCTTCCTGAATTTTTCTGTTGTCCCCTGCGTATTTTTCCCTAATCTTGTTGACCTTGCCTTGCAGGCGCAGCTGCTTGGCCGCTCCCTTTTGCTGCTTAATGGCTGTGGGCAGCAAAATCAGCTTAAAGATGACCGTAAGGATAAACAGCGAGAGTATATAGTTGTCAGTAAATGAATACAGAAAGGCGAGGATCCAGCCAAAGGGGGCGGCAAAAATATTGCCTATGCCGACCAGAAAGTTGTTCATTGCAATCCTCCGTGATTTTATCGTTTCTTTTGGGGAACAGGGTCATAGCCGCCGGGGAAAAGCGGATTGCACCTTAAAAGCCTTAAAAGGGCAAGTGCCCCGCCCTTTAAAAGACCAAAGCGCTCTATCGCCTCTTTCGCGTACTGTGAGCAGGAGGGATAGTACCTGCATCTGGGTGGGAGTTTGGGCGATATCCACTTTTGATAAAACTCAATGAGAGAAATGGCTGCTTTTTTCATTGGTCTCCCGCGGCGCTTGCCGTAGTTAGCGAATGCCCTTAAATTACTGACCGTCGTTCGGCTCGTTCAGCAATACGCCTGCAGCTTTGAGCTGCTTTTCCATAACTGCTTTAATCTCTGTGCTCTTTAGGTTTGGTGTAAGTGGTCTTGCAACAAATACAAAATCATAACCGACCTTAACCTTAGCCGAAAGCTCCCTGAACGCAGCTAAAATCACACGCCTTGACCTGTTGCGCTTTACTGCATTGCCGATTTTCTTGCTGGTTGTAATGCCGATTCTTACATTCTTAGTAGTGTTTTTTAAAACATAAGTGACAAGCGAAGAACTGCCGTAGCTTTTGCCTCTTGCATAGATTCTTCGGAAGTCACTGTTTCGTTTAAGAGTTTCAAAATTTTGCAAAACACTCACCAAATCAGGTTCGCACTAAGCGCAGAGTCTCTTCCTACCCTTTGCTCTGCGGCGGGCGAGAACCTTGCGGCCGTTCCTGTCAGACATCCTCTTGCGGAAGCCGTGCTCCTTTTTGCGCTGTCTCTTCTTGGGCTGATATGTCCTTTTCACGAATAACCCTCCTTTTTAGCCCATAAGGCTCATTATTAAAGCCGAGGCTTAAAGCCTTCGGCGGAAAAACCGGACCGTTTTCATATTTCAATCCCGCAGTCAGCAAAGCCGATTGCAGGCTATTCCGGCAAGTATAGCAGAGAACATTATATAACAATACTCAATTTCGTGTCAACCTTTTTTTATTTGCCAGCGCTTTCTTTAAACGGCACTGACGGGAAATTACAGCATTTAAAAACGATGAATTCTTTAAGTATAGTATAATCCGAAAATTCAATATTTTCACTTTAAATTTCCTTGTTAATAAAAGGTTTATTCCCCATATTGTTGACTGAATTCCGCTCGGATGGTATGATTTAATTGTCGATTTATTTACCTTTAAAGCAGCGAAGATTAGATAGGAGATTTAAGTTGAAAAACCTTGTTTCCTGCCCCTCTGCTAAAGAATTAAAATACATAGCAAAGAGAGATTATCCGAGGCTGCTTTGCCGTATGGCGGCAATCTTTCTGATAAGCTCTATTTTATTTTGCGCTTTGGCGGGACAGTTTTCTGTCCTGGCGGCCTCCCCTGCCCTTTTATGGCCTGTGCCCGCCTCCTCAAGGGTTACGGCAGGCTGGGGCGACGGCAGAAATCACAAGGCAATCGACATCGCCGCTCCCCGCGGAACGCCCGTCATAGCGGTTGCGGACGGCGTTGTAACTCTGGCGGACAATTCCTGCACCCACGACGAGGGCAAGACATACAACTGCTGCATAGCCATGGGCAAATACATAAAGATTCAGCACAGCGCCAAGATAAACGGAAAAACGGTTGTTTCGAGATATTCCCACCTTTCATCTATAGACAGCAAAATAAAGAAGGGCGACTTTGTCAAGGCGGGACAAGTAATAGGCTATGTGGGCTCCACGGGCTACTCCACGGGCAATCACCTTGACTTTAAGCTCTATTTTGACGGCAGAGAGGTTGACCCCGGTCAGTACCTTACCATCCCCCCCGATGTCTACTATGGAGGCAGCGACTGGAGCGTGGGCGGCCCCTATGTTCAGTCCCTCAGAAACAGGATAAACCATAGCTCCAAATCGGATCTCCGAGCCGAGGGCTATACATATCCGATTTCCCTGCGCCCCGGAGTTTCATTTAAGATAGCGGGCGCCGTATGCTCAAACTACAACATCACAAGTCTTACGGCGGGCATTTACGACACGAACGGCAACGCATACTTTACAAAGACCGTAAAGCCGAACGCGAAGACATACAATCTTTCGGGCGTGGACGCCGACCTCAAGTTCAACAAGCTGGGAACGGGCACATATATCTATGAGCTGAAGGCTCAGGATTCATCGGGAGAGGAAATGAGGATACTGTTCCAGCATGTTTTCACAGTATCAAACAGCTCCACCCTCTCAGCGGTGCCGGGCTTTACGGTGCCAACAGCTCTCTCTCCCGGCGAGGAGTTCGCCCTTTCGGGAATAGTGGCTTCAAATTACAATATAAAAATGTTCACCGCAAGCCTTATAAATTCTTCGGGCAAGGCGGTTTATGAGCATACGGCATACCCAAACAGCGACAGATTCTATCTTGACTCCCTTATTTCAAGGTTTAAATTCGCGTCGCTTCCCGAAGGCAAATACACCTTCAGAGTTGTGGCGTGGGATAAATCCTCAAGCAGCGGCAAGACGGTTATAAATCAGGCCGTAACAATCTCCAGCAAAACCGCCATTGACGGCAGCGTCTACATCTCGGGCCTTATCAGAATGGCGGGCAGGGAGATGAAGGCTGACACCTCCGATATTACCCCGGAGGGCGTAAAGCTCAGCTACCAGTGGAAGAGAAACGGCGAGAATATCCCCGGAGCCACAAAGTCCACATACACCCCCACCAACGCGGATGTGGGCAAGGCGATTACGGTGGTTGTAACCGCCGCGGACAGCAAATACTACGGCTCGATTGAAAGCTATCCCGTCTACCCCCTCCCCGCAGCTTCGGATATTCTGCCGGGCAAGTATAATGTGGATTTGACCACCATGACCGTAACCCCCGCAAAAGAGGGCACTACGGTAAAACAGCTCCTTGACGGAATGATTGAGAGCTTCCTTTATTCGGGAGTTTATGAAGGCTCAAAGAAACTCGGTTCTAATGATATATTAAAGACGGGGCATACCCTTAAAACCCATCTGGGACTTTTAAGCTTTACGATTGTGGTGCGGGGCGACCTTGACGGCAACGGCAAAGTGAACGCCGCCGACGCCCGCGTGGTTTTAAGGTATGTGGCAAAGCTGCAGAACCTTAACAAAGCCCAGATAAAGGCAGCGGACGCGGACGGAAACTACACCGTCACCGCCGCTGACGCAAGGAAAATACTGAGAATAGCCGCTGACTTAGACAATTAACGGGAGGAACGCATGGATAAAGTATTTGAAAACGCAAAATGCCTTATACTCGATATGGACGGTACAGTGTACCTTGGCAACACTCTTATTGAAGGCTCCGACAGATTCTTAAAGGAGATTTCAAAAAAGGGCATTGACTTTAAGTTCTTTACAAACAACTCCTCCCACAACGCGGCGTCGTGCGTGAATAAGCTGAGAAGGCTCGGCTTTGACTATGACGAAAGCAAGATTATAATCTCCTCTTATGTCACCATTGACTTTATAAAGAAGAACAGAGCGGGGAAAAAGGTGTATCTCCTCGGCAACGACAATCTCACGGGGGATTTTGCAAAGGCCGGTATTCCGCTCACGACCGACAGGGATGAGGCGGACATTGTGGTTCTCGGCTTTGACACCTCCATTACCTACAAAAAGATTGAGGACGCCGCTTACATTATAGCAAGGGGCAAGGAGTACATATCCACCCACCCCGATGTGAACTGCCCCACCGACTACGGCTTTATGCCCGACAACGGCTCGTTTATCTCCCTTTTCAAAACTTCCACGGGCAGGGAGCCGGACCTTATAATGGGCAAGCCCTATTCCCATACGGTGGACTATGTGTGCTCCGCCACGGGCTGCTCTAAAGACGAGATAGTCTTTATAGGCGACAGGATGGAAACGGATATTTACATTGGCGTTAAAAACGGGGTAAAGACAGCCCTTGTGCTCTCGGGAGTGACAAGTGAGGAGAGCATGAAGACCTATCCCTTCGCTCCCACCGTCTATGCTGAGAATCTTGAGGCTCTGCTAAAGTTCTTCTAAACAAAACCGAATAAAGATATGAAAAAGGCAGGAGTTTTTCCTGCCTTTTATGTATTTTATATCTTCTTTATTACCTGGTAGTGGCTTTCATCCCTCGGCTTCGGCGGAGGGTTTTCGGCTTTGTAGCCTACCGCTATGGCAATGAGGAAGTGCCAATCCTCGGGGATGTTCATTCTCTTTTTCCAGACTCTGCCCTCGGGGGCGTTCATAAGAGCTCCGATGCTGCCTATAATGCAGGTTCCGAGTCCCAGACTCTCCGCTGCGATGCAGATGTTCTCGGTCATAATTCCCGCGTCCATGTGACATTCACGGTCGGAGAACAGGAAGAACACTGTGGGGGCGTTGTGGTAAACGGGGTTGGTTTCGTATCTGGTGTATGCGGGAGTGTCCCAGCCCACAAGGTTTTTAAAGTCCTCATTTATGAGCTTTAATGCGTCCATGTCCTGAAGCACCCTAACATGAACGGGCTGAGAGTTCCTGCCGCTGGGAGCCCACATGGCGCAGTTCAGAAGGGTGTTAAGCTCCTTCTCGGTAATCTGCCTCGGCTCGTACTCCCTGATGGTGCGTCTTTTGATTATGGTGTCAATTACTTCGTTTCTGATAATGTCCTTATCCATACACCTGCTCCTTTCACCTTGGTTTAAGCCTTTAACGCCTTTGCTTTTTCAGCGCTCTTTTCTTTGTACGCGTCTATTTTCTTTGCTATTTTCTCCAGAGTCTTTTCAGCCGCCTCATAGTTCAGAACCGCCTTGTAATCCTGAGCCCAGGAGATGATTTCGCTTTCCATCATGCTGTCGGTCACAGCCTTAAAGCAGTCGCTGCGGTTCTCTTTATAATATGAAAGGCTGTCCTTTGTAATGTCTGAGCGGATTACAATATATATGTAATCCTCAAAGGTCAGCACCCTGGCGGTTTCGTAAGGAAGCTCCAGAACCTTGTCGAAAAAGCCCTCGGGGTAATTGCCGTCATCGCTGCGGCTTAAAAACACAAAGTCGGTGCCAAGCTCCTCATCGCTGACGCCTGGGTACATAAGCACCGCCTCCTCGTCTATATCGGAGCCGCTGTTAATGCGGTTCGCGGCGTTTTCAAAGTTCTTCTTTATCTGCTCGATTTTATCTGCGGGGAGCCTTACGGTGTTGCCGTTTTCGTCAACGGTGGTGAAATACCCCGCAAGAGCTCTAAATCCCACATAGTTTTGAGCGAAATAGGACTTTATAAGGTCCTCGGAGACCTGCTTTTCTCCGCCAATATCGAAAATTTCTGTTCTGAGGGCGTCTGAATAAGCCTGACTCTGCTTTATCTTTACAAAGGTGGGCTTAGACACGCCGATTTCCTTATAAAAATCGCTGTAAACGCTCCAAAGGGGCGCGACCTCGCTGTTCATAATCGCTTTGCCGACGGAGGTCAGAACCAGCCCTCTTTTTTTAAACTCGGTGTTTACCGCCACATATTTAACGCATTCCTCGGCGGCGTTGGTGAAAATAGCCCTGCTGTTCGCCCTGCTGTCAGCCTTTAAATAGGCGTGACTGAGGAAATACTTAAATATTTCATTATCTATCTCGGCGCCGTTTACGGAAACGACAGCCGGTTCTTTTCCTATTCGGCAGGCGGAAAGCGCCGTCATCAGCATTGATGCTAGCAGTAAAAGACCAATGAGCCTTGCCGCCTTTTTAGTTTTTTCGCGCATTGCTGCCTCCAAGCTAAAGTTGCTATTTTTAAAATACCATAACCCGTATATAGTGTAAACCAAATTTTATTAAATGTATAGCCGAGAATAAGTTTTACATCTTGTTTATTGTTTTGCGCCCGCCAATGTGCTACAATGCCCAAAAGAAGTATTTAGCCAAAGGAGATATATTATGTGCGATAAAAACTTTGTGCCCGCTTTTCGTTTCATGGTAGTCAGCGATGTCCACTATAAGGATGCGCACACCGTTGAGCGTGACCGCTTTGAGAAGGCTATTGAGATTGCCTACAGAATAGCAAGGAATCACGAAACCTACAAAAAGCTGGACGCGCTTTTTGTTGTGGGCGACTTTGCGGACAACGGCTCCGAAATTCAGATGAGAGCTTTCAAGGACTCCATTGACAGATGCGTAAACAAGGATGAAACAGATGTTGTCATCACCCTTGCCAGCCATGAGTTCTCCCAGAAAAACGGCGGCGAGGAGGCTGCTCTCGAGAGGTTCTCAAAAATCTTCAATATGCCCTACGACCAGCACAAGGTTATAAACGGCTTCCACTGCATTTCCCTTACCACCACAAAGGGCTGCCGCTTTGACGACAATAAGAAGGAGTTCGCCGCAAAGGCTCTTAGAGAGGCTGCCGACGACGACCCGAAAAAGCCGATTTTCTTCTTCCAGCACCCCCACTGCACCGACACCGTTTACGGCAGCATCTGCTGGGGCGAGGACGATTTAATTCCTATTTTGGCAAATTACCCGCAGGTAATCAACTTCTCCGGTCACTCCCACGCTCCGATTAACGACCCCCGCTCCATTCATCAAAGGTATTTTACAGCTCTTGGCACAGGCTCGCTCAGCTATTTTGAGCTTGACGAGTTCGGCAAGGTTTACGGCACGGTTCCGCCCAAAGCCGAAAACTGCGCTCAGATGCTGATAGTCGAAGCTGACAAGGACAACAGAGTAAGAGTTTATCCTTATGATGTCCTCACCGACAATTACTTCCCCTATGTTTGGAAGATAGATACCCCCTCCGACCCCTCCACCTTCATTTATACAGATGAAAGGTATAAGACCGACATTAAGCCCTACTTTACTGAGGGCGCGAGAGCCTGGGCTGAGGAAATCGGCAAAGACTCCTTTGTAATCACCTTTGACCAGGCTAAGATTGATAAGGACTATGTTGACGGCTATGACATCACCGTCAGAAACAAAGCCACCGGCGCGGTCGAAAAGCAGGTCAGCATTTGGTCCGAGTATTACTTCTTCGATATGCCCAAAACCCTCAGCCAGAAAATCGACGGCTTAAAGCCCGACACCGAGTATGAGGTGGAAATTACGGCAGAGAGCTTCTGGCTTACCGAAAGCGACAACTCCTTAAAGACCGAGTTTAAAACCTTGGCAGAGTAATATTCATACAAAAAAATTGAAGCCTTTTTTAAGGCTTCTTTTTTTATTGCCCATATTTTTATCTTTTTGTCTATGTTTTTATCCGCTGTTCTCTTTTTAGTCACCGCATTGTGACATATTATTAATTTCCGCAAACATATAATTATTAGTAACCAAGTTTATAAACAAGCTGTGGCTTGTATGTTCAAAACAAAGGAAGGAAAGACGCGCGAAACTGTAAAAAGGGCTGCAACAAAGCCGCATGGAGGCTAATATGAAGCAGGTAATTTACATAGATGTGCTGATAGCTCTGAATATAATTATAGGCTGGCTGCTGATTCTGGCGGCCTCTAAGATACTGAGAGTAACCCCTACTCCGTTCAGACTCCTCTTTGCCTCTTTTCTTTCGGGGGTTTACTCTCTTTTAATTCTTGCTCCCGAAATGATGTTTATAATTTCGCTCTTAATAAAGCTTATCTTGTCCGTCAGCATAGTCGCGGTTGCCTTCAAGCCCACGACGGTCAGGGAGCTGATAAGATACATCGCCGCGTTTTTTCTTGTCAACTTTACCTTTGCGGGTATTATGATGGCGATTTACTTCCTGTTTAAACCCCGAGGCATGGCTTTCAACAACGGCGCGGTTTATTTTAATTTCAGCTTTACCAGCCTTCTTGCCTGCGCCGCCGCGGCCTATGTGCTTGTAAGCCTTTTCGGACTTTACCTAAAGCGCAAAAGCGCCGACGGCGATTTGTACGATGTGGAAATAAAAATGGACGGAAAAACGGTGTCCGCAAAAGGATTTATGGACAGCGGAAACAACCTTTATGACAGTTTTTCGGGCTCCCCCGTTATCATCTCCGACCCCGATTTTATAAAACCCCTTATTCCAAAGGCACTTCACAAATTCTTTGACGGTGATTACGACACCGCCTATCTTGAGCTTTTCCCCGACTGGAAAAAGAGAGTCAGGCTCATTCCCGCCATTTCCGTAAACGGCAGCGGGCTGCTTGCCGCATTCAGCCCCGACTCTGTCACCATTACATCGGGTGAGAAAGCGCATACCATTACAAACATCAAGGTCGCGGTAAGCAGAGAGAAGTTTTCTAACGGGGAATACGCTGTCCTTTTAAACCCTGAAGTATTTATGGGCGAAGAAAGCCGCCGTCGGTTGAAACTCAGTTTCAAAGCGCAGCAGGAGGTAAAGACATGAAGATACCCGTAAAGTTATTGCTGAGGCTCAGAGCGTTTAAGGAAAAGATGATTCTTCTTTTCCTCGGTGACAATACCTTCTACATCAACGGCCCGCAGACACTCCCCCCGCCGCTTTGCCGTGAGGAGGAGCAGAAATGCATTGACAGAATCAGAAACGGCGACGAATCGGCGCGCGAGCCGCTCATTGTGCACAATCTGCGACTTGTGGTCTACATAGCAAAAAAGTTCGAGAACTCCGGCGCCGGGGTGGAGGATTTGATTTCAATAGGCACCATCGGCCTTATAAAGCTGTCAATACCTTCTGCCCCGACAAGAACATTAAGCTCGCCACCTACGCTTCAAGGTGCATTGAGAACGAGATTCTGATGTACCTTAGAAAAATGGGAACTTTAAAGGCCGAAATCTCCCTTGACGAGCCCTTAAATGTGGACTGGGACGGAAATGAGCTGCTTCTCTCGGATGTTCTTAAGAACGAGGGGGACAGCATAAGCGCGGACATTGAGCTTGAGGCGGAAAAGAGCCTTCTTATAGAAAGCGTCGAAAAGCTGGGCGAAAGAGAACGGCTCATTATAAATATGCGCTTCGGCATTGACGGAGGCAGGGAGCATACCCAAAAGGAGGTGGCGGATATTCTGGGTATTTCCCAAAGCTATATCTCAAGGCTCGAAAAAAGAATTATAGACCAGCTTAAAAAGGAGATGGAGAGAGTTTCGTAAATATATCGTTTTTGCGGGTTGTCAAAACTACAAGGGAACACCCTCTCCCCTTTTGCCGCAAAGACACGCCCTTTTTCCATAATTTTTCATTAAGTCTTTCTCTTTTACCAAAAATGTGCTATATTAATTGAAAAAAAGGAAAGGGTGCAAACAATGAAAAAGTATGTATGTACGGTTTGCGGATTTACTTATGATGAGGAGAAGGGTCTCCCCGCAAAAGGCATTCCCGCGGGCACAAAGTTTGAAGATTTGCCGGAGGACTGGGTATGCCCTGTCTGCGGCGCGAAAAAGTCAAAATTTAAGCCAAAATAATACGGCTTTTCAGGCGAAAACAGCACTTTAAGCTTGTCGATTTAAAGCGACAGGACTTTAAAGTGATAGCGGAATGGAAAAATTATGCTTGACAAATCGTGTTTTTTTGATTATATTCAGTACATAATTCCAGGAGGTGTGAATTTATGACAACAAAAACCAAGAGAATAGTTGCACTCCTTCTCGCGGCAGTTATGCTCGTAACTGTTTTTGCAGGATGCAACAAGAAACCCAATACTGACACAACCGGTGAAACCAATGCCAATACTCCCACATTCAAGGGCGAAATAGTTATAGGCACAACAGGCCCCCTTACCGGCTCCGCAGCTTCTTACGGCAACTCCGTAAAGAACGGCGCTCAGATAGCTGTTGACGAAATCAACGCTGCCGGCGGCGTAAACGGCTACAAGCTGGTTTATCTCTTTGAGGATGACGAGGCTTCGGGAGACAAGGCTAAGACCGCTTACGACAAGCTGATGGATAAGGGTATGCAGATATTCCTCGGCGCTGTTACATCCGGCGCGTCAATCTCCCTTAACGACGCTATTAAGGAAGACGGCATTCTCCAGCTTACACCCTCCGCTTCTCAGCTTGAGGCAGTTTCCGTCAACAAGAACGCATTCCGCCTCTGCTTCACAGACCCCATACAGGGCCAGGCAATGGCTGAGTATGCTTACAACACACTTAAGCTGACAAAGGCCGCTATCCTCTTTAACCAGGACGACTCCTACAGCACAGGCATTAAAGAGGCTTTCGAGGCAAGATTCAAGGAGCTGGGCGGCAAGATTTCCGTTGCCACATCCTTCGTTGAAGACGCTCAGGACTTCAGCTCACAGCTTACAAGAATAGCCGCTTCCGACGCTGAGTTCATCTTCATGCCCATCTACAACGACAAGGTTGCTCAGATAGCTCTCGGCGCTAATGAAAAGGGCATTAAGCTCCCGATGCTGGGCTGCGACGGCTGGGACGGCGTTCTCGGCAAGTACCTCAAGACCGATGAGGAGAAGAAGCTTGTTGAAGGCGCTATTTACCTCACTCCCTTCCTCGCAACAGACCCCGACGAGAGAATTCAGAACTTCGTAAAGAAGTATAAGGAAGCTTACGACGCAGAGCCCGACCAGTTCGCCGCAGACGGCTACGACGGCATCTATGTAATCAAGGCGGCTCTTGAGAAGATGGGCCTTGACTCCGAGGAAATCGACAATGAAAAACTCGTACAGGCAATGATTGGCCTTGAGTATGACGGTCTCACCGGCAAGATGAAGTTTGACGAAAATGGCGAGCCCAACAAGAGCTTCAAGTACGCAAAGATAGAAAACGGTACATATGTAGCAATCACCCAGTAAGCAAAAAGGCCTGTCCGAAAGGGCAGGCCTTTAAATCTGCGAATATTCTTGGACCTGCGCTAATAAAATTTATATAACAAATGCCAAATTTTTGGTAACAATCTGTAACAATCGCAAGATTTTATTGACAATTCTATGTCACTGTGCTATCATTCTGTACGAGTTGAGGCAAATTTTTCCTCAACTTATCACTGATGAAAGGAGTACATATTATGAAGAAATATGCCCTTAAGCTCACAGTTCTTGCTCTTGTAGCTACATTCCTCTTCTCCTTCGCAGCATGCAAGAAGAAGACAGACGACGCTACAACAACAGCAAGCGCAAAAGAGCATACCACAGAGGCAGCTACAGAAGCTGACACCGCTGAAGAGACTGCTGAGGAAACAGAAGCAGAGACCGAATAAGATCGCAAGTTAACGCTAAAGTTCAGGTTTGGGCTAAAAACTTAGTTACCTCATTGCGAAATTGTACTTAAAAACCTCCCGGCAATAAACCGGGAGGTTTTGTTATTTATTATCTGAATATCATATCGGTTCTGTAGCGGATTTTAAAGCCTGATTCCTCATCCTTATATACTTTTTCCGATTTAAAGAAATCGTTCTTTTTGTGCTGTTTTAGGATTTTTTCGCCCAGCTCTATGTTCTTTTCTATATGGTGTCTTGTTAGCCTGCCGCTCTTGTGGCTCCACCAGACCTCATAGCCGTCGGAAAGCTCCAGTGTGCGCTTCGCGCTCTGAAGCCACTCCTCCAAAGAGGCGGTAAAGGGAATGTGCATCCAGAGGTCGTCGGCAATATTGTCGCCCACGAAAATGAGCTTGTCCTCCTCAAGTCTTAACACCACATGACCCTTGCTGTGACCGGGGGTGTGGAACACACTGACCGTCTTGCCGCCCAGGTCGAAAACATCTCCGTCGTGAAGGGGCAGGAATTTCGTTCTGCACTCTTTTTTCGGAATGTTTTTAAAGGACAGGTTATGTCTTTTGAGCACATGGGGATACCTGCCCGCGGACTGCTTTCTGAGCCATTTTGAAAGCCATGTGAGGAGCATATCGTCCTTATGCACATAAATCTCCTCAAACTGCAAAAGTCCGCCTATGTGGTCTGTATGACCGTGGGTTGCCACAACCAGAAGGGGCTTGTCCGTAATAGTTCTGACAAAGCTCTTTAAATCCGCAAGGCCGGTTCCGCAGTCTATCAGCATCGCCTTTTCGGTGCCGACAATGAGGAAAACCAAATCAAAGTCAAACTCGTTTATTTTGTAAACATTAGGCGCAATCTCTTCAAGAAAAGATTCGTTATACCTGTTCATTTTCTCCCCCAAAGCAGTTTACAAAGTGTCTTTACTTTGATAAAAATTATATCACAAAACCCATAAGTTTCAACAAGGCATTGGGAAAATTTGCAGAAAAAATCCGCCCCTAAGGGCGGATATTGTTTTTTAGTCGAAGGGGAAGAAGAAGGATGTGGTTGTTTCTTCGGTGGCCTGAGCGTCTCCCTTATCCTCCACAAGGGTGACGGTCACATCGAATTTTTCAAGGCTGTAGTTCCTGTTCACCCTGACGATTGTGAGAGTCAGCTTATCCCCTACCTTTGACTGTTCAA
>Ga0116179_1002219_pt1 | contig 14082 bp, 11 predicted proteins | sample AD_UKC071_MetaG_FD_89751 | JGI IMG/M metagenome (GOLD analysis project Ga0116179, IMG submission 89751) | Active sludge microbial communities of municipal wastewater-treating anaerobic digesters from USA - AD_UKC071_MetaG | ecosystem: Engineered > Bioreactor > Anaerobic > Digestate | place: USA...
CCACCTTGAACGAGCGGGCTGCGTGGTCACTGGTGTCGACTCGTCGGCAGCGATGCTGGCGGTCGCGCGCCACCGTGTGAGCGCGGGGACCACCCTGGTCCGGACGACCATCGACCAGCCGCCGACGGGCCCGTACGACGTCGTCCTCTGCGTCTTCGACACGCTCAACCACCTGCCGGGACCTGACGACCTGCGGGACGTGCTCGCAGCTGCGGCCGCGGTCAGCCGACCAGGCGCGACCCTGCTGTTCGACCTGGTCACCGCGACCGCGATGCGCACCTGGGACGGCGCCGCCACCCTTCCGGGCGAACCGTTGCTCACGGTCACCGGACGCTGCGACCCCGACGGCCGCTGGGTGGAGGTGACGGTCGGGGGCAACAACCCTGATGGCACTCCATGGAGCGACGTGCAACGCGAGGTGGCGTACGACCTCACCGCCGTCGAAGGGATCCTTGTCGACACCGGCTGGGGGCAGGTCCGCTGGACGAGCTACGCCGACCTCACCGCCACGATCGCCACGCCGGAAGTCGAGCGCCGGGTGGTCGGGGAGTGTTACCGGTCACTTCCCTGACGCGGGCCGCCGGATGGCGGCGTCATCGGAGGGTGCTCCGGCAGTGGCCGCGGCTGGCGCCGACGGTGCGCGACGGACCTTGGTGCTCAGCGCAGCGGAGGTGCCCTGCGCTCTGCCTACCAATCCGAGCCACAGCGACATCGGCCTGACCTTTGCCAGCAGTCGCCCGTCCCAGCCCACAGACCCTTCAAGGGCAGTCACGAGGGCTGACACATCCTTGCCGAGGTCCGGGGACTCGACGAGTTTCGGCGCGTAGCGGGACCGTTCGACGGCGACCACCAGCCGTTTCAGGGGCTCCCGGGCGCCGTCGCCGACCACCGGTGCCACCTGTCCGGCGATCTGCCGTGCCGTCCCTGATGGCCATACCCGGCCGATGTCGACCCAGGTGTCGCGCAGCTCTGCCCACGCGCCCGCCACGGTGGCGTGCGGGTCGTCAGCGACGCCAGCGATCCGACGCGAGCGGATCCTTCGCCGCAGAAGCCACGGAGCCAGGGCCAGGGCCACGACCACCAGACCGATACCGAGCCCACGGGCGACTCCGCCCGCCAGCTCCCAGTTCGCCGTCCCCGGGTCGACCGGAGCCTCGGTCTCCGGCGCGGTGGTCGGGGTCGGCTCCTGGGACACCTCGAGCGATGGCTCCGGCTCTGATGACTGCGTCGGGGTCGGCTGGTTGGGTGCCAGCACGGTCCATGGCGGCGGTACGGCCACGCTGGGGGTTGGCTCGAACCTGACCCAGCCGAGGCCTTCGAAGTACAGCTCGGGCCAGGCGTGCATGTCGTGGGTGTTGACGGTCCACGTGTCCCCCTGGCGGGCACCTGGCAGGAACCCGATCGCCACGCGAGACGGGATCCCGGCAATGCGTGCCATCAGTGCCATGGACCCGGCGAACTGCACGCAATAGCCGGTCTTGGTCTGCAGCAGGAAGGTCTCGATCGCCTTGTAGTTCGTCACCCCGCTGGCCCCCTGGACGGAGTACGAGAAGCTGCGCAGGTAGGCCTGGATGGCCGCCGCCTTGAGGGCAGGAGTGGCCTGGTCCTGGGTGAGGGATGTCGTCAGCGCGACAATCGACTGGGGCACGTCGCCGGGCACCTCAGCGGTCACGGTGTCTGAGGGAGTGCCCGAGCGGGCAGCAGACAGCACCGTTCCATCGGGCTCGATGTCCCAGCTCTGCACGGTGTACGAGAGGTTCTGGGTGGCAGCCTGACGGTTCTGGCCCGTCGCGATGATCATCAGCGAGGAGGGGTCGTAGCTCCACTCACCCTTCGCGTTCTGAGCCCGAGGGGCGTACGGGACGGGCAGGTACATGGCTCGGAAGTCCCCGATGGCGACATTGGTGATCCGCTGCTGTGTCGCTGGCGGGGCGGCCGCGACACCGGGTACCGGGCCGAGCGCACCCTGCTTCAGGGAGACCCGGCTCTGCACCCACCCGTCGGGCGTGATCGCTGGCAGGGTGGTCAGCCGAAGGTAGGTGCCGGTCTCCTTGTCGGTCGTGTACGTCAGCACGGGACGGTTCTCCGGCTGCTGCAGGTTGCGTCGCAGGTCCAGCTGCGGGTCGGCCATCTCGACCGGACCCGAGCCACCCGGGCGGAACGACTCGAAGAAGCTCACCGTCAGGGTGGGCAGCGCCAGCCCCACGATGATGCTGAGTACGACAGCAGGGATCGCGACGAGCGCGCCGAGCCGCCAAATGCCGTTCGAGCGACGAAGCCCTCCCTGAGAGCCGATCTCGGAGGTGACGTTGCGGGTCCACGTACGTTCGGCGTTCAGCCCGTCAGCGAACAGGATGGCCAGGTAGCCCACGGCGATCAGGACGAACGGCCCCCAGCCGATGTCCGTGCGCAGCGCGATCGCCGGCACGGCGAACAGCGTCAGTAGGGGAGCCAACGACAGCGCCGGACGTTCGAGCGCATCGGCCAGGATGCCGGCGATCAGCGCCATCGCCGCCACGGCTGCGCCCAGGATGATCCGAACGCCTGCGTCAGGCTCCATCGGCGCCGCCGACGTACGGATGTGGTCGATGCCCGAGGCCACCAGGGGCCCCAGCCGGCGCCACCACGAGAGCTTCTGGTCGCCAGGGCCGACTGAGTACGCCACGAGGACCACGATCATGACCAGGATCTGGACGAGGGTGACCAGAGCCTTGTTGAACCGGAGGCGGTCACCGACGATCGCCACCATGGCGGCGAGCACCATGAGAAACCCGCCAGCCACCAGGAACCCGTCATCGGTGGTCAGGGGCCGCAGGGTCAGCCCGGCCAGCAGGCCAGCGACGGTCACCGCGATCCACATCCGGTCTGTCGGCCGCATCAGACGAACTCTCCCATCCGGTCGAGCTGCGACCAGGCCTCCAGCAAGTCGGTTCCCTTGGGCACCTCGAGCACCCGCCAGCGGTGGTCGCGGAGCATGGCCATGGCGACCTGGTGGTCGTCGTACTGCTCTGGAGTCGACCGTTCACTGCGCGCGGTGAACGAGTCGGCGTCGATGACCAACGCGAAGCAGCGCGCCCGGTTGCGCTGCGTCGCCAGGAGCAGCTCGGCGTCGCCCGAGCTCAGCCGGCCGGTGACGGCGACCATCAGCTGCCCGCGTTGGGTCATGGTGGCAGCCTCGACAGCCCGCGCCAGCGTCGTCCGGCTGGTCAGCCCCACCTCGGTCATCTGGTCGATGATCTGCTGGCGGGTCGCGGAGGTCTGGACCGAGCGTTCCTGGCTGACCATCGAGCCGTCCGAGTCGAACAGGTCCACCCGGAACCCAGAGTCGAGGAAGTGCAGTGCGATGGACGTTGCGGCCGAGACGGCCCACTCGAACGAGCTGGTCCGGCCCTCGCCAGCATGGGCGACGGCCCGTGAGTCCAGCAGCACCGAGGCAGCGGGATCCCACGCCTGCTCCTCGCGACGCACCATGAGCTCGTCGCGTCGGGCGGTCGAGCGCCAGTGGATCCGTCGGACATCATCGCCTGCTCGGTACTCCCGCACCAGCACGTCGTCGGTGCCGACCACACCCACCTTCTGGGGCGTCGACTCCCCCGACATACCTGCGCCGGAGGCGTTCCGCATGCCGGGCAGAGGTACGACCAGCGGAGTGACCATCACGTCGCTCGTGGCGGTGAAGCGGCGGTCCAGCTTCACCAGGCTGAACGGGTCGGTCGCCCGCACGGTGAGCGGACCGGTGGCAAACCGCCCACGCTGGGCACCGATCATCGGGTAGCTGATCTCGCGGCGCCACTCGCCGGCGAACCGGTGCACGGTGAACCGGGGGCGCCTGCCGAGACCACGCGGAACGTCGTCCTCGAACCGCAGCAGGCCGGTCGGCAACGTGCCCAGCTTCGACACGACCAGCTCGCCCACCATCCGGTCGCCCACGACGACCTCAGGAGGGGAGACCCGCCGCTCGCACGACAGCCGGAGCCGCGCCCGGGCGACCACCAGCAGGGCCACGAGCGGCACCATCACGAGAAAGAGCCCGAACCAGAGCACGTCACGCTGCCCGAAGATCATGGAGAGCACGACGGTGAGCCCTCCGAGCAGCACAAAGGCCTTGCCTCGGAAGGTGAGCAGCGGCCACGGGTTGCGACGCAACTGCGGACTACTTCTTGTCGGGGACGGGGACGGACCTGACGACCTTCGCGACAATCTCGGGTACGGGTCGACGCGCCAACTGGGCCTCGGTTGACGGCAGCACCCGGTGGGACAAGACGGCCCCCGCCAGCGACGAGACGTCATCGGGGAGCACGTACTCCCGGCCCGACAAGGCTGCCTGCGCGCGTGCCGCCCGGAGCAGGTGGAGGCTTGACCGCGGAGATGCGCCCAGGCGAAGGTCTCGGTTCGACCGGGTCGCGCTGACGATGTCGACGAGGTACTGCTTGACCGCGGGAGCGACGTACACGTCCCGAACGGCCACGATCAGCCGCCGAACGGTCTCAGCATCGGTCACTGGCGTGAGCCGGCTCAGCGCGTCGGCGCCGCCGTGGGTGGTGAGCATGTCGAGCTCGGAAGCAGTGGTGGGGTAGCCCATCTCGATCCGCGCCATGAACCGGTCCCGCTGGGCCTCCGGCAGCGGGTAGGTGCCCTCCATCTCGATGGGGTTCTGCGTCGCGATCACCATGAACGGCGACTCGAGCAGGTGGGTGGAACCGTCAACGCTGACCTGATGCTCCTCCATCGACTCCAGCAGTGCCGACTGCGTCTTGGGGGAGGCGCGGTTGATCTCATCGCCGACGACGATGTTGGCGAAGATGCCGCCCGGCTTGAACTCGAACTCCTGGGTGCGCTGGTTGTAGACCGACACACCGGTCAGGTCGGATGGCAGCAGGTCCGGGGTGAACTGGATGCGCCGCACCGTGCAGTCGATGGAGCGGCCCAGTGCCTTGGCGAGCATCGTCTTGCCGACGCCCGGCACGTCCTCGAGCAGCAGGTGGCCCTGTGCCAGCAGGACGACCATCGCCACGTCGATCGAGCCACGTTTGCCCTCGATCACCGACTCGATCGCTGTGCGGACCTTGCCCATGACGTCAAGCACGTCAGCGAGCGTCGCGTCGTCTGCCACCAGTCCTCCTCATCCCCATGCCGCCCCAGAGGCAAGCCCGTGCCCACCCTACGTGAGGCCACCGAAGCCCCGGGAGTGTCCGAGACAGCGAAACACGCCCCACAGAGGGTGCAAGTGGGTCGAAGTGGAGTATGGTGGGGCCAAGTGGAGCAAGATGGCGCTTCAGTGGGGTGAGGGAGGGGGTCCCGACGATGTTGGTGGGGACGTTCAACCCGAAGCTCGACGAGAAGGGTCGGCTCGCTCTGCCGGCGAAGTTCCGGGAGGAGTTCGCGGAGGGTCTCGTGGTGACACGCGGGCAGGAAGGCTGCCTGTACGTCTACACCGAGGCTGCCTTCCGCAAGCTGCTCGAACCGATCAACGACGCCTCGCCCACGGTGGCCAGGGTGCGCAAATACCAGCGCTTCCTGTACGCGTGGGCGCAGGAGGAGGTGCCCGACCGCCAGGGTCGGTTCACCGTCTCGGCCAGGCTCCGCGACTATGCGGGGATTGACCGGGACATCGTCGTGGTCGGGACGGGCAACCGGCTCGAGGTCTGGGACCCCGTTGCCTATGACAAGGCGATGGAGGACTCGGACGAGGAGTTCCGGGACTTCGACGGCGAGATCGTGCCTCACGGATGACGTGGGGTTCGGGTCGGGCGGACCGTACGGTCCGGCTCCAACCCGGCGGCTGTCTGCCGGCGCACCTTCCCCGGTGCCGGGCGACATCGCTGGCGGGTCGGAACCGGACCGTACGGCGTAGTGGTGGCAGGGTTCAGGTGACGGGTCGAGAGGGACAGCGCATGACAGGAACGACCGACGCCACGTCGGCTCCCGTGCATGTCCCAGTGATGCTCCCGCGGATTGTCGAGCTGCTCGCCCCAGCCCTGGACGCTCCCGGTGCTGTCTATGTCGACTGCACGCTTGGCCTGGGTGGTCATGCCGAGGCGATGCTGACGGCCTGTCCGCAGGCGCGCCTGGTGGGGATCGACCGCGACAGCGAGGCGCTGGCCTCCTCACGCGAGCGGCTGGCTCCCTTTGGTGACCGGGTCACCCTCGTCCAGGCCATCTACCACGAGCTGGCCGACGTCCTGGCCGACCTCGGCCTGCGCCGGGTGCAGGCCGTCCTGATGGACCTTGGCCTCTCCAGTCTCCAGATCGACCGTACAGAGCGGGGCTTCGCCTACCGTACGGACGCTCCGCTCGACATGCGGATGAACAGCGCCGACCCGCTGACCGCCGCCGACGTGCTCAACACCTACGACGCCCCCGCCCTGGCGCGGATCCTGCGCCGGTACGGGGAGGAGCGCTTCGCGGACCGGATTGCCCGCGCCATCGTGGCTGGTCGGCCGTACGACTCCTCCGCTCATCTGGTCGAAACCGTTGCCGCAGCCATTCCCGCCGCGGTCCGGCATACCGGCGGCCACCCGGCGAAGCGGACGTTCCAGGCGCTTCGGATCGAGGTGAACGGTGAGCTCGACTCGCTGGCCGAGGCGCTCCCAGCGGCAGTGGGCTCCTTGGCGATCGGCGGTCGGATCGCCGTGCTCGCCTACCACTCGCTCGAGGACCGGCTCGCGAAGCAGACCTTTGCGAAGGGTGCGAGTGACCGGGCCCCGCACGGTCTGGCCGTCGTCCCTGCGGGCTACGGACCCGAGCTTCGGATCTTGACCCACGGTGCCGAGCGACCCACCCCTGACGAGGTGGAGACCAACCCCAGGGCGGCATCTGCACGGTTGCGCGCCGCAGTCCGGATCGAGGAGGCAGCATGAGCGCGCTCGCACAGGACCGGCAGCCCCGCAGCAGCCGCCGCGCATCGCTGACCACGGTGCCGTCGGGTCCGGCCGTGCTCGGCCGCACGCCGTTCCTGGTGATCCTCGCGACGTTCCTGGTCGCTGGCATGGTCGGCGTGCTCCTGCTCAACACGACTCTCCAGTCTCGTGCCTTCGAGGTGCGCAAGCTGCAGCGGCAGGCCAATGAGGTCTCCTACCTGCGGGCGGACCTTGAGTCGAAGGCTCGCCATCTCGCCACCAACGAGGAACTCGCGCGTCGCGCCACGGAGATCGGCATGGTGCCGAACCCGTACCCTGTCTATGTCGTTCTTCCGTCGGGTGAGGTTCGGGGGGTCCCGAAGCCGGTGCAGGGCAACGAGATGCCACTGGTCAACTACAAGAGCCCTGCGGAGGTCGCCGCAGCGCGGCAGGCAGCCGTCTCGCCCGCTCCCGTACCCGAGCCGGTCGCTCCAGCCGAGCCGGGCGACGGTGTTGCGGCCGCCCAGGGGCCACAGTGACCGGCGAGCGGCGGCCCACGCCGACCCGTACGGCTGCTGGCCGCTCCGGCCAGCGCACCGCCACGGCGACCTCGCGACCCAGGCCACGCTCGGGCGCCTCCACCCGCGGGAGTCAGCGCACACCCGTCGCGCCACGCCGTCGGCGGCCGCCGATGCGCCTGCCGATGGGCCGACCGGCGCTGCGGATCCAGGTCGCCATGATCATCCTCGGCATGCTCGGCTCGCTGCTGGTCGTCCGGGCGGTCGTGGTGCAGGGCATCGACGGCACGGCGTACGCGGCGCAGGCCGCTCGGCAGATGTCGGTGACCCGCACGATCGTCGCGTCGCGCGGCACGATCAGCGACCGGTACGGGCAGTCGCTGGCGGTCAGCGAACCGGCCGTCAACATCATCGCCGACCCCTCGCAGATCGCCACCAACGGCAAGCTCGAGCGCTCCATGAAGCAGAAGGACAAGGAGAAGGCAGCGGCTGGCCCCGCGGTCATCTCGGGCATCCTCGCCAAGTACCTGGGTGGGGACCCGTCCCTCTACGTCGAGTCGCTCACGCGGAACACCAAGTACTCCATCGTCGCCAAGCAGGTGCCGCGCTACACCTACCTGAAGATCACCCAGGACCTCTCTGAGGCGGGGTACGTCGGGATCTACTCGGAGTCGAACCCCATCCGTACCTACCCGAACTCCTCGTTGGCCAGCAACGTGATCGGCTTCGTCAACTCCGAGGGCGAAGGCGCGGGCGGACTGGAGTACCTGTTCAATACCCAGCTCTCCGGGATCGACGGTTCGGAGGCTTACCAGACCTCGCCCAACGGCAAGATCCCTACCGGCCAGAACGTGCTCGTGCCCGCGCAGAACGGCGTCGACTACACCCTCACGATCGACGCTGGGCTGCAGTACCAGGTGGAGCGCCGGCTGCAGGAGGCCGTCGACGCAGCGAAGGCGTCCTCGGGCATCGTGATCGTGTCGAACGTCAACACAGGCGAGCTGCTCGCGCTGGCGAACTACCCCACGTTCAACGCCAACTCGCCCGGTACTGCCATCCCCGGCGACTTGGGCAATCGTGCGGCGACCGACCCGTACGAGCCCGGCTCGGTGCAGAAGGTGCTCACCATGGCGGCGCTGCTCGACCAGGGCGTGATCACCCCGGACACCAAGGTGAAGGTGCCAAGCTTCATCCTCAGCGGCGGCCGGCCGATCAACGACGCCTTCAGCCACAAGGACATCCAGCTCACCGCGCGCGGGGTGGTCGCGAACTCCTCCAACATCGGCACCGTGATGCTGGCCCGCCAGATGGACAAGCGGATCCTCGTCGAGTACCTCGCCAAGTTCGGTCTCGGCAAGAAGACCGGCATGGGCTGGCAGGGTGAGTCGGCTGGCGGCATCCCCGGCGCTGACATCGCTGACCACACCCGCGACCAGATCGCCTTCGGCCAGGGCCTCTCGGTCACCGCCCTCCAGGAAGCTGCCGCGGTGGCAGCGGTCACCAACGGGGGCGTCTACCGGACCCCGACGATCGTCAAGTCGGCCACCACCACCGACGGCAAGGCCATGCCGGTGCCCGAGGGTGAGGAGCGTCGGGTGATCTCGCCGGAGGCGTCCGCGCAGGTGCTCGACATGATGGAGTCCGTCGTCGCGAGCAAGGTGGGCAAGAACCGGTTCCCGATCGAGGGCTACCGGATGGCCGCGAAGTCGGGTGCGGCCGAGCGGGTCGATCCCGCCTGCAAGTGCTACAACGGCTACGTCGCCTCGTTCGTCGGGGTGGCTCCGGTCGAGTCGCCGGAGATCCTCGTCTACGTGGTCATCGACCGCCCGACCGCTGGCCAGATCCAGGGCAGCCAGATCGCCGCGCCGGTGGTCAAGGACGTCATGAAGCTCGCTCTTCCGCGCTACGGCGTCGCCCCCTCGACAGAGGCGGCCCCCGATCGGCCCATCGAATGGTGACTGGACGGCTGACTCTGGGTGCGCGTCGCGAGGCTAGTGTCACGGCATGAACGCCGACGAGGGCTGGTCACTCCGCCCGAGCGTCGTCCCTGGGGCCGACATCGCCGGTGTGCACGCGTCAGGCATCACGCTCGCTTCGGGAGCCGTGCGGCCGGGGGATCTCTATGCGGCACTTCCCGGTCAGCGCACCCACGGGGCTCGGTACGCGGCTGACGCTGTCTCGCGCGGCGCGGTGGCGGTGCTCACCGATGCTGAGGGTGCGGACCTGGTCGGGGCGCTCGATGTACCTGTCGTGGTCGACGCCGACCCACGCCGTCGGATGGCTCGGCTGGCAGCGGAGGTGTACGGGCGACCTGCCGAACGGCTGACCATGCTCGCGATCACCGGAACCAACGGCAAGACCACCACCTCGTACATCCTGGCGGCGGCCCTCGAACAGCTCGGCCACCATGTCGGCACCGTCGGCACGCTGGGGTTCGCCCTGGACGGCGTGATCCTGCCGTCGGCTCGCACGACCGTGACGACGCCCGAGTCACCGGACCTGCAGGCGCTGTTCGCCCTGCTCGCCGAGCGTGGCGCCGACACCGTGGTGATGGAGGCCTCGTCGCACGCCCTCGCACTCGGCCGGGTAGAGGCGGTGGTCTTCGACGTCGCAGCCTTCACCAACCTCGGCTGGGACCACCGCGACTTTCACCCCACCCAGGAGGACTACTTCGAGGCGAAGGCGACCCTGTTCACCCCTGAGCGCACCCGCGCGGCCGTCTTCTCGGTCGATGACGAGTGGGGCGTACGGCTGGCGGCTCGAGTCCGGGCGACGGGTCTGCCTGTCGTGACCACCAGCCTCGACGGGGTCGCCGGGGCCACTGTCACTGCGACGTGGCGGGCCGCCGAGGCTGGGTCCGAAGTGTCGGTCGTCGCTGGCGGACGCCCGTACGAGATGGTCCTCTCGCTGCCAGGGGAGCACAACGTCCGGAACCTACTCACCGCGACAGGCATGCTGCTGGCCGCCGGACTCGATGTGGGGGCGGCAACGCCCGGTTTCGCCGACGTGACGGTGCCAGGGCGGATGCAACGGGTGAGGCTTCCCGTCGGGGCGCCGACGGTGTACGTGGACTTCGCGCACACCCCTCAGGCCGTGGAAGCCGCGCTCGATGCGGTCAAGGGCGGACCAGGCCGTACGGTCGTCGTGCTCGGCTGCGGTGGCGACCGCGACAGTGGCAAGCGAGGCCCGATGGGGCGCGTCGCGGCCGAACGGGCTGACGTCGTCATCGTCACCGATGACAACCCACGGTCGGAAGATCCGTTGCTGATCCGCCAGGCAGTCCTGGCCGGGGCCTACGAGGCGCGCGACACCGCCGACCGAGGCAGCCGAGCGGCCGCCTGTGACATCATCGACGGCGGCGATCGACGCTCGGCGATCGCTGCGGCGCTGGCTCTCGCTGGCGCGGACGACGTGGTTGCGGTGCTTGGCAAGGGTCATGAGACCGGTCAGGAAGTGGGCGGACGTCTGCTGCCGTTCAGCGACGCCGACGTGGTGATCGACGAGTATCGCCGGACCGGGGGCTGAGGAGAACGACATGGACGTGATCGCCCTGGGCGAGCTGGCCGGGTTCGTCGGCGCCTCGGTGCCGGCTGGGCACGCCGCCGACGCCCGTGTCGGGCCGGATGTGGTGGTCGACTCGCGACTGGCCACACCAGGCTCCATCTACGTGGCACTGCCTGGGGAGCGCGCAGACGGGCACAGCTTCCTCGGCGCTGCAGCCCAGGCTGGTGCCGTGGCGGCGCTGGTCACCCGGCCATCGGCTGATCCTGCGCTGGCAGAGCTGGTCGTTGACGACACGGCGGCTGCCCTCGCGACGCTCGCGAAGGCCGTGGTCGCCTCGGAGCCGGCGCTCAGGGTGGTGGGCATCACCGGTTCGTCGGGCAAGACCAGCACTAAGGACCTGGTCGCTCAAGTGCTCGAGTTGCACGCCCCCACCGTCGCTCCGCAGGGATCCTTCAACAACGAGATCGGCGTGCCGCTGACCGCCCTGAAGGTCAACCGTGAGACCCGGTTCCTGGTCAGTGAGATGGGCGCTCGTGGCCGCGGGCACATCGCGTGGCTGTGTGATCTGGTCAGGCCCCAGGTGGGCATGGTGATCAACGTGGGGACCGCCCATCTGGGCGAGTTCGGCGGGGTCGAGGGCATCGTGCAGGCCAAGGGGGAGCTCGTCGAGGCGCTCCCCGCCGACGGCTGGGCCGTGCTGAACGCCGACGACCCCCGGGTGGCTGGGATGGCCAGCCGGACAGCCGCGCAGCTCGCCTGGTTCGCCACTTCGGGCCGTCCCGAGCAGCCTGGCGGACTCAAGGCATGGGCTGAGAGTGTGACAGGCGAGGCAGAGCGCTACTCCTTCACCCTGCACATCGAGACGGCGTCAGGCGGCGGGTCAGCGCCTGTCCGGCTTGGGCTGGTCGGCCGGCACCACGTCGGCAATGCGGTCGCAGCCGCGGCTGCGGCCACGGCCCTGGGAGTGCCGCTGGATACCATCTCCGAGGCGCTCACGGCCGCGGCGCCACGCTCTCGGTGGCGGATGGAGCTCACCGAGCGAGCCGACGGCGTGCTCGTCGTCAACGACGCCTACAACGCCAACCCCGACTCGATGCGGGCTGCCCTCGCCACCGCATCAGGGCTGCTGGTGGAGCGCCGTACGGCCCGTCCGGATGCCAGGCTCGTGATGGTGCTCGGCGACATGCTGGAGCTCGGCGACGCAGCCCCCACAGAGCACAGTGCGCTCGGTGCCCTCGCAGCTCAGTCGGGGGCCGACATGGTGATCGCCGTGGGGGAGCACGCCGGCCTGATCAGCGATGCGGCGAAGGCTGGCGGTGCCACCGTCGTACCAGTGCCCAGCCGTGATGACGTCGTGGCCTCCCTGCCTGCCCTCCGGCCGGGGGATATCGTCCTGCTGAAGGCATCCCGCGGCGTCGGCCTCGACACCGTCGCCACCGCCCTCTTGGAGGCATCGTGCTGAACATCCTCGCCGCTGGTGCGATCGCCATGACGATCACCCTGTTCGGCACACGCTTCCTGATCACCTTCCTGACCAGGAAGGCGTACGGGCAGTTCGTCCGCGACGACGGGCCGACCGAGCACCACGTCAAGCGCGGCACCCCGACCATGGGCGGGCTGATCATCATCATCGCGGTGCTGGCCGCGTACGCCCTAGTGCACCTGATCTTCTGGAGCCCGGTCAGCGCCTCAGGCCTACTGGCGCTCTACTTGTTCACCGCTCTCGGGATGGTCGGCTTCATCGACGACTGGACGAAGATCTCCAAGGCTCGCTCGCTCGGCCTGAACGCCAGGGCAAAGCTCGCGCTCCAGTCGTTCATCGCCGCATCCTTCGCGATCCTGTCCCTCCAGTTCCCCGATGACCGTGGTGTGACCCCTGCCTCGGCCGCCGTGTCGTTCCTGCGGGATCTGCCCTGGTTCACCCTGCCGACGGTCGTCGCGATCGGCTGGATGATGTTCATCATCGCGGCCTTCAGCAACGGCACCAACCTCACCGACGGCGCGGACGGCCTGCTGACCGGGGCGGCCACGATGGTCTTCGCCGCCTACGCGATCATGAACATCTGGCAGCTGACCCAGTACTGCGGCTGGTCATCGGCCGGGCCTCGCTGTTACGAGGTGAGAAACCCCCGCGATCTGGCTGTGGTGGCGTTGGCCATCGCGGGGGCGCTCTTCGGGTTCCTCTGGTGGAACGCCCGACCGGCCAAGATCTTCATGGGCGATACGGGCTCCCTGGCAATCGGTGGTGGTGTGGCCGCCATGGCGATCATGACCCGCACCGAGCTGCTCAGCGTGGTGATTGGTGCCCTGTTCGTCTTCGAGGCGCTCTCGGTGCTCACCCAGGTCGGCTACTTCAAGCTGACCAAGGGCAAACGGCTGTGGAAGATGGCGCCGCTGCATCACCACTTCGAGATGCTCGGCTGGAACGAGGTCACGGTGGTGGTCAGGTTCTGGATCATCGCCGGGCTGGCGGTCGCCACCGGATTGGGTCTGTTCTACGCCGAGTGGGTGGCCACCCAGGGATGACAACGCTCCCGCCAGCAAGACCAGCCGACTGGCTGGCAGAAGCCGACCGTTCGTCCGCCTGGTCCGAGGTCACTGCATTGGTTCTCGGCATGGGTGCGAGCGGGTTCGCAGCCGCCGATGCGCTGCTCGAGGTCGGGGCACAGGTCGTGGTCATCGCCGAGGCTGGCGACTCGGCTGAGCGTCGGCAGATCCTTGAGGTGCTCGGCGCCTCCGTACGGGAGTCAGCTGCCCAGGTGATCGATGACATGGCCGCGACCTCGTGATCGTCCCGCCTGAGGCAAGCCCAGCGCTGGTTGATGCGGCCATCGCCACCGGAGCCCCGATCTGGGGCGACGTGGAGCTCGCCTGGCGGCTCATGCATGCGGAACGACCCGCGCCCTGGCTAGGGGTCACGGGTGTCGAGGGCCGCGCCGAGACCGCCGACATGCTGGCGTCCATCCTCTCCAGCGCGGGACTGCGGACCGTGACGGTGGGAGATCCCGAGCGGCCGGTCATCGAGGCGCTCAACGACCCCGAGCCGTACGACGCACTCGTCGTCAACCTCACGGGGGAGCGGCTGCACTGGCTCTCGTCGGTGACCTTCCACTCAGCGGTCGTCCTCAATGTCGACCCGGCCGATGGCGGGCGCGGCGACCACGATCTGGGCGTGATCTACCGAGGCGTCACCCATGCCTGCGTCTACAACGTCGCCGAGC
>Ga0116179_1002228_pt1 | contig 14051 bp, 10 predicted proteins | sample AD_UKC071_MetaG_FD_89751 | JGI IMG/M metagenome (GOLD analysis project Ga0116179, IMG submission 89751) | Active sludge microbial communities of municipal wastewater-treating anaerobic digesters from USA - AD_UKC071_MetaG | ecosystem: Engineered > Bioreactor > Anaerobic > Digestate | place: USA...
CGATTTGCTGGCAGCATCGATGGTTTCCACCTCCTCGGCACGAACGCCAGCGTCTCGCCGCGCTGCCAGCAACTGGCTGGCCCCGACCACCGCCTGCAGCGGCGTGCGCAACTCATGGCTCAGGATCGCCAGGAAGCGGGCCTTGTCCTCGGCTGCTTTCTGCGCCGCCTGCGACGTGTGCCGCAGCTCGCGCTCCAGCCGTTCCCGGCGCAGGATTTCTTCGGTCAGCGTCAGGTTCTGCTCGGCAAGCTGGGTGGTGCGCCGTTCGACGCGGTCTTCCAGCGTTGCATTGAGCTGCGCGAACTGGTCGTTCTGGTTACGGATGGTCAGCAGCGATTGCCGCAGGCGCAGCACCATCTCGCCAAACGCCTGCGCCAGCACACCGGTTTCGGCCAGCGCGGTAACCGGCATCGTCGCCGGCAAGCCATCAGCCGAAGCATCGCGAGTGGCGGCCACCAGATGATCAACGTCACGCGTGACCCGGCGCAACACCCAGAGGCCGAGCATCAGCGCGGCTGCCAGCGCGGCGAGGATGACGAAGAACATGCCGACCGCGTTCTTCACGATAGGCGCGGTGAAATCGCTGCGCGGGATGGCGACCACGATGTCCCAGTCAATGCCGTCGATGCTGCCGACATGGCGGGAGGCAACGTCGACCGACTCGCCGGTGGAAGTGATCAGGTCAATATTCGGTGACACGGAACCGCGTCGACCAGACGCTCGCCACCATTGCGCTGCCGCCCGCACCAGTTCAAACTGGCTGTCGCGGGCCGCGACCCGCTTCTGCACGCCATCTTCGTTGCGGAACGGCTGCTCCGGTGTCGATGACGCCACCAGCATGCCATCGCGATCAACAATGAAGGCAACCCCGTTGGCACTCACCGCCACGCTCTTCATGAAGGTGCTCAACTCGGAGAGCTCAACGTCGGCTGCAAGCACGCCGAACAGGGTGCCGCTCGGGCTCACCACCGGTTGTGCAGCCGTGGTGACCAGCGCACCGGAGGCAAACGACACGTACACCGGCGTCCAGGTCAGGCGCTGCGCCGCCTTGGCGAGCTGATACCAGACGCGACTGCGGGCATCGTAGACCCGCGACTCGGTTTCAATAAGCCGGGTGCGGTCGCCCGGCGCCCGGGCCGAGTAGATGGTTCGTGGCTCACCACCCGATTTCTGCAGGCGGACCGTGGCCGCCGCGCGCGCGCCGGGGCGCCCGCGATCAACCCCGACGAAGCTGCCGTTCTCGCGGCCAAAGTAGAGATAGCCAGTGGTGCGGGTGTCGGCGGTCAGTTCGAACAGTTTGCGTTCAAGCCGCTCGTCGTCGATAAACATGTCGAGCGAGGCGTTCTGGTTGACCTCGCTGTTCGGAAAGGTCGAGCGCAGCGTGATCGCCGCTTCTTCGAGCTGGTGCACCGCCGCCTGCCCGACCCTGGCAGAGATGTCCTCCATCAGCTGTCGCGACAGTACGTCGACGGCCTGCAGGCCGGTATAGAGCAGTGACCCGGCGATCACCATGGCGGGCGCCACAATCAGCAGAACAAACGGCACCGTCAACAGTGTGCGCAGCCGCAGCGCGCGTGGCCGGTTTCCGGAAGCTGGCAGGCTGACGGCGGATTGAGTGCTGGAACGGGTGTCTGCCGGCGCGGCAGCAACCGTACGTCCGCCAACGACATCGCCAGCGACGTTGTCTGCGGCGGAATTCGGAGGCGGTGAACGGTCACTCATGGGACGGCAGCGGGCAGTACTACCTGACTTTTACCACCACGCCGCGCACAACCGTGGTGCGGCCCCGCTGCGCCTACTTCTCGAAGAAGTCCTTCAGTTTGTCGAAGAAGCCCTTCTGCTTCGGGCTCTGCTTGGCCGCATTCTTCTCGCGAATTTCCTCGAATTCGCGCAGCAGTTCCTTCTGCTTCGAGGTCAGATTCACCGGTGTTTCAATCTGCACGTGGCAGTAAAGGTCACCCGTCACGCTGCCGCGTACCGGGCGGATACCCTTGTTCTTGAGGCGGAATACCTGACCCGACTGCGTCTCGGACGGAATCTTCAGCAGCGCCTTGCCATCCAGTGTGGGGATTTCCAGCTCACCGCCAAGCGCCGCAGTGGCGAACGAAATCGGCATCTCGCAATGCAGGTCAGCGGCGTCGCGCTGGAACACCGCGTGCGGCTTGATTTGTACTACGACGTAAAGGTCGCCCGACGGCCCGCCGTTGGTGCCCGCCTCGCCCTCGCCCGACAGGCGGATGCGGTCGTCGGTGTCGACGCCGGCTGGAATCTTGACTTCCAGCGTCTTCGACTTCTTGGTGACTCCCGCGCCGTGACAGGCCTTGCAGGGGTGCTTGATGATCTTGCCGCTGCCGTGGCACTGTGGGCAGGTTTGCTGCACCGAGAAAAAGCCCTGCGATACCCGCACCACGCCCGCGCCCTTGCAGGTGGGGCAGGTTTCGGGGTCGTGGCCCTTCTCCGCCCCGGTGCCGTGGCAGACCTCGCAGGTCTCGGTGGTCGGGATGCGCAGCTTGGTGGTGGTACCGCGCGCCGCTTCTTCCAGCGTGATTTCGAGGTTGTAGCGCAGGTCGGAACCACGGAACGGCGAATCGGCCCGCTGCTGGCGGCCACGACCACCGCCAAAGATTTCGCCGAAGATGTCGCCAAAGGCGTCGCCGAAGTTGCCGCCCGAGAAGCCGCCGAAGCCGGCACCGGCTGCTGCCTGCGGATCAACCCCGGCATGGCCGTACTGGTCGTAGGCCGCGCGCTTCTTGGCGTCGGAGAGGATCTCGTAGGCTTCCTTCGCCTCCTTGAAGCTTTCCTCGGCGGCCTTGTCACCCGGATTGCGGTCCGGGTGGAATTTCATCGCCAGCTTGCGATAGGCCTTCTTGATCTCGTCCTCGGACGCCGATTTCTCCACCCCGAGGACGCTGTAGAAGTCTTTTTTTGCCATTCTTGTTCTGCACACGCACTGGCTGGCGCTGCGAGGCGCCGCACAGTGTCAAAACCATTGAGTTAGCGGGGGATTTGGGCGCAGATCGGCAAATTTCAAGAAGCCAGCGCCGGCCGCCATTGATCAATCAGCCGATATCGAAAAGCTGACTGCCCCGAATTCTGCCGGAAGCGGCTCCCAGCGCTCGCGCATGCGCCGCATTGCCTCGGCCGGCACATCGTGCACATTCGGCCATGTGCCGGTGCACTCCACCACGCAAAACGACCGGTTGGCAAGGCGCGCAGCCCCGATCACCGCTGCCATCTCCCACAGGCGCACGTGGGTGTTGGCGACCACCACGCGCCGGCCCGCCTGCAGTGCCGCCAGCGCATCACGCGCCACGATGGCATGGGCGTCGGCGACCCGGGCCGGGTCGAAACGGTAAACGCCGTCCACCACGAAATGGTGGTCCGCTTCGAGATGAATAAAACCGTGCTCCAGCGCCAGCCGTTGCGCCAGCGTGCTCTTGCCGGTGCCGGGCAGGCCACGCAGCAGCACGCAGTGGAATTCGGCTAGCGCCGCAAGATCGTCGGGAGACTTGAGCATCGGCGCCGTTCTATCACCGAATCGTGGACAGCTAGAAGTTCATCGCCAGCGTCAACCGGAATGAACGCGACTCGACCGGATGAAAGTGAATCGCATCCACGCCGGCAACAGCCTCGCCCGGCAACCGCGACGTGTAGTAATAGTCAATCGCAGACGCTCTGCGGTTGGCCAGATTGAAGCCTTCGAGCTCGACACGCATCTTGGGCGACACCCGATAGCCAAGGCGCGCGTTGAATACGATCGTGCTGCTGGAGCGGACACTGTTGTCTTCCAGCAGCGGTCTTGGCCCGAAGTATCGCAACTGCGCTGCACCGAACCACGGACCGAGGTTGTCCACCGCGATGGCCAGCGACGCCACGCCCTCGACGGCACCCGGGATGCGATTGCCGGTAGGATCAGCGTCGCGGAATCGCGCGCGGGCGAACGCGACGTCGGCATCCACGGTCAGCCAGTTGCCGAGCTTGTAGTAATTCGCCAACTCAAAGCCGACTCGTCGACTGGGCCGGCTCGCCTCGGTGGTACCGGCGTCGCCGACAAACAGCAATTCGGACGCGAGATCGAGCCGGTAGATCGCCAGCGACGTTTGCAGACCGGGCAGCCAGTTGCCACGCACGCCCAGCTCGGCCCCGCGCGAACGCACCAGCGGCGTCACGCGGTCCGCCGCGTCGCCGGTTTTTGGGTCGACGCGGATCGTCGTACCGCGCGCATCGTTGCTGTGAAAGCCGCCGCCTGCATTGACGTAGAACTCGGTACTCGCCCACGGCCCGGCGACCAGCGAGAGCTTCGGATTGACGATGGCTTCGCGAGCGGTGCCGCTATTGACAGCGTTATCGCTGTTCACCTTGAAGCGGTAGGCATCCGCCCGCAACCCGGCGACCGAGCGCAGCCACGGCGCCCATCTCGTGGCGTTCTCGCCATACAGGGCGAGGCTGCTCTCGACGATGTGATCCTGTCGCGTCACGCCAATGGTCTGCCGAGCTCTGGTGCTGAGCAGGCCGTTGAAGATGTTGTCGCTCTGCGCCTGCATGCCAACCGTGTTCTCTGATTCGCTCCCCAGCCCTACCTGCTGCCAGGTATGGCGCAGGTTGAGCCCCGCAGTGCGGCGGCGGTCCGGTTGCGCGAACTGGTCGCCATCGACCGGGTTGTCGAGAACGTAGGTGAAATTGGAGAACAGCGCGAGCTGGTTGTCGATCAGGTAGGCATTGGCCTCCGTACTCGACTGCACGTCGCTGCGCCGCCATGCACCCGACAGGCTGTAGCGATGCGCGGCGCCGCCGTCGGTTGGGTCAATCGCGTCGAATCGGCTGCGGATCAGCCCGGCGTCGATGGCGCGTTGCGTGATCTGGTCGCTCGAATTCCAGCTTGCCTTGTACGCCATCGCGGTGACGTTGAAGCCATTGCCCGCGTCGCCGCGACCATAGCGCAGCACGCCGTTGAGCTTGCGGAAACGATCCGGATGCACGAACGGCCCGTCGTTGTTGAGCCATTCAATGGCATAAAGCAGTCGGCCATCGGCGAAGGCCGGCGAGTCGGCAATCAGCGCGCGGCGATAGCCGTTTTGCCCGACCCCGAGCGAGGCAATGCCTTGCGGAAGGGCATCGGCGTATTTGAGATGCACCGCACCGGCCGACGAGAAATCGCCCTCGCTCGCAAAGTACGGCCCCTTGCGATATTCAAGACGGCTGGCCAGCTCGGGAATGACGAAATTCACATCCGTCCAGCCCTGACCGTGCCCATGCGATCGCTGGTTCACCAGCATGCCGTCCACCGTCGTACGCAGGTCGGTGCCGTGATCGAGATTGAAGCCACGCAGGTAGAACTGGTTGGCCTTGCCCTCGCCGCTGTGCTGGCTGACGATCAGGCCCGGCACCGATTCCAGCAACTCGCCGGGCCGATAGACCGTGCGCGCTTCAAGCTGCTTTTGCGTGACGGTGCCCACGCTTGCAGCATCAGCCACACCGATGCTGGTCACATTGCCGGTAACGACAACCTTCTCAAGTGCCTGCTCGCCGCCAGCAAAAACTTCCGGCGCGAAAGCGATGCAGACGACGAGAAATGTGGTTCGATGTAGTGGAGAGCAGTGAGCGAATATCATGCGGATCAGCGAAGCAAGCGCCGCGCCACAGGGCGAGAGCACCGCCCATTTGACCGCACACGGAACGTGAGGCGCCAGGAGCCCGCTAGAACCCGACCTGCAGCGAAAGGTAGGCGCCAGTCTGTCGCCGCCCGCTGGTCAGCGCGCCGACGATCTGGCCGAGATCGACGTAGGCGGCGGTAACCGACACGTTCTTGCTCGGGAAGTACGCCACGAACACGTCCCACGCGGTGCCTTCGCTCAGGTTCAACGCCGCGTTGGATAGATTGCCGCGCTTGGTGCGCACCTCGATGCCGCCCACCAGATCGCGACGGAACAGATAGGCCAGCGAGCCTTCAAACTCGGGCCGGTAGCGCTTGCCATCCGGGCCTTCAAAGCCGACGAGGCCGAACTGGTTGCCCTTGGTGAAACGTACGGTGCCGTTCAGCAGCAGGCTCTTGTCGAGGAAGAGCTTGCTGGCAGCGACGTAGAAATCGGTACCGCGATTGCGGATGTTCGACCCGAGTGCGCCGTTGAGGAATGGGATCACGGTGTCGTCCTTGTTGTCCTTCACCTGAACACCCACGGCGATCTGCGGCAGCAGCCGGTCCTGGTCGTAGATGGCGTCGCCGATCACGCGGACTTTGGCGCCAAAAACGTCCTGCTTGAGTTTGTAGTCGCGCAGCGCGGGGCTGATCGCCGTCAGCACAGCCTTGGTGTTGAACTCCTGCCGCGCGTAGGATAGCTCGACACGATCGTAGAGCCCGACCGCGACGCCGCCGGTGGTGAGCGCGTAGTCGCGCGTTTTGACGCCCGTGAGATGGGCATTGGCGCCGATCTGGTTCTCGGTGCCGTAACCGGTGATCAGCGCCCACGTCGCCAGCCCGCCACCGCCCGAGCCTTCCACCGTTGACACGCCGCCGGTGGCGCGCAACTTGCCGCTGATGTCCTGCGCCGAGACGCCACCGGCCGCGAGGAGAGTGCCAAGCAGTGCCACGCCAACGCCAAGGGCCGTAAATTTCCAGGTTTTCTGCTGCATGGTTGCCTTGAATTTGTATTTACTGGTACCAAAACGCCCGTCTGACGGCGCGACCAAGCCTATACGCACAATTTTTCGCGGCGGTTTTCGGTCGCTGCCAGCCCCTGTCAACCCCGTTTCGGTCAATCACTCGTTTCATTAGGCGTGACCGCCGGCGCAAAATCTCCCATAGCGCGGCGCGGCACGGCATTACCACCCATAAGGACCTCCATGAATCTGAACCTCCTCAAACGCTCTTCCGGCCAGGCCACCGTGCTGGCGTTCACGTGTGCAGCACTGCTGGCAGCCGCGGCCAACGGTCAGAACCTGGCTACCGCAGCGCCGTCGCGCGACGCGCTGACGCTGGACGCCACCGTGACGAGCGAGGTCATCCCGGATCTCGCCGTGATCACGCTTGCCGCCGAGGCGCAGGGCGCCGAAGCAGCGCCGATCACACGCGAAGTGCAGCAGGCGATCAACGCCGCCCTCGCGCAGGCGAAGGCGGCCGCAGGCGTGGAAGCGCGCACGGGAGCGTTCTCCACCAGCCAGCGCTGGAACAGCAAGGGCGGGCGCGACGGCTGGACGGTGCGCGCCGAGCTGATCCTCAAAAGCCGGGATTTCGCGGCGCTCGGTGCCCTCGCTGGCAAACTCGCCCAGCAAAAGTTGATGATCGTCGGCTCGGCCCTGGAGATCTCGCGCGAGTTGCGCGAACGTGAGGAGCAGGCGCTGGTCGAGCGTGGCATCGCGGCCTTCCGCACCAAGGCGCAAACCGCCAGCCACGCTTTCGGCTTCGCGCGCTACACGTTGCGTGACGTGAATCTCGGCAGCATCGGCGGTGATGTGCGCCCCATCCAGCCAAAGGTGTACGCCATGCGCGCTGCCACGGCGCCGATGGCTGACGCCGAGCCGGTGGCGATTGAAGGCGGCAAGGTCAGCCTCACGCTGACCGTGAGCGGTACGGTGCTGATGAGTCAATAGCTTTTTGTCGAAATTCCTGTTCTCAATGGGCTATCAGCAGCAAAGTGTCAATTATCGACTTTGCGTATTTTTCGGCTTCCAGCCCAGTCTTATCTTCATTCTTGACGAGAAGCCGTTGGCAAACGCGGGACGATTTCTGCTTGGCAGGGACTATTTCGGAACCGGAGGTTCCGCTGTTTATCTTTTTCGCCCAACTCATATGTATGACTTAGGCACAATAGGGGAACCGTCGGCAGCCGCCGTACCGATGCCTCGATCTGGGCCTGCCCGCTTTGCCTCCTGCTTCATCATCCGCTCCGCCTTCACTCAAACCTGACATCGCGGCTAGCAGCGTTCCGTTGACGCCCGCTGGCGAACGCCCGATCCGTTTCGAGGATCGCAGCCAGCAGCAGGTGCATCACACCACCTGCTACATGTGCGCCTGCCGCTGCGGCATCAAGGTGACGACGGAAGAAAGACCCGGGGAACCCGGCCAGCCGTGTAAGACGCACGTACGCTTCATCCAGGGCAACCCGAATCACGTGGTGAATCAGGGCGTGCTCTGCGCCAAGGGCAGCGCGGGCATCATGAAGCAGTATTCGAAGGCGAAGCTGCAACACCCGATGATTCGCCGTCCCGGCAGCGAGCGGGGCGACGGCGTCTACGACCCGATTTCTTGGGACGACGCGCTTGATCTGCTGAGCAAACGCCTCGCGCATATCCGCGCGACCGATCCCAAGAAGCTCGCGTTCTTCACGGGCCGCGACCAGATGCAGGCGCTGACGGGCCTCTGGGCGCAACAGTTCGGCACGCCGAACTGGGCCGCGCACGGCGGCTTCTGCTCGGTCAACATGGCCGCTGCCGGCCTCTATTCGATCGGCTATTCGTTCTGGGAATTCGGCGCGCCCGACTGGGACCGCGCGAAGTATTTCGTGCTCTGGGGCGTGGCCGAGGATCATTCGTCAAACCCGATCAAGATTGGCCTCGACAAGCTGAAGACGCGCGGCGCCAAGTTTGTGAGCGTCAATCCGGTACGCACCGGCTACAGCGCCATCGCCGACGAATGGGTGCCGATCCGGCCCGGCACTGACGGCCTGCTCGCGCTCGCCATCGTGCATGAGCTGCTTGCGAACGAGTGGATCGATCACGACTACCTCGTGCGCTACACCAACGCGCCATGGCTGGTGATTGACGCGCCCGGCACCGCGCAGGATGGCCTGTTTCTGCGCGATGACGAAGGCAAGCCGCTGGTCTGGGATCAGCAGTCGCAGGCGACGAAGCGGATGGAGAAAGGCGTGGCGCCGGCGCTGCACTGGAGTGGTTCTGTTCCCCTCTCCCTTGAGGGGAGAGGGGCCAGGGGAGAGGGTGACGGTGCCTCAACGACTGACGACGATGCGACCAGCCCCCTCTCCCCCAACCCCTCCCCCACGAGGGGGGAGGGGAGCCAAAGAGTCCGTACCGTCTTCTCCCTCATCCTCAACCGCTACAGTAGCACCGACTACGCGGCCGACACCGTTGCCGCCCAATGCGGGGTTCCCGCCGAACAGATCCGCCGGCTTGCGCGCGAGATGGCGCATGTGGCGTTCAACGAAACCATCGAGCTGCCCTGCCGGTGGACCGATATCTACGGCAATGTGCATGACAAGGTGGTCGGCCGGCCGGTGGCGTTCTACGCGATGCGTGGCATCAGCGCGCATGCCAACGGCTTTCAGACCTGCCGCGCGCTGCACCTGATCCAGATGCTGCTCGGCGCACTCGACAGCCCCGGCAACTTCCGCTCGAAGGCGCCGTTCCCGCGGCCGATCCCGCCCGCGCAACTGCCCGAGAATGACCCCGGCATCATCAATGCGCCCGACACCGCGCTGTCGAAAACGCCGCTCGGCTTTCCGACTCGACCGGAGGAACTGGCGCTCGATGCCAGTGGCAATCCGCTGCGGCTCGACAAGGCGTATTCATGGGAAGCACCGCTCGCTTCGCACGGCATGATGCACGCGGTGATCAAGAACGCCGTCGAGGGCGACCCGTACCCCATCGACACGCTGATCCTGTTCATGGCCAACATGGCGTGGAACAGTGCGATGAATACGGCGGGCACGCAAGAGATGCTGCGCGCCAGGGATGAGGCAGGCAATCACAAGATTCCCTTCCTGGTCGTCGCTGACGCGTTTGACAGCGAGACGGTGCGCTTCGCTGATCTGGTGCTGCCTGACACGACCTACCTTGAGCGCTACGACGCGATCAGTTTTCTCGACCGCCCGATCAGCGAGCCTGACGCGGCAGCGGATTCGATCCGCCACCCGGTGCTGCCGCTCGACCGCGATGTGCGGCCGTGGCAGGACGTGCTGGTCGAGCTGGCGACGAGGCTCAAGTTCCCGGCGTTCGTCAAAGCCGACGGGGCGCGCAAATTCGCTGGCTACACCGACTTCATCGTCAACTACGAACGTGCGCCGGGCATCGGCTTCCTCGCGGGCTTCCGTGGCAAGGATGGCGAAAAGTCTTTTCGCGGCGAACCGAATCCGCAGCAGTGGCAGGCCTACATCGGTGCGCAGAGCTTCTTCGCGCATCACTGGCCCGACAACCAGCGCTGGATGCGCGGCGTCAATCGCGACTATCTGCAGGCCGCCGCGGATGCCGCGTTCATTCCGAAGGCGGAGCCCATCATCGCGCAGCTTTATTCCGAGCCGCTGCAGAAATTTCGTCTTGCCGGTCAGGGGCTGTACCCAGGTCGGCAGCCCACCCGGGAAGTCGACAAGCAGAGGCTCGCGCAGTATTTCGATCCGTTGCCGGTGTGGTACGAAACGTCCGCCCTGCCGGCGCATGAAACGGGCGCTGCGCCCGACTACCCGCTGCACGCCATCACCCAGCGCCCGATGATGATGTATCACTCGTGGGACAGCCAGAACGCGTGGTTGCGCCAGATCGTGGCGCAGAACTATCTCTACGTGAACACGGCGACCGCCGCGTCATTGGGCCTTGCCGACCTCGACTGGGTGTGGGTGGAATCCCCGCACGGCAGGATCCGCTGCCAGATGAAGACGATGGAGGGCGTCGAGGCGAACACCGTGTGGACCTGGAACGCCATCGGCAAGATGAGCGAGGCCTGGGGGCTGGAGCGCGACGCGTCGGAGGCGACTGTGGGCTTCCTGCTCAACCATCTGATCGCGGAAAGCATCCGCGCTGAATCCGGCGAGCGGCTTTCCAACAGCGACCCGATCACCGGACAGGCCGCGTGGTACGACCTGCGCGTGCGTATCCGCAAGGCGGAGGAATCAGGTGTGTGGCCGAAGCTGGAGTTTGGACGATGATGTTCAATCGTAGGGCGGGCATTGCCCGCCTTGTATTCACGAGACGGGCCATTTCCGCCCTACCTGTGTGGTTCGCATGCGCCTAGGTCTCGCCATTGATCTTGACACCTGCGTCGGCTGCCATGCTTGCGCGGTCGCCTGCAAGGAATGGAACGGCGAATCGCTGATGGGTGGCGCACCGGACTATGACGCCTGGGGCAAGTCCCCCAGCGGCACCTGGTACAACCGCATCCGCCATTTCGAGATTGAAGGCGACCCGGCGTACTCGCCGCATCGCTGTGGATCGCAGGCGGACGCGAATGGCCTGCAGCCGCTTTCGAAGACGGTCAACGTGCCAATGAGCTGCATGCATTGCGAGGACGCGCACTGCGTGACCGTGTGCCCGACCGGTGCCAGTTACAAGCGCGCGGAAGACGGCATCGTACTGGTCGATCCCGAGCGCTGCATGGGTTGCAACTACTGCTCCTGGGCCTGCCCCTATGGCGCCCGCGAACTGGACCAGGACAAGGGCGTCATGAAGAAGTGCACGCTCTGCGTCGATCGCATCTATGACACGCAATTGCCTGAAGCCGAGCGCCAGCCCGCCTGCGTGCTGGCCTGCCCGACCCACGCGCGACACTTCGGCGACTACGACGACTCGACCTCGAAAGTGTCGCAACTCGCTGCTGCACGTGGCCGCCAGGAGATGTTGCCTGACCTTGGCTATCGCCCGACCAACGCTTATCTATCGCCACGCAAGCCAGTCGAGGTGACGCCCACGCTGCCGCTGCGGCAAGGCCTCAGCGACAAGGCCAAAGCCTTTGTGAACCGGTTGATCAACCTGTGAAACCCGCCCTCTCCGTCATCTTCTTCACGGTCTCCTCGGGTGCCGGGTTGGGCCTGCTGGTGTGGCTGCTGATTGCCTCGCTGATGGCCGATCACATCCGCATGGACGCGTTGACGTTCTACAAAGGCGCCGCAATTGCAGCACTGTTGATCACTGCGGGCCTGATCTCGTCAACACTGCATCTCGCCAACCGCAAGAATGCCGTGTATTAGCTCACACGCTGGCGCACATCGTGGCTGTCGCGCGAGGGCTTGCTCGCCATCGCGTTGTACCCGCTGGCGGCGCTGCATCTGTACGCGCTGGACAACGGCCTGCCGCAGGTGACACCGGTCACGCTGTGGCTGCTGGTCGCACTGGCGATTGCCATCATGTTCTGCACCGGCATGATCTACGGTTGCCTGAAGACCATTCCGCGCTGGAACACCTGGATGACGCCAGCGAAATACGTATTGTTCGGGCTGATGAGCGGCGCGGTGCTGCTACCGGCCGTGCTGTCGCTCCGCCCCGCTGAAGTTGGGCCGGTTGGCAAACCGATGATGGCCATTTTGCTGCTGGCGATTGGCATGGTGTTCTATGTGGCCTATCTGCTGAAGCATCCGCGCAAGACACACCGCATCAATGATGCGCTGGGCTTTCGTGAAGGCAACGTGCGGCTGCTCGACGCCGGGCATTCGCATGGCACCTTCCTGACCAACGAGTTCGGTTTCGTGCTCGCCCGTGAGCGGGCTCGCCTGCTGCGCTGGGCCGCGATTGTGTGTGGCTTCGTGCTGCCGCTCCTGCTTTGCTATTTCAGCAAGTGGTTCTGGACAGCATCGGTGATCTGCCTGATTGGTCTGCTGGTCGAACGCTGGCTGTTCTTCGCCGAAGCCGAGCATGTGGTGCGGCTGTATCACGGGCAGCAGCGTGTCTAGCGCCGCGCGAGCGCAGTGACAAGATTTTTGCCGTTCCTGGCGTGGTTGCCCCTGCTGCGCAACCGCGCCACGCTGCGTACCGACGTGCTGGCGGGACTCACTGGCGCCATCGTCGTGCTGCCGCAGGGCGTGGCCTTCGCCACGCTGGCCGGCATGCCACCGGCGTATGGCCTTTATTCGGCCATGGTTCCCTGCGTGATCGCTGCGCTGTTCGGTTCGTCGCGCGTGATGGTGACCGGCCCGGCGAACGCAATTTCATTGACCGTTCTCGCCATCATGGCACCGCTGGCACCGCCGGAATCGCCGCGCTACGTGGAGCTGGTGATCACGCTGGCATTCATGGTCGGTTGCTGGCAGTTGCTATTGGCGCTGGTCCGGGCCGGGCGTCTGATCAACTATGTCTCGCACACCGTGATCGTGGGCTTCACGGCGGGCGCGGCTGTGTTGATTGTGAATTCGCAGATTCGCAATTTCTTCGGCATCGACATCCCGCGTGGCACCTCGGTGGCACAAACCGTCATTGAGTTCGCCGCCCATCTGCCCACCGTTCAGCCGGTGGCGATCGCAACCGGCTGCCTGACGCTGCTTGCTGCCGTGCTCTGGCAGCCGCTCAATCGCATCGTCCCGGCCATGCTGGTGGCTGTCGTCGCTGGCAGCGCGGTGGCGGCATTCGCCCGCTGGGTTGAGCCCAACCTCGTGCTGCGGACGGTCGATGCATTGCCCAGCGCCATCCCGCCGCTGTCGTCGCCTGACCTGAACCCCGATACGCTGCGTCAGCTGCTGGTGCCGTCGATCGCGATGACGCTGCTGGCGCTGGCCGAAGCGGTGTCCATCGCGCAGGCGCTGGCGAAGCGGCGACACGAGAAACTGGACGGCAATCAGGAGTTTCTCGGGCAGGGTGTCGCCAATATCGTGGGTTCGTTCTTTTCGTCCTACCCGGCCAGCGGCTCGTTCAATCGCTCCGGCGTCAACATGGCAGCGGGTGCCGTCACGCCGTTTTCGGCGATCTGCGCGGCGACGTTTCTGGTCGCCATCCTTTTCTTCGTGGCGCCGTTGGCCCGCTATCTGCCGCTGGCTGCGGTCGGCGCGATCCTGTTTCTGGTGGCGTGGAATCTGGTGGATCGCCGGGAGTTTCGCTACCTGCTCGCCGATAAGTTCGAGCGCATCACGCTGCTCGCGACCTTTATCGCTACGCTCGCAATTCCGCTGGAATGGGCCATCCTGCTCGGCGTTACCGTCGGCCATGTGGTCGGCCGCATTCGCCGTAGCCGCGCTACAGCTGGCCACGCTGAATAAAATAGCGGGCTACATCCCACTACAGCCCCTGCAAGGACAGCACGATGGCCCTCGTTTCCATGCGCGAACTGCTCGACCACGCCGCCGAGAACGGCTACGGCATTCCGGCGTTCAACGTCAACAATCTCGAGCAGGTGCAGGCCGTGA
>Ga0116179_1002237_pt1 | contig 14016 bp, 10 predicted proteins | sample AD_UKC071_MetaG_FD_89751 | JGI IMG/M metagenome (GOLD analysis project Ga0116179, IMG submission 89751) | Active sludge microbial communities of municipal wastewater-treating anaerobic digesters from USA - AD_UKC071_MetaG | ecosystem: Engineered > Bioreactor > Anaerobic > Digestate | place: USA...
AACGACGCGCTTGAGCAGCTCCACCAGGCGCGCCGAGCTGTCGAACGGGTGGGCGGCGCGTTCGGCGACGATGGCGCGCACGATCGACCGGGCGTATCTCTCCTCGCCGTACTCCTTGAGCAGTGCTTCGAGTCGAGCCGGTTCGTAGGTGTTGACGACGTCAGCTGCGGTGCGGCCGCCGCCCTGATCCATGCGCATGTCCAGAGGAGCGTCGACCCGATAGGCAAAACCGCGGTCCGGCTCGTCCAGCTGCAACGATGAGACGCCGAGGTCGAAGAGCACCGCGTCGACTCGGGCCAGGCCCAATCTGCTTATGACAGAGTCGAATTCGTCGTAGACCGCGTGTGCCAGGGTAACCCGATCGCCGTGGGGTGCCAGCCGGCTGGCCGCCAACGCCAGGGCCTGCTCGTCGCGGTCGATGCCCACGACGCGGGCGTGGGGGCAGTGCTCCAGAACGGCTTCGGCGTGGCCGCCCATCCCGAGCGTGCCGTCGACATAGACCGCCCCCGGCTTGGCCAGCGCGGGTGCCAGCAGGTCCAGGACCCGGTCGCGCAGCACCGGCGTATGGCGGTGCGCCACGGTCCGGTCGGTCATGCTGGCTCCTGGTTCGGGTCGAGCGACGGCTGGGTCGGTGCTGGGTGCGGCGAAGACGGTGCGCGGGTGGTGACTGCGGTATGCCGATCGACTGGGTCGGTGCCTGCACCCAGGTCTCCCTCCGCTTGGGAACTGCTCGTGCAGCGGTGCTGGCCCTCGGCCCGACACGGGGGAAGTCGCATCGGGACGGGTCAAGCGGCTGGAGACCTCGACGCAGGTCAGGGCCGGCGCGGCGGTCAGAACACTCCGGGCATCACCTCTTCGGACTGGTCGGCGAAGGCTGCTTCGGCGGCCTCGAGGTAGTCGGCCCAGGCCTGGGCGTCCCAGATCTCGGCACGAGAGCCGGTGCCGATGACGGCGACCTCGCGGCTGAGGTTGGCGTAGTCCCGCAAGCTCTGCGGGATCGTCACCCGTCCCTGCCGGTCGGGCACGTCGTCCAGGGCGCTGGACAGGTAGATGCGACTGTGGTCCCGCACTCGCTTGACCGAGCTCGGAGCGGACTGGATGCGCTCCACCTGCTCGATGAAGACGGCCTTCGGGTAGACGAAGATGCAGTGCTCCTGGCCCTTGGTCATGACCAAGCCTTCGGCCAACTGGTCGCGGAACTTGGCCGGCAGGATCAGCCGGCCCTTCTCGTCCAGGCGTGGGTGATAGGTGCCCAGAAACATGTGGCGCCCACCTCCCCTTCTGCGCTCACTGCTGCGCTCGGATCGAACTCCGCTCGGCAGCGGTGCCCTCGGCGCCGAGTAGTCCGTCCCCACCGGCGATCCTTAGCGCCCCACCTTACTCCACAACCATCCACTTGAGGACCAATTTCCTCCCTTTCTCTCCACCATCGCCCCCCATCTCTCCCCCACGCACCCACTGCGCCGATGAGCCCTCCCCGGACTCGCGTGAGCGCAATTCCTTCCCGCTGACGGGATCCCGACGTAGGCTCAAAGCCGCACCTGCACGCACCAGCGCTGCGGTGCTGGAGGTTGGGGGCCCCGATGCGTCCCCACCGCAGGGATGACGGAGGACTCGTGAGTCACACGCGCACCGACCTGGACGGCCCCTCGACGGCCCCGGCCATGTGCACAGCGGAGGCGCTGGCCGAGCTACGCGAAGTGAGCGCGCGGATCTTGCGCGCAGTCGAGACGGTGATCGACGGCAAGCCTGCGGTCGTGCGCACCGTCGTCACCGTGCTGCTGGCCGGCGGTCATCTGCTCGTCGAAGACGTCCCGGGCGTCGGCAAGACCATGCTCGCCAAGGCGTTGGCCCGCAGTGTCGACTGCACGGTGCGGCGCATTCAGTTCACGCCCGACCTCTTGCCCAGCGACATCACCGGCATCAGCGTGTTCAACCCCGACGTGCGGCAATTCGACTTCCGTCCGGGTGCGGTCTTCGCCAATGTCGTGGTCTGCGACGAGATCAACCGCGCCTCGCCGAAGGTGCAGTCCGCCCTGCTCGAGTGCATGGAGGAAGGTCAGGTCACGGTCGACGGCCACACCTATGGGCTGCACCAGCCCTTCCTCGTCGTGGCCACCCAGAACCCCATCGAGATGGAGGGCACCTATCCCCTCTCCGAGGCCCAGCGCGATCGCTTCATGGCGCGCATCTCGATGGGATATCCGGGGCAGGCTGCCGAGATCGCCATGCTCGACAACCACGGAGGGGTCTCGCCACTGGAGACGCTGCGACCGGTGACCGACGCGGCAACGATCGCCCGACTGGTGGCCGTGGTCCAGGATGTCTATGCCTCCCCGACCCTGCGGCGATATGTCGTCGATCTGGCCACCGCCACGCGCACCAGTCCGGCCGTGCGCCTCGGTGCATCACCTCGCGCTGCCCTTCACGTGCTGCGAGCAGCGCGCGCCCACGCCGCCCTCGAGGGGCGCGACCATGTGCTGCCCGACGACGTGCACCGGGTGGCTGCCGCCGTGCTGGGTCACCGATTGCTGCTGTCCGCCGACGCAGTGCTGGCCCGCCGAACCCCCGGCGAGGTCCTCGACGAACTCATCCGGGCCACCCCGGTGCCGGTCGGACACCGCTGAGCACGGCGTCATGGCGCGCCGTCGTGAGGTGCTGACGACGCGAGGATTCGCCTTCCTCGCGGCGGGGGTCACGCTGTTGGCCGCCGGCCTGCTGCTCGGATTCCCGGACCTCACCCGGGTCGGAGCCTTGCTCATCGTGCTGCCCGCACTGGCGATGCTCGTCGTGCAGCGTCGGGTCCCCGGTCTGGAGGTGTCGCGGGCCAGCAGTCCCGCCCGCACCAGCGTCGAGGAGCCAGTCGCCGTGACCGTCACGGTGCGCAACACGACGACCCGCAGCAGTCCGCCCCTGCTCGCCGAGGACCGGATCGACGTGCGCATGGGCGAACGTCCGCGCACGCTCTTGGGCGCCCTCGCCGCGGGCCAGGCGCGCACCCTCGCGTATGCCGTGCAGCCGACGATGCGGGGCCGACATCAGCTGGGACCGCTTTCGGTCGAAGTGCGCGATCCCTTCGGCCTGACCATCCGCCAGGCGCAGGTCGGCGACGCCAGCGACATCATGGTGCTGCCCCGGGTGCTCACGCTGCGCGGAAACCCCAGTGCCGCAGGCATGGGCGGAGTCGACGGGGACGTCCCGGCACTGATCGCTGCACTCGCCGAGATCGATCAGTCGGTGCGCGAATACCGCGACGGCGACGACCTACGCCGCATCCACTGGCCTGCGACGGCGCGCACCGGCGAGTTCATGGTGCGTCACGAGGACCGCCCTGTGCGCCGCCGGGCCACCCTCGTCCTGGACACCCGGGCCCCCGGGTTTCGTGGCGAGGTGACCAGCGAGTCCTTCGAGTGGGCGGTCAGTGCCGCCGCCTCGGTGCTGCGGCACCTCGCCGGCCTCGGGTATGCCGTGCGACTGGTCACGCCTGACACGGTCGTCGAGGGGGCCGCGGCGGCGGACATCACGTCGGATGCCGGTCTCGACCTTCTCGCGGCCACCAATTTGACGCCTGCGGCCAGCCTGCCCCAGGTGCTGGCGGTGGCTCAGTCGTTGACCGCGGCCGGCGGGCTGCTCGTCACCGTCCTGGCGGCACACGATCTCGACCTCATCCGCGACGTGGCCCGATTGCGCGGTCCCGGCACGTCCGCTCTTGCGATCGTCGTGGACGCCGGTGCCGGATTCCAGGCCCCCACCGCGCTGGGCGAGCAGGCCGAGGCCGTCCTACGCGGTGCCGGTTGGCGGGTGGTCCGGGCGACCGGCCCCCTCGACCACGTGCACGGCATACCGGCCGCCTGGGCGGCACTGACCCGCGCTCCGAGCCGAGTCGGCCAGTGACCACCCCCCGCCCACATCCCGCTCTGGCCGCCCTGGCCACGGTGCTCTCACTGTGGTCGCTCACGGTGCTCGTCGAGCAGCCGGGCTGGCTCGTGGGCACCATGGGCTATCTCCTCGTCGTCGGGCTGGTCGGCTTCGCGCTGCGCCCCGTCGGCTGGGGCAGTCTCGTGGTCCTCGCGGTCCAGACCCTCGCCGTCGCCCTGGCCGCGACCTGGCTTCATGCCGGCGACACGACGTGGTACGGCCTGCCCACTCCCGCGACCCTGAGCGCCTTTCTCGACATCTTCACGCAGTTCGGTCAGACGACCTACGTGAGTGCTGCGCCGCTGCCGAGCACGCCCGCTGTGACAATCACCATGTCGCTCATCGGGGCCGTAGTCGGGCTGGTCATCGATTACATCGCGGTCGGCCGGGCGGCGGCCTCCGCCGCCGGCATACCCCTGCTCATTCCCTACCTCGCCGCGGCCGCCAACCGTTCGGAGCCGTTGCCGTGGGGCTTCTTCCTTGCTGCCGCTTTCGGTTTTCTCGTCCTGGTGAGCAGTCAGGTGCAACGCCGCTTGCGCGGCTGGCAGTCGGCCCCGGCGCAGGCGGTGCAGCCCAGCGGCAGCATCGACATCACCGATGCGGTCTCGGACGGCTTCGGTGCGTCCGCGCGCCGGCTGGGTCTGGTCGCCGTCGCGGTCGCGCTCATCGCCGGCGCCGCCCTGCCCCACCTGCCGACCCGGTATCTGCTCGACGGGTTGGCGCGGTCCGACACGGGAGTCGGTCGCACTCGGATCGGTTTCGCCTCCAGCCTCGACGTCTCCAGGAGCCTGATCGGGGGCAATCCCAACGTCGTGCTGCGCTACCGCACCTCGGCCCAGACACCGGTGCCACTGCGCGTCCTGGCCGCCTCGACCTACGACGGCAACTCCTGGAGTCGGCCGATCCCCACGCTCGGCCCGTCGGCTCGCCAGGACCTCGACGCCGGCGTCAGTCGCACCGAACACACCCTCTCGGTGGAGGATTACACGCTGGCGCCTCCGGCGCTGGCAGTCCCCCAGCCACTGGGCTCGGTCGATCTGGGCGACGTCGGCTGGCAGGTCGACGAGCCGACTGCCGACATTTACGTCCAGGCCCAACCCACTAGCTACACGGCCACCTACGTGCAGCCCGCCTGGACTGCCGACCTGCTGAGAAATGGCGTCGACGCTGTCCCGGGGCCCGACCGGCTGCCCAGCACTCGAAGTCTCCAGGCCGCTCTGCGGCTGGACCTCATGTCAGCAGCCACCGTACGAGCCGCGGCAGCCGAGGCGATCGGTGAGGCCACCAACCCCTACGACCGGGCCATCGCCATTCAACGTTGGTTGCGCGAGGGAGGTGGCTTCGTCTACTCGCTCGAGCTCGAACCTGCCGCGCCCAACCTGGACCCGTTGACGGCGTTCCTGCAGAGTCGGCGAGGCTACTGTGTCCAGTTCGCCACGGCGATGGTCATGATGGCGCGCGCCGAGGGGATCCCCGCCCGGATGGCCATCGGGTTCCTCCCCGGCAGGATCGACAACGGCGTCTACACGGTGTCGAGCACCGATGCGCACACCTGGCCGGAGTTGTACTTCCCCGGCGCCGGATGGGTGCGCTTCGAACCCACCCCGGGCTCGAGCGTCGGTGCCCCTCCGGCCTGGACGGTCCCGGCGCCGACCGGCTCGACGGCCACGTCCGGGGCCACGGCGTCCGCGACGCCAGGCGCATCGACCGCCGCCACGGGCGCTCCACGCGGGGTCGACGCCGGCCCGGACGACCTCACGGTGCAGGCCCAGCCGAGCCTCAGCGACCACCTACGCGCTCTCATTCGTGATCCTCGCTTCCTCGGGTCGGCGGCCGTGCTCGTCACCCTGTTCTCGGCGCTCCTCCTCCCCGCGACCGCGCTCCTGGTCCGTCGGCGACGAGCCACCCACGGCCCGGCGCCCGAGGTGGCGACGGCGGTGTGGTCGGATCTCACCGACCGCCTCACCGATCTCGGGCTCCCTCCACCCGCCGGCGGAACCCTGCGCGACTGGCAGGACCACTACACCCGGGTCGGACATCTCCCGGAGCCGGCCCGAGACGCGCTCGCAACTCTCGCGACGACGCTTGAGCGGGCCCAGTTCGCGCGGCCGGGCACCGCCATCGATGTCGACGACCTGCCCCGACGCAGCGATGAGGTCGTGGCCGCGGTCCTGCCCACCCGGGCTTGGCAGTATCGGGTTCGGGCCTTCCTGCTGCCCAGCGACGCCCGTGCCTGGTGGCGGGGACGATATGTCGACTTGCGCAGCGCCGCGCGCGCGGCGGCAGCTCGCGCGATCGAACGGTTGCCCGGGCGCCGGTGAGCGTGGACGTCCCGAGAACGCGAGCGGCACGGCATACGCGTGGTATGCCGTCCCGCTCGCGCGCGCTGGGAGCGCGTCAGTCGAGGTAGTCCCGCAGGACCTGAGACCGTGACGGGTGACGCAGCTTGCTCATCGTCTTGGACTCGATCTGCCGGATCCGCTCGCGGGTGACCCCATAGACCTTGCCGATCTCGTCGAGGGTCTTGGGCTGGCCATCGGTGAGCCCGAAGCGCATCGAGACCACCCCGGCCTCGCGTTCGGACAGCGTGTCGAGCACTGAGTGCAGTTGCTCCTGCAGCAGCGTGAACGACACTGCTTCGGCCGGCACCACGGCCTCGGAGTCCTCGATGAGGTCGCCGAATTCGCTGTCGCCGTCCTCACCCAGTGGGGTGTGCAGCGAAATCGGCTCGCGACCGTACTTCTGCACCTCGACGACCTTCTCGGGCGTCATGTCGAGTTCGCGGGCCAACTCCTCCGGGGTGGGCTCCCGGCCGAGGTCCTGCAGCATCTGGCGCTGCACCCGGGCGAGTTTGTTGATGACCTCGACCATGTGCACGGGAATGCGGATGGTGCGCGCCTGGTCGGCCATGGCTCGCGTGATGGCCTGCCGGATCCACCAGGTGGCATAGGTCGAGAACTTGTAGCCCTTGGTGTAGTCGAACTTCTCGACCGCACGGATGAGCCCGAGATTGCCCTCCTGGATGAGATCGAGGAACAGCATGCCGCGGCCGGTGTAGCGCTTGGCCAGCGAGACCACCAGCCGGAGGTTGGCCTCGAGGAGGTGGTTCTTCGCCTTCTTGCCGTCCTGGGCGATCCACCAGAGCTCACGCTTGAGCTTCATGTCGAGCTTCTCGCTCGAGTTGAGCTTTTCCTCGGCGAACAGACCCGCCTCGATGCGCTTGGCGAGTTCGACCTCCTGCTCGGCGTTGAGCAAGGCGACCTTGCCGATCTGCTTGAGATAGTCCTTGACAGGGTCGGCGGTGGCGCCGGCGGTCACGACCTGCTGGGCCGGTGCGTCCTCTTCGTCGTCGTCGCGGATGACGAACCCCGCAGACTCCTCGTCCTCGGCAGGCGCCGGCTTGGCCTCGCCATCCTCGCCATCCCCGTCCTCGATCTCGACTTCGACGGCCTCGACATCGACCTCGACAACTTCGACGACCTCGACCGCCTCGACGCCCTCGGCCAGGTCGGCGTCGTCGTCGGGCTCGATGCCGATCTCCTCGACCTCGTCGGTCACAGCGGCGGCCGCCGTGCCCTTGGCGCGAGAAGCGCTCTTCCGGGCGGCTGGGCCCTTGGTTGCTGCAGCCTTCGCGGCCGGAGCCGCTGCCTCGCCAGCGCCCTTGGCTGGAGTGCCCTTGGCTGCAGCGGCTTGAGGTGCTGCGGCCTTGGGTACTGCCGTCTTGGGTGCCGCGGCCTTGGGTGCTGCAGTGGCAGCGGAGCTCTTCGTGGCCCGCTTGGTGCGGGTCGCGGCAGCCGGTGCGGCGTCGTCCGTCGGCGCAGGTGCGGCCTCTACCTTGGCCCGGGTGCGCGCGGTGCTCGCCTTGGTAGGGGCCGCCTCGGTGGACCCGGCGACCGCGGCGGTGCCGGCGGCCTTCTTCCGAGCCGGCGTCTTCTTGGCCGACGCATCGGTCGTCGTCATCTTGCGAGGCGCTGCGGCTGCTACCGCCCGCGTGGGGCTGGACTCCACGTCCACAGTGATCCCTTGCTCTTCGAAGGCTCGTACGACGGGCTTGAGGCGACGCGCCGAAACCCCGGCGGTTTCCAGTGCAGTGCGAAGGTCGCCCCCCGAGATGCTCCCCCGAGTGGCACCGCGCGCCAGAAGCTGTTGCAGGGCGGGGTGGGAGAACTCGGTCGGCAGTGGCGCCGATGGTCTCGCCGGACCGGAGGACACGTGCGACACGGGCACCGATTACCTTTCGCAGTACACGCAGACGTCCGCGTAAAGGCACGCGAGACCATCGGGAGAGTTCGGAGGGAGACCAACGCGGGCACCTCCACGACACCGGGTGGCCCGCTCGTCAGGCCCCCGCAGGACCGGACACCGACATTATAAAACGGGTGCCGGCATCCCGCCGAATCGCGGGGTACCCACGGGCTCTCAGCCCTCTTTGTCTGCCTTCACGGCGAGCACCGGGCACGTCGCGTCCAGGAGGATCCGCTGGGCGTTTGACCCCAGGATGAGCTTGCCCACCGGAGTGCGCCGCCGCAGGCCGATGACGATGAATGCGGCGTTCTCTTCCTCGGCGACGGCAATGAGGTCTTCGGCAGGTTCGTTACCACGCACCAACTGCCGCACTTCGTTCTCGATGCCCAGGTCGGTGAGCTTGGCCTGGACTCGCTCGAGTTCCTCCTCGAACTTCGTTGCCTCATCGGCATCGAAGTCCTTTCCACCACGCTGGGAGTTGATGACGATCAGCTTGGCGTGTCGCAGCTCGCACTCCTCGGCTGCCCGACGCAACGCCGCGCGCCCTTCTTTCGTCGCGACGTAACCGACTACGACGGCCACCTCAAACCTCCTTGTTCGCGACGCACGCGCGTCCTGATCCGACGTTACCCGATCCTGGGTGTTGCGGCGCAGACTAGCGCAGCAGGTCACTCGGGATGCGGCCAACCCGGTCGTGATCGCGCCGTACCGCTCACGCCGCTCCCCCCGCCATCGGTGCTCCATCGTGCCGAACACCGGACTCGCCCTCTGATTCGCCGTCGCCGTCGGCCGGTCTGGAGCGGATGCCGTAGCGGATCATCCGCTCGAGCAGTCGGGCCAACCGGTAATCGGGATCGAGCTCCAGGGCTCGCTCCACCGCGATGCTCGCAAGCGCTCCCCGGCCCTCGTACCAAGCGAATGCAGCGAGCACCGACAGCACCGCAGGCGCATCGGCGTCAGGGCAATGGTCCACCAGGACGCACAGCCGTTCGGTCAGCCACCCCCGGATCTCGGGATCCTCGGGAGCGACCCTCGAGCGGAAGGTCGCCGTAGCCATTGCCACCAGGTGGGAGTCCATCAGCCGCATCGGCGGGCACCCGGGACAGAGCCACGCGATGACCAGATCGCGCATGCGCCGGTCGCGCAAGGACACGATCAACCGCGCCATCTCCACAGCAGCGACCGTTGCCCCACCGCCAGCCGGGTATGCCGTCCAGTCCAGATAGGCGGCCCACCACCCCACCGCTGCGGCGGCCCGTGGTCCCCGTGCACCGCCCCGGCCGCGTTGGGCGATGGCCCGCGCCACAGCCGCCCGCAACGGCGTGTCAGCCGGACGCACTCGCGAGGCGAGCGTCTCCCGGTCTGCCGCAGGTGAGCGGCCCAACCCGACGAAGGTCGCGACCGCAGGGACCCGATGATCAGCAGGGACGGTCACTGCCACGGCGAACGGCTCGCCGGGGCGACGCACGCATCCGTCCTGGACGACGACCTCGTCGACGAGGCGCAGTCCGGCGGCGGTCACCGCAGCCCCCAGTGCGCAGGCTAGCTCCGCGGACTCCCCCGCCCGGTCCTCGTAGCCGACAATGACGGCCGCGTGGCACCTGTCCCGCTGCAGGTTGGTGACGAGCACCTCGCAGATCTCGCCGATGAAGCCCGGGTCGTCGGTGGTGTCGATGCGCTGGACCACCCCCAAGACGCGGTTCCGCAACCCGACGAGCACCACGGAGCGCCGTGGTCGGAAACCGATCGTGTAGGGCAGGAGGGCGACGAGTTCGGCAGGAGAATGCAGGCGGACGGAGGTCATGCCGACGATCGTCATGGGCTGCCGACACGCCAGCCAGAGCGGACGGGCAGGGCTGTGGACAGTGGGACATGTCCTCCGAGGATGTGGACGCCGCCCCAGCCACGACGGGGTGGGGCGTTGGTGACCACGAACGCCGGGCATCCCGGCAGGCCGCTGCGGTCAGTGCACCACGTGCGACGGCACGGTGACGTGGGGCTGCTCCTCCTCCTGCGCGGCATACCCACCGGCATACCCGGCCGACGCGTCCTGCGGGCCGTGACCCTGGGCGACAGCGCCCTCCCAGGCCAGGAAGGCGTCGGCGTGCTCTACGACCGAGCGGGCCAGCCAAGTGGCGACCATCGCATCGTCGACGATCCCGAACAACCCGAAGACCGCCTCAGGGATGATGTCGACCGGCGAGAGGACGTACAGCAGGGCCGCGAGCATGCCGAGCAACTGTCCTGCAGACGCGTGCCGGTATTCGCCGCGACCGACGGCCCGCAGCAGCCGAGGCAGTGCTGCGAGGCGCTGACTCAACGACGGAGACCCTGGTGTGGTGGCAGCGCGCAACGCCATCCCGATCGTGCCGAGCAGACCCCAACGGGCCGAGCTTCCCCGATGACCTGAAGCCATGTTTCGTCCTTCTTGTGCTGCGACGCGCCTTCCGCGGGCATCGCCGGGAGGTGCGTTGCGACCGGTGCGGCCGCCCCAGGAGAACGACCCAGGCGGCCAGGAGATTCCTCACCTCACTCGGCGGATCAGGCCGTACGCGCGGGGAATTCGACCTTGGCGTTGTCGGCGATCTGCTTGAGCAGGTAGGTGTCCAAGCCCGAGCCCAGCAGCCCACCGACGACGGGCACCGCCTTCCCGAACCGGCTCAGCGCGGAGCGTCCGACCCGCGACGCGAGCCGGAACCCGATGGCCTTGTTGACGACCATGAGGGCGGGACCGGGCAGTCGCTGGGCAGCCAGGTTGGTGAGTCGACCACCCGCACCGGCACCGGCGACCAGGCCCGCCTTGCGCAACAGGTCGTCGGCTTCGGCACCCACCAGGGTGAGCATGATCGCGGTGCGGATGTGCGGGTCGTTGACGTCGTAACCGCGCACCTGGGCGATCGCTGCGACCATGCGGGTGGCGACGACGTAGAACTCGATGACGTTGGCCGGCAAGGCGATCGGCATGGTGACGAACCCGCCGAGCCCGGTCACGAAGCCACCGACCGCCCCGGCGGCCAGATGCCGTCGCACGATCGCGTCGACCGCACCCTTCTGGCTCGACGTGGACCCTTGAGCGCTCCGAGCCATCTCCACCGCCGATGCGAACGGCCCCCGCCCGTCGATGCCGACGTCGAGAACCTTCTCGACGAGGTCGGTCGCGAAACCCGCGATGCCGCCCTCCTGCTGCTCCGCTTGCGCGGCGTGCAGCGCCGGAGTCTTGGCGCGGTGGTCAGAGCCGGAAATCCCCACGGTGTCTCCTTCGAGGTCGCGGCGGATCTCGCCGTCGACTGCTGCCCCCCTGCTGGGGGGCAGCACGTGCAACAGCACCAGCGCATCGCACCTTCCCATCGTTCCCGCTGTGCGGTTCGACAGTCGGCAGAGCGGGACACGGTTGGATGGAGTCATGCCCCCGGCCCCGATGCTGCCCCCAGCCCGGGTAGCGTTTGCCGTCTCCGGCGACCGCGCGGCATACCGGTGGCAGGAGCGCACGTATGCCGGTGAGCTCACCGCGATCCTGCCCACGCTGGAAGCCCTCGAACGAGAGCATTCGCCTCGCTGGGTCGTGGCCGGCGCCGCAGCCGGCCTCGGCCACCTCGTCGGTCTGGGCATCAGAGTCGCCAGGTCGTGGGACGTCGCCGAGGTGCACCGGCTGATCGCCGGAGGGTGGCGGGCCGATCTGGGCGCAGCCTGGGCTACCGTCCACGACCAACCCTGGCCGGCTGCCCCCGACAACCCGGAGCGTCGAGGCGAGGCCACCCTCTTCGACGTCGGGGAGAGCGACCCGGGTGAAGCTGCGGCGGCTCCGGCACGCGCCGATCGAGTGCCTGTCGACGCGCTGCCGACGAATGCCGATCCGACCCAGGTCGGCGCCCTGGCCGAGCTCATCGACGAGGTGGCCCGCCGGCAGTACGTCCGGCTGGACGCCTTCGGGCCGCGGGCGGTAGCCACGGCATACAGCGAATCGGCCGCTGCCGTCCTCGCGCTGGAACTCGAGCGCGACGGGCTGCCGATCGACCGCGTCCGGGCCGAGGAACTCATAGCCGCCGCAGCCGGCCCGAGGCCACGCACCGCCGGCGAGGCAGCGGCGATTCGGGCCGCCCGTGACGAGCGGGTGCTACGCCACCTGCCCGGTCGCCGCGCCGACCTGCGCAATCCCGCCGACGTCCAGGCGCTGTTGGCCGCGGCCGGGGTCAGCGTGCCATCGACCCGCGCCTGGGTCCTCGAGCCGTATCGCCGCAGCCACCCCCTCGTGGCAGCGCTGCTCGACTGGCGCAAGGACGAGCGCATCGCCACGACCTACGGATACCGCTGGCTCGACGAGCATGTCGGCCCCGACAACCGGCTGCGCGGCGCGTGGACGGCGTGCGATGGCGCGGCGGGCCGCATGACGGCACGCAACGGTCTGCACAACCTCCCCCAGCCGCTGCGCCCGGCGGTGGCCGCCGAATCCGGCCACGTCTTCGTCCGTGCCGACCTCGGGCAGATCGAACCACGGGTCCTGGCAGCCCTGTCCGGTGACCCGGCCTTTGCCGCTGCCAGCCGGGCCGATGACCTCTACGCACCGGTCGCGGCCACCCTCGGCGTGCCACGCTCCGCAGCCAAGATCGCGGTTCTCGCGGCGATGTATGGGCAACGCTCTGGAGCTGCCGGAGCTGCGCTGAGGGGCCTCGAACGCGCCTTCCCCGCTGCGATGGCGGTCCTCGACGACGCGTATGCCGCTGGGCTGCAAGGGCGTTCGCTACGCACCTTCGGCGGGCGGCTGATCCAGTTGCACAGCCACCCCGACGAAAGCCCCGCAGCTGCCGCCGGGCGAGGGCGCTACGCGCGCAATGCCGTGGTGCAGGGGTCGGCCGCGGAACTCTTCAAGGCCTGGGCCGCCACGGTGCGCCACGAACTGCGGCCGATAAGCGGCCAGATCGTCCTGTGCCTGCACGACGAACTGCTCGTCCATGTCGCCGAGCGCCACGCCGAGGCCGCGGTGGCGACCGTCCACCAGGCGCTGACCGACAGCGCTCGGCGGTGGGTCGGCTCGGAGCAGGTGCGGTTCATCGCCGACGTCAAGGTCGTGCGCCGCTGGGACGAAGCCAAGAACGGCGGGATCAGCGGGAGCTGACTCCACGGCATACCAGGGGCGGCCTGGGGGCAGGTGCGACGTTAGTCAGTGGGTGACGGCGACGTGGGCCCGGCAAAGCCACCCGGGTCCGGCGACTGCGCATCGCCGGTGGAGAAGGCCCGAAGGAACTCCTCCACGTCGGCACCGATCTCGTCGGCGGAGGGCAGCTGCGAGGGGTCGGGCGCGAGCAGGCTCGGGCGGCTGCGCCCGGCCATGAAAGCGTCGTACTGACGCTCCAGCGAGCCGACCAACGCGGTGACCTCCTCGTTGCCGGCGACCTCCTGGGCGACCGCCGACCCTGTCGTCACCGCTGCTGACGCCAGTTCGTCACGGGACAGGTCAAGGCCCGTGACGCCGACGAGCGCGTCGAGGGCGACGAGCGCCGCATCGGGGTATTCGGCCTGCGCCAAGTAGTGCGGCACGTGCACGGCAAAGCCCATCGCGTCCCGGCCCTGCTCACCGAGCCGATACTGCAGCAGCGACACGAAGCTGCCCGGCACTTGGACCGTGCCGAACACCGGCTCAGTCTCGCCGAGCAGTCGCTGGGAGGTCGCGTGCGGGGTCATCCCCAGCGGCCGGGTGTGCGGGACGGCCATCGGTATGCCGTGCACGCTCACGGTGAGGGTGACCCCCAGCGCGCTGATCAACTCGGCCACGGCTGCCGCCATGCGCTCCCACTGGTAGTCCGGCTCCGGACCGGAGAGCAGCAGGAAGGGCTGCCCTGATCGGTCGGTCACCCG